>OFTY01000548.1_pt1 | contig 24887 bp, 22 predicted proteins | sample 1775061 | NCBI WGS metagenome assembly OFTY01 (sample SAMN08195773, study PRJEB24354) | sludge metagenome | isolation source: sludge from phenol fed wastewater aerobic bioreactor B | place: India: Nagpur | collected 2016-09-16 | reverse complement strand
TACTGCCGCTTCAAGAAACTGGGTATCAAGTATGTAGATTACAAAGATGCCGAGTTTTTGAAGAAATTCCTCAATGACCAGGGCAAGATGCTGCCTCGCCGTATCACCGGTAACTCGCTGAAGTTCCAGCGCAAAGTGGCCGAGGCGATCAAGAAAGCGCGTCAAATGGCGTTATTGCCTTATGTTACTGACCTTTTAAAGTAAGAAACAATGCAAGTAATCTTAATACAAGACGTAGACAACCTGGGACAGAAGAATGAACTGGTAAGCGTGAAGAATGGTTATGCCAGGAACTTCCTGATCCCTCAAAAGTTTGCCGTTGAAGCAAGCCACTCCAACCTGAAGCAGCTGGAAGAGCGTCTGAAAGTGCAGAAGGTGAAGGAAGAGAAGATGCTGGCCGAAATCGCGAAAGTGGTGGAAGTGCTGAAAGCTTCTCCTGTGAAGATCGGTGCCAAAACCGGTACTTCCGGCAAGATCTTCGGTAGTGTTACCGGCGTTCAGATCGCCCGTGCTATCAAAGAACAAAAAGGATATGAGATCGACCGCCGTCGCATCCACATCATCGGCGATGTAAAAGAACTCGGTTCTTACAAAGCCCGCCTCGATTTCGGTAAAGGCAACGAAGCTGAACTGGAATTTGAAGTAGTAGCAGAGTAATCACTCCGCATATTTTTAAAAAGGGTCGTTCGTATATGCGAACGACCCTTTTTGTATATAACTATTACGTACCTTTCCCGTCCCAAATCAAACAAAACATATGAAAAAGTTCATCGCAGCCTTCCTGCTCACCGCCGGCATCGCTACCTGCTCCTTCGCCCAAAACCCACTTGAAAAAGCTAAAGGCGCTGTACAGACCGCGCAAAGCAAAACCCTGGATGTTGGCAACACCGCCAACGCCATCCTCGGCAAACTCGGTCCCGCCCTGGCCCTCACCGAAACCCAGAAACCCAACGTGCTCAACGCCGTGACGGGGTTCCTCAAGGATAAATCAGGGATCGTGGGGCTGTTAGGTACCAACAAGGCTGCTTACGCCTCTAAATTCTCCGCCCTGCAGGGCGGCCTGTTCGGGAAACTGAAAACATTGCTCACCGTAGCACAATACACAAAATTCCTGGGCCTCAAACCCAAAACGAATGATGTGACCAACGCGTTGTCACAATTGTTCTTCTAAAACTAAAAGAGGGCGTCTCCTAAGTTTGCAAAAACAGGAAGGTGCCCTCTTTCATTCAAAATTTAACAACTATTGTATCTGGGTACCTTTTATAATACCCCGTATCTCTCACTACCAGAGACAATAAACTATCTCCTGTAAGATAAGAGTTAACTAAATCGTAGCTATTTCAATTTATTTAATTATCCTGATGCACTTTTTGTAATACTACCAACAATAAGCCCCGTGCAGATCTGCACGGGGCTTATTGTTTCAATATCTTCTTTCTCTCATTTCATCACTTTCATTAAAATCTTATAGGCTATATAAAAAAGAATTAATGCTACCGCCAAATCAAAAATGATAATAAACTCTGTTTCCCTCGAACCGTCAGTTGAAAAGGAACGATGTATGGAGTATGGTACCAAATTAAATACACTAGGGGGAGTTAAAACTACTTCTAAAAAAAGTAGTGATATGCCCAAGGATACCACTAATGCTATAATCTTCTTTCTTATGAGTCTAATTAATTTGCAAGAACTAAATTGTCCTCCCCATATTGCTTTACAACGTAGCCTCTTTTGTCGACAATAATAGTATCGCCTAGAAAGTCAGCATATCGAATTGGATTATTATCCATTGCTGCATATAAACTTATTGCAGCGTTTGATTTGGGGCCGATTTGCCTCCAACGGCCTATTTGTGGGTCGAGGCTTCTAAAGAATGCGTCATATTGATTGAGGCCTAAATCCGTCGTATGTTCGATACCGTTATATTGCTTGCGGTTCTCGACAACTTCCGCAGCCTTGGAACTGATCCCTGCCATGGTGAGCCCCAAGGGATAATAATTACCGGCCCACTTCAACGCCTGCCTGCTTTTTCAAAGAACCGGTTTTAAAGATGTGCGCCTTTCTTTTTAAGTGAAAAAGTAAAAAGGGATACGCCAAAATAGCACTGCTGTCAATCAGCGATTATTGAAGCCAAGCCCACCTTATAAAAAAGAGAAAGTGTATTATTTCATCGACATGGCTATTACTTATAACAAAACTAAAAAAACATATTCCAGATAACCAAATAGTCCGCGCGATCTGCGCGGGTTCTTATTCAATAATGCATTATCCATTAATAACCTCATCATCTAGCCGACCAGCTTCAATAGCTTTCAAAAGATGCCCCACGCTTAATATCTCTATTTTTTCAGGCATTTTTGACACAAAGGGTTCGGGGTAAAAATACTTGGTAAAGTAAAAATTATCAATATTTACATTATAGCGTTTACTAAATTTTAAAATCAGCTCTTCTCCATCATCTCCAGTCGCACCAAGGTCATTCTCGATAGAAGTATCCAATGTAATTGGAACTTCATATCTTCTGGACTGCTCATGTATAAAAGCAACTAAATCTGTAAATGCTTCTTGATTCATTTTCATCTTTTTATGTACAATTTAGCCATTGCTCACCTGTAGATTTCTCAGACAACGCAGACATACCTAACCATGGATTACTTATCTGCACTTTTTGTTCTGTGGTGGCAGCGTTCCAACTTTCGACTGCAGTTCCAGCATATCAACATATACAAAAACAACTGCAGACTTTCCTAATATTCGTGTTCCCCATTGATATCCCCGCAGATGGTGCGCCACTGTCAAATTTCTTCTGTGTTGTTTTTATAACATAAACCTTCCCATCGTCTTTCTCATCACTCCCTATGTAACGACCGTCTTCATTCTAAAAATCGCCCGGAATCATTCCGTCAGGATCGATAAATCGTATCGGGTTATCAAACGCATAATTATATGGTGAGTGCCTGCGCATCATGTCAGCCAGCAGATCAATCACATGCCACCTCCGAATTTGCTGGTCATAAAATCTTGCGCCATAATCATACCACTCCAGTCCGCTGCCACCATTACCTGCGAACTCCTTACTCTGCAACTCCTTGCTGTTGTAAAGATACTTGTTCTCCAGGCTCTCCGCCGCCTTGGAACTAATCCCTTCCATGGTGAGCCCAAAGGGATAATAAATTACTGACCCACTTCAACGCCTGCCTGCTTTTTCAAAGAACCGGTTTTAAAGATGTACACCTTTCTTTTTAAGTGAAAAAATAAAAGGGATGCGTCAAAATAGCACTGCAGTCGATCAGCGATTATTGAAGCTAAGCCCACCTGATAAAAAAGAAAAAGTCTATTACTTCATCTTCATGACCGTCACTTACAACAAAACTAAAAAAGCATATTCAAGATAAAACAAACAACCGGCATTCACCGAGCTTGCCTTGTTTTACTAGTGCACTTTAATTGATTCTATAATACTTTGAATAATGTCAATTTCAACTGAACAATCCTCAACACTGCAGTTATAAGTACAAAAGACAGCCTTGTGATTCCTATATAAAAGCCAATATCTCCAATATCGATCATCGGCTGTCACAAACTCGCATCCCCTGTAATCACTTTCCATTTCCTTAATAAAAAACGCAGTTGATTTCGTAACCCCTTTATTCGACAAGACAAAGTCCAATAACTCATCTTCGATTACAAAATCATATGAAGCTGGTATAACATATGCCGTAATATTAATGGTGCCTACACCATCCTCTTCATTATATATACCAATAGTATTTTCATCTTCTTCGATTAAATACCCATCGGGTATCGCTATTGAATAAATTCCTGATATTAAATTATACACTCTCATACATAACTATTACTGGGTTAGTTTCTTTGCAGGTTCATAATAAATTACTCGCCCGTTCTTTCCTGTAGCTCTTTCATACTGAGGTAATTGCTTAGCTCCTTTCGCTCTGCCGGAAGGAGTGTTAGGTTTGAGTTCGACTGGATGCCCACCTGAGGTAACGGCGTCCGCACGCACTTTCTTGCCAGTGGCGGGATCAGTCATTGTCACCTCTGTTTTCCAACCCTTTGCTTTGGCCTTTTCCCCAAACTCCTTATGCGCTTCCTTACCAGCCTGCGCGGCATCCTTTGTCTTAGAGTTTTGCGCCCCCTTTGCTTCACGGGTTGTTTGAGGCTCAGACAATGGAGCAATTAATGGTACTGGCTGAGTCACTGGTATCACTTTTCCGCTCCCCTCCGGTACCGGAACCAAACTTTCCGGGGGGCCAATTCTCCGGCCTGCTAACGGCAGCAATGGACCACCGTAAGAGCCTATCATCTCTGCTGCGTTAAAATATTCCAGCTCCGCATCGGTCCAAGGCATGTATTCACCTTTCGTCCCTTTGAATCCCATTGATTTTACAACCCCATTTAAGGTTCCCAAAACACTTGCAGCGACCTTCCTGAAGGTTAAACCTCCATCATCAGTACTTTCCATCCCCTCCGGCGCATCCCCCAAAAAATCGCTAAAACTAATTGGGTTATCAAAATTAGATGCATAGGGCGACCATGCTTCCATGTTCTCAATCCTTGGATCAACCTGCCACCATCTGCCTATTTGGGGATCCAACTCTCTGAACTGGGCATCATAATCTTCTAAGCCTAAATCTCCGATCTTCTCTATACCATTGTATTTGTATTTATTCTCTAGCGAACCCGCAGCTTTTGAACTGATCCCCTCCATGGTGAGGCCAAAGGGATAATAATGGGTCTCCTCCAGCAGGGGGCCCGGCAGATGGTTAACCGTCAGGTTGTCAAAGAACACATCCTCCACACTCTCATTGCTGGTGTACACATACAAAAACCCTGTTTTTGGGATTGGCAGCAACCCCGTGGCCAGTGTCTGCAGCTGGTCGGGGGCTCCCTGCACCTGCCTGACCCCGCTGCCCTCCTCCACTAAGGTAAACTGATCGTCGAAGAGCGCAAAATTCAGATACGCCTTCGGCTTATCGGACAGGTTCTGCGAGGGATCTTTGTCCCGGAGGTACTGGTAACCGGTATTGCCGAAGTTGGTGGCCACCGGGGAGCCGGCCCCGTATCCATTGCCGTGCGCACCGCCGCCGGGTCCGCCACCGGTGCTGAAGGCCCGCAGCAGCGCGGCCACCATGTCACTGACCGTGGAACCGGACACCGCTGTGCCGGTGGATGTATAAAACGCTTTGGCGCCGATCCGGATGGTATCGCCGGCCATCACCCGCAGCACGATGGAAGGCCCGATCTTTTTGTCCGGGTCGCTTCCGTTGAGTTTTGCTACATAGTCATTGGGAGAGGTGGTGGCATCCACCGGGTAGCCGGCCGGTTTGGGCGCCCTGCTGGCGTCGATGTTGCTGAACAGGGCATTTTCCGTGGCGGCCCGGTTTGTTTCCATCGTGGCCATGTAGTAGCGGTTTTGGCCACTGCCTTCCGTCAGCACTGTGCGCACATTGCCCAGGTGGTCTTTGAGGAAGTAATCATAGATCATCTGCACGGGCTGGGCCGGGGTCCGGGAATAGTCCGCCCGGATGCGGCCTTCCTCATGGGCGATCAGCTGCAGCTGGTTGTTCTCGTAGACCAGGCCGCCCAGATAGTCGGTCACCGTGGTCCTGGCCGGGCTTGTGGTGAGGTCTTCGACCGTCTTTTGCAGCTTGTTACCGGCGGCGTCATAACGGTAGCGGATGGTGCCTTTACCGGTGATGGTGATCTGCTCGGGCAGGTTCAGGTGGTTATAGGTGATGGAAGTGATCTGCTTGTTCTCGTCTTGGGTCAGGTTACCATTGGCATCGTAGGCATAATCCACCGTTGCAGCCGGGTTCAGGTCTTTGAAGTCCCCCAGCATGGAGGCAGGGTCGTTGAAGCCGTCGGTGACCTGTTGGAGCTGGTTGCTGAAAGGCTGGCCGGTTTTGGTGTAGCTGTAGGTCAGGTCATCGATCTGGGCGCTGCCTATCCCTTTGAGGCCCCACTGCTGCATCCTTTTGATGTTGCCGTTGGCGTCATAGGCGCTGTTGGGATCCGTGCCGTCGCCCATCTTCACGTTGTAGTTGACCGTGGCATTGCTCCAGCCGGCATGCTCGTTTTGCAGGAAGTCGGCTTTGAGCAGCCGGTTGGCATTGTCGTAGGCGAAGTCATACTTGCGCTGGGGAGCGGCCGTGCCTCCGGCACCCCGCCAGGTTATGGCGGCGATGTTGCCGTTGTACAGCGGCGTGCAGGTTGTGCCGGGCGCTGTGGCGGTGGCCTTGTCATAGCCCAGCTCGAAGCCGAAGAAGTGGGTGGAGGGGGCCGCGGCCAGGTAATCGCGGTTGGCCCCCAGCAGCCATCCCCGCACGTTGTAGGCATAGTCCATCGTCTCCAGATTATTGCCCAGTGTCTTGGTTTTGAGCTGGCCCAGCTCATCGTATTCATGAGCCACGATCACCCGGGCGGCGGGGGCGTTGTTGAGCTTTTTGCGGATGCCGGTCAGCCTGCCGGCAGGATCGTAGGCGTTGGCCGTCAGCAGGCGGACTTCGCTGCCGGCCGCATCGGCAGCCTGCAGGTTGCGGTGGTGCCGGTAGTCGGACAGCAGCTTACCGGAAAAATCATACTGGCGGGTCACCACATCCAGTCCGCCGGTCTGGTTCTCCGTCAGGGTCTGCAGCACCCGGCCCTTGTCATCATAGCGGGTGGTGGTGGTGATCCAGGTGTTGGTGCCCTGCACCCGCACCCTGCTGCCGGTGACCATGCCCTGGGTGGCGGTGGTGACAAGCGGAGTTTCCGGATAAGGGTTGGTGCCGGCATCCAGGTAGGCGGCATAACTGCCGTCATAGGCCCTGGCGCCGTCGAAGCTATAGGTATCGTAATAAGTACAGGTTAAAGGGTACAGCTCCCCGGCACTGATGCCGGGCAAAGGGTGGGTGGCCGCGATCTGCTGGGTGCTCTGGGTAAAGCCCGGTTCCAGCACCGTCTCGGTCTCCGTGCCGGTGCCGGTCTCAAAGCCTTCCCCGAAGGTGACGGAGGTCTGGGCTTTGTAGAGTGTCCTTCCGTCGTGGGAGGCGACCACCAGGTCGGTCACCCCGGGCAGGGGGATGGTGATCGTGCCGGAGCCGGTAGCGGTGGCCATGGCGCTTTCCAGGGCGGTGCGGGTGGCGCTGCTCGTGTAGAGGGCTGTCATCACCGGGCGGTTGAGGGCGTCGTAACAGGTGACGAGCCACTGGCCGGCACTCCGCAGGTTGCCGTCCCGGGAAAAGACCAGCCGGTCCCGCAGGTCGTAGACCATCTCGGTCAGCTCCGCCCCGGGCACTTTTTTGGTGATCATGCGGCGGCGGCCGTCGTAGCTGTACTGGAAGCAGAGGTGGCCGGCGATATCGGGGGAGATCACCCAGGCGGCGGCCAGCGCCGCTTCGGTGGCTTTGGGCGGCAGTACGCAGCGCAGGTTGCCCAGGTCGTCGTAGACATAGCAGGTGCAAAGCCAGCCGCTGTAGCCATCGGTGACGGTGGCGGCCAGCTGTACTTTTTTCAGGATCACCTGGCCTTCCTTGTCTTTGAACTCCACGACGGCTTTGCCCTGCTCGTCCTGGGTGACGGTCTTGTACAGCTCTCCGGCCGCGTAGGTACCGGCGGCTGTGGGGATGTTACCGGTGGCGGGCAGGTTCCAGATCACCACCGCATCGGCGGCGGTATTGACCAGGTACCGGATTTCGGTGGGGCGGTTACCGGCCGCTTTGGCCCAGCTGGTGCCGGGGGCATAGTTTTTTACCGGGCGGTTCAGGGGAGAGGCCTCCGGCTCGGTCTGGGCATAGAAGTAGTTTTCCCCGGGATACTGGGCCCCCAGGAACGTGTTTTGCTCCGTGAGCGCACCGGCGCGATAGCCCCCGTTGCCGGTGATGGCGTAGGGCAGGTATTGGATGGTCTCGCGGCCGAAGGCATCATAGACGAAGGGGGTGATGAGGTCTTTTTGCGAAGGGGAGAGCTGTCTGGCCACCGTCTGCAGCGGCCTGCCCAGGCCGTCGAAATACCGGGTGGTCTGGCGCACCTCGGTCACCGAAGTGCTCGCTGTCACAAGGGCCGGATCGGTCAGCGGTCTGGACGGCTCCCAGCTGCGGATGTAATTGACTGTCTGGGAACGGGCACTATGGGCAAACAAAAAAAGGATCAGGACAGGGAGATAACGTGTATGCTTCATAGTGAGGTAAATAGGCTACTTGAAAAGGACGGGTTATACTTTCCATAAGAAAAAGAAGGCGTCTCCTATGTTTGCAAAAAAGTGAGGCGCCCTCTTTCTCTTTTATTCATAACGTAAGGCCACTATCGGATCAAGACGCGAAGCCTTGACCGCAGGGTATATACCAGAGATCAGTCCAACCGTTGCGCATAATGCGATCCCCACCGTGATCCATAACCATGGTACCAGGAACGTAGTACCCATCAGCAAAGACACGAAGTTGCCGACCAGCATCCCCAGGATCACGCCCAGTACGCCGCCGGAAACGCTGATCAGGATGGATTCTACAATAAATTGCTTTTTGATGGTGGAGGACGTGGCCCCCAAAGCTTTACTCACGCCTATTTCACGGGTACGCTCCGCCACGGATACCAGCATGATGTTCATCAACCCAATGGCAGAACCGAACAATGTAATAAACCCAATCACGGCAGCGGCCAGTGTAACTTTACCCAGACTGCTGAACAGCATTTCCGCGATACTGTCACTGCGACTGATATAGAAATTATTGTCTTCATTTGCTGCCATCTTGCGGACGATGCGGAATGTGCCGGTAGCCTCTCCGATGGCGGCGTCTATCTTGGAAATATTATCTACGTTCACATTGATCTGGTATGTAGCGTTCGGGCGGTTAAATACTCTTCGTGTATTCGTCACCGTTGTGATCACCACATTATCTGCACTGAAAACATTGCTGCTGCCTTTGGGCTTCGTAATACCGATCACCCTGTACCGCACATTCCCTACCCGCACATTGGCATTCAACGCATCGGAGGGGCGGTCCGGGAAAAGCTTCTTCACCACATCGTTCCCAAGGATGGCCACATTGCGGCCGGATTCGATATCAGCCGTATTAAAGTTCCGGCCCATGGAAAGGTCGTAATTGGAGAGCTCCAGGTAGTTCTCATCCCCTCCCACCACCTGTACGGTAGGGTTGGTTTTCTTCTCGTCCTTATACACCGTCATTCCCCCGCCGGCGCGGAAAGAGATGCCCACTTGCGCCGGGAAGCTGTAGCGCTTCTTGAAGTTCATGGCATCGTCATAGCTGATCACCTTGTTCCGGTTGGAATTGCGGACTTTCAATTTCTGATGGGAGGATCCACGGGTAGCATTGCCCGGCCCACCCATCCGGATGATCATTTCCCGGTTGCGGATAGAGAATCCGTTGGCGCCCATGCTGGCAAAGCTGCTGTAGATCTTGTATTTCATCACATCGATGGCAGTGAGGATGCCTACCAGCGCCAGGATACCGAAAGCGATCACGGCAACGGTGAGGATAGTCCGCAAGCGATTGGCGCTGATGGAGCGAAGGGCAAGGAAATATATATCGCGGATTTGCATAACTACGGTTGTAGTAAAGTTAATGTAATTCCGCTATCAAAAAACGGGTTCTGGATGAAAGGCAAACAAACAAAAAACCGCTGCCGGAGTGGCAACGGTTCTTTTTTATCTTGTATGATCCTTTACAGGAACTGAAGTACCAGGTTCGGGAAAACGCCCAGCAGGATGATCACTGCGGCACCGATCACCAGTGCGCTTTTAAAGCCGGTGGTGATGGGTTCGGTGGTTTCTGCTTCACCGGATTTGAAATACATGGCTATGATCACCCGGAAATAGTAGTAGGCACTGATAGCCGCGCATAATACCGCCAGGATCACCAGCCACAACAGGTTGCCTTGCTGTACTGCCGCGCTCAGCACGAAGTATTTCGCGAAGAAGCCTGCGGTTAAGGGGATGCCGGCAAGGGAGAGCAGGAAGATGGTGTTCACCAGGGCCAGCAAAGGTTCTCTGCGGGCGAGGCCGTTATATCCGTCGAAAGTATAATCTTTCAGTTTCAGCAGGATGGCGAAAATACCGATGGTAGCCACACTGTAAGCCACGGCATAAAGAATGATCCCCTGAGCAGCCGTTTCGTTGAGCGCTACGATAGCGAACAGCATGAAACCGGCCTGCGCGATACTGGAATAAGCCAGCATCCGTTTTACACTCTGTTGGAACACAGCAGTGAAGTTCCCGATCAGCAATGTGGAAGCGGTGATCAGCGCAATGATCAGCTGCCAGTGCTGGCTGAGGTTCCCTCCCGCAAAACTCACGTGGAACAACCGCATGAACGCAATAAACCCGGCGGCTTTTACCACCGTGGCCATGAACGCTGTAAACACGGTAGGTGAACCGTCATATACATCCGGCGTCCAGAAGTGGAACGGTGCCGCAGATACTTTGAATGCCAGCGCAAAACCGGTGAGGATGATACCGCACAATGCCAGCGGGGAAATATCGCCGGTACCAAGACTCATCTCCCGCAGACTGAAAGAGCCGGTAGCACCGTAAATGAGCGCGATGCCCATCAGCAGGATGCCGGTGGTGAAGGAGCCCATCAGGAAATATTTCAGGGAAGCTTCATTGCTTTTCAGGTTCTTCTTATCCGCCCCGGCGAGGATATACTGCGGAATAGACAGTATCTCAATGGCCAGGAACAGCATCAGCAGATTGCTGAAAGAAGCGGTCAGGGTAATACCGGAAAGGATGAAAAAGATGAGGGCGAAATAATCCGCCACATCGTTCCCTACCTTTTCAAAGGAACTGCCGCACAGCACGAAATAGAGAAAAGTGCTGGCAATAGCCACGGCGTTGAAGAGCACGGAGAAACGGCTCACTTCTATCATGCCATGCAATACCACCGTTCCGCCACCTGCCAGCTGAGCGTCGTACCAGTTGGCAATAAAAGCGATGATGGTGCCTGCGATAGCATAATATTTTATGTGCTGCCTGTTCTTCACAAACAGTCCAACGAACATCAATACAATCCCAAATACAGCCGTAGTAATTAATGCGTTCATATCTTAGCGTTACAGAATCTCTTTTTTAAATTATTTCACCCATGCGGTAGCATTCACCAGCGCCGTTGTACCATGCACCAGCTCCAATAACGGTTTCGGATAAACGCCGAGCACGAAAATAACCGCCGCTATCAGCGCAATGGCCAGCATCTCCCCTCCTTTCAGATCCACTGTGGATGCCGTAAGCGTATTGGATTCCCCGAAGATCACTTTCTGCAGCATGTTCAGCATATACACCGCCGCCAGGATGATGGCGAGGGCCGCTACCGCCGCAAACCAGGGATTATACTGGAACAATCCGCTGAACATGAGAAACTCCCCGATGAACCCGTTCGTGAGCGGCAGTGCAATGTTAGCCAGGCTCACGATCACGAGCATGACAGCCAGCTTCGGAGCATGTGTGGCAATACCGCCGAGTCCGTTCATATCCTTGATCTTCAGGCGGTCCTGGATCACTTCTACGAGCATCCAGAGCCCGATGATATTGATACCGTGGTTGAACATCTGCACCTGTACACCCTGCAGGCTTTGCTCATTATTGGCAAAGATGGCGGCGCTCATCAGGCCGATGTGCGCGATGGAAGAATAAGCGATCAGGCGCTTCAGATCTGATTGCATGATGGCAATGCAGGAAGCGTAGATGATCCCGATCACAGACAATACGATGGCGGCTTCCTGCCACATATACGCGCCCTGGGGCAATACCGGCAATAACCAGCGCACTACGCCAAAGAGGCCCATCTTTACCATGATACCGCTCAGCACCATGGTTACAGGGGTGGGAGATTGTTCGTATGTATCGGGCTGCCAGGTGTGGAAAGGGAATACCGGCATCTTGATGGCGAAAGCCACAAAGAACAGCCAGAAGAGCCAGGATTGTTCACCGGAGCTCAAATGCAGGGTAGTAAAGGCGGTCCAGCTGAAGGAATGATCCGGTGTCTGGAAATAGATGTAGATGATCCCTACCAGCATCAACAGGGAGCCGGTAAAAGTATATACGAAGAACTTAAAGGTAACCGGTACGGCCCTTTCACCACCCCACATGGAGCAGAGGAAGTACACCGGTATAAGCGCCAGTTCCCAGAATGCATAGAAAAGCAGGGCGTCATAAGCGGTGAATACGCCTATCAACCCGGCCTGGGACAACAGCATCAGTCCGTAGAAAGCACCCGGACGGTCATACTCCCGCCTGAAGACCGTGATGAAGATGAGCGGAAAAGAGATAGCAGTGAGCAGGCATAACATCATGCCCATGCCATCCAATCCTACATTGAACTGGCTGCCCAGCTGAGGGATCCAGCTCTCCGTGAACCGCAGGGCTTCCGGCGCAGTCTGGAACTGCAGCCAGGCGATCACGGCTATCACGAGGGTGGCGAGTGAAGACAACAGGCTCATGACTTTCGCACCGGGACCTTTCAGTCCGAACGTGATCAGACCTGTTATCAAAGGAATCAATATGAGTAATACTGTCAACATATCTTTATCTTAATCCGCTACTGATTTATAAAAACAAACTGATCACAAACAAAATGATCATACCAATCACCATGGCAAAGATGTAAAAGCCCACCTGGCCGTTCTGCACAAGGCGCACCTGACGGCTGCCCCATTTCACACCGCGGCCCACACCGTTCACCAGCGCATCGATGCCGGACCTTTCAATGGTATCCTCGAAGAAGCGGCTGAGCACCATCAACGGTTTTACGATCACGGCGTCATACAGTTCATCCACATACCATTTGTTCTCCAGCACTTTAGCGATACCGGTGTTGGGCACACCACTGTCCTGGTACCGGATGAATTTACTGCGGGCGAAGAAGATGGTGATGATCACGAGACCGGAGCTGAGGCCCATCAGGATCCATTCCATACTGTGCTCCAGTTCGTGCGCAGGCAGATACGGAGCAGATGGAGCGAATATGGGGCTGAGGTACTCATGCAGCAGATGCGGCGCGCCGAACACTTCCGGCAGGCCCACATAACCGCCGATCACGGAAAGGATGGCGAGGATGATGAGCGGGAAGGTAATGGCCGCGGGACTTTCATGCAGATGATGTTCCTGCTCATGTGTACCGCGGAATGTACCGGTGAAGGTGATATAATACAACCGGAACATATAGAAGGCGGTCATCAATGCACCGATCAATGCCAGTATGTAAACAATCTTATTGAAACCCCAGGCACTTGCGAGTATCTCATCTTTGGAGAAGAAACCCGAGAAGCCCGGTATCCCTGCAATAGCCAAACATCCGATCAGGAAAGTGATATTCGTGACGGGCATCCATTTCTTCAATCCTCCCATTTTCCGGATATCCTGCTCACCGCCCATGGCATGGATCACGGAACCGGAACCGAGGAACAACAGAGCTTTGAAGAAAGCGTGCGTCATCACATGGAATACGGCGGCGGTGTATGCGCCGGTACCCAGTGCAAGGAACATATAACCCAGCTGGCTTACGGTGGAGTAGGCCAGTACTTTCTTGATGTCATTTTGCTTCAGCGCGATGGAAGCTGCCAGCAGAGCCGTACCCAGCCCTATCACCACAATGATCGTCTGGATGCAGGGCGCCAGCGTATAGATCACATTGCTGCGGGCCACCATATAAATACCGGCGGTCACCATCGTGGCGGCGTGGATGAGGGCGGATACCGGGGTTGGACCGGCCATCGCGTCCGGCAGCCAGGTGTACAGCGGTATCTGTGCGGATTTACCCATGGCGCCGATGAAGAGCAGCAGGGCGATCGCGAAAAGGATGCCACTGCCTTCTCCGAGGGAAGGTACCTTTGTAAATACCTCGCTGAAAGTAACGGAACCAAACTGGGAGATCATGAGGAAGATGCCCAGCAAAAAGCCGAGGTCACCGATCCTGTTCATGATAAAGGCTTTATTAGCCGCCTTGTTATAGCTCGTATTCCTGAACCAGAAGCCGATCAGCAGGTAAGAGCAAAGCCCTACGCCTTCCCATCCGATGAACATCATCACATAGTTGGCGCCCAGCACAAGGATGAGCATGGAGAACACAAACAGGTTGAGGTAAGCGAAGTAACGCGCGAAGCCTTCACTGCTTTCCTCATGCATGTAGGAAGTAGAATAAATGTGGATGAGGGAACCTACCCCTGTAATGATCAGCAGGAATAAAGCGCTGAGCTGATCTACCTGGAAGGCAAAGGGAATATGCAGGCTACCCACACTGATAAAGTCGAACAAGGATACCACCTGCGGCGTAAAACCGGGCTGGCGTACCTCAAAGAAAATAAGCAGGCTGATCACAAAAGCCGCCAGCACACTGCCGCTACCTATTACGCCTGTCAGCGATTTAGATAAATACCTCCTGCCCAATCCATTGATCAGGAATCCTAACAACGGTAAGAACGGTACCAGCCAAACAAGATGTATCATCGATCTATACTATTTTTAAATTCCTTAGTTTTTCAGTCTGCTGAGAATATTGATGTCCACGGAATGTGTATTGCGGTACATCATCACAATGATGGCCAGTCCTACCGATACTTCAGCCGCGGCCACTACCATTACAAAGAATACAAAGAGCTGTGCGGAAGCGGCGTCAATACGGCCGGCATCCACCCACATCTTGGAGAAAGCTACCAATAACAGGTTCACGGCATTCAGCATCAGCTCAATGCACATGAAAATGATGATCGCATTCCTGCGCATCAGCACGCCCATAATGCCAATGCAGAACAAGGCGATGCTCAGGAAGATGTAATATTGAACAGGCATGTCGAAAATTGGTTTTTATTTTTTACCGATCACTACGGCGCCTACCATGGCACTCAGGAACAATACGCTGCTGAGCTCGAAAGGCACTACATAACTGGTGAATAATGTTTTACCGAGGTTGGAGATGAGGCCGATGTCTGACGCAGAAGAGGTTTGAATAGCCGGCAGGCTCGCTTCGCGCAGGGCAGCAACGAGTACCAGCAACAGGGCCCCGCCGCTGATGGCGCCGGCGTATTTCAGCCAATTCCTTTTCTGCGGCTCGATCTCTGCGTTGAGGTTCATCATCATCAATACGAACAGGAATAACACCATGATAGCGCCGGTGTACACGATGAGGTGCACAACAAACAGGAATTGCGCATTAAGCATGATGTAATGCCCCGCAATGGCTACAAAACAGGTGATCATACACAGCACGCTGTTCACCGGGTTCTTGCTTAGAATAACCCCGAGAGCGGCTGCAATGGCGATGGCTGAAAGCACAATAAAAATTATCTGTTCTATACCCACTTCTTTACTTTTTTACAGTGATCGGATGTTTGGGATCAGGGATCAACAGATCTTCCTTACCATAGATAAACCCTTTCCGCTGATAGTTAGCGGGAGCAAAGGTTTCAGACATGTAGATGGCCTGTTTCGGGCAGGCTTCTTCACAAAAACCGCAGAAAATGCAACGCAGCATATTAATCTCGTAACGGGCGGCATATTTTTCCTCGCGGTAGAGATGCTCTTCACCCGGCAGTCGTTCGGCGGCTTCCATGGTGATGGCTTCGGCGGGACAAGCCACCGCACACAATCCGCAGGCAGTGCAGCGCTCCCGTCCTTCCTCATCCCGGTTCAGGATGTGCAGCCCGCGGAATACAGGGCTGAAGGGTCGCTTTTCTTCCGGGTAATTCACCGTTGCCTTCTTCTTGAATATATGCGACAGCGTGATACCCATCCCTTTCAGAATGGCGGGCAAATAGAGCTTCTCCATGAACGTCATGGGCCTCCTGTCTACCTGCTTTGCCCTATTGGTCAATGTTTGCATATCAAACGTTTCTTCGAGTGTTAAAAAATTATCCCTGGCGGAACAGGATCACAGCGCCTGTTGCCAGCATATTCACCAGCGCTAACGGTATCAGCACTTTCCAGCCGAGCTTCATCAGCTGGTCATAGCGGAAACGCGGGATGGTCCAGCGTACCCACATGAAAATGAATATAAAAATGAATGTTTTGATGAACAGCGCGCAAATGCCAAGGATGGTCAATGTGTTCGGGCTCAGGCCCAGGCTGTCCATATACGGGAAGCTGTATCCGCCGAAATACAGGGTAGACATCAGTGCGGAACTGATGAACATGTTGATGTATTCCGCAAACAGATAGAAACCCAGTTTCATGGAAGAATATTCCAGGTGGTAACCGCCGTTCAGTTCGTTTTCTGCTTCCGGCAGGTCAAACGGGGTACGGTTACATTCTGCAAAAGCGCAGATCAGGAAGATGAGGAAGCCGATGGGTTGGAGTAATACGAACCATACGCCATTGCGCTGTTGTTCCACGATATCTTTCAGGCTGAGGGATCCGCTGATCATGAACAGTGCGATCAGGGCCAGGCCCATGGGCAGTTCGTAGGAGATCACCTGCGATGCGCCACGGCAGGCTGCCATCAGTGAGAACTTATTATTAGACGCCCATCCGCCAATCATGATGCCGTATACGCCCATCCCTACTACCGCCATGATCCAGAGCACGCCGATGTTAACATCCGCGATCTGCAGGCTGACTTCTTTACCGGCAATGGTGAGCATATCGCCCCAGGGGATCACCGCGCTGGTAAGACAGGCCGTGAGCATGGCCATGGAAGGGCCCAGCACGAAAAGGAAACGGTTGGCGGTGGCAGGAATGATCTCTTCTTTAAAGAACAACTTACCACCATCTGCCAGCGGCTGCAGCAAGCCCATCGGGCCGGCGCGGTTCGGGCCGCGGCGATCCTGGATCCAGGCCGCTACTTTACGTTCTCCCCAGGTGGAATACATCGCAATGAGCAATGATATTCCCAGTACTGCCGATATGAGCAGCAATTTCTCAATTACAAAAGTCCAGTCAATTACTATGTGGAGTGCAGTCATATCTCGCGCTATTGAACACTGTTGTTTTTAGGAAAATCATTCGAGTGTGCCGGTCCGTCAATCTTGCTCAGGTCTACCGCGGGCTGGTTCACCTCACTGATGCTATGGATATCCATCAGCAGTTTAGGCGACCGGCCGTCCATCACTTTGGCGATGGTTTCATGCGGTTTGTGCACGCCTACGTAGTGGCCCTGGGAGATTACGCTGTGGCGGGAGATAGCCCTTGGCCCTTCGATCACCCAGTCCGCCGCGGATTTCTTATCAAAACGGCAGGTATCACAGATGAACTCTTCTACTTCGCCATATTTGTCTTTCCGCGCCGTCACCCGGAACACTTCATCCCCGCGCATCCACAGTACGGTCTTACCGCAACACTTGTCGCAATTGCGATGAGCGTCTACCGGTTTCAGGAACCATACACGGTTCTTAAAGCGGGCGGTTCTGTCAGTAAGGGCGCCAACGGGACAAACATCGATCACGTTACCGATAAAGTCATTGTCCAGCGATTGCTGAATATAGGTACCGATCTCGGAAGCTTCTCCCCTGTTCAGCACACCATGCTCGCGCTTGTTGGTAAGCTGATCTGCCGTGAACACGCAGCGGTAGCAGAGGATACAGCGTGTCATATGCAGTTTGATATGATCGCCGATATCGATCTTGTCGAAAGTCCTTCTTTTGAATTCGTAACGGGTAGCGGATACACCGTGTTCGTAGCTCAGGTCCTGCAGGTCGCATTCCCCTGCCTGGTCGCAAACGGGGCAGTCCAGCGGGTGGTTCAGCAACAGGAACTCCACGATGCCTTTACGGGCATCCTGCACTTCGGGGGAAGTGATGTTAGCCACTTCCATTCCGTCCATCACGGTAGTGCGGCAGCTGGCCACGAGCTTAGGCATCGGGCGTGGGTCCGCCTCGGAGCCTTTGGTCACTTTTACCAGGCAGGTACGGCATTTACCGCCGCTGCCCTGCAGTTTGGAATAGTAACACATGGCCGGGGGTACCACTTCGCCGCCGATCTTGCGGGCAGCGTTCAGAATGGTGGTGCCCGGTTCTACTTCCACCGTGATGTTATCGATCTTAACCTTAAATAATTTCTTTTCTTCCGCCATTGTTTCTGGAATTATTTTTTAAACCGCAGCTGCAGCAACTACGGGCAGGGGATCAGCATAATGTGCCAGACCGAAATTGCGTTTCAGCGCTTCCTCCGGATTGCGCACATGCCATTCAAACTCGTCACGGAAATGCCGGATAGCTGCGGCAACAGGCCATGCTGCTGCGTCGCCGAGCGGACAGATCGTGTTTCCTTCTATCTTGCGCTGTATATCCCACAGCAGGTCTATATCGCTCATTTTCCCTTTACCGTTCTCGATGTTCTTCAGCACCCGCTCCATCCAGCCGGTACCTTCACGGCAGGGGCTGCACTGGCCGCAGCTTTCGTGATGGTAGAAACGTGCCAGGCTGAGCGTGTGGCGTACCACACATTGATCTTCATCAAACACGATAAAACCGCCGGAACCCATCATGGAACCGGTGGCAAAACCGCCGTCATTCAAGCTTTCGTAGGTCATCATACGCGGCTCGCCTTTCGCTGTTTTCAGCAACAGGTTGGCCGGCAGGATGGGTACGGACGAACCGCCGGGAATGCAGGCTTTCAGGCGTTTACCATTCGGGATGCCGCCGCAGTATTCGTCAGAATAAATAAATTCTTCCACGGAGATGGTCATATCGATCTCATACACGCCCGGCTTGTTGATATTGCCGCAGGCGGAAATGAGTTTTGTACCGGTAGATTTGCCGATACCGATCTTTACATATTCATCGCCGCCGATATTGATGATCGGCACTACAGCCGCCAGTGTTTCCACGTTGTTCACCACGGTAGGGCATTGCCACAATCCTTTCACGGCCGGGAACGGCGGTTTGATGCGCGGGTTGCCGCGTTTACCTTCCAGGGATTCGATCAGTGCCGTTTCCTCTCCACAGATATAAGCGCCGGCGCCGCGTTGTACATAGATCTCCAGGTCAAAACCGGTACCCTGAATGTTCTTACCCAGCCAGCCATTCTTATGGGCTTCGCGGATCGCTTCCTCAAGAATATCGGGTATCCAGGCGTATTCGCCGCGGATGTAGATGTAGGTTCGGTTTGCGCCGAGGGCGAAGCTGGAGATCAGGAGGCCCTCGATCAGCAGGTGCGGGAGAAACTCCATCAGGTAACGGTCTTTGAAAGTACCCGGTTCGGATTCATCCGCATTGCAAACGAGGTAACGGGGTACTCCTTCCGGTTTTGCGAGGAAGCTCCATTTCAGGCCGGTAGGGAAACCGGCGCCGCCGCGGCCACGCAGACCGCTCTTCTTCACTTCTTCCGTCACCAGGTCCGGGCTCATGCTCTTCAGGGCCTTTTCAGCAGCAGCATAGCCGCCGTTCTTCCGGTAAACATCATAATACCGGATACCTTCTATATGCGCCTTATCTAACAATAATTTACGTCCCATTGTCTCGCTTTATATAGATATAGAATGTTCTTTCTTCTTAATTATTCGCCTCTCTCCGGCATTCGGCAATGATCTCGTCCACCTTTGCCTTCGTCAGATGTTCCCTGAAGTGCTTACCGAGCTGCATCATCGGTGCATACCCGCAGGCGCCGAGACATTCCACCGTTTTCAGGGTGAACAGTCCATCCGTCGTTGTTTCTCCCACGCCAATGTTCAGCTTCTCCCTGATGTAAGCGATAATATCATCGGAACCTCTCAACATACAGGGACCGGTCTGGCATACTTCAAAGAGGTATTTACCTACCGGCTTCAGGTTATACATAGAGTAGAAAGTAGCCACTTCATACACTTCGATAGATGTTAACTGCAGCAGGGATGCCACATAATCCATCGTTTCCGCACTCAGCCAGCCGCCGAACGATTCCTGGGCCAGGTGCAGCACGGGAATCAAGGCGCTTTTCTGCTTCCCTTCCGGGTAGCGCGCTATGATCTCTTTTACTTTATTCAGCTTCTCTTCAGAAAATTGAACGGCCATTTATTAAACGTCTTTTATATTAATCTTCAAAAAATTCTGTTCCAACACTGTTGATGTATCCTTTTCTGCCCTTATAAGTCACTTCACAAACACCTTCCCGCGAAAATTGCTTCTTGTTTTCAAATATGCAGGGAGTGAGCGTATTCCCTTCTCCATCTATAAATCCCCAGCGCCCGTTCTTTTTTACGGCAAACAGCCCGAGAACAGGCTGCGTTTCAATCTCCTCATAGGGACCTTGCTTAGTGATCTTATAACCGTAGATGGAGTGCGCGATCAGGTCAAATCCACCTTCTTCATGCTCCACCCGGAAGGCGCCATCACTGCTTCCTGCCAGTTGAATGGATTTGTACTGCGGCTCTACCAGCACTTTCGCTTCCCTGAGGTAATAAGCAATTCCCCATTGATTCCCCTTCCTGACTTTGTAGAAGCGCATGCTTCCTTCATATTGCTTCTTTTTCAACCGCTGCACTTCGTCATATACCGGTTGTACCAGATAGAATTCTTCCTGCTCCAATGATGCCACACCCCACTTGCCTTTCATTTTCACCCGCACATTTTCCATATCATCCGGCATGATTTCCACATCTTCAAAAGCAGCCTTCAGCAACGTATCTGTCACAACCACCCTTCCTTTCCTCCTTACCACACCTTTCAATCCTCCTGCAGCAGTATACGGGCGCAGCACGGCAGCATCATCCTCCTCTCCCAGCATACCCGCTACCAGTCCCGGATCTTCCATATTGTCATTCGGCACAATCTTGAGCAGCCTGCCTTTTGCATCCATCCAATACTCTTTCTTTCCGATCCTTACCCATGCATGTTCGGCGCGGGGCCTGACGTCCAGGTGCGGGGGCTGTTCCCCGAAAGGCATGGCATCATCAAACTTCAGGGGGATGATGAGTTTTTTCTTATTATCGGCAAATCCCCATTTAACCCCTTTGCGACAGGGTATCAGGTCAGCGGACCAGCCCTCCCTTTGGGCCTTTACAGGCACGAAAGACACAATGCATATAAAAAAACAAAGAACTCGACTATACACAGTTTTCATAAGGTATCGGTCACAAATAAAAAAGGTGGCTGTGCTTAGGCATCCAGCTCGCCCGCAATCAGGTTCAATGAACTCATACAAATGATCGCGTCACTCAACATGGCGCCCTGCACCAGTTCAGGATATGCCTGATAATAGATAAAGCAAGGTCTGCGGAAATGCAGACGATACGGAGAACGGCCGCCATCGCTGATGAGATAGAAGCCCAGTTCGCCATTCGCGCCTTCTACAGGATTGTACAATTCTCCCGGTAATATATCCGCTTCGCCCATCACGATCTTGAAGTGATAGATAAGCGCTTCCATTTTCGTATATACGTCATCTTTATCCGGCAGATAATAAGCAGGCACATCGGCATGATATACATCTGACGGCAGGTCTTTCAGCTTTTCCATCGCCTGGCGGATGATGCCGAGGCTTTGCCACATTTCCGCATTACGCACCAGGAAGCGATCGTATGTATCGCCGGTAGTGCCTACGGGGATGGAGAAATCGAAGTCCTGATAAGAGCTGTAAGGATTAGCCACCCGTACATCATAATCCACACCGGTTGCTCTCAGGTTCGGACCTGTGAAGCCGTAATTGAGCGCTCTTTCAGCGGAGATAGCGCCTACGCCCTGCGTACGTTCCATGAAAATGCGGTTGCGGGTGAAGAGTTTTTCAAACTCTTTCAGTACATCCGGGTATTCGGCAAGGAATTTATCGATCTTACGGAAAGCCGTTTCGCTGAAATTACGTTCAAAACCGCCCACACGGCCGATATTGGTGGTAAGGCGGGAGCCGCACACTTCTTCATAGATCTCATATACCAGCTCACGGTATTGCATCACGTACAGGAAGCCGGTGAAAGCACCGCTATCCACACCGATCACGGAGTTACAGATCAGGTGATCCGTGATGCGGGCCAGTTCCATGATGATCACCCGGAGGTAATCCACCCGCTTGGGCGTTTCGATGCCCAGCAGTTTTTCCACGGTAAGATGCCAGCCGATATTGTTGATGGGTGCCGAGCAGTAGTTAAGGCGGTCCGTCAGCGGCGTGATCTGGTAATAAGGCCTGCGTTCCGCGATCTTTTCAAAAGCACGGTGAATATACCCCACTGTAGGCACGGTAGACACGATGCGTTCGCCATCCATTTCCATCACGTTCTGGAAAACGCCGTGTGTGGCAGGGTGCGTAGGTCCCAGGTTAAGCGTAGTAGTTTGCTTCTCTATGGAACCGTCCGGTAATTTTATATGTTGCTGCTCAGACATAATTATTAGTTTATCAGATCCCTATGCTGCCACCGCGACCAAACATTTCATCGTCTTTATCGATCCGCGACTGGTCTTCCAGCGGAAATTCCTTGCGCAAAGGGAAGTAATCCATTTCATCCACGTTCAGGATGCGTACCAGGTTGGGATGCCCTACAAAGTCCACCCCAAAGAAATCGTATGTTTCCCTTTCCATCCAGTTGGCTGTTGCAAACAGGCGGGTGGCGGTGAACACCTGCGGAGTATTGATATCTGCAAATACCTTGAAACGCAGGCGCACGTTTGCCACCATGTTATGCAGGTGATAAACTACAGCCAGTTCCGCGCCTTGCTGCTGCGGGTAATGTACCGCGGTAAGGTCGGAAAGGAACCGGAAGGCCAGGTCCTCTTCATCGTAGAGGAACTGCATGATTTTAAGGTTGAGTTCTTTCGGCGCGTGAAAGGACATGATGCCGAAGGATTCTTCGAAACTGGTCAGTGCATCTCCAAACTTCTCTGTCAGCTTGTTTTTTATGTGCTCGTTCGTCAAAGACATGTATAAGCTATTAACGTTTCTATTCTATTCCGTAGGAGTTCATCAATTCCTGGTAACGCTCGGAGTGGCGGCGGCGCAGGCTTTCCTGTCCCACCAGGTCCTGGATGCGCATCACACCGTCCAGGATTGCTTCCGGGCGGGGCGGGCATCCGGGCACGTAAACGTCCACCGGTATTACCTGGTCAATCCCCTGCAATACGGAGTAGGTATCAAAAATACCACCGCTGCTGGCGCAGGCGCCCACGGCGATCACCCAGCGGGGCTCAGCCATCTGCAGGTATACCTGGCGTAACACCGGCGCCATCTTTTTCGCGATGGTGCCCATTACCATTAAAAGATCACATTGACGGGGCGTAAACCCCAAACGCTCGGAACCGAAACGTGCAAGATCATAGTGAGCGGCCATGGTGGCCATGAATTCAATACCGCAACAGGAAGTGGCAAACGGTAAAGGCCAGATGGAGTTCTTGCGGGCCATGCCTATTACCTTATCAAAAGATGTTGCAAAAAAACCTTCGCCGGTATAACCCTCCGGCATTTCTACCAGCTTAACCTTGCTATTGAACTGAACAGGACGAGACATAATCTTTACCCTCCTTATCTCCCCGTCTTATCCGGAGAGCATTTATATTAATAGTTAACTTAATTCCGATTCTTAATCTTCCCAGCGCAGCGCTCCTTTCTTCACAATATAGAAGAACCCGCCCATGAAAAAAGCTACAAAGGCCAGCATGGCCAGAAAACCTTCCCATCCGAGGGATTTGAAATTCACTGCATAAGGGTAGAAAAATATCACCTCCACATCAAACAGCACGAACAATATCGCTGTCAGGAAATATTTCACGGCTACCGGCTGACGGGCGTTCCCCATCTGCTCGATACCACTCTCAAAGTTGACCAGCTTGTCTTTGGTCTTACGTTTAGGACCTAAAAAGTGCGTGGCAATCATGGTAATTCCTACAAAACCCAGTGCCGCAATCAGTTGTAAAATGATAGGGAAATAACTGAAAGGAGTGTTACTAGCTGTCAAAAAATCAGAGGCAACAAGCACCGGCGTCCGAGCGTAAGCAGTCTGAAAGCGCAAAAATACTGCAAGTAAAGCAGAATTCAAATCGACGATATCGGAAAATCTAATCTTTTTTTTGTATATGTAATATAATAAGATATGAATCGTTGGGTTTCCGGGGTTTCCTTTTGCCCGCAATATCGCTAAATGGTTGAGTGTAAAGGGTTAATAAAAAAGCCGGTCCGTTTAACAATCCGGACCTGCCTTAATAAATTGTTGATTCATAGTTATCTGCCCCCCTTCCTGGGCCGGTTCATATTTTCTTTGATTTGTTTGATCGGTTCACTGTTGGGATCAAGCGGGCTGAGTTTATCCATGTATTTCTGGAGGCTGGCTTTGTCATCTTTATTATAGGCGTATACCATGAGGTAGGTGTATGCCTTGATAAGGCCGACTTTGTTCTTTTCAGCATCTCCTTCCGCCAGGCTCACATACTTTTCGAAGAAAGGCGCCGCCACACCGTTTTTGGCTTCTACATCCTTACCGGCCGCGGCCATCCCCCGCCAGTAGTAGCCGGTGGTGAGATCCGGGTAGCTGGCGGACAGATCGGCAAATGCGTTCCCGGCTTTGGTGAGCATACTGGTATCTGTAGTAACGCCGGCGGAAGCACGATAGTAGTTCAGGCCGATGTTATAATAATCCACCGCCGCCGGTTTTTCTTTCTGCTCTTTCTTCAGATCCAGGTACCGTTGATACCATTCCGCGGCTTTGTTGAATACACGGGCATTCTGAAATGCCCTGGCCACGGTTTCATACCGGTCCAGGTCTTTCAGCGTATCGGATGTGGCATACTTTTCAAGATAACCCAGCGCTTTCTGGTCTATTTTGGCCTGTGTGGCGGAATCCTGGTATTTGATACGACCGTAGATCTCGCTCAGCAGTTTGAAGTCCAGCGGTTCCAGTTTGCTTTCCCCTACTTTGGCCACGTAATCATCAACGGATTTTCTGGCGCTGAGGGAATCGCCTTTTTGCAGGTAGGCATCCGCTATCAGGCGTTCGAACTTGGCTTTATAGGCATCGTTCGCATGTGGAAGCACACTTTTGGCTTTGCTGATC
>OFTY01000547.1_pt1 | contig 24903 bp, 35 predicted proteins | sample 1775061 | NCBI WGS metagenome assembly OFTY01 (sample SAMN08195773, study PRJEB24354) | sludge metagenome | isolation source: sludge from phenol fed wastewater aerobic bioreactor B | place: India: Nagpur | collected 2016-09-16 | reverse complement strand
TTGAACAAGGTCGACCAGGTCGACGATCCGGAGCTGCTGGAGCTGGTCGAGCTCGAGGTTCGCGAGCTTCTGTCGAAGTACGAGTTCCCGGGCGACGACATTCCGATCGTCAAGGGCTCGGCGCTGGCTGCGCTGGAGGACAGCAACAAGGAGATCGGCGAGAACGCGATCCGCAAGCTGATGGAAGCGGTGGACGCCTACATTCCGACGCCGGAGCGTCCGATCGACCGTCCGTTCCTGATGCCGATCGAGGACGTGTTCTCGATCTCGGGCCGCGGCACGGTGGTGACGGGTCGCGTCGAGCGCGGCGTGGTCAAGGTGGGCGAGGAGCTTGAGATCGTCGGCATCCGCCCGACCGCCAAGACGACCTGCACGGGCGTCGAGATGTTCCGCAAGCTGCTCGACCAGGGGCAGGCCGGCGACAACATCGGCGCGCTGCTGCGCGGCGTCGGCCGTGACGAGGTGGAGCGTGGCCAGGTGCTCGCGAAGCCGGGCTCGATCACCCCGCACACCGAGTTCAAGTCGGAAGTGTACGTCCTGTCGAAGGACGAGGGTGGCCGTCACACGCCGTTCTTCGCCAACTATCGTCCGCAGTTCTACTTCCGTACCACGGACGTGACCGGCACCGTCGAGCTGCCCGAGGGCACCGAGATGGTCATGCCGGGCGACAACGTCGCGCTGGGCGTGAAGCTGATCGCGCCGATCGCGATGGACGTGGGGCAGCGCTTCACGATCCGCGAAGGCGGCCGCACCGTCGGTGCAGGCGTCGTCAGCGCGATCTCCAAGTAAGCGTTTCGCTTGAAAACAGCCGCCCGGCCCACCGAAAGGTGTGTCGGGCGGTTGCCTTTTAGTGAAGGCATGGCTATGCGCCGCGCCTTCGGTTCGTGTTTGAAAACAGCAAGAGGCGGCCGCCGATTCGCCATCCGCAGTGGATGGAGGCGCGGTTGAGTTGCCCCGCTCTTTCGCATCGGTAGGAAAAATGGACAGCAACATCCGTATTCGCCTGAAGGCGTTCGATCATCGTGTGCTCGATCAGGCGACCGGCGATATCGCCGACACCGCCCGACGTACCGGCGCGCTTATCCGCGGTCCTATTCCGCTTCCGACGCGAATCGAGAAGTTCACGGTCAACCGTGGCCCTCACATCGACAAGAAGAGCCGCGAGCAGTTCGAGGTGCGCACCTACAAGCGTATGCTCGACATCGTGCAGCCCACGCCGCAGACGGTCGACGCGCTGATGAAGCTCGATCTCGCCGCGGGCGTTGACGTAGAGATCAAGCTGGCGTAATGGCCCGCATCCCCGCGGTCGACTCAGGCGAGTCCCGCGGGTTTGTCATTCCCGCAAAAAATCGGGTGTGACGTTTAGGAACCCCGCCACGCGGGGCGACTGACAGACTAGAGATACCGCCGGCGGGCTTCGTGCTCGTCCGGGACAGCGTCTCCCGTCATGCTTCCCTCGCGGAAGCGCCGGCCCGGGACGGGGGCACGCTTCGCATTTCCGGGCCGAACTGGTCGCTCCTTCAAGGGGCGGTCACAAGCACCCGTGGGATGGGCCTGCGGGTGCCTCTGTCAAGGAGCGAGTGGATCATGCGTACCGGCGTGATCGCGAAGAAAATGGGCATGACCCGCCTTTTCCAGGACGACGGCCGCCACGTGCCGGTCACCGTCCTGCAGATCGAAGGCTTGCAGGTCGTCGCCCGCCGCGAGAAAGATCGTGACGGCTACACCGCCGTCCAGCTTGGCGCCGGAAGCGCCAAGGCCAAGAATGTCGCCAAGCCGCAGCGCGGCCACTTCGGCAAGGCCGAGGTGGAGCCGAAGGCGATCGTGCACGAATTCCGCGTGACCGAGGACAATCTCCTCGACGTCGGCGCGGAGCTGTCGGCCGATCACTTCGTCGCCGGCCAATATGTCGACATCCAGGGCCGCACGCAGGGCAAGGGCTTTGCCGGCGCGATGAAGCGCTGGGGCTTCGGCGGTCTGCGCGCCACCCACGGCGTGTCGGTGTCGCACCGTTCGCACGGTTCGACCGGTAACCGCCAGGATCCGGGTCGCGTCTTCAAGAACAAGAAGATGGCCGGGCACATGGGCGACAAGAACCGCACCCAGCAGAATCTGGAAGTCGTCGGTACCGACGTCGAGCGCGGCCTGATCTTCGTCAAGGGCTCGGTGCCCGGATCGAAGGGCGGCTGGTTGTTCGTCAAGGACTCGGTGAAGGTCGCGCGTCATGCCGACGCGCCGCTGCCCGCCGGTCTGAAGGCCGCCAACAGCAACACCGCAGCGGACACGCCGGCCGAAGCGCCGATCGCGCCCGAGGCGACCGAAGGCCAGGAGGGCTGATAAGTGAAGGTCAAGGTTTCCTCCTTCGACGCCAAGGCGAAGGCCGCGGAAGTCGAGCTTTCGGATGAGGTGTTCGGCCTCGATCCGCGTGCCGACATCCTGCACCGCGTCGTCACCTGGCAGCTCGAAAAGCGCCGCGCCACCGCGCGCGGCACGCGTGAGCGCGCCGATGTCGCCCGCTCGGGCAAGAAGCTCGGTCGCCAGAAGGGCGGCGGCGTCGCCCGTCACGGCGATCGCCGGGCGCCGGTGTTCATCGGCGGCGGCAAGGCGCACGGCGCTCGTGTTCGCGACTTCAATCCGTCGCTGAACAAGAAGATCCGCGCGCTGGGCCTCAAGATGGCGCTGTCGAGCCACGCCAAGGCGGGTTCGCTGATCGTCCTCGACGGTTTCCAGGTCGACAAGACCAAGGAGCTGAAGGGCCATTTCGAGACGCTGGGCGTTGGCAAGCGCACGCTGGTGATCGATGGTGAGGCTGGCGTGGGCTTCCGCTCCGCGCGCAACCTCCCGGGTGTCGACCTGCTGCCGGCCGTCGGCGCCAACGTCTATGACATCATCAAGGCCGACACGCTGGTGCTTACCCGCGCTGCGGTCGAGAAGCTGGAGGCGCGCTTCAATGGCTAAGAAGCCGACCAAGGCGATCGACAATCGTCACTATGACGTGATCGTCGCGCCGCACATCACCGAGAAGGCTACCCTTCTCTCCGAGCAGAACGCGGTTGTGTTCAAGGTGGCGCGCGACGCCTCCAAGCCGGAGATCAAGGCGGCCGTGGAAGCGATCTTCGACGTCAGCGTCGTGAACGTGAACACGATCGTCCAGAAGGGCAAGACCAAGCGCTGGAAGGGTGCTCCCTACCAGCGGTCCGACATGAAGAAGGCGATCGTCACGCTCAAGGACGGGCAGTCGATCGACGTGACCGAGGGGGCCAAGGCGTAATGGCACTCAAGCATTACAACCCGACCAGCCCGGCCCGTCGTGGCCTGATCCTGGTCGACCGTTCGGCGCTCTACAAGGGGCGTCCGGTCAAGGCGCTCACCGAGGGCAAGACCAAGACGGGCGGCCGCAACAACAAGGGCCATGTCACGTCGCGCGGCATCGCCGGCGGCCACAAGCAGCGCTATCGTTTCATCGATTTCAAGCGCCGTAAGTGGGACGTCGACGGCACTGTCGAGCGGCTGGAATATGATCCCAACCGCACCGCGTTCATCGCGCTGGTGACCTACGCGGACGGCGAGCAGGCGTACATCATCGCGCCGCAGCGTCTCGGCGTCGGCGACAAGGTCGTCGCGGGTCGCAAGACCGACGTGAAGCCGGGCAATGCGATGGAACTGGGCCAGATGCCGGTCGGCACCATCGTCCACAATGTGGAGATGAAGCCGGGCAAGGGCGGTCAGATCGCGCGTTCGGCCGGCACTTATGTGCAGGTCGTCGGCCGCGACAAGGGCATGGTGATCGTTCGCCTCAACTCGGGCGAGCAGCGCTATATCCGCTCGGACTGCATGGCGACGGTGGGCGCGGTGTCGAACCCCGACAACGCGAACCAGAATTTCGCCAAGGCCGGCCGTACCCGCTGGATGGGCAAGCGCCCGCTGACCCGTGGTGTCGCGAAGAACCCGGTCGACCACCCGCACGGCGGCGGCGAAGGCCGTACCTCGGGCGGCCGTCACCCGGTCACCCCGTGGGGCAAGCCGACGAAGGGCGCCCGCACGCGCCACAACAAGGCGACCGATAAGATGATTATCCGCAGCCGTCACGCGAGGAAGAAGTAATGGCGCGTTCCGTCTGGAAGGGTCCGTTCGTGGACCTGCACCTGCTCAAGAAGGCAGAGGCCGCGCAGGACGCCGGCCCGCGTTCCGGCCCGATCAAGACCTGGTCGCGTCGTTCGACGATCCTGCCGACGTTCGTTGGGCTGACGTTCAACGTTTACAATGGCCGCAAGTTCGTGCCCGTCTCGGTCAACGAGGACATGGTCGGCATGAAGCTCGGCGAGTTCGCGCCGACCCGGTATTTCCCGGGCCACGCGGCTGACAAGAAGGGCAAGCGCTGATGAGCAAGCCTCAGTCCCCCCGTAAGGTCGGCGAGAAGGAAGCGCTCTCGGTCGGCACGCAGATCCGTGGTTCGGCGCAGAAGCTGAACCTGGTTGCGGGCCTGATCCGCGGCCGCAAGGTCGGCGACGCGATGAACATCCTCGCCTTCTCGAAGAAGGCGATGGCGGTCGACGCGCGCAAGGTGCTCGCCTCCGCGATCGCCAATGCCGAGAACAACCACAACCTCGACGTTGACGCGCTCGTCGTCGCCGAGGCGTCGGTCGGCAAGTCGATCACCATGAAGCGGTTCGCGACGCGCGGCCGCGGCAAGTCCACCCGCATCCTGAAGCCGTTCTCGCGGCTGCGGATCGTCGTGCGCGAGCAGGAAGAAGCCTAATGGGTCACAAGAGCAACCCGATCGGTCTGCGCCTGCAGATCAACCGCACCTGGGACAGCCGCTGGTATGCCGAGGGCGACGATTACGGACGCCTCCTCCTGGAGGATCTGAAGATCCGTAAGTACATCCTCAAGACGCTGCCGCAGGCCGCGATCTCGAAGGTGGTGATCGAGCGCCCGGCCAAGCTGTGCCGCGTTTCCATCTATGCCGCGCGCCCCGGCGTGATCATCGGCAAGAAGGGCTCGGACATCGAGAAGCTGCGCAAGACGCTCGGCGCGATGACCAGCTCGGACGTGTCGCTGAACATCGTCGAGATCCGCAAGCCGGAAGTCGATGCCAAGCTCGTTGCGCAGGGCATCGCTGACCAGCTCGAGCGTCGTATCGCCTTCCGTCGCGCAATGAAGCGCGCGGTGCAGTCGGCGATGCGGCTGGGTGCCGACGGCATCCGCGTGCAGTGCGGCGGCCGCCTCGGCGGCGCCGAGATCGCGCGCACCGAGAGCTATCGCGAGGGTCGCGTGCCGCTGCACACGCTCCGCGCGAACATGGATTATGCCGAGGCCGAGGCCCACACCGCTTATGGCGTGTGCGGCGTCAAGGTCTGGATCTTCAAGGGTGAGATCCTCGGCCACGATCCGATGGCCACTGATCGGCTGATGATGGAGGCTCAGACCTCCGGCGTGCGCCCCGCGCGCGAAGATCGCCGCTAAGGAGTAAGAGACGTGCTGCAACCGAAGCGCACCAAATTCCGCAAGGCGTTCAAGGGCCGTATCCACGGCGACGCCAAGGGCGGCACCGCGCTCAACTTCGGGGCCTATGGCCTCAAGGCGCTCGAGCCGGAGCGGATCACCGCGCGTCAGATCGAGGCGGCCCGCCGCGCGATCACGCGTCACATCAAGCGCCAGGGGCGTTTGTGGATCCGCGTGTTCCCGGACGTGCCGGTTTCGTCGAAGCCTGCCGAAGTCCGCATGGGCTCGGGCAAGGGGTCGCCCGAATTCTGGGCGGCGCGGGTCAAGCCGGGCCGTATCCTGTTCGAGCTGGACGGTGTTCCGGGTCCGCTTGCCGCCGAAGCGTTCGAACGCGCGGCGATGAAGCTCCCGATCAAGACCAAGGTCGTGGCGCGTCTCGGCGACACGTCGCACCTCGGAGGCGAGTGAGATGGCTAAGAAGACTGATTTCATCGGGCAGACCGACGACCAGCTCGGCGAAGCGCTGGGCCAGCTGAAGCGCGAGCAGTTCAACCTGCGCTTCCAGGCGGCGACCAACCAGCTCGAGAAGCCGAGCCGCGTTCGCGAGGTCCGCAAGGACATCGCCCGCATCAAGACCCTGCAGGCGCAGCGCGCCGCAGCGGCTAAGTAAGAGGACGAGAAGACATGCCGAAGCGCGTGCTGACCGGGGTGATCGTCTCGGACAAGGGCGAGAAGACGGTGGTCGTCAACGTGGAGCGCAAGGTCAAGCACCCGCTCTACGGCAAGATCATTCGCCGCTCGAAGAAGTATCACGCCCATGACGAGGCGAACGAGTACAAGGCCGGCGAGACGGTGCGGATCGAAGAGACCAAGCCGATCTCCAAGCTCAAGACCTGGAAGGTGATCGATCGGGTGAACGCCCGCGCGACCCCGGCCGAGGTCGTGATCGACGAGACCGCGTGATCGTTCGCCCGCGTGAGCGGGCGGAAATTTTGAAGGCGGCGCCGGGTCGGTATCCGGCGCCATGAACGGAAGGAATCGGATCAATGATCCAGATGCAGTCCAATCTCGACGTCGCTGACAACAGCGGCGCGAAGCGGGTGCAGTGCATCAAGGTGCTGGGTGGCTCGAAGCGCCGCACGGCCAGCGTTGGCGACATCATCGTGGTGTCGATCAAGGAAGCGCAGCCGCGTGGCCGCGTGAAGAAGGGCGACGTGCATCGCGCCGTCATCGTGCGCACGGCGAAGGACATTCGCCGCGCCGACGGGTCGGTGATCCGCTTCGACTCCAACGCTGCGGTGCTGGTCAACAAGAACGAGGAGCCGATCGGCACCCGTATCTTCGGCCCGGTGGTTCGCGAGCTGCGCGCCAAGAAGCACATGAAGATCATCAGCCTTGCGCCGGAGGTGTTGTAATGGCCGCCGCGAAGATCAAGAAGGGTGACCGCGTGATCGTCCTGTCCGGCAAGGACAAGGGCAAGACCGGCACCGTCACGCTGGCCATGCCGAAGGACGGCAAGGTCGTCGTGGAGGGCGTCAACATCGCCACCCGTCACCGCAAGCCGAGCCAGGCCAACCCGCAGGGTGGCCTGGAACGCACGGAAGCGCCGCTGCACATCTCGAAGGTGGCGCACGTCACCGCCGACGGCAAGCCGACGCGCGTCCGTTTCGAGGTGAAGGACGGCAAGAAGGTCCGCGTGGCCGTCAAGTCCGGGGAGAAGATCGATGGCTGACGCTTACACCCCGCGTCTCAAGAAGCTGTATGACGATACGATCGCCAAGGCGATGACCGAGAAGTTCGGCTATAAGAACAATCTCGAGATTCCCCGCATCGACAAGATCGTCATCAACATGGGCGTCGGCGAGGCGACCCAGGACAAGAAGCGCGTCGAGCAGGCCGCTTCGGAGATGGAACTGATCGCGGGCCAGAAGCCGGTGATCACCAAGGCGAAGAAGTCGATCGCGCAGTTCAAGCTGCGTGAAGGCATGCCGATCGGCGTGAAGGTGACGCTGCGTCGCGAGCGGATGTACGAATTCCTCGACCGCTTCATCACCATCGCGCTCCCGCGCGTCCGCGACTTCCGCGGGCTGAACCCGAAGAGCTTCGACGGCCGTGGCAATTACGCCTGCGGTCTGAAGGAGCAGATCGTGTTCCCGGAGATCAACTACGACCGCATCGACAAGGTGCGCGGCATGGACATCATCGTGGCGACGACGGCCAAGACCGACGAGGAAGCGCGTGAGCTGCTTCGTCTGTTCGGCTTCCCGTTCCCGCAGGACGTCCAGGTCGAAGTGAAGCAGGCTGCGTGAGCGCCTTGATCAAGCATTTGAACGAGAGAGCTTAAGTCCATGGCGAAACTGAGTTCCGTTAACAAGAACGAGCGCCGCAAGAAGCTGGTGAAGCAATATGCCGGCAAATATGCAGCGCTCAAGGCGAAGGCGAACGACAAGTCGCTCGACGAGACCGAGCGTCTCATCGCGCGGCTGAAGATGGCCGAGCTTCCCCGCAACGCGAACCCGACCCGGGTGCGCAACCGCTGCGAAGTGACCGGTCGTCCGCGCGCTTATTATCGCAAGTTCCGTCTCTGCCGCGTGCAGCTCCGCGAACTGGCCAACAAGGGCCTGATTCCGGGCGTCACGAAGTCGAGCTGGTAAGGATCACGAACAATGGCAGTGACCGATCCCCTGGGTGACCTGCTCACCCGCATCCGCAACGGCCAGCGCGCGCGCAAGGACAGCGTCGTGTCGCCGGCGTCGAAGCTGCGGACCCGCGTGCTCGACGTGCTTCAGCGCGAAGGCTACATCCGTGGCTATAGCGAGGAAGACATGGGCCCCGTGAAGGGCGTCCGTATCGAGCTCAAGTATTTCGAGGGCCAGCCGGCGATCAAGCATGTCGCGCGCGTCTCGAAGCCCGGCCGCCGCATCTACAGCGGGTCGCAGGACCTGCCGCGCGTGATGAACGGCCTGGGCATCACGATCGTCTCGACGCCGCGCGGCGTTCTCTCGGACGCGGAAGCGCGCGAGCAGAATGTCGGTGGCGAAGTGCTGGCGGAGGTGTTCTGATGAGCCGCATCGGCAAACGTCCGGTCGCGATCCCCTCGGGCGTGACCGCGAGCATCAACGAAGGCATGCTGAGCGTGAAGGGCCCCAAGGGCACCCTGTCGCTCAAGCTCGCCGACGAGATCACCTATGACGTCCAGGCGGACGGCATTTCGGTGCAGCCGGCGAACGCGACCAAGCGCGCCCGCTCCTTCTGGGGTATGCAGCGTACCCTGGTGCAGAACCTCGTCACCGGCGTGACCGAGGGCTTCACCAAGAAGCTGCTGATCACCGGCGTCGGCTATCGTGCCAACGCGCAGGGGCGCAAGCTGAAGCTGCAGCTCGGCTACAGCCACGACGTCGACATCGACGTGCCGGAAGGTCTTGAGGTCAAGACCCCGGACAACACGACGGTCGAGATTTCGGGCGCCGACAAGCAGAAGGTCGGCCAGCTCGCCGCCGAGATCCGCCGCTGGCGTAAGCCCGAGCCGTACAAGGGCAAGGGCATCAAGTACGACGGCGAATATATCTTCCGTAAGGAAGGGAAGAAGAAGTGACCAAGGGCCTTTCGCTTTTCGAGAAGCGGCGTCGCCGCAATCGCACGGCGCTTCGTGCGCGCGCTGGCACGCGTCCGCGCCTGTCGGTGCATCGCTCGGGCAAGCATATCTATGCCCAGGTGATCGACGACGAGGCGGGCCGCACGCTGGCTTCGGCGTCGACCCTCGCCAACCACGAGGGCAAGACCGCGACCGTCGCGGCTGCGACCGAGGTCGGCAAGCGCGTCGCGGAAGCGGCCAAGGCCGCCGGCGTCACGCAGGTCGTGTTCGACCGTGGCGGGTTCCTGTTTCACGGCCGGGTGAAGGCGCTGGCGGAAGCCGCGCGCGAAGCCGGACTGGAGTTCTAAGACATGGCTGACGAGAACAACACCGAGGTCCAGGCCGTCGCTGCCCCCGAGGGTGGCGCGGGCGAGGCACCGCGCGGTCGCGGTGCCCGCGGCGGGCGCGGCGGCGGCGATCGCTGCCGTGGCGGCCGTGATGGCGGCCGTGGCCGTCGTGACGACCGTCGCAACAACAACGAGGATGGCGGCGAGGAGCTGATCGAAAAGCTCGTCCACATCAACCGCGTGTCCAAGACGGTGAAGGGCGGCAAGCGCTTCGGCTTCGCGGCGCTGGTCGTCGTGGGCGACGGCAAGGGCCGGGTCGGTTTCGGCCACGGCAAGGCGCGCGAAGTGCCGGAGGCGATCTCCAAGGCGACCGCCGCGGCGAAGAAGCATATGGTCCGCGTCCCGCTCAAGGAAGGCCGTACGCTGCACCATGACGGCGACGGTCATTTCGGCGCCGGTCGCGTTACCGTTCGCTCGGCGCCGCAGGGCACCGGGATCATCGCGGGCGGCCCGATGCGCGCCGTGTTCGAGAGCCTGGGCGTCCACGACGTGGTGACCAAGTCGATCGGCACGTCGAACCCCTACAACATGATCCGCGCCACGTTCGAGGCGCTGGGCAGCCAGACTTCGCCGAAGGCGGTTGCGCAGCGTCGTGGCAAGAAGATCGCCGACCTGCTCGGTCGCGGCCACGGCGCTGACGCGCAGACCGCCGCTGCCGAAGCCGCGGCCGTCACGGAGTAAGGCGCATGGCGAAGATCAAGGTGAAGCAGACCGGGTCGCCGATCCGTCGCACCAAGGACCAGCGCGCGACGCTGATCGGCCTCGGCCTCAACAAGATGCACCGCGTGTCGGAGCTCGAGGATACCCCCGAGGTTCGCGGCATGATCCGCAAGGTGCAGCATATGGTCGAAGTGCAGGGCTAAAATCCCGCATTAAATGCTTTGGGGTGGTCGGCCCGTGCGGCCGGCGCCCTTGACCCTAATGACCGCCCCTTCGTATCGCTAACCAAAGGTTAACGCGTGGGGGCGGTTTTGGTCCGACGACTGTTTTCAATCGCGCGTGACCTGGTGTCGCCGGCTACCGCCGCGGCACAATTGGCCGATCGTCCGCAGCGTTTCTACCTGCTCGACGCGTCGCGCGCGCTGGCGGCCTTCGCCGTCCTTTTCTGGCATTACCAGCATTTCTACATGCCGCTCGGCACCAATGTGCCGGCCAAGGGATATAGCCTGCGTGAGCCGCTCCACGGGCTGTTCGGGTTGTGGTATGACCACGGCCATTTCGCGGTCCCGATCTTCTGGATGATATCGGGGTTCGTCTTCGCGGCGGTCTATCTGCCGGCGCGCCACTCGACCCGGGCATTCGCGGTGAACCGCTTCGCGCGGCTTTACCCGCTCCATCTGCTCACGCTGGTGCTGGTGGCGCTGCTGCAAATCGCGATCCTCGCCAAATACGGCACCCATTGGGTCTATCCGTATAACGACGCGTATCATTTCCTGCTCCAATTGTTCTTCGCCGGATCCTGGGGGCTGGAGCGCGGGGCATCCTTCAACGGACCGGTCTGGTCGGTATCGGTCGAGGTGCTGATCTACGTCTTCTTCTGGGTTGTTCACCGCTGGGTGGGCAGATTCGGGCTCGTGCTGCCCGTGGTGCTTGCGGCGCTGTTCTTTCTGCTCAGCCTGATGATTCCCGCGACGCCCTTGCTCGCGTGCGGGCAATATTTCTTCGTCGGCGTCGCGCTATACATCGTGCACACCGCTTTGTGGCGCGAGGAGCGGCTGCTGGCGCTGATCGTCGCGATCGCCTTTCCGATCGGGGTGTTCGCGCTTTATCGCGGCCTGATGGTGGTGGGGCTGCCGGGGGTGTTCGGCTCGCTGCTGCTCATTCTCTGCGCGGCGGAACGATATGTCGCGCCGCGCGCGCGCGGCCTGCTCGGCGCGGTTGGCGACACGACCTATGGCATGTATCTCTGGCACGTGCCGCTGCAGCTCATGCTGTTCGTGCTGCTGCCCGCCGCGATGATTCCGCATTTCGCGGACAGCCTGTGGTTCCTGCTGCTCTTTCTCGGGGGAACGATCGCGGTCGCGCGCATCAGCTACGTCGCTTATGAGCGGCCGATGCGCGATTGGCTGCGGCAATTCGCTCGCAAGCGGGTGGCGTCCCGGCCACAGGTCGGGGCGCTTTGACGCCGGTCGCACTTTTGTCGTGACAATCGCGGTCGCGCCCTCTATCGGGCCGGCTTCCCAAAAATCTGCGCGTAACAAGCGAAAGCGAGTGCACTTATGAAACTGAACGATCTCCGCGATAACGAAGGCGCCCGTCACCGCCGCATCCGCGTCGGCCGCGGCATTGGCTCGGGCAAGGGCAAGACCGCTGGCCGCGGCCAGAAGGGTCAGAAGAGCCGCGAAGGCGTCTCGATCGCCGGCTTCGAGGGTGGCCAGATGCCGCTCCACATGCGTCTGCCGAAGCGCGGCTTCAACAACATCTTCGCCAAGGATTATGCCGAGGTGAACCTGGGCGCGATCCAGAAGGCGGTCGATGCGGGCAAGCTGACCGGCAGCGATGTCGATCATGCGGCGCTCAAGGCGGCCGGCCTGGCGCGCGGCGGCAAGAACGGCGTGCGCGTGCTGGCCAAGGGCGAGCTCAAGGCCAAGCTGAACTTCACCGTCGCCGGCGTTTCCGCCGCGGCGCGCGAGGCGATCGAGAAGGCCGGCGGTTCGGTGACGGTCCCCGAGATCGTGCCGGCGGCCGAAAAGGCCAAGGCCAAGAAGGGCACCGCCAAGGCCGCCAAGTAAGTCTTTCCTGTCCCGTCGCTTTTATCGCGGCGGGACGGAAAAACGCTCGGGCGGGTTAGACAAGCCTTCGAGCGCGACTATATGAGCGGCGGGGCGGGGTGTTCATCACCTGCACCCGCCGTTTTCGTTTCCGAAGGCATCGCACGCAATATGGCATCCGCAGCCGATCAGATGGCGCAAAGCATCAGCCTCGCGAAATTCTCGCAGGCGACCGACCTCAAGAAGCGTCTGTGGTTCACGATCGGCGCGCTGATCGTGTTCCGCATGCTGAGCTACGTGCCGCTTCCCGGCATCGATCCGACCGCCTTGGGGCTGCTGAGCCAGCAGACCAAGGGCGGCGTGCTCGATTTCTTCAACACCTTCTCGGGCGGCGCGCTGACCCGCATGTCGCTGATCGCGCTGGGGGTGATGCCGTACATCACCGCCTCGATCGTCGTGCAGCTCGCGACCTCGCTGTCGCCGCAGCTCGCCGCGATCAAGAAAGAGGGCGAAAGCGGGCGCAAAAAGCTCAACCAATATACCCGCTACGGCACCGTCGCGCTGACCGCGCTGCAGGGCTATTTCATCGCGGTCGGGCTCGAGGCGCTGGGCGCCAACAGCGGCGTCCAGGCGGTGATCCAGCCGGGGATGATGTTCCGCATCGCGGCGGTCATCTCGCTGATCGGCGGCACGATGTTCCTGATGTGGCTGGGCGAGCAGATCACCAGCCGCGGGATCGGCAACGGCGTGTCGTTGATCATCATGGCCGGGATCGTCGCGCATCTGCCGACCACGCTGGTCAACCTGCTCGAAGGCGGGCGCTCGGGCAGCCTCGATCCGGTCAAGCTGATCGGCATCATCCTGGCGGTCGCGCTGCTCGTGCTGCTCATCTGCTTCATGGAATTGGCGCAGCGTCGGATCCTGATCCAATATCCCAAGCGCCAGACGCAGCGCGGGATGCAGGCCGAGCGCAGCCACCTGCCGCTCAAGCTCAACACCGCCGGCGTGATCCCGCCGATCTTCGCCTCGTCGCTGCTGCTGATGCCGCTGACGATCACCCAGTTCGCGGGCAACCGCGTGAAGGGCGACAGCTGGTGGGGCGATGTGATCATCAGCCTCAACCAATATCTGCAGCACGGCTCGCCGATCTACATGCTGCTCTACGGCGCCGGCATCATCTTCTTCTCGTTCTTCTACACCGCGGTGCAGTTCAACCCGGAGGAGACGGCGGAGAATCTGAAGCGCCACGGCGGGTTCATCCCGGGCATCCGCCCGGGCAAGAACACCGAGCAATATTTCGATTACGTGCTGACGCGCATCACGGTGATCGGCGCCGCCTATCTGACGCTGATCTGTCTGCTGCCGGAATATCTCGTCACGGCGCTGTCGATCCCCTTCTATCTCGGGGGCACCAGCCTGCTGATCGTCGTCAACGTGACGATGGACACGGTGACGCAGATTCAGTCGCACCTGCTGGCGCATCAATATGGCGATCTCATCAAGAAGGCGAAGCTGAAGGGCGGCCGCCTGCGCTAAAAGGCGCGCGTTTGTGTGGGGGAGAGGGTTCGCGTGAACATCATCCTGTTGGGGCCGCCGGGTGCGGGCAAGGGGACTCAGGCGGCGCGGCTGGTGGCCGATCGCGGCATGGTCCAGCTGTCCACCGGCGACATGCTGCGCGACAAGCGCAAGGTCGATTCGCCGCTGGGTCGGGAAGTCGCGGCGATCATGGATTCGGGCGCACTCGTCTCGGACGAGATCGTCTCGGCGCTGATCGACGACAAGCTCGCCTCGATGAGCGAAGCGCAGGGCGCGATCTTCGACGGCTATCCGCGCACCGCCGCGCAGGCCGAATCGCTCGACGGCATTCTCGCCGGGCGCGGTCGCACGCTCGATTATGTGATCGAGCTGGCGGTGGACGAGGATGCGCTGGTCGAGCGCATCGTCGGCCGCTTCACCTGCGCCAATTGCGGCGCGGGCTATCACGACAAGTTCAAGCTGCCCAAGGTGGCGGGAACCTGCGACGTGTGCGGCCACCACGAATTCAAGCGCCGCGCCGACGACAATGAGGAAACGGTGCGCACGCGGATGGCCGAATATCGTGCCAAGACCGCGCCGATTATCCCGATCTACGAAGCGCGCGGGCTGGTACGCCGCGTCGACGGCATGGCCGATATCGGCGAGGTGACCAGCGCGATCGAGGCGATCCTCGACGGCAAGTGAGATGATTGGCTCCCCGGCGTTGCGACGCGGGGGCCACTCCCACGGTCCTCCCGGCTTTCTCATATGCTCCCGCGAAGGCGGGAGCCCAGATTGTGTCCCCGCCTTCGCGGGGACACAAATGGTGGGCGCGGCCTAGGCGGCGGCTCCGCCCGATCGGCGATCGATTCGCTTCTCGCCGCGCAAATCCGGCGCCCGAATCGCGCCACCCCCGAAATGAACAATTTGTCATGTCCGGGCCACCCGCCCGATGCGCGCCCAGGGCTAGACGGCGGGCAATGGCCGGGGACGTTCGATCCCCGACGCCGCGACACGAGAGATTCGAGATCGGTACCCGAAACTCCCGGGGGTACCGAGGCCGGCGGGAAGCTCGCTTCCCGTCGGCTTTCCATGTCCGGCGCAGCGCAGGGCGCCGCGCGCCTTCCCCTTGCCTCGCCCCGAAAGCGCGCTTAGGGGCGAGCGCTTCCAACACTCCGGTTGCCGGCGGCGCAGCTATTGCGTACGCCGCTTTCCTGCGTCTTGGAAGGCAATGCGACGAGATAGGGGCCGTGGCAGCCATGCCGGCCCTTGTGGAGCACAGGAGAACAAGTTTCATGGCACGTATCGCGGGTGTCAATATCCCGACCAACAAGCGCGTGGTGATCGCGCTCACCTATATCCACGGCATTGGCCCGGCCAAAGCCAAGCAGATCACCGAGAAGCTGGCGATCGCCCCCGAGCGGCGCGTGCAGGACCTGTCCGATCAGGAAGTGCTGCAGATCCGCGAGACGATCGACGCCGATCACACCGTGGAAGGCGATCTTCGTCGCGAGACCGCGATGAACATCAAGCGCCTGATGGATCTCGCCTGCTATCGCGGCCTGCGCCACCGCAAGGGCCTGCCGGTCCGCGGCCAGCGCACCCACACCAACGCTCGCACCCGCAAGGGTCCGGCCAAGCCGATCGCCGGCAAGAAGAAGTAAGAGAGAGGCCTGACCGATGGCTAAGGAACCGGGTCGCGTTAAGCGCCGCGAACGCAAGAACATCACCTCGGGCGTGGCCCACGTGAACGCTTCGTTCAACAACACCATGGTGACCATCACCGACGCTCAAGGGAACGCGATTTCCTGGTCGTCGGCCGGCCACATGGGCTTCAAGGGCTCGCGCAAGTCGACGCCGTACGCCGCTCAGATGGCTGCGGAAGACGCCGGCAAGAAGGCCGCTGAGCACGGCGTCAAGACGCTGGAAGTGAACGTCTCGGGTCCGGGGTCGGGCCGCGAGTCGGCCCTGCGCGCCCTGCAGGCCGTCGGCATGACGATCACGACCATCCGCGACGTGACGCCGATGCCGCACAACGGCTGCCGTCCGCCGAAGCGCCGTCGCGTCTAAGGTTCACGCCGCCTACCCCTTCTCCCGGCGGCTCCTGTTGTTCTGAACGTGAGAACACGGAGCCGTCGAAACCCGTTCGAGGGACTTTATGATCGAAAGAAACTGGCAAGAGCTGATCCGTCCCGAGAAACCGCAAGTCGAGGGCGGGTCTGACCCGCAGCACAAGGCGCGTCTGATCGCCGAGCCTCTCGAGCGCGGTTTCGGTGTGACGCTCGGCAACGCGCTTCGTCGCGTTCTGCTGTCTTCGCTTCAAGGCGCGGCGGTCACGGCCATTCAGATCGACGGCGTTGTCCACGAGTTCTCGTCGCTGGAAGGCGTTCGCGAGGACGTCGTCGACATCGTTCTGAACATCAAGCAACTAGCCCTGCGCATGCACGCGGAAGGCCCGAAGCGGATGACGCTGCGCGCCACGGGCCCTGGCCCGGTGACCGCGGCTCAGATCGACCTGCCGGCCGACATCGAGGTGCTGAACCCGGATCACGTGATCTGCACCCTGGACGACGGCGCTTCGGTTCGCATGGAACTGACGGTGCAGAACGGCAAGGGCTACGTCGCCGCCGAACTGAACCGCCCGGAAGACGCCCCGATCGGTCTGATCGCCGTCGACGCCCTTTATTCGCCGGTGAAGCGCGTCGCCTATCGCGTCGAGCCGACCCGTCAGGGCCAGTCGCTGGACTACGACAAGCTGATCCTGGAAGTCGAAACCAACGGCGCCGTCTCGCCGGTTGACGCTGTGGCTTACGCTGCGCGCATCCTGCAAGACCAGCTGCAGATCTTCATCACCTTCGATGAGCCGACCAAGGCTGTCGAGCAGTCGGACGGCAAGCCCGAACTGCCCTTCAACCCGTCGCTGCTGAAGAAGGTGGACGAGCTGGAGCTGTCGGTCCGTTCGGCCAACTGCCTGAAGAACGACAACATCGTCTACATCGGCGACCTGATCCAGAAGACCGAGGGCGAAATGCTTCGCACCCCGAACTTCGGCCGCAAGTCGCTGAACGAAATCAAGGAAGTTCTGGCGTCCATGGGCCTGAGCCTCGGCATGGACGTGCCGAACTGGCCGCCGGAAAACATCGAAGATCTGGCCAAGAAGTTCGACGACCAGATCTGATCATCAACCCTCCGCCCAGGTCCGTTGGATCGGTTGGGGCGGTTAGAATGAGAGGCCCCAGGTCTCGTCCGGCAAGTAGGGACGGGAAACCAGGGTTGAGTAGGAGAGACCCCGATGCGCCACGGCGCAGCCTATCGTAAGCTCGGCCGCACGGTCAGCCACCGCCAGGCCATGTTCGCCAACATGGCCGCCTCGCTGATCAAGCACGAGCAGATCACGACCACCCTGCCGAAGGCGAAGGAACTGCGTCCCTTCGTCGAGAAGCTGGTCACCCTCGCCAAGAAGGGCGACCTGCACGCTCGTCGTCAGGCCATCAGCGCCGTTCGCGACGTGCCGCAAGTCGGCAAGCTGTTCGACACGCTGGCTCCGCGTTACGCCGAGCGTAACGGCGGCTACATCCGCATCATGAAGGCGGGCTTCCGTCACGGCGACAACGCCGCGATGGCCGTGATCGAGTTCGTCGATCGCGACGTGGCCGCCAAGGGCCAGGACTCCGGTCCGGTCTTCGCCATTGAGGGCGACGACGAGGCCTGATCGGACCTTTCGGTCTGACCAAGATTAAAGGGCGGCTGGAGCGATCCAGCCGCCCTTTGTCTTGCGCGACGTTCGGCAGCGGCGCCATATAACGGCGCATGAGTGAGCCAGTGTTCCGTATCGTTGAGTTTTCGCCCGCCTATGCCGAGGCCTGGCGCACCCTGAACGAGGCCTGGCTAGCCGAGGGCGGCTTCGCCGTGGAGGCCAAGGACCGCAAGGTGCTGGACGATCCGCAGGGGCAGATCCTCGCGTCCGGCGGCCGCATCTACTTCATTCAGCGCGGCGACGATGTCGTGGGTTGCTGCGCCCTGATGGCCATGGACGACGGCGGCTTCGAGGTCGCCAAAATGACGATTGCGCCTGTCGCGCGCGGGCAGGGTCTGTCGCGGCGCCTGCTGGAAGCGTGCGAGGCGGCGGCGCGCGAGGTGAACGCGCCGCGCCTTTATCTGGAGACCAGCTCGACGCTGGGCCCGGCGCTGGCCCTCTATGACAGCTTCGGCTTTGTGCGCCTGCCGCCGCGCGAGACGCCCTATGTCCGCGCCGACGTCTTCATGGAGAAGACGCTGGGCTGATCTGGCCCTATTCCTTCGACAGATCCTGCCGCTGGAACCACCACAGGGCCAGGAAGAAGGGCGCGAAGCTCCACAGCGCCAGTCCTGTGAGGGCGCGCCAGGCGGCGCCTGCCGGGACCAGCGCGGCCTCCATCCCGCCCTGGACTAGAACCTTCAGCAGCTCATAGCCCTCGCCGGGAAACAGCAGCATAGTCGCCCAGTCGCCCATCTGCCAGCCGAACAGAGGGCTCAACTTGGCCAGGAAGAACTGACCGACGCCGATGACCAGGGGGACGAACAGCGCCGCCAGCAGGGAGCGCGTCACCGTGGCCGCCAGCAGGCTGAGCAGCAGGAACTGCACCGCCCGCACATAGGACAGCAGGGCCAGCAGGCCGAAGCTCTGCGCCTCGTTTCCGCCGAAACCGAAGGCGAAGCTGCGCCCGAAGATCAGCCCCTTGGCGACATCGGCGCCCATGCTGGCGACCAGCAGAAGCGCCAGCCCGGCGAGGGTCAGCAGTTTGACGGCGCCCGCCTTGCCCATGATCAGGTTGGGGCGGCTGTTGCGCGCCGTGATCAGGCGCCAGGTCTCCCAGCGATAGTCGCCGGCGAAAACGGTGGCGGCGCCGATCAGCAGGAAGGCCAGCACGGCTGGATGGGCCAAGGCGCCGGCCGCATCGACCAGCGACTGACCCAGGTCGACGGCGCGGGCGTTCAGCTTCAACTCGGGCGGCAGGGTTTGAATCGCTCCGTCCATCTTGGATTGGAGGAACAGAAAGCCCCCGATCGCCAGCACGAGCGAGATCACGGGCACGAAGACGATGCTCCAGAACATGGCCGTGCGGTTCTGCAACAGGCGCCAGGTTTCGGAACGGATGGCGTCGGCCAGCATCATGCGCGGCCTCCTGCAGGCGAAGAGGTTTCGGTCATGAAGACGCTTTCCAGATCGGCGCCGACCCAGCGGGCTTCGTCGATGTCCACGCCCTGTTCGATCAGGGCGCGCAGCAGGGCAGGGGCTTCGGCGCGAGGGATGGCGGCCATGACGGCGTCGTCCTGAACGCTGCCGCGCTCGCCCAGAACGGCCATGACCTTGGCCAGGGGCGTGGCCGACAGGCGCAGGCGCTCGCCCGAGGCGGTCAGGTCGCTGACCTTGCCTTCGGCCGCCAGCTTGCCCCGATTGAGTATGGCGACGCGATCGCAGACGCGCTGGACCTCAAGCAACTGGTGGCTGGCCAGGATGATGGTCACGCCGTCGTCGTCGGCCAGGCTGCGGATCAGGGCGCGCATCTCCTGGATGCCGGGCGGGTCCATGCCGCTGGTCGGTTCATCGAGGATGACCAGATCGGGCCGGGTCATCAGGGCGGCGGCGACGCCCAGCCTTTGCATCATGCCGACCGAGAAGCCGCGCACCTTGCGGTCCGCCGCCTCGGTCAGGCCGACGCGCGCCAGCCATCGGTCAGTTTCAGCCTCTGCCCCCATCCCATGCGCCAGCGCCAGCCAGCGCAACGCCTGACGCGCGGTCAGATAGGGCGGATAGCGCGGCGTCTCGATCATCGAGCCCATGCGTCGGGTGACGGCTGGATCGCCGGTGTGCTGGCCCATGACCCGCACCTCGCCCGCCGTGGGCCGGATCAGGCCCAGCAGGATGCGGAACAGGGTCGACTTGCCCGCGCCGTTCGGCCCCAGCACGCCATAGACCCCGCCGCGCGGTATGCTGAGACTGAGGCCGTCCAGGGCGCGCACCGCGCCATAGGTCTTGGTCAGGCCGTTCGTTTCGATAACGCTGGTCATGAATCGCAGCGTGGCCCGACAGTGGAAAACCGGCAAGCCGTCTTCTGTCTGTCGCGGATTAAGCTTAGGCAACATTCCCGAAAGTCGATTTCGGGAGCCTCTCATGTTTGATCGTCTGTTCGGGCTGGCGCGCGTCGCCGTCCTGACGCTGGCCGTCGCCGCCTGCGCCACCACGCCGCCCGCGCCGCCGGTCGAAACGGTCCAGGCGCCGAACGTCATCCTGATCTCCATTGACGGCTTCCGCGCCGATTATCTGGAGCGCGGGGCGACGCCGGTGCTGGCGCAACTGGCGGCCGAGGGCGCATCGGGGCCGATGAAGCCGTCCTTCCCCAGCGTGACCTTCCCCAATCACTACACCCTGGTCACGGGCCTGCATCCCGATCACCACGGCATCGTCGGCAACAACATGGTCGACGCCGAACTGGGCCGCTTCTCGCTCGGCAACAAGCAGGCCGTCGCCGATCGCCGCTGGTGGGACCAGGGCGAGCCGATCTGGGTCTCGGCCGAGCGGCAGGGCGTGAAGACCGCCACCATGTTCTGGCCGGGGTCGGAGGCCGACATCCGCGGCGTGCGGCCCAGCTACTGGACGCCTTTCGACCAGTCGATGCCCGGCGACGCCCGCGTCGATCAGGTGCTGACCTGGCTGGACCTGCCCGCCGCCCAGCGCCCGGCGTTGACCACCCTCTATTTCGACATTGTGGACACCATGGGCCACCACCATGGCCCGGACGGCGCCGAGACGCTGGAGGCCATGCGCTCTGTCGACGCCTCCATCGGCCGCCTGGTCGATGCGCTGAAGGCGCGGGGGCTGTATGAGAACACAGTGCTGGTCGTGGTGTCGGATCACGGCATGGCGGCGACCTCGCCCGACCGCGTGACGGTGCTGGACGACATCGTCGATCCGGAGGCGGTGCAGATCATCTATTCGGGCGCCGTTACCTTCCTGAACCCTGTCGCCGGCCGCGAGGCCGAGGTGGAGCAGGCCCTGCTGGGCTCGCGCCCGCATCTGGACTGCTGGCGCAAGAGCGAGATCCCGGCGCGCCTTGTCCTGGGCTCCAACCCGCGCGTCTCGGCCATCGTCTGCGCCTCCGAGCCCGGCTGGCTGCTGGCGACCCGTGCGCGTCCGGTGACCAAGCCCGGGGGCGCCCATGGCTATGACAACGCCGCGCCCGAGATGCAGGCGATCTTCATCGCCCACGGCCCCGGCGTCATCGCCGGGCGGCGGCTGCAGAACCTGGACAGCGTCGACGTCCAGCCCTTCCTGGCCCGCCTGCTAGGCGTGACGGCGCCGCGCGGCGACGGTGACCCGAACGACACGCTGCCGGTGACGCAGCGCTGAACCGGTCACTAGCGCTGGTCACTCTCGGGCTGCTCCCGAGGGTGACGCGTTGAGGAAAATGATCGCGCGGCCACTCGGCGCCGTCTAGAACGTCGCTCCACCTTCGCGAGCCTTCATGTCCCTGCATCAGCCCAAGGTCCGCCGCGCGGCGATCGCCTTCATCCTCGTGACTGCAGTGCTGGACATCGTGGCCATGGGGATCGTCATTCCGGTCCTGCCGCACCTGATCGAGGAGTTCGTCGGGTCGAACGCGCGCGCGGGCCTGCTGAACGGGGTGTTCGTGGCCCTGTGGGCGGGGATGCAGTTCCTAGCCTCGCCCGTGATCGGCTCGCTGTCGGATCAGTATGGGCGCCGCCCGGTCATCCTGATCAGCTGCGCCGGGCTGGCGGCGGACTATGTGCTGATGGCGCTGGCGCCGAACCTGTGGTGGCTGGCGGTCGGGCGGTTGGTGGCGGGCGTCACCTCGTCCAGCTTCACCACCATCTACGCCTATATGGCCGACATCACCGAGCCTGAGAAACGCGCTCGCGCCTATGGCCTGATCGGCGCAGCCTTCTCGGGAGGATTCGTGCTGGGGCCGGTTCTGGGCGGTTTCCTGGGCGAGTTCGGACCGCGCGTGCCCTTCTGGGTGGCGGGCGCCCTGTCGGGCGTGGCCTTCCTGTACGGCCTGTTCATTCTGCCGGAGAGCCTGCCGCTGGAGAAGCGGATGCCCTTCAGCTGGCGCCGCGCCAACCCGGTCGGGGCCATGATCCTGCTGAAGCGTCACGCCGAGCTGGCGGGCCTCGCGGTCGTGAACTTCCTGCTCTACTTCGCCCACCACGTGTTTTCGGCGGTCTTCGTTCTCTACGCCGGGCTGCGTTACGGCTGGGGGCCGTGGCAGGTCGGGGCCTTGCTGGCCATGGTCGGGGTGCTGGACATGATCGTTCAGGGCGTGCTGGTCGGACCGGCGTCCAAGCGGTTCGGCGACCGGGCGACCATGATCTTCGGCCTGTGCGGCGGGGCGGTCGGCATCGCCCTGATGGGCTGGGCGCCGACGGGCGTCGCCTTTATCGTCGCCATGTTCCCCAACGCCCTGTGGGGCCTGGCCATGCCGACGCTTCAGTCCCTGATGACCCGCCGGGTGGGCGAGAGCGAGCAGGGCCAACTGCAGGGCGCGAACATGAGCGTCGCCTCCATCGCCGGCGTGGCCTCGCCCCTGTTCTTCGGCTGGATCTATTCGGTTTCGGTGGGCGAGGGCGGGGCTCAGGCCGCCGCCTGGCTGTCCGAGCGGTGGCTGCCCGCGCTGTCCGCTGCGGCGGACGCCCTCCTGTCGGAGCCGGGGCTGGCCTTCTACCTGGCCTCCGCCGTGCTGGCGCTGGGCGCCCTGATCGGCTTCTTGACCGCGCGTCGGGCGGAACGGGACGAGGTCACGTCCGTTTGATCGCCGCCGCGCCCTGGACTGAAAGACGGCCTTGATCCTGTCGAAAAGCCGAGGCGGAATGGATGCAACGCCCAAGCTTGTAGAACCGGGACGAGATGAAGACTTCCAGACTGGCCATCGCCGCCGCCCTGATCCTGTCCGCCTGCGGCCAGCCGCAGCCCTCCAAGGCGCAGGAAGGCGTCTTCGCCGAACAGCCCCGCGTCGCCCCGCGCGACGCCGGTTCGCTGAAGACCAGCTTCGCCCCCGTGGTGCGCGAGGCCGCGCCCGCCGTGGTGAACATCTCCGCGCGGGGCGTTCAGCGCGTGCGCGATCCCTTTTTCGAGCTGTTCGGCGGCGGGCCGCAGTCGCGCGTGACCGGCTCCATCGGTTCAGGCGTCATCGTGCGCCCGGACGGCATCGTGGTGACGAACAACCACGTCATCCAGAACATGCAGGAAATCCGCGTCACCCTGAACGACCGGCGTGAATACCCGGCCAAGGTGCTTCTGGCCGATGAGCGGTCCGACATCGCCGTGCTGCAGCTCGAAAACCTGGACGGCGACCTGCCGGTCCTGCGCATCGATGATCAGGAGCAGCAACAGGTCGGCGATCTGGTGCTGGCTATCGGCAATCCGTTCGGCGTCGGCCAGACCGTGACCAACGGCATCATCTCGGCCCTGAACCGGACCGAGACGGGCATCAGCGATTCCGGCTCCTTCATCCAGACCGACGCGCCCATCAATCCCGGCAACTCGGGCGGCGCCCTGGTCGACATGGACGGCGATCTGATCGGCATCAACACGGCCATCTTCTCGCGCACCGGCTCTTCGACGGGCGTGGGGTTCGCCGTGCCGGCCACCATGGTCAAGCGGGTGGTGGATTCCGCCGTCGGCGGCGCCAAGTCGGTCGAGCGCGCCTGGCTGGGCGTCAAGGGCGACACGGTCAGCTCCGACATGGCCCGCAGCCTGGGTCTGGATCGGCCGCAGGGCCTGATGGTCACCGACGTCTACGCCGGGGGCCCCGCCGCCCGCGCAGGCATCGAACAGGGCGACGTCATTACGGCCATCGACGGCGCCGAGGTCAACGACCAGGGCGGCCTGAACTTCCGCGTCGGCACGCGCTCGCCGAATGACACCGTGGCCGTGACTGTCCTGCGCGACGGACGGACGCGGACGCTGAACGCGCGCGTCTCGACCCTGCCGGGCGACGCCGATCCGGGGCAGGGCTCGGTCGTGGGGCAGGGCGCTCTGGCCGGGCTTCAGGGCGTTGCGCTGAACCCGGCGCTGGCCGATCGCCTGGGCGGAGATCCCTTCACCAGCGGCGTGGTGGTCACAGGCCTGCAACGCAACAGCATCCCGGCCCGCATCGGCCTGCGTCCCAACGATCTGGTGGTGCAGATCGACGGCCGCGCCGTCACCACGGTCGCCGCCCTGGGCCGGGCTCAACGCGGCTCGGAGCTGACTATCGTCCGCAACGGCCGTCGCTTGACGGGGCGCCTGCCCTAAGGCGCGGCAGCCCGCTGCAGAGGGGCGATCAGCCCTTCTGCGGTCCGCCGATGCTCCACAGGTGGCCGAACGGGTCGCGGAGCTGGCCGTAGCGGTCGCCCCAGAACTGGTTCTCCAGCGGCATGACCGGAATGGCGCCGTTGACCAGGGCGCGGCCCCACCATTCATCGGCGTCGTCGACCTGAAGATGCAGGCTGACTCCCACGGGCTTGATGTCGGCCTCGCCGGTCCATTCGGGGAATTCGTCGGCCAGCATGACGCTGCCGCCGTTGATGCGCAGATGGGCGTGCAACAGGCGCTCGCCGTCCTCGGCCGGCATCCGCATAACTTCCTCGGCCCCGAAGGCGCGGGCGTAGAATTCGATCGCTGCGGCGGCCCCGCGCGAGGGAATGGTCAGGTGGGGCGTCACCCCGCCGCGCGGTCCCTGGTCAGGCTTGGCTTCAGTCATGCGATTCCTCCTCAACGAGGCGTTGTAGCGGGTGCAGTCGCCCGAACGAACGCCTATCTAGAGCGTTCCATGACTGATTTGTTCGAAGCCTCCGGCATCCATCCTCCCGACGCGCCCCTGGCCGACCGTCTGCGCCCGCAGGCGCTGGATCAGGTGGTGGGCCAGGATCATCTGTTGGGCGAAGGCGGGCCGATCCGCCGGATGATCGAAGCCGGCAAGCCGCTCTATATCGACTTCCGCGACGCCTTCGCGCTCGCCCGAGGTGACGGAGCGAGGTTGCAGATCAACGAGCGCTCCGGTCGCTCTGCCATCGAGGTCCCGGCGCCGTCGCTGATGCTCGACGACGGTGAGATCGAGCGGCGCGTCCGCCTGATCCGGCCGATGGAGCAGCACTACGCGCCACTGCGCATGATGGACGAGAGCCATTGGGAGGAAGCCGACCGCCGCACCTTCGCAACCGCCTGGGATACCGAACTGGCCGAGGTGCCGGAGTTCTCCGACAGCACTAT
>OFTY01000545.1_pt1 | contig 24965 bp, 21 predicted proteins | sample 1775061 | NCBI WGS metagenome assembly OFTY01 (sample SAMN08195773, study PRJEB24354) | sludge metagenome | isolation source: sludge from phenol fed wastewater aerobic bioreactor B | place: India: Nagpur | collected 2016-09-16 | reverse complement strand
CGGCGCCATCTGCCCGACCTTGCCGTTTCATCACGCTCCGATCCATTCGCAACGGAAGCGAGGACGCACGCATGAATGGTGCCGAAACCCTGGTGCAGACTCTTGTCGACAGTGGCGTCGATGTCTGCTTCGCCAACCCCGGCACATCGGAAATGCACTTCGTCGGCGCGCTGGACTCCAATCCGGCGATACGCTGCGTGCTGTGCCTGTTCGAGGGCGTGGTCTCGGCCGCCGCAGACGGCTATGCGCGCATGGCGGAGAAGCCGGCCGCGACGCTGCTGCATCTCGGCCCCGGCCTCGCCAACGGCCTCGCCAACCTGCACAATGCGCGCCGGGCGGGCTCGCCGGTGGTCAACATCGTCGGCGACCACGCGACCTACCATCTCGCCCATGACGCGCCGCTGACCAGCGACATCGAAGGGTTGGCGCGGACCTGGTCGAGCTGGGTTCATACGGCGCGCAATGCCCGTGCCGTGGCCGGCGATGCCGCCGAGGCGGTGCGCCGTGCCCGCGAAGGCGGCATCGCGACGCTGATCCTGCCGGCGGACACCGCCTGGACGACGGGCCAGGAACCGGCGAAAGCCGCGGTGCCATCGCCGCTGCCGGTCCCGCCGGATGCCCGCATCAAGGCGGCGGCGAGGCTGCTGCGCAATGGCAAGCGTACGCTGCTGCTGGTCGGCGGCAAGGCGCTCGCCGATACCGGCGCGCTCGACAATGCCGACCGCATAGCCCAGGCGAGCGGCGCCGATCTTCTGGCGCCAACCAGCAATGCCCGCGTCGAGCGCGGCGCCGGCCGCGTCAACATCGCCCGGCTGCCCTATCCCGTCGACGACGCGCTGGCCCGCACGGCCGGCATCGAACAGTGCATCTGCCTCGACGCCCAGCCGCCCGTCGCCTTCTTCGCCTATCCGGGTAAGCCCGGCAGCCTGCTGCCCGTTGGCTGCGAGGTCTTCGCCCTCGCCCATCGTCGTGAGGATGCGGCCGCGGCCCTCGCCGCCCTCGCCGCCGAACTCGGTGTCGAAGGCATCGCGCCCCGTCACGCCGTCAGGAACGCGCCGCAAGCCATATCGTCCGGCGCCCTCACGCCGGAAGCGATCGGCCAGGTGCTCGCCAACCGGCTGCCTGAAAACGCCATCGTCTGCGATGAGGCGATAACCACAGGCGGCCCCGCCGTGCGCGCGACGGGCACGGCGGCCCCGCATAGCTGGCTGCAGCTCACCGGCGGCGCCATCGGCATCGGCCTGCCGCTGGCGATCGGCGCGGCTGTCGCCTGTCCCGACCGCAAGGTCGTCGTGCTGCAGGCCGACGGCTCGGGCATGTACACCAACCAGGCGCTGTGGACGCATGCGCGCGAGCAGCTCGACATCGTCTCCATCGTGCTGTCCAACCGCTCCTATGCCATCCTGCGCCACGAGTTGCGCAATGTCGGCGTGCTGAATCCCGGTCCCAAGGCGCTCGACATGACCTCGCTCGCCAATCCCGCCATCGACTGGCCTTTGCTCGCGCGTGGTATGGGTGTTCCCGGCGAGCGGGCCGGCACCGGCGCGGAATTCGATGCACTGCTCGCCGAGGCCTTTTCCAGGCCCGGTCCGTCACTGATCGAAGCGGATCTCACCGCGACGGTCTGATCAGGCAATATCCAGAACAAGGAGAGCGCCATGCGCGAAGCCCTCATCGTTTCAACGGCCCGGACGCCGATCGGCAAGGCCTATCGCGGCGCTTTCAACGACACGCAGGCACAGACGCTCGGCGGGCACGCCATCTCGCATGCCGTGGCACGCGCCAGCGTCGACCCTGCCGAGATCGACGACGTTGTCCTGGGCGCGGCCCTCCAGCAGGGGTCGACCTATCTCAATGTCGCCCGCCAGTCGGCCCTGCGCGCCGGCCTGCCGACCTCGGTCGCCGGCATGACGGTCGACCGCCAATGCGCCTCCGGACTGATGGCGATCGCCATCGCCGCGGGCCAGATCATCGTCGACGGCATGTCGGTGACGGTCGGCGGCGGGCTGGAATCGATCTCGCTGGTGCAGACGCCGACGCTCAACCTCGACCGTTTCCGGGACCCGTGGCTCGTCGAGCACAAGCCCGATCTCTACATGAGCATGATCGAGACGGCCGAGATCGTCGCCGACCGCTACGGCATATCGCGCGAGGCACAGGACGAGTTCGCGCTGGAATCGCAGCGGCGCACCGCCCGCGCCCAGGCGGAGGGCAGGTTCGACGCCGAGATCGTGCCCCTGCCCTCGACCATGAAGGTCAAGGACAAGGCGACCGGCGCCGAGAGCAGCGTTGCCACGACCCTGGCGCGCGATGAAGGCAACCGCCCCGAGACGACGCTCGACGGCCTGGCGGCGCTGAAGCCGGTCTTCACCGGTGGACAGCGCATCCAGCAGGGCAGGTTCATCACCGCCGGCAACGCCTCGCAGCTTTCCGACGGCGCCTCGGCCAGCGTACTGATGGAAGCCAGGCTCGCCGAACGGCGCGGGCTCCAACCGCTTGGCGCCTATCGCGGCATCGCCGTCGCCGGCTGCGAGCCGGACGAGATGGGCATCGGCCCGGTCTTCGCCGTGCCGAAGCTGTTGAAGGCGCATGGCCTGTCGGTCGACGACATCGGCCTGTGGGAGCTGAACGAGGCCTTCGCCTCGCAGGCGCTCTATTGCCGTGACAAGCTTGGCATCGACCCCGATAAGCTCAATGTCGACGGTGGCGCGATCTCGGTCGGCCATCCCTACGGCATGTCCGGCGCGCGTCTCGTCGGCCACGCGCTGATCGAGGGCCGACGCCGGGGCGTGCGTTATGTCGTCGTCACCATGTGCGTGGGCGGCGGCATGGGCGCGGCCGGCTTGTTCGAAGTGCTTTAGGCCTGACGGCAGGCGACGCAATCGACGATCGCGCCAGCGGGCACCAAGGAAGAGGCGACCGACACGGTTAGCCCCGATGCGCCGGGGCTGCTGTTTTCAGGCCAGCCTCACCTGTCGCGGCTCTCGAACGCGCCTATGCCCTGCGCGATGAGATTGGTGGCCATCACAAGCGAGATGATCGCGGCTGAATTGAACACCACCACCCACCACTTGCCGCCCGTGAGGAAGCCGTAGCCGTCGGCGATGGCCAGCCCCCAGTCGGCTGATGGCGGCTGGATGCCAAGCCCGAGGAAGCTCAGCGTCGCGATCGAGAAGAACGCGTAGCCGAGCCGCGTGACGAGTTCGATGAGGATGGTCTCGCGCACATTGGGCAGGATTTCCAGGAACATGATGGCCAGCGGGCCCTCACCGGCAAGGCGCGCGGCGTCGACATAGTCGCGTTCGCGCTGTTCGCGGGCCGCCGTGCGCACCGTGCGCGCCACCAGCGGCGCATAGGCGATGGCGATGACGAGGATGACGGTGACATTGGACGGCCCGATCGCCACCAGCGCCATCGTCACCAGCACGATGAACGGTAGCGCCATGACGCTGTCCAGCAAGCGCGCGCCGATGGCGTCGGCCAAGCCGCCGAGCGTGCCGAGCGCCAGGCCGATGATGCTGCCGGCGCCGACACCGGCCAATGTCGCCAGCGGCGCGACCAGCAATATGTCGCGCGCGCCGACCACGACGCGCGAGAACACGTCGCGCCCGAGCTGGTCTGTGCCGAACCAGTGCACCGCGTCCGGCGGCGCCATCATGGCGAGGAAGTCCTCGGCATAGGGATCGAACGGCACCAGCGACGGCCCGATGATCGCGCAGGCGACCCAGAAAGCGAGCACCGCGAGGCCAATCGCGGTCGATGGGGTAATTGCCGGCAGCCGGGCGCGCAAACCGCCGGTGGCGATATCGATGGGTTGCCGACGCACGGCCGGTTCCGCGAGATCGGTCATGGAGCGCTCCTGCGCCGCAGACGCGGATCGAGCAGCGCCTGGATGAGATCGCCGATCGCCGCGGTCGCCACGAAGATCGCGGCCATGACCAGCACGCCGGCCTCCAGCATCGGGAAATCGCGCGCCTTGGCGGCGGACAGCACCAGATTGCCGAGGCCCTGTATGCCGAACAGCGCCTCGATCACCACCAGGCCGCCGAGCAGGAAGCCGCTCTGGGTGGCGATGACGGCGACGGTTGGAACCAGCGCGTTGCGCAGCACATGCCGCCACAGCACCTGAGAGGGGCCGAGCCCCTTCAGGATGGCGGTGCGGGTATAGTCGGCGGCGCGCGCCTCGATCACCCCCGCCCGGGTCATGCGCGCGACATAGCCGATGAGGTTGAGCACAAGCGGCAGCGCCGGCAGGATCAGGTAATAGCCATGCGTCCAGAAGCCCGCCCCTTGCGGCGCGGCGCCGGTGATGGGGAACCAGGCCAGCCAAAGGCCGAAGACGATGAGCAGCAACAGACCGGAGACGAAGTCCGGCACGATGCTGAGCGAGACACCGCCGAACACGATCAGCCGGTCGACGAGGCCTCCGGCCTTCAGGCCAGCGACCACGCCGGCTCCGATTCCGAGCGGCACCAGCAGCGCCAGCACGACGGCAGCGAGCGCCGCCGAGTTCTTCACGCTCTCCAGCACCAGTGGCCCCACCGGCGCCCGCATCGACAGCGACTCGCCGAAATCGCCAGTTATCGCCTTGCCGAACCAGTGCCAGTACTGCGCCAGGACTGGCTGGTCCGTGCCGAGCTTGCGGTTGAGCTCGGCCACAGCCTGCGCGTCGGCGAACGGACCCAGCATGACACGGCCGACATCGCCGGGCAGCACCTGCCCGGCGAAGAAGACCAGCGCGCTGACCAGCCACAGCGTCAGCAGAAGCGAGCCGATGCGCGTGGCAAGCGCCTGGCCGGTGACGGCGGCGCGGCTCAAACGAACGACACCCGATCGAGCAGCAGGTGCGAGATGGCGGTGAAGCGCACGCCCTCGACCTTGGCGCTGACGATGCGGCTGTACTGCGAGAAATAGCCGATGATCAGCGGCGTCTCGTCGAGCAGCAGGTTCTGGATCTTGCCTGCGGCCAGGCGCTGCGCGTTGAGGTCGCGCGCCTTGCCGTATTCGAGCAGCAGGGCGTCGTAGGCTGCATTGTTGAAATGCGCCGCGTTCCAGCTTCCCGAACTTTTCAGCGTGGCGTTGAGGAAGATGTCGGGCGTGCCGCGATGGCCGAAATCGGTGATGCCGAGCACGGAATCCAGCCAGGGCGAGCTTCCGAACGTCGCCGAGCCGTAATAGGCGTCCTGCGGCAGCACGTTGAGCTTGATGTCGATGCCGGCCTTCTTGGCGAAGTTCTGGATGATCACGGCATAGTCGGGAATGTCGTAGGCACGCTCGGTGGTAAGCGTCACCTCAAAACCGTTCGGCACGCCCGCCTCGGCGAGCAGCCGCTTGGCCTCGGCGATGTCCTGCTTGCGCTGCGGCACCGACGGATCGCTCGACGGGAAGATCGGCGCGAACGGGCTGTCATTGCCGACGACGGCACGTCCCTTGAGCAGCCCCTTGACGACGGCCTCGCGGTCGATGGTCAGCGCCAGCGCCCTGCGCAGGCGCTTGTCGGTGAAGGGTGCCTGGTCGGTCCTCAGATGCACCTGGTCGTGCGAGCTTGCCTGCACGCTCAGGATCTTGAAGCTGGGATTGCCGTCGATCGCCAGTTCCAGCCGCGGCGTGCTCGGGATGACGTCGAGCTGGCCGGCCTGCAGCGCCAGAACCTGCGCCTGCTCGTCGTCGAAGAACTTGATGTCGACGCGGTCGGGCAGCGCCTTTGGACCCCAGTAGTCCGGATTGCGCACGAAACTCGCGCCCTGCTTCGGACGGAACGATTCAAGCTGGAACGGGCCGGTGCCGATGAAGCTCTTCTCGAAGTCCCCGGCATAGTCCGCCGGCAGGATCACCGCGTTGAACACGTCCGAGGAGACGTAGAACGGGAAGTTGCTGTTCGGCTGGTCGAGATCGAAGGCGACTGTCTCCTCGTCCACCTGCTTGGCGCCGCCCTTGGACAGGATGCCCTTGTAGGCCGACAGCGCCGACGATCCGCTGGCCGGATCGACCAGCCGCTCGAAGGTCGCCACAACGTCCTTGGCGGTGACAGCACGGCCGTCATGGAACTTTACCCCCTGGCGCAATTTGAAGGTCCAGCGGCTGGCCGTGTCGTTGGCTTCCCAGGAAATGGCGAGCCTGGGCTGCAGCCCGTCCTTCGGGTCGTCGAGGATGAGGTATTCGCCCACCTGGCTGAGCACGCCGATGCTGGCGGGGTCGGTGACCGTCACCGGGTCGATCGCCTTGGTGGGCTGGCCGAGCCCGACGCGCACAGTGCCGCCGCCGGTACCGGCCGCGCGCGCCGAGCCCGGCAGGATGAGGCCCTGCGAGGCGGCGAAGCCGGTCAGGCCGATCAGCGCGGCGTATTTCAACAGGTCGCGACGCTTGAGGAAGCCTTGCGCGTATTCGTCGACCGCGACGTTCCAGATGTCGCCGGAAAGGCCGCGCAGGGAACCGATGTCGTTTCGTTTGGTCATTGTCTCTCTCATGGATTGGAATTGGAAAGGCCGCCGTCAGGCCGGCTGGCCGTCGAGGTGGATGCGGTCGACCGCCTGCGGATAGAAGGCGATGAGTCCCTTGATCTTCGGCATCTCTGCGATCGGGTCGCGATAGCTCCAGGCGATATCCGGACGCAGCGAGCCATCGCGCAGCACGCCGGACGAGTAGGAAGCGATGCCCTTGTAGGGACATCGCGTCGTGCTTTCCGACGGTCTCAGCCGATCCAGCCGGATATCCTCGGCCGGCAGGTAGAAGCGCGTCGGCAGATGCGTCTCGAACAGCAGCACCGGTCTGTGGCTGTCGGCGATGACCTCTCCGTCGAACCAGACCTGCACGTGGCTCGCGCTTTGCAGCACGTCTATGCGCGCATAGGGATCGCGCGCGTGGACGAAGACCTCTTCCGCCTCCTCGAACCACTGGTCGACGAGGTTCCAGGTGAAGGCGATGCGGCCGGCAAGCGGCGCGAGCGCCTCATCGGGTGGCGCTGTGAACGACCATGCCGCATCGGCGGCGCGCCGATCACCAGCCTCGATGTTCCAGTAGGTCGTCTCGCCGCCCACCGCGTGCTGCTGCCCGTAGGTGGAGGGCTTGAGCACCGATTGATCGACGGCGGCCAGCGGAAAGAAATAGATCGGCAGGAAGTGGTTGGAGCGCAGCACCAGCACGTTGCGGCTGTCGGCGATGACGCGGCCGCCGAATTTGACGCGGATGCGCTTGGGGCTGTGCAGCACGTTGACGAGGCGCGGCGCGGTGGCCTCGCGGGGCTGGAGTTTCGGGGCGGCTGTCATGGTGGCTCTCCGAGTCAGGACACGGCGCGCGCACTGGCGCGCTGCTCGGCGAAACGATTGCCCGGACGCGCCAGGCCGAAACGGTCGCGCAAGGTGCCGGGCGCGTATTCGGTCGGCACAAGGCCGCGCCGCTGCAGCTCCGGCACCACTTGCCCGGCGAAATTCAGCCAGTCTTCCGGCAGCAGCGGGAACATCAGGTTGAAACCGTCGGCGGCGCCGGCGCGGTACCAGTCCTCGAGCTGGTCGGCGATCTGCCCGGGCGTGCCGGCGACCGTCGGCACCGAACCGCTGTTGGCCAGCTTGCGGGCGATCTCGCGCAGGCTGAGGTTCTGCTTCGACCATTGCCTGACGCGGTTGAGCGAGGTGCGACCGCCGTTGAACGTGCTCTCGTCGGGCAACGGCGGCAGCGGACCGTCCGGCGGATAGGCGGACAGGTCGACGCCGCTCCAGCTCGACAGGAGATCGATGCCGACCTGGTCGGGCAAAAGAGTCTGCAGGTATTCCTGCCTGTCGCGGGCTTCGGCCTCGGAAGCGGCGACGATCGGCAGGATGCCGGGCAGGATCTTGAAGCTCTCCGGCCGCCTGCCATGCCGCGCCAGGCGATCGTTGATGTCCTGGCGGTAGCGGATGCCGTCTTCCCTTGTGCTGAAAATGGCAAAATGCACATCGGCCTGCGCCGTGGCGAAGTTCTTGCCGTCCTCGGACGAGCCGGCCTGCACGATCAGCGGGTGGCCCTGTGGCGAGCGCGAGACGTTGAGCGGGCCACGCACCTTGAAGTGGCGCCCCTTGTGCTCGATGGCGTGCACCTTGTCGGGATCGGCGAAATAACCCGACGCCTTGTCGATCAGCAGCGCGTCGTCTTCCCAGCTGTCCCAAAGCGCCTTGACGATGTCGAGGAATTCGCCGGCGCGCTCGTAGCGGAAGGCGTGTTCGATGTTGCCGTCGCGGCCGAAATTGCGGGCCTCCTCGTCCATCGCCGAGGTGACGACGTTCCACGACGCCCTGCCCTGGCTGATATGGTCGAGCGAGGCGAAGAAGCGCGCGATGTTGTAGGGTTCGCTGTAGGAGCTCGACGCGGTGGCGATGAGGCCGATATGGCGCGTGGCCCCGGCCAGCGCCGAAAGCAGCGTCAGCGGCTCCAGCCGCGCATTGGCGTAGTGCGCCACGCCGCTCTTGACCGAATCCCAGATCGACACGTGATCGGCGACGAAGATCGTGTCGATGCGGGCCCGCTCGGCCGCCTGCGCCAAGTCGCGATAATAGTCGAAGCCGAGCACTTCCCGCCCCGGCGCGCGCGGGTGGCGCCACGACATGCGGTGATCGCCCTGCGGGTTGAAGAAGAAGGCGCTGAGGATGAGATGCGACATGCCGGTTCCCTTCCGTCCGAGAGCAGTTCCAGGACATGCGCGGTCGCTCTTTCGTCGAAACCGAAGCTGCGCCACGCATGCGGAAGACCCTTGGCGCCAGCCATGCCCGGCCGCGCCTTGAAAACCTTCCGATGCTTGAAAGCTAGATTGCGCCTGATCTTAATTCGAGTAATTTTATAGAGATTATGGCATATGAATGCGGAAGCGATTGCCCTTCTTGGCGGCGCCCGCGCAAAACTGGTTTCGAGGTCCCGATGTCTTCAGTGCTGAATGTGGAACGCCTGTCGGTGTCCTATGCCGGGCGCGGCGCGACGCATGCCGCCGTCAACGACGTGTCGCTGCGCATAGCGCCCGGCGAGGCGCTCGGGCTGGTCGGAGAATCCGGCTCGGGCAAGAGCTCGGTGGCGCTCGCGGTGCTGCGCTATCTGCCGGCCAACGCCAAGGTCGAGGCCTCGCGCCTCGCCTTCGAGGACCGTGAGCTGCGCGATCTCTCGGCGGGTGACCTGCGCAAGCTGCGCGGCGACCGCATCGCCGCCGTCTACCAGCATCCGGGTTCGGCGCTGAATCCCAGCATGACCATTGGCGCGCAGATATCCGAGACCATCCTGCGCCACCGCCCCATGCATCGCGACGACGCCTTCCAGCGCGCCGCGCACCTGCTCGGCCGCGTGCGCGTCGCCGATCCGGAACGGGTGCTGCGGCTCTATCCGCACGAGCTGTCGGGCGGCATGCAGCAGCGCGCCAACATCGCCATCGCCATCGCGCTCGACCCGTCGCTGCTGGTCATGGACGAGCCGACCACGGCGCTCGACGCCAGCGTGCAGTCCGAGATCATCGCCATACTCGATGACCTGCGCCGCGAACACCGGACCAGCATCCTTCTGATCAGTCATGACATCAACCTCATCCGCCGCTCTTGCGACCAAGTGGCTGTGATGCAGGCAGGCTCGGTGGTTGAGAGCGGCGCCGCCGCGGCAGTGTTCGAGGAGCCGCGCCACGCCTATACGCGGGCGCTGGTCGCCGCCATTCCCACGCTTCACCGCACCAAGCGCGACGGCAGGCTGGCCGAGGATGCCGGTATCGATGACACGCCGCCCGATGCCCTGCCGACGGTGTCTGATCGAGCCGGCGCCCGGCGCGATATCGCGCTCGCCTGCCATGGCGTCAGGCAGTTTTTCGGCGGCCAGCCGGTGCTGCACGGCATCGATCTCGAAATCGCCGCCGGCGAGACCTTCGGCCTGATCGGCGAATCCGGTTCCGGCAAGTCGACGCTTGCGCGCATCGTCACCGGGCTGCAGCCGCCGACCGGCGGCTCCGTCGAGCTGTTCGGACGGCCTGTGGCGGCGCGTGTCGAGAAGCGCCGCCCCGACGAGCGGCGCGACGTGCAGATGGTGTTCCAGTCACCGGACAGGACGCTCAATCCGCGCCAGCGCATCGGCCGCATCCTCGGCCGGCCGCTGCGGCGGCTGGCCGGTCTGTCGCGCCACGCCGTGGCGCCACGCGTCGGCGACCTGCTGGCCTCGGTGCGCCTGCCCCGCGCAACGGCCGAACGCAAGCCGATGACACTCTCCGGCGGCCAGCGCCAGCGCGCCGCGATCGCGCGCGCCTTCGCCGGCCTGCCAAGGCTGGTGGTGCTGGACGAACCGACCTCGGCGCTCGACGTATCGGTGCAGGCAACCGTTCTCAACCTGCTCAACGACCTGCAGCGCCGCCAGGACACGGCCTACCTCTTCATCAGCCACGACCTCAGGGTGGTGCGCTACATGGCCGACAGGATCGGCGTGCTCTATCGCGGCCGCCTGGTGGAAACCGGTTCGTCCGATCAGATCTTCGCCGGCCCCAACCATCCGTATACGCGCATGCTGCTGGAAGCCGCCTCCAGCGAAGCAGCCGCGACACCCCCGGCATCGGCAGCGACGGCGCCGGCCGCGAACCCCACAGGCTGCACCTTCGCCGGTCGCTGCCCCCTCGCCGGCGCCGAATGCCTCGAAGCCGAACCGCCATCCCGCGAGGTCGCCCCCGGCCATCGCATCGCCTGCTGGAAAGGGGGCGGCTCAGGAAGGCTTACGAAGTCTCCTCCCCTGGGCGGATGAGCTTGATGTCGGCGTCCGCCGCCCAGGCGGCGATGTCCTGGCGACGCAGTGCGGCCGCCATCATCTCCGGAAAATGGTCGGGCGTACAGGCAAAGACCGGTATGCCCAGCGCCGCCACAAATCCGGCCATTGACGGATCGTAGCCCGGACGCCCTTGGTCTGTGAGCGCCAGCAGCACGATGACATTGACGCCGGACCGGAGAAGCGCCGACAGCCTTTGTAGAAGCTCCTTGCCGTTGCCGCCTTCGTACAGGTCGGTGATCAGCACGAAATGCGCCTTGGTCGGCCGCTCGATACGCTCCGCGCAGTAGGCAACGGCTTGGTTGATGTCGGTGCCGCCGCCAAGCTGGACGCCGAACAGCACTTCGACCGGATCGCTGAGCTCCTCCGTCAGGTCGACGATCGCGGTGTCGAAACATACCAGCTTGGTGCGTACGACCGGCAGCGAGGCCATTACCGCGGCAAAGATCGAGGCATAGATCACGGAGCTCGCCATCGAGCCGGATTGGTCGACGCAGAGCGTCACCTCGTCGAGGTCGACCAGCCGGCGTTGGCGGCGCATGAAGCCGACCAGTTTTTCCGGCACCATGGTTTTGTGGTTCGGCTGATAGTGGCGAAGATTCGCAACGATTGTCCGAGGCCAGTCGATATCGCGCTGCCGCGGCCTGCTGGTTCGCTGAGAGCGATCGAGTGCGCCACGGATCGCCTCTGCCGTCTTCTGCTCCAGGCGCTGCATCAGCTTGGCAACGATGTCCGAGATGATCGAGCGGGCGATATCCTTGGTCTTGTCCGGCATTGCCGAGCGCAACGAGACCAGATCGGCAACTAGGTTGACGTCGGCTTCGATCGCCTTGAGGAACTCCGGCTCCATCAGCATCTGCTTCAGGTTCAGCCGCTCAAAGGCATCCTTCTGAACGACCTGCACGACTTGCTCGGGAAAGAACGAGCGAATATCGCCCATCCATTGCGCGACGCGCGGCGCCGAACGGCCAAGCCCGCCCCGCCGCTTGCGCGGGTCGCCGGCGGTGTCGCCGCTGCCGTCACCATAAAGCGCGTCGAGCGCAGCCGAAAGCTTGCGGTCCTCGGCCGAGAGAACGGAGGAAGATTCATCATCGGCGCCAATCGCCAGCCGCCAGCGACGCTCCCGGTTGTCCCCCGCTGGATCGAGGTCCGGCTTGGTCGCTTCGTCAGCCATGGCTCGGCTCTCCCACGATCAAACCGCGAAGAAGGCCGAAGTGCCTGCGCCAGGCTTCGCCGCCGTCCGGTGTTGGCGTCAGCCCGGCGGGCAGACTTGCTCTCTTGCCAAGCACGGCCTCGATCAGGCGCCGGCGCTCCATGCTGTCGAGGTTCGAAAAGACACGGCGCAGCAGCGGCAGATGGGCGACAAAGGCTTCTTCATCGAGCGATGCCAACCAGGCATCGACGGCGCCGCGCAAGTATTCGTCATAGATCAGCCGCTGGCCGGCGCCGCTGAAAAAACCCTCGAAGAAGGCGGCCGCGTCAAGGACCTGCGTTCCAGGTGAGAGACGCTTTGCCAAAAGGTCGGCCGTGGCGTCAGCGGACAGCCGCCCGGCCTCATAGAGGAGGTGCGCGGCACAGCCAGCGACCAGCGCGGTCGATCGAGACGACTCGAGTACGGCCGCCAGGCCGGCGCGCCAGGCGTCCAGGATATCCTGGGTCGGCTCCACCAGCTTGATTGCCTCATCAGCCTTGCGCAATGCGCCCGTCAGAGCTGCGGCTGCTTGCGCGTCGAGGTCGCGCGCCGCGTAAGGCAATGCGATCGAGCCCTCGACGATCAGCCGTTCCAACAGGCCGGCAAGCCGCTCAGTCTCGGTCTTTCGCGCTTCGCCATAACGGATGATGTCGGCCAGCGGCGGCACCGAAGCCACGAGCTCCAGACACTCGCTGCTGTGCGCCGCTTTTTCCTCAAGCGCGGCAAGGCCCGCGGTGGAGGCTTCGCTCAAGGCGGCCGTGATTGCGCTCTGGACCAGCGTGGCCAGAGCATCGAGTGTCGCGGCGGCTCCGATCATCTGGATCAGGCGGCCATTGGCGGCCTTTTCGATGGTCGGGCCATGGATCAGGTTCTCCACCAGGCGGACGGCATATTCCGGCTGCCACGCCAGCATCCAGCGCTCGCGGAAAGTGCCCCGGCTGCGCCCGACGTCGATCAACGTGCCCCAGCTTACGCCGAGCACGTTCAGCCGGTGCAGCAATGTCGAGCGAAACAGTCCGCTCTCGCTGCGCAGGTCGATGGAGAGCTCCCGCTCCAGTGCCTCGGGCTTCAGCCGGGCGGCCTTCTGGTTGCGCTGCAAGTCATCGATCAGCGGGGCAAGCGGCGTGTCGGGTGGAATCTCGCCGACATCGGCGCCGAGAAGCAGCTCGGCCTCCACCATCTTCCAAAGCAGCGCCTCGCCGTTGAACAGAGCGGCAATCGAGGCGTCTCGAAGTTCCTCGAAGCCTGGCTTCGGCCGTTCCCGGATTGCCGCGAGAGCCTGCGCGAGACGCTCCGCCTCGATCAGCGAGGCCGTCGAGATCATATGCCCCTTCGCCCTGAGAACGGCCGCGATCCGCGCAAGCCACAAGACGGACGCGTCTCGCTGCCCGCGCGTCTGCCACAGATGCTTGCACCATCCCGGCGCGACGACGCCGGCGCCATAGCCATGGCCCAGAGCCAGGCGCGGTCCGGTCCACGGCGCGTAGGTCATCATGGTCTTGCGTCGGCCGATGCCCTTGAGAAGAGCCTGGTCGCTCTTCTGCGTATGCGCGGCCCGGAGAGCCGGTACATGCCAGGCGCCGCAGACGACGGCCAACGGCCCGTCGAACTCCTTTCGCGCGGCGGCGATTTCGAGCCGCATATGCGCTTCGCGCATGGCCTCGAACCGGCCGATCGAAGTCTCGCCGTCGCGCAGCGTCGTCATCGCGTCGGCGATGGCCGCGAAAATCGGGCCGGGCTCGGGATTCTGCTCGATGATGTCGGACCACCAGCTTTCGCCGTCCTCATAGCCAGCGGCACGCGCCAAAGTGCCGATGGGATCCTGGATGCGTGCGACTTCCTCTGCCCGCAGTTCCGTGGCTTCCGCCTCTCCCGAATCCGCGTCCATCGACCCTTCAGGTCCCGGCCCGGCAAGCCGCGCGGCTGACGGCAGGTCGATGAAGCGAAGTCGGGCATTGCTGGCGGCAGCCCAAAGCGCCGCCTGGTACTCGGGCGAGAACTCGGCGAACGGCCAGAAGCTCGTCGCAGCAGGATCGTCCTCCGGGTAGCAGAGCAGCGCGACGGGCGGCTTCATGTCAGGGCTGGCAAGCAGCGGCAGCAGTAGCGAGGCATCCACCGGCCCCTCGATCAAAACCGCCACGGGTTGCAATTCCTGCAATGCCTTCACCAGGCTCTCGCAGGAGCCTGGCCCGTGGTGGCGTATGCCGAAATAGCTGATGCCGCCCTGCGCCATGGCTCAGATGGCCGCGTTGAGCGCCGCGTAGTAACCGGCATAGTCGGGCCGCTTCTTGAGCACCGTCTCCAGATACTCTTCCAGCACAACCTTGTCCTGGACGGGATCCTTGACGATCGCGCCGACCAGGCTGGGAGCAAGGCCCTCGGCATGCAGCTTGCCGCCGTCGAACCAGGCTGCCTGGCTGAGGCCACTGACCATGGTGGCGATAGCCTCGGCTGTGGACAGCGAGCCCGAGGGCGTCTTCAGCGTCACCTTGCCGTCGGCGGTCGCGCCGGACCGGAGTTCGCGGAAGATGGTCAGCACGCGAGCGATCTCCTCGCCGACATTCTTCGGCACCGGCAGGTCCAGCCCGCCCGCCATTTCACCAACTCGCCTGGAAACGATCGACACCTCCTCGTTCATATCCTCGGGCAGAGGCAGGACCACCACATTGAAGCGGCGCTTCAGCGCCGAGGAGAGTTCGTTGACGCCCTTGTCGCGATTGTTCGCCGTGGCGATGATGTTGAAGCCGCGCTGGGCGTAGATCGAGGCGTTGAGCTCCGGCACCGGCATCATCTTTTCGGAAAGCACAGTGATCAGCGTGTCCTGTACATCCGAGCCCATGCGCGTCAGCTCTTCCAGTCGACAGAGCTTGCCTTCCTGCATCGCCCGGTAGAGCGGCGTCGGCACCAACGCGTCCTGGCTCGGGCCTTTTGCCAGCAGTTGGGCGTAGTTCCAGCCGTAGCGAATCTGGTTTTCGTCGGTGCCGGCGGTGCATTGCACGATCAGCGTCGAGTTCCCCATGATGGCGCCGGCGAGATGTTCCGAGACCCAGGATTTCGCCGTTCCCGGCACGCCGAGCAGAAGCAGCGCCCGATCGGTCGCCAGCGTGGCAACAGCCGTTTCCATGAGCTGCCGGCGGCCGACATATTTCGGCGAGATCGCCGTGCCGTCACCGGCCTTGCCGCCCATGAGATATGTGAGGACGGCCCTGGGCGACAAACTCCAGCCGGCTGGCTTCTGGCGGTCGTCGCCACGCGCCAGCGCCTGTAACTCGGCGGCATAGACCTGTTCGACCGGAAGGCGGATGGCTGGGTTCATGCGATCTTCTCCGAATTAGTCATCTGTCGGATTGAGGGGGATTTTCGGCCAGCGCCGCGTTGAGCCGCAGCAGGTTGAGCGACGGTGACGCCGACGGCAGGCCCGCCGCAACGACCTCGTCGATCAATTTTGCGGCGACCGGGGCCCTCGCCAGATAGCCGATTGCATCGATGACGTCCTCGGCCGCCCTATGCGGAGCATCCTCCTTGGCGGATATGCTGTTGCGAAGGATAGCAAGGAAGTTTCCATTCGATAGGTCGTCCCAGTCCAGCCAGCCAGGCTCGATGCCTTGCGCGAGGCCGAGGGCGGCCGGAAGCTGCGCGTCCTTGATGATCTGTCGGATGAAGACGCGCTGCCTGCGAGCATCGAGACGTGGCGTGAGATGCAGCACGAACAGCGCCGTCTTGCCTCCAGCGGCGATCGATATGTCGGCCATATGCGCAACCGCGACATCGCTGCCCGACGCGGCCACCATCCGCGAAAGAAGGATATCGGCATTGTTATCAGTACCGAATTGCCATCCCGTGAGGAAATCCGACTCCGCCACGCCGAACCGGGCCGCGAGATCGAACAGATTGCAAAGTTCGAACAGCTCGGCGCGGCGGTGCTCCTGCGCGGGCGACTTCGTTTTCACGGGCCCGAATGTGGTCCGGCGACGGATGAAACCGGCCTTGCCTTCCTCGATGAAGCCAGCGAGTTCGAAGATGGGAGCGTCCGCGCCGCCCTCGCCGTGTTGCCCCAGCATCGCCAGCATCCGGCTTGCCGATTCACGAACTTTGCTGGAACGGTCGTTTGCGAGGCCCTTCAGGAAAGGTGCGTCGTCCGGGCCCAGGCCGATGCGAATGAGCTCGATCAGAGGGAGCCTGACATCGGCCGATTCCGACGCCGCCTTTGCCTCTATCAGCAATCGCGCTTCGGCAGGCTCGCTCCGGCGCATAGCCGCCAGCGCCAGGCGTCGCGCGGCCGGGTAGTAATCGGCCCAGTTTTCCGCGTTCAGTCGCTCATGCGAACTTTGCCGCTCCTCGTCGACGCTCGCCTGCCAGTCGATCCAGGGCGCATAGACATCCGGTACGTTCTGCTCCGACGCGGCAGGCATCCAGTCCATCGGATGGGCCGCAAAGCCACGACTGGCGACCAGCCGGATCACGAGCGCCTTGCGCCTTGCATCGGGCGCGTGCTTCAGCGCTGCCCGCAACTGCGGCCGCAGTCGGTCGGGCAGCGTGGGTAGGATCAGGTCCGGCAACGGCGAACGTCGCTTCAAGCTCTTCGGCGCCGCTGGCCGTAGCGCGACATCCAGCGCCTGCGCGGCAATGGCCAGGAGCCGACGCTCTTGCTCATCGGAACTGGCGGCGGCGGCGATATCCTTCCATTCGATCGGAGCCAGTTCGAAGACGGCGCCACCTGAAATCCAGCCGTCGCGCAATCTTGCCAGCGCTGCCTGTTCCAGCTCGTTCACGACAGATCGAGCCTCCCCATTTTGCTCTGCGACGCCAGAAGATCGAGCCGGGCGCCATTCCAGATGGCTGCCGTGGCAGTGAGATCGACGCCGAGCAGGATCTGGTTGAGCGTGCCCGCTACAGGAAGGGCTATACCATGCTGATCATCGGCCGCCTGCCACCAGCCATCCCCTCTTTCGTCGAGCAGAATGACACCGGCGGGCAGAATGACCGGGCCCTCCGACAGCCAGGGCGAAGAATCCCGGAAGTCGCTACAGGTGGACAGCGGATCACTGGCGCCACCTGTAACGAAAGCCGGCCACGCACGGGGCGGCAGATCGCCCAGCCGCTCCGCGACCAGTGCCCGAAGCGGGTGGCGGGCTGGGTAAAACACCAGCCTTGCCTTGAAGCGATCGCCCGGCACGAAAGCGCCGGAGCGCCGGCCGGCCGAGGCGGGAAAGAAATCCAGCAGCACCGCGAATCGCGGTGTCCCGCTGTTCAGGTCGAGCAGCCATGTCGCATGGCTGACGAGGCCGTCGCGTCGGGTCTCGATCTTCTCGCCAAGCACCTCCCAATCGCTTTCGACCTGGACGGCATCGGCGTTGGCGAGAACCTGCTCTCGGGTCTCCGATGTCGACACAAGGCGTTTCAGTTCGGCGTCCTCGGGCGCGGCACGCCAGGCCTTGGCGAGGAGCACGAGCTTGCCGAGTTCGCGGATCGCGGCGTCCGGCCGCTCTTCGCCGCGCAACGACATGAGTCGCGCTGGCAGTTCGTCGATACGACCGGCAAGCGCCGTTGCCTTGAGATCGACGAGCCGCGCGGCGATGCGTCGGCAACGTTCGCCACAGGCGTCCACAAACCCTGCCAAACCGAGCCGAAGTTGGTCCGCGATCCACTGATCGAGCTCGTCCAGCGCGGCCGAAACGGCGTTTCGGGTCTCCTCGGCGCGCCTGCGTTGCGCCGCTTCCCGACGCTCAACGGCGGCTGTGTCCTCAACGACAGCGCTTTCCACCGGTCGCGATGCATCGTCGATGCTCTTGCCTGTGGAAGCCCCTGGTGCCTGTGCCGGCTGCGTGCCGCCTTTGCGGCGCCGGCCGAGCCAATCATTCACCCATTCCGGCGTCTGATCGACAGGTTGGAAGCTGGCGGGCGTGGTGGCGCCGATCCACGCCAGGGCTAGAATGTGTTTGCAAGGGAACTTTCGCGACGGGCAGGTGCATTTGTAGCCATGGTCGGTTGTGTCAAACACGACGCGGTACGGATTGGATCCCGAGCCCTGGCATTCGCCCCACAAAAGATCCAGCTTTTCATGGGTTTCCAGGCGAGGCCAATTCGATCGTTTGGTGAGCTTGGCGGCCGCGCCAAGCGAAGCCTGGTCGGGGGCAAGCGCCTCGATCGTCTTCAGGTCCAATTGCAAGCCGCGCGCCTCTCATGACTCTCGACCATGATGTCGCGACGATAGATAACTGTTTGCGGCGCATTGGTGTAGCTCCAGACGCGGCAAAGTTTCCGGCTCTGGGCCAGTTCCTCGCCTCCGTTCTCTAGCCGCCGAGATAGAGCCTGTGCAGTTCGTCCGGTGCCTTGAGCAGCGCGGCGCAGTCGCCGTCATGGACGACGCGGCCGCGGCGCATGACGTAGGCGCGGTTGCCGATTGACAGCGCCAGCGCCGCGAACTGCTCGACCAGCAGCACCGCGAGGCCGCCATCGGCGAGCTTGCGCACCGCCGTCATCAGCCGGCTGACGATGACCGGTGCAAGGCCCGCCGACATCTCGTCGATCAGCAGTACCTTGGGCCGGGTCAGAAGCGCGCGCGCTATGACCAGCATCTGCTGCTCGCCACCGGAAAGCAGGCTCGCCTTCACCGCCCGGCGCTGGACCAGCTCGGGAAACAGCGCGTAGGCCTCGGCGATGTCGGCCGAGGAGTGAAGGCTCACCTTGAGATTCTCCTCGGTGGTGAGCTGGCGGAACACCGTGCGTCCCTGTTCGACATGGGCAAGCCCTGCGCGCGAGCGCGCGCCGGGCCGCGCCTTCTGGATCTCGGCGTCGTCGATGGCGATGGTGCCGCCCGCCACCGGGATGATGCCCGAAAGCCCTTCGAGCAGCGTCGTCTTGCCGGCGCCGTTGGCGCCCAGCACGACGCTGATGGCGCCGCTCTCCACCGCCATGTCGACGGACGACACCACCGGCAGTTCGGCGCGGTTGATCGACAGGCCCGATATGACCAGCTTGCTCATGCCGCGGCGCTCTCTTCCTCGATGCCGAGATAGGCCTTCTTCACGGCCCCTTGCTCCAGCACTCTGGACGGCGGACCGGAAGCGATGACCTGGCCGAAGTCGAGCACCGTGACCTCCGAGCACACGGCGCGCACCAGGTCCATGTCATGCTCGACCAGCAGCACGGCGGAACCGAACAGTTTCGGGATCTCGGCGATGCGTTGACCCAGCCGCAGCGTCTCCTCATGCGACTGGCCGGCGGCCGGCTCGTCGAGCAGGACCACGGCCGGACGAGCGGCGACGACACCGGCGACATCGAGCAGCCGCCGCGTGCCGGCATCGACCGAAACCACCGGCGTGTCCGGATGCGGGCAGTCCAGCCAGTCGAGCAGCGCCCTGGTCTCGCTCGCCGACAGCCCCTTGGCGGCAAGCGCCAGGTAGCCGCCAACCGTAAGCTCCGGCGCTATGCGGTTGGTCTGCCAGGTACGGCGCGCGCCTTCGCGGGCACGGCGGTGCGCCGGCATGCCTTCGAGTGCCTTGCCGGCCAGCCGGATGCTGCCCTCATAGGCGGGCAGGAAGCCGGCGACCGCGTCGATGAAGGTCGACTTGCCGGCGCCATTCGGGCCGATCAGCCCGGCCACCGTGCCGGCAGCGACCGTCAGACTGACATCGTTCAGCGCCACGACGCTGCCATAGCGCACGGTAAGCCCTTCGATGGCGAGCGCAGGGCCGGCCGCGTGCCTAACCGCCGGTGGCAGCTCCCGCGCGACCGCCTTGGCGGCCTTCGGCGCGCGCGCCGGCAACAGCTTGCGCAACTGGCGCCGGAACGTCTCGCTCATCGTCTCGCCGGTCGACAGCGCCTGGGTGGCGCCGACGGCGAACAGCACGTTGCCGATGTCCTGCGGCCAGTCCAGCCGGCGCAGGATTTCCGGGAACATCACCACCAGCAGGCCGCCGATGATGGCGCCCTCGGCGAAATGCGCGCCGGTCATGACGGCCACCGCGTAGAGCGACAGCGATTGCATCATGCCGAAATTGTCCGACACCAGCGTGCCGAGATAGCCGGCGAGCAGACCGCCGGATATGCCGGCGACGAAAGCCGAGATGGCGAAGGCGGAAAGCTTGGCCGTGGCGATGCGCACGCCATGGGCGGCGGCGGCCCGCTCCGAGTGCCGGACGGCCAGCCATGCAGCACCCAGCCGCGAGCGGCTGAGGAATTCCAACGCGATCGCGATCCCGGCGTAGAACAGCAGCACGAAGACGAAATAGCCTTCGTCGGTGTCGAACAGTTCCGGCCTCGGCACCTGCAGGAAGTCGGTCTGGCCGGGATAGGTGATGGTGGCCAGGATCGTGTCGAAGGCCGTCGCGAAGGACAGCGTGACGATGGCGAGATTGATGCCGCGCAGGCGCAGCGCCGGCAGGCCGATGGCGACGCCGAACGGCACCGCGGCGAGCCCGCCCGCGAGCACCCAGGCGGCAAGGCCGCCGGGCGCCTCGGCGATGTTGAGATAGCCGACCGTCCAGGCGCCGACGCCGGCGAACGACATCTGGCAGAGCGCGATCATGCCGGTGCGCCCGGCGACGAGCCCGAGGCTTTGCAGCGCCACGCCGGTGATCAGCACGGATGTGGCGAGGAACACCCAGTAGGACGGCAGCAGGCCGGCATAGGCGACGACGCCGGCGACCAGCGCCACGACGATGATGAGGAGCGAGGCCCGGATGCTAGCGCGCGTCATCCCAGCGGGCCTCCCGCTGCGACCAGAGGAGAACGGCGAGCACCACCAGGAAGGGGATGGCGCTGCGGTACTGGCTGATGCTGTCGACGGAGCTCGCCAGCCCTTCCACCACGCCGAGCGCGATGCCGCCGGCGAGCGTGCGCCAGAAGCTGCGGAACAAGCCGACAAGCGCGGCGGCCAGCGCCGGCACCACCAGCAGGCTTAGCGTCATGAAATTGGGCGAGCGCTGCGGCGCGATGATCATCAGCGCGAAGGTGGTGAAGGCGCCCGTCATGCCCCAGACGAGCAGCGACAGAAGCTGCACGCGGATGCCCAGCAATTCGGCGGCCATCGGCCGGTCGGCGAGCGCGCGCAAATTGAGGCCGACCTTGGTCCGGTTGAGGAAAAGATCGGAGAGCACGGTGAACAGCGCCGCCAGCCCGATCGTCAGCACCGAGGCGATCGTCACCTCGACGCCGGCGAGACGGAAGGCCGAGCCCGGGAACAGCTCCGGCATGTTGTGCGGATGCTGGCCGCCGGTTAGGCGCAGCCCGACGGCGATGAGGCCGACCAGCAGCGCGACGGTCACCGCCGCCTTGGTCGAGGCGCCCGCCTCGCTGAACCATCTGGTCATGATATAGCCGACCGCGACGCCGACGGCGGTGCCCGCTGCGATGCCGGCGAGCACCGACGGCCAGATCGGAAAGCCGGCCTCGTAGAGGGCGATGAGCACGAAGGTTCCGGCCGTGCCGATCGCCGCCCCGGCGAAATTGACCACGGCGACCAGTCGGTAGGTGAAGACGGCGCAGACACCGAGAAGGGCGTAGGTGCCTCCCGCCGTCAGGCCCGCCACGGCGGATGTAAGCAATGCGTTCATCTCGTGTCCTGGATGGAAAGGCAGCGTTGCCACGTCGATCGTCGATGTCGGCGCCGCCCTTCGCCCCTTGGCGTTCTTCTTGCCTTGCCGGCGATTGGCGAAACCGACCGTGTCCGCGCCCTGTCACCGAGAACGGTAGGACAGCCGCGCAGCGCGGTCCCCCACTCCGTCGCCGCTACGCGGCGCCACCTCTCCCCCCTCCGGAGGGAGAGGAAATGAGCCAGGTCTGGCAAGCTCGTACCCTTCCTCTCCCCCGTCGTTCGGGGGAGAGGTGGTCGGCAAAGCCGACCGGAGTGGGGGTCGTGCTCCTTACGCAATTGCCAGACCGTGAACTGGGGGAGGATGCCTGCAGGCAGTTGAGGCGCGGCGAACACCCTCTTCACTTCGCCTGCGGCAGCACCACCCATTCCGGGGTCTCGACCGTCCAGGCGCCCTTATCCAGCTTCATCACCTTGGTCGCCTGCATCGGCGAGTGGGTCTTGCCCTTGCCGAAGACGTAAGCGCTGCCGGCGAGCGGGTTGGTCAGCGGCTGCATGTCGTGGAGCGCCTTGGTGACGCTCTCGCGGGTGACGTCGCCATTGATCGAGGCCACCACCTTGAGGAACATCTGGGCGGCGAGATAGCCGCCCTGCGAGAAGGCGGTCAGCGGCCGGCCGGCCTTCTGCATGTCGGCGATCCACTGCGCGTTGGCGGCCGAGTTCTTCTCGGTGTAGGGCTCCCACTCGGTGCCGACATAGATCGGCTGCTTGGTGTCGGCGAGCGCCTTGGCGACCTGTTCGGTATAGCCCGGCGCCAGGAACAGCCAGTTGATGCCGGTGATCTTCTGCGCATCGACGGTCTTGATGAGCTGCACCACCTGCGGCTCGACCTGGTTGGTCAGCACCGCGTCGCAGCCGGCGTCGCGCGCCTTGATGACATAGGGCGTGAGATCACCCTGGAAGGGCAGCGTCAGATCGATGAGGTGGATCTTCTTGCCCGAGATCTTCTCCCAGCTCTCGATCGACTTCTTGTAGGCTTCCTGGGTGCCGCCGATGATGATGAAGAAGGCGCACAGCTTCTGGCTCTTCAGCGCGTTGGTGGCGTAGTAGGCCATGGCCGTCGACAGCGTGTAGGGGCCGACATTGACCGGCGCCACGTTGGGCGAGGAAAAGCACGCGGCATCGACACCGAGGCCCTGCACTGACAGGATCTTCTTGCGGCTGTATGTGGCGGAGTTGACCGCGCAGTCGAGCAGGCTCGCCGAGCCGACCAGCGCCACCGCTTCCTTGTTGTCGATCAGGTCGCGCGCCGCCTGCGCGGCGACGGCCGGATCGGCCTTGTCGTCGGCGATGGTGTAGTCGATCTTGCAGCCATTGATGCCGCCCGCCGCATTCACGGCGTCGAAGGCGGCCTGTGTGGCCTTCGGCACCTCGCTGAAATCGGCGGGTCCGGTGACGGTCGACACCGCGCCGACCTTGATCGTTCCGTTCTTGCAGGTCGGGCCGGCGGCCGAGGCCGTTCCCGCCATCGTGCCGAGGCCGAGGCCCGCCAGGGCGACGGCGAGCAGGCTGGTTTTCCAATGCATGTCAGTCACTCCCATTTTTTTCTTCATGCGATTGCTCATGCGGCCATGTGCAGACCGGCGGCGTCGACGGCCGCGAACTTCACCAGCGTGCGCGCGATCGTCTCGCGCTCGATGCCGCGCACGATGAACACCAGCCGCGTTCGGCGGTCCGCCGACGGCCAGCGGTCGAGCCGCGCCGGCGGATGGAACACATGCTGCACGCCGTGCAGCACCAGCGGCCTTTCCGGCTCCTCCGCCAGGTGCACCAGCCCCTTGAAGCGCAGCAAATCCTCGCCCTTCAGCGCCGCGACATAGTCGAGCCAGCGCGCGAAGGCGGCCCATTCGACCGGCTGGTCGATGACGAAGGAGAAGGAATGGATGCCGTGGTGGCGATGCGCGTCGTGATGCGCGTGACCGTGGTGGTGATGGTCGCAATCCGGCCCGCAATCATGGTGGTGCGTGGCCGCCTCGAACCAGGCCGCGATGCGCTCCACCCCGGCGGGCTCCTCCGCCATGATGTCGAAATCCGCCTCGCCGTCGCGCGCCCTGCCCCTTCGCGCGGTCGGCGCGAGGCCGGCGAGCCGACCTTCCAGCGCCGCGATCTCGGCATCGGATGCAATGTCGGCCTTGGTGACAAGCAGCCTGTCGGCGACCGCGACCTGCTTGGCGGCTTCGGGATGGCGGTCGAGCGTTGACCCGCCATTGACCGCGTCGACCGTGGTGACGACGGCATCGACGCGGAAGCGCGCGGCAAGCTCCGGCTCCGCCATCAGCGTGTGCAGGATCGGCGCGGGATCGGCGAGCCCCGTTGTCTCGATGATCACCCGCGCCAGCGGCGGCGCCGCGCCCTCGGCGCTCCTGCGGTCGAGCGCCCTCAACGTGCCGACGAGGTCGCCGCGCACGGTGCAGCAGACGCAGCCATTGTCGAGCAGCGTGAACTGTTCCTCGCTCGCCTCGATCAGCAGGTGGTCGAGGCCGACGGCGCCGAACTCGTTGACGATGACGGCCGCGCCCGCGAGCGAGGGGCGGCGCAGCAGGCGGTTGAGCAGCGTCGTCTTGCCGCTGCCGAGGAAGCCGGTGAGGATCGTCACCGGCACCGTTTCAACCGCCGCCACGCCGCCGGCCCGCTCAGGCCCGCTCATGAACTACCCTCCCCTCGAACCAGGTCGCCAGCACCCTGGTGTCGGCGATGTCCTCGGCCGGCGTCTCCAGCACGTTACGGTCGAGCACGATGAAGTCGGCCGACTTGCCGATCTCGATCGAGCCGACCGTGTCGGCAAGGCCGATGGCGCGGGCCGAGTTGATGGTGAAGATCTCCAGCGCCGTGGCGATGTCGATCGCCTGTTCCGGCCACAGCGCCGAGCCCGGGAATTCGCCGCTCGGGTTCCTGCGCGTCACCAGCCCTTCCATGCCGTTCCACGGATCGGGGTTTGGCATGACCGGCCAGTCGGAGCCGCCAGCCAGCAGCGCGCCGGCGGCGCACACGGCGAGGGTGGCGCCGCGAAGCCGTGACTGAGACCGTCGCATGCCGCTCACACCAGCAGCGCGTTCACGCGCCGCACATAGGCGGCCGGGTCCGGGGCGTTGCCCTTCACCATCGTGCCGATGCGGATGTCGAGAACGGGATCGGTCACGCTCTTGTCCTTCACGTCGCTATGTCCACCCGCCGTCCGGTCTCGGCGCTCTCGATCGCGCCGAACACCATGGCGAGGCTTTTGATGTTCTCCGTGCCGATCGTCTCCGGCAGCGGCCCGCCGCGCGTCGCGGCGATGAAATCCTGAAGAACGCCGAGGTGGCCGCCCGTTCGGTCGAACGGGTCGAGGGGAGGAAGCTCGACGGCGGCCACCTCGGCGAAGACCTGGCCCGGCTGACGCGGGCCGGCGCTCTCGATGCGGACGGCGTCATGGCCGTCCCACCCGATGGTTCC
>OFTY01000541.1_pt1 | contig 25196 bp, 29 predicted proteins | sample 1775061 | NCBI WGS metagenome assembly OFTY01 (sample SAMN08195773, study PRJEB24354) | sludge metagenome | isolation source: sludge from phenol fed wastewater aerobic bioreactor B | place: India: Nagpur | collected 2016-09-16 | reverse complement strand
GTACTGCGTGCGAAGTGTGCCCGTGCCTTCATGTACAAAGATCACTTCGTCGGCGTCTGCATTTTTATAAAAGTATTTCAGGATGCCGTCTTGTGGTGCAGCAAGAGAAATCTGAACATCGTTGTTGAACAGCATGATCTTTCTGCTCTTCAGATAATCGGATTCCGGCTGTACGTTGAAGCCCTGAAAACTGCGGTGCTTAAGAATATTGTCGCTGGCTGCCCTGGGCGTAGCATTTGTGGGCTCTTCTACCCGAATGATCTGCGTAGGCGGATGGATATGGTACAGTAGCGAATAGTTGGAAGAAAAGCCTTCGGTGCTGAACAATTGTTCCGAGTATAATCCTCCTCCGGGTTTATGAAACTGCGTATGACGTTTGTGCGGAATATTTCCGAGCGAATGATAATGTGGCATCGTGGGTACTTTTCGTGTTCAAATTTACAGAAATGAAAGGGCTTTGCAAGGTTTCAGCGCAGCAGGCTACGTTAAATCATCGGTGTCTGCGCAGAGCATGGTCAGCTCCAGGCGGTGAGCAAGATCTGTAACAAACCAATGATAAAGCCAAGCACACCACCCAGAATCTCTACAAACTGAAATTCCTTTTTCATGATGCTCAGCAATATTTCTTCCAGTTTGTCGGACGAAAATTTTGACACCTTGCTGCTTACCATTTCTTCAATGTCAATAGAGGTTGCCAGTCTGCCGGTAAACTGATCGATAAGCTGTGGCAGCAGCAGGTTGATCTCTTCCATCAATCCCTCTTTGATCTTTCCCAGCGTACCCTCACCTACAAACATTGAGATCACCGGCAGCTTTTCTTTAAGTTTGATTTGCAGAAATTCGTCAATATGCTTTTCGATAAAGGGAGCGAGCTCACCCAGGTGTTCTGGGTCTTTGATGCGTGCGGCAATTTCGTCAAAATGCAATAGCTCGGTAGCAACAACCACGCCCAGCTTTTTAGCAAACTGTTGTTGCCGCTTGGGGAATATTCCCTGAAAGGTAATTCCTAAAAAGCGCACCGGCTCTTTTGGATGAAACAACATTTTGATCGCCACCCAGTTGGTAAACCAGCCAATGAAAGCGGATATAAAAGGAATAAGATAGACCAGCATACAAAACATCCCGCCTTGTGAGCGGGATGCGAAGATAATTTGAAATAAAAAGCGAGAAAAGGTTTTAAGAGAATGTTAGCTTGTGCTGCAGTACATTCTGAAGGTATTGTCCGTAGCCTGATTTAGCATAGGTCCGGGCAAGTGCCGTCATCTGTTCATCATTAATCCAACCTTTTTGATAAGCGATTTCTTCAATGCAGCCGATTTTTAGTCCCTGCCTTTTCTCGATCACTTCTATAAACTGACCGGCTTCTATCAGCGAATCGAAGGTGCCCGTATCCAGCCATGCCGTTCCACGGTCGAGTACGCCTACTTCCAATTTGCCCATTTCCAGATACACTTTGTTGACATCCGTGATTTCCAGTTCGCCGCGGGGAGAGGGCTTAATGTTACGGGCTATTTCAAGTACAGAATTGTCATAGAAATACAGACCCGGCACAGCAAAGTTTGATTTGGGCTGCGCCGGTTTTTCTTCGATGCTCAATACTTTATTGTTGCGGTCAAACTCTACCACACCATAGCGCTCGGGATCATTGACCTGATAGGCAAATACCACAGCCCCATCGGGGTTCACCTTTTTTCCGAGCAGGGTTCCCATTCCGGATCCGTAAAAAATATTATCTCCCAGAATCAACGCCACCGGGTCGCTGCCGACAAAATCCGCACCCAATATAAAAGCCTGCGCAAGACCTTCGGGGCGGGGCTGCACCACATAATCGAACCGGCAACCAATCTGCGAACCATCACCCAGAAGTTTTTTAAACCCAGCCTGATCTTCGGGGGTTGTGATGATGAGTATTTCCCTTATGCCTGCCAACATCAGCGTGGATAGCGGATAGTAGATCATCGGTTTGTCATAAACCGGCATTAGCTGCTTGCTCACTGCAATCGTAAGCGGATATAAGCGCGTTCCGGACCCACCGGCGAGGATGATACCTTTCATTTTATTGTTGATTCGTGGAGTTGTTAGTTGAAAAGTCGTTAATCGTAAAGTCGTTGCTTTTTGTTAGTGTCTTGTGCAATGCATTAAGCTGATTTGACACGAATTCTGTTTGATTTCGAAGTGTCGAATATACTTCATCTGAAATGTACCCGAGGTCCAGGGATAATATCAGACAATTGATTACCTCTGTTGCCGAACTGTAGGCTTGGTTAATAAACCTTGCTTTGTCTTTTTTACCTTGTCTTGAAAAACCTTCCGATATATTTAGATTAATGCTGATCGTCGCACGTCTTATCTGGGATGTTAATCCATACTTTTCATATTCGGGAAATGACGTGCTCGCTAAGTAGATATTTTTAACCAGCAATCTGGCGTTTTGCCAGACTTCCAGCCTTTCGAAGTAAAAAGTATGCATGGAAAGCGATTTTACGATTATCGATTTTACATCAACCCCTACTCATATTGCCCCTGATAATACTTTTTGTAATCGCCGCTGGTTACATTTTGCAGCCATTCTTCATTTTGTAGATACCAGTCTATCGATTGACTCAATCCCTCTTCGAAGGTTACGGATGGTTTCCAGCCCAGTTCTTTGTTGATCTTGGTGGCGTCGATGGCGTAGCGACGGTCGTGACCCGGACGGTCTTTAACATAGGAAATCAGCTTTTCTGATTCGCCAGGTTCGCGCCCCAGTTTTTCGTCCATCTGGCGGCAAAGCAGCTTGATGAGTTCTATATTCTGCCATTCGTTAAAGCCACCGATATTGTAGGTTTCTCCATCTTTTCCTTCATGAAAAACCAGATCAATAGCACGGGCATGGTCAACTACATAGAGCCAGTCGCGGGTGTATTTACCATCGCCATATACCGGCAGGGGCACCATGTTACGAATGTTGTTGATGAAAAGCGGGATCAGCTTTTCAGGAAACTGATTAGGACCGTAGTTGTTGGAGCAATTGGTGATGACGAAGGGTAGTTTGTAGCTATTGCCATAAGCCCGCACCAAATGGTCGGAGGCTGCCTTGGAAGCAGAGTAGGGCGATTGCGGATCGTAAGGCGTGGTTTCGAGGAAGAAGCCGGTGTCTCCCAGAGAGCCATACACTTCGTCGGTAGAGACATGGTAAAAACGCTTGCCTTCCTTATCGTCTTTCCACAGCTCGCGGGCTGCATTCAGTAGGTTGGCAGTGCCGAGCACATTGGTTTCAATAAACACATTCGGGTCTTTCAGCGAGCGGTCCACATGACTTTCGGCAGCAAGATGTATGACACCGTCAAAACGATATTCTTCAAAGATCTGATTGATCACGGAAGCTTCGCGGATATCAGCTTTGATAAAGGTGTAGTTCGATGCATCTTCAATGTCTTTGAGGTTTTCAAGATTGCCGGCATAGGTAAGTGCATCCAGATTTACGATGTGATAATCTGGATATTGGTTTACAAACAACCTTACTACATGCGAGCCGATAAAACCTGCTCCGCCGGTGATGAGTAGCGTCTTTTTCATTGAAAGAATGTGTTTCGAATGCGTTTTTACTTGGCGCTGCGAAAATAAGTGTTAAAAGGAAGTATTCTAAAAGAAGCAAAAAAAAGCTTTGGAATGGGGTTCACTCCAAAGCTTTTATTTGATGATGTCAATCAGACCAGCTTAAAGCTCTCAATGAATTTGGTCGTAAAGTTTCCTTTACGAAAATCTTCATTGCGCATTAACTGCTGATGAAAAGGAATGGTCGTTTTTATGCCTTCTATCACATACTCGCTCAAGGCTCTTTCCATAGTGCAGATCGCTTCTTCGCGGGTTTGTGCTACCGCAATGATCTTGGCGATCATTGAGTCGTAATACGGTGGAATGGTATAGCCGGCATAGATATGCGAATCTACCCGCACGCCATGTCCGCCCGGAGTGTGTAGTACCGTGATTGTGCCCGGACTAGGACGGAAATCGTTATAAGGATCTTCTGCATTGATGCGGCACTCAATGGCATGCATTGTGGGCTCATAATTGTGCCCGCTGATGGGTACGCCCGCGGCAATCTTTATCTGCTCTTTGATCAGGTCGTAGTTGATCACTTCCTCCGTCACGCCATGTTCTACCTGAATACGGGTATTCATTTCCATAAAGTAGAAATTGCGGTGCTTGTCCACCAGGAATTCTATGGTGCCCACACTTTCGTAATTGATAGCAGATGCAGCTTTGATAGCAGCTTCTCCCATTTTCTGCCGTAGCTCGGGCGTCATAAAGGGCGATGGCGATTCTTCCACGAGCTTCTGATGACGACGCTGAATGGAGCAATCGCGCTCACTGAGGTGGCACACCGTTCCAAACTGATCGCCGGCTATCTGAATTTCTATATGGCGCGGTTCTTCCACGAACTTCTCCATATAGATACCATCATTCTTAAAAGCGGCTCCGGCTTCAGCTTTTGCAGTGTCGTAAGCGCGCTCCATTTCGCTTTCTTCCCACACAATGCGCATACCCTTTCCGCCACCGCCTGCAGTTGCTTTCAGTATGACGGGATAGCCCATTTCCTTCGCCAGCGTCTTAGCTTCATCGAGGCTCGACAACAATCCGCCCGAACCGGGGATGCAAGGCACGCCTGCCGCAATCATAGTTTCCTTGGCGGTCATTTTATCGCCCATCTTCCGAATCATTTCCGGCGTGGGACCGATAAACTTGATATTGTACTGCGCACAGATCTCAGAGAAACCGGCATTTTCTGCCAGAAAACCGTAGCCCGGATGTATGGCATCGGCATTTGTTATTTCTGCCGCTGCCATAATGTGCGGGATATTCAGATAAGAATCGCTGCTCTGCGCCTTACCAATACACACCGCCTCGTCGGCAAAACGTACGTGCAAACTGTCTTTATCTGCCGTAGAATATACAGCAACAGTTTTGATGCCCATCTCTCTGCAGGTGCGGATAACGCGCAGGGCTATTTCACCGCGATTTGCAATTAGTATTTTCTTAAACATAAGATCAATTAGCTGATTAGCCAATTAGCCAATTAGCTAATGGCCTGTGTCTAAAACTCAAAGAAAAAGCTCAAAAAGTTATTGGGTCGGCATTTGCCGTTTCGTTGTTGATATTATTTTGGTTAAAACCTTACTGACTTCTTCGTGCTTTTGCAAAAGCAAGCTACAATCAGGATAATTTTTACTGTAGGAACACAATCTTAGCCAATAATGCGTTTCATCGCATTCCTTACCTGCTAATTTCATCTTATGTACAAAGTCCGCTCTACTCTCTGCATTTTGTGCTTCCATTACGTTTGCTCCAATAGAACAACCCGATCGCATTAACTGTCTGCTTATCACGAATTTCTTTTCCATCTCAAGCTTTTCGCTGTAGTCGATGATCATTAAAGCAAAGTCAAAAGACAACTTTAAAATCGGATTACTTTCGAAAACTTCATTCTTCACGGAAGTGTATTTAAAGATCGTCGCTCAAATTGGCTAATTAGCTAATTGGCTAATTAGTTAAATCGGTTCCACCAAAAACAGCGGCTGATCATATTCTACCGGCGATGCATCGTCTGCCAGCACTTTTACTACACGTCCGCTCACTTCACTTTCTATCTCGTTAAATAACTTCATGGCTTCGATGATGCAAAGTACCTGTCCTTGCTTGATCTCATCACCTACATTGACGAAGGTGGGCTTATCGGGCGAAGGGCTGCGGTAAAAGGTTCCGATCATGGGCGACTTTACCGTGATGGCATTGTCTGCCGGCGCCTCCGTTGCAGCGGGTGCTGCCTGGGGTGCAGCGGCAGGCTGCGGAGCAGCTATATGTTGCTGCGGCGCGGGCTGATGCATCATTTGCGGCATCTGCATAGGCGCCTGAACCGCTACGAATGAGGTCTCCGTAGATTGTGCCTGCTTAATGGTGATCTTAAATTCACCTTCTTCAACAGTCAGCTCGCTGATGTTGGATTTATTGATCGCCTTGATCAGTTCCTGGATTTGTTTAAACTCCATATAGTTCAATTTGCTGATTACCTATTATGCTTATGTGCTCAGATTTTACAACGATTTTTTACGCACGGCACTCGTCATGATCCAGGCACAAGGATTGAGTTATTCTTTTACACGCTCTACATAAGCTCCGGTCTTGGTATCTACCCGGATCAGCTCATCCGTATCTACAAACAAGGGTACCATCACTGTAGCACCGGTCTCCATCGTAGCCGGCTTCAGCGTACGGGTGGCCGTGTCGCCCTTCAATCCCGGCTCTGAGTACGTGACCCGAAGCACTACGTTCGGAGGCAGTTCCACGCTCATGGGCAGCTCCGTCTCGGTATTTACCAGAATAAAGCAATCCTGTCCGTCCTTATACAGATCAGCACGGTCAATCTTGCTTTCCTCAAGGGTAATTTGCTCAAAGGTATTCGTGTCCATAAAGTTGAAGCCGCCCTCATCTTTATAGAGAAACTGGTAGGGACGGCGCTCTACACGCACGGGAAAAATCGTATCGCCGGAGTTCCAGGTTTTTTCTATAGAGCGGGAATTGTCAACGCCTTTTAGCTTTGCCCATACTTTGGCAGCGGCGCGTGCGGTTTTGTTCTGACCAAATTCTACCACGGTATAAAGACCATCATCCAATTTGATGATCATACCGTTTCTGATGTCTGCTGTATTCGCCATAAAGTTTTTTTGTGCGGAAGGCAAAAGTAATCATTCAGCGCAAAAAGAGAATAGGGGGCAGGGGGTTGATTTGTTGATTCGTCTGTTTGTCTATTTGTCGGGAGCAAACAAAGTTTTAGACGGTCGCTGCGGGTGGTTTTCCTTTCTTCCTGATTCTTATTCAATTTCCCGGATTTCACCGGTTGCACCGTAATTTTTTTTTGGGTCCGGGCGGCAGGATGTCTATGGATGTTTTACGGCGTTGGCACCGTTCAGGGCAGTAGCTACTATTGAGCCTGAACAGCCAATGTCTGAATTAATTATCGTTCGCTACTGAGCGTCGGGAGCGCAAAAAGCTGGTCCTTACTGCCGATTCCATGCGCATCCTGTTGTACCGTCGGCAGGATGAAAAGCAAGAAACATCGCTTCCTGAATTTGCATTCCGGAAGCGGCTAAGGAAGCATGCCCTCTGTTATCTGCGCTGCAGGATCTTCTGCATCAGGACTGAACAGCCTGTTGATTCTGGGTTGTATAAACCAGATGCCGACCGGGAAAAACCAAAGTAAAAAGAATTCGCCCGCAAAATCGCTGAACTTCACGGGTCGTGTCCATTCAATGGTCTTCAGGGCCTTCGCACAGAAATAGTAGGTGTAAAAAATGCAAAAAATTGAAAAAATGTACAGCGGTATAATAAGCGCTACCACTGCCGGACTCAAGCGCGGAACCTCAGACGTGCCGACAAAGGTTACCGCCATAAAGCCCGAAACCAGCAGCATATAAATCACGGGGATAAAAATGAAAATTTTGAACCGAACAAGGTTCATAGCTGCAAAGGATGGGAGCTTTTTATGGAGGTGGCTGCCCAGGGCATAGAGCCAGCCAAAATAGAAAGCGCCAAAAAGCACCATCATGAACGGGAAAAAATACATAACCCGCCCGGGAGGAGTTCCTGAAACCAGGCTACCAATCAGGAGCGACTCAAATACTACGGGCAAAATGATCAGCAACCCGAATAGTTGCCAATGCTTTAAGGTTAAAAACTTCATTGTTTGATGGTTTAAAAGTTATGGGTATGCAAGAATCTGGTTCCTTTCGGCAAAGCGATAAATTGCTTTGTTCAAGATGCTTACAGCTTTGTAAAGTAGTTATATTTTATGAAAAACAAAATCGCCGGGCCACTCCCTGCCTTACTCAGGCGGGGTGGTTAAGTTTAAAACTATCCGAGCCTCCCCCGGCCCCTCCGGAGGAGGGTAGATGTAGATAGACTATTTGTTGTCGGGGAATTCCGGTTCCGACCCTTCCGCCCTTCGGGTACCTTCCCTTGATGAGGAAAGGATTGTACAGGCTTCAATATTTCGATTGAGCTGTATCATGGATTTGTCGCCGGGCGGCTCCCTGCCTTATTAAGGCAGAGAAGCTGCTCCATCGCCTCTGCCGTGAAGCTTCTGGTTTTAGAGCATGGCAGCGGCGGCTGTATTTTGTCAAAGTTCAAGCGTCCGTTCTATGTTGATTTGTTCCAAAAATGTAGCATCATGCGATACAACCAGCAACGTTCCCTTATATTCATTGATGGCAGTTGTCAGAATCTCTATGTTTTGAACGTCCAGATTGTTGGTGGGTTCGTCAAGAATGATAAGGTCCGGCGCTTGACTATTGATGGTGAGGCAGCAAAGTAGCAAACGCATCCTTTCGCCACCACTCAGCGCAGTACAGGATTTGTCCCAATCGTTCTTTGTAAACAAAAAGCGGCTGAGCCGGATCTTTATTTCGTGTTCCTGCAATGCCGAGCTATTGAATCGCTGCGCTTGTTCGTAAACCTTTAATTGGTTGTCCAGCAAAGAATAATCCTGATCAATGTACACCGCTTTGTTTTCTGCCCGGTAGATGGTTCCTGTTTGCGGTACTGCATTGCCCAACAAGAGTTGTATCAAGGTTGTTTTTCCTGAGCCGTTTTGCCCTTTCAAGGCAATTCGTTCACTCGTCCTGATCTGAAAGTTTAAGTTGTCGTTCCAAAGCGGTTGCGTGTGGTAGGAAAAGTTGAGATCTGCCGCGGTAAATAGAATTTTCCCTTTGTGCAGGGCAGAAGGGTCAAAGCCGAATTTCATCTTGTCCAGGTCCGGCAACGAAGCGCGCAATTCCTGCAGGTCCTGAGCAATACCACCTATTTTTTCGGCGTGAACAGTTTTGAGTTTCGAGGTACTGTTTTCAGCATTGTTTCGGAGCGTGTTCATCATGATGCGGGCAACCCCTGCTTTTTCTTGTTTGCTCCTTCCCCGATTGTCCAATTTCTGTTGTCGCTCCAACGTCTCGCGTTCTTTTTCCCTGGCTTTGCGCAAGGCTTTTTCCTTACCCTCTATGTCCTGGCTCAAAGCATTGTTTTCTATTTGCTTCAGCTCTTTGTAAAAGTCATAATTACCGCCATACATTTTTATGCCCTGCTTGCTCAGTTCGCAAACACTGTCCAAAAGGTTGAGCAACTTTCTGTCGTGGCTCACAACCATCAAACTGCTTTTTGTAGATTGAATAAAGTCGTACAGAAGCTGTCGGCTGGCAAGGTCCAGATGATTACTGGGCTCGTCCAGTAAAATCAATTCGGGTTGATGAATAGAAATCCCGGCTAAAAAGACCTTTGTTTTTTGTCCGCCACTCAGCGTTTCCATTTTTTGCGACCCATCTATATCGGTCAACTGCCAATGCCGTAAAGCCTCATGGCACCGATCTTCTATTGCCGATCAATGCTGCTTTTTGCTGATTGTTTACCGTCAGGTTGATGTCGCTAAACAGTAAATCCTTGTTTGGATGCGTATAGGAAATGTTTTGTAGAATGATCACAATTTCTTTCGTTGAGGATGAAACAATACCACAACCGGCTGGCGGTTGCCGTGCTATTTGTCGGAAAGAAACTGGTTTTTACATTTCGCGTTGCCTGAATTTTTGAGAGGGCAAAGGTAGGTGTTTGGGTCGAGTAGGGGGCTGGGGGGGATTTACCCATAACAGTTTGGATTCGTTGTGCAAATTATTTCAACATTGCCGATAGCAATCGGGATCAATGTTCGCCCGTGGGCAAAACGAAGCCTTAGTAATTGTGTGCTGTTTTCTATTCGCATTTTACCTTTTTAAAGTCTTCTATTTTTTCGTCATATTCAAGGCAAGCCCTTTTTAGTAATACCATTTTGTTATTTACAACTTTGTATTCAGCCGTCATATGACTTCGTCCCGCGCAACATTGATTGTGTTCGTAAATTCGTTTTGTTTTTTGGTCAAACTCTAATGAAGTCCCTTCAAATGAGCTTCGAAAATATTTTCCTGTCTTTGGGTTGAAGAGAAAAAATATACTTGAAGTACTCGGTCCTGCGTAACTCTGTTCAAATACAGAAAAGTCTATAAATCCATCAAAATTGTAATCGTCAATACTCACATTGTCTAAACCCCAAAGTTGGCATTCCATATTGAATTCTTGAATGAGTTTGTCGGTCTTTTTTTCAAAAATTTTTATTCCTGTCACACTTGCATAAAAGTCTCCTTTCTTCTTGTTAATTACAATTTTGAAGTATTTGTCTTTTAACGAAACAGGTTGCAGTAATTCCTTGTGTTGCCATTGAATACTATCGCCATAGTCAATGTCAAATGATTTCGTTAAAGTAATTTTGAGTTGCTTGTTTGAAATATTGTCTTTCCAAACACCTTCAATGTTGGTATTTTCTGGTTTAAAATTCTTGAAAGTCAAAGTCGCTTTACTTATTCCAAAACTGTCTTTTTCAATTAACGTAAGTAATCCGTTTTTGAGAGTGCCATTTATTTTTATCGGGTCGTCAAAATTTGTATAAACATAAAATGCTCTTGTGACTCCGTCTGAATAAATGTTAGTTACAAATTCAATAGGATATCTGTCAATGAAGCCAGTATAACTTGTCTGTCCACACAAGTTATTTGTCAGCAGAAAAAAGGTCAGGATTATTAATGTCTGTTTCATTGCGCAAGTCGTCTTAAAATAGCAGGCAACGTAGATGGTATTGTTGTAAGGTGTGGCACTGGCAGCAATACAGTTCAGTAAAGTTAACCAGGCGCCATATTATTCGTCACGCTACATAGCAGCAGTTCCGCCAAACTTGAAGCAACGCATTGTGGACTTTAGAGCTGTCGTCAATAGCTTTGAATGAGTACGTCTGTCGGAATACCAAGTGCCTGATGCAACTGGCGGATCATTTCCAAGGTCAGCTTCCGCTTTTTACTAAGAATTTCACTAGCCCTGCTTTTCAGACCTACAACCTTAGCCAGGTCACTTTGGCTATAGCCCATTTGCTCCATGCGGAACTTGATAGCCTCGATAGGATCTGGATAGCCGATGGGAAAATGCTCCTGCTCATATTTGTCGATCAGAATGCCCAGTACCTCCAGTTCGTCGCCTTCCTGTGTTCCGGGTTTCGCATCGAAAATCACTTCCAGCCGGTCCATGGCTGCTTGATAATCTTTTTTCGTCTTTATGGGTTTGATGACCATTGTGTTTAAATTTTCGTTGCGTCAATCTTGTCATACTCGGCATGTGTGCCGACAAAACGGATCCACACCATACTATAGGGATAATTGATTTTTACGATTAATCGGTAGTGGTTGCCTTTGATGTTGAACACTATTCGATTGTCCGCCAAAAAAGAAGCACTGGGATAGTCCTGTTTAATATCGTTGGGTCCTTTCCATGCTGCAACTTCGGCTTCCTGGAACCAAGCCTTGAGTTGCTCTTCACAGTCGGGATGTTTCTCCCAGAAGTCTCGGAGTGTCTTTTTGGCTATTACTCTCAAAACGTTTTATCAACAAAAATAAAGAAAAGTTCCCGAAATGGGAATTTTGTTTGGAGTGGAGCCTCTTTTCAGCGTTTCTGCCAACGATCAGGTATAAGCGAAGTGCGGATGCAAGAGTATTCCACTTTTCGTTTGCCTATATTGTTGTTAATATTCATTTCGTTCAAATTTGGCACTTACGCACCCTGTAGTGAGCCTGTCGAACACCGCCCTCAAGGGTTTAGCTTCGCTGAGAAAAGTTCGTTCAACAGTCCCGATAACTATCGGGATCATGTCTTGCCCGTTCGGCGCAACGAAGCCTTAGTAATTATGGGCGGTTGGTCAAGCTTCGGAGAGTGGCTTTAGCTGGCCGATCATCAATGGCAGGAATGTCTCTTTGATTGTCCAGACTATAGAGCAGTCTATGCCAAAATAATCATGCACAATACGGTTTCTGAACCCACGTATGCGATGCCAGTCGATGCCCGGACAACTGTCTTTAAACTCCTCCGGCAGACGATTGGCAGCTTCACCAATGATCTCAAAGTTGCGGATCACAGCATCCACCGTTTTGCCGTCACTCTCAAAGTCTTCGAAACTTTGTCCGGCAGTATAGTCAAGGATCTTATGAGCACTCTCCAGAATGTCTCCAACCAAAAGTTTGGGTCACGTTTAGACATAAACGATCTCCCGCTCTATTGCCTTAAAGTATTTTTCTTTGAAGCCACTGCGGGATACCAGATCCACCTTTTTTTGTAGGCGCTGTTCGATGTAGTCAGCTAAGTCGATAAACTCAATACCGACCGGTCGATTGAAGTCCACAATGATGTCAACATCACTCGATGGGGAGAAGTCGTCCCGAACCACAGAGCCAAACAGTCCGAGGCTTTGGACATGAAACCGCCTGGACAACTCAGGCTTCAGTTGCTGCAAAACCTGCTTGATTTCAGAGAGCTGTTCCATTGTTCAAATTTAGGAAATGTTGCCCGAACCGAGATCGCCTACAACGTTTTTGCGCTTGGCGTTCGTGCGGGATTTCGGAGCACAAAACTGTCAACCAGCACTGAACTTGAATAGAAGCACAAAGCTCCATGTTTGCACGTCACCCCGCCTGACCCAAAACCCGTGTTAGCGGTTCGTTTTTTCTTTGTCAGCACATCCAATATTTCTTGTCTTTAAAGTCAATAATTGCAGGTCCACCTGTGCAACCACCAATTTCGTCCAGTTGAGTGTCAGATGGATGTTTGCCAATAATCCCAACACCTGTTTTATGTTTCATTATTTTTCCCTCGTCAATTATATCACCTTTTTTTGTTTGCGTAAGTTGTCCGTCACCTTCATAAATTACTTTTATTGATTTGTCATTTATTACAATAGTCACTTTTTCGCCCATTGATTTTCCTTCCCATTCTGCAAATGCAATGTCAAATCGATATTTTCCGTTAGGCGGGATTTCATTTATTTCATTGTCAATGCTCGCAAATTCTTTCCAAAGAATTAATGAATCGTTTGCTAAATCATATTCATAAATTTCTTTGGTCAAGCTGTCAACGAAAATCCATTGGTCTGTCACATATCTACTTTCAAAACTATGTCCAATTTTGACCATTGCATAATTTCTTTCATCTCGTTCTGTTGTCTCTTTTATGTAAGTTACAGGGTGTCCGTCAACTTCCGTCAAACGGTCTTTGTTGCTTTCCAAATATTTAATTATGTATTCGTCTGCCCATAGTGCTACTTCTGGAATAGTGTCCACTTGTGGATTGTCTAACTTTTTTTCTGTCACGTTTGAGCAAGATGTCAAAAAAATTATTGTCAATATGTAAAGTAAATGTTTCATCGTTTCTGTCGTCCTTAAAATGACCGCTAACGTTTCGCGGCTTGGCGAAGGTGGCGATTTTTAGCACAAAAGTTCATACGAAGAACCGCACTTCAATTATACGAAAAATTGTCATACGAAGCACTGCACCGCCACTTTTGCCAAACCGCTGTTATAAGCTGGCCTTCTGTCTGTCGAGGTTGCAGAGTTGTTGTCTGCCGTTGGTTTTACTGTAATTGTCGAGCTGCGTATGTGTCGGCTGTGGGTAGCGGTTTTAAAAATTTAAGAAGGGAAGGAAATTTTAAAAAATAATTTTTCTTTGGAGGTAAAGGTGTAAGCTCTTTTGCAATTTTTGGTCTGTGCGTTGGCTTGTGCGAATTGCAAATGTGCTTACGCCTGTGCGATGGCTAAACTGTCTTACATATAAATCACCTTTACATTAATTGACTTGTTTTCTTTCAACTCAAAACTTGCTTTTGAAAAATTAGGTCTGTTTGTCAAGCCAATTGATTGAAAATTTGAGAAACCAATACCTTCTATCGGTAAAATAAATCCTTTGTCAATTTTGCCATTTTTGTTTTCATCGTGTAAAATGTTAACAGCATATTTACCTGATGGAATATTTTCAATAGTAATTGTTGATGAACCATTCACAATTTAGCCTTTTACAATTTTGTAATAGTTTTCATAATCTTCATCTGGGATTGAGCCATCTTTGTTATAAAGTGCAAATTGAACCACGCCTTTTTCATTCCGTAAATTCTTCACCTCAATTGCTAAGGAAAATGTTTTTGCATTCGGTTTGGCAAATGAATAAAGTGTGAGTGAAAACGAAAATGCGAGTAGTGTTATGATTGTTATTTTCATTTCAATTATTTTTTACGATTTATTTTTTCTTTCGTTGTGTCAACTAAATAATAGACCATAGGCACTAAAAACACGGTCAAAATTAAAGATGATAGAAGTCCGCCAATGATTACCCAAGCAAGTCCGTTTTTCCATTCTGCTGCTGTTCCTGTTGCCATTGCAATGGGAAGCATACCAACAACCATTGAAAGAGTTGTCATTAGGATTGGTCGCATACGACCTTTTCCTGCAATGATTAAGGCTTCTTTAAAATGTTTACCTTCTGCTTTTAATTGATTGGTAAAATCGACAATTAGAATAGCGTTTTTGACCACTAAGCCCATTAGCATAATTAAACCCAATAAGGCGAATAAACTTAAATTGCTTAACGACAAATTCAAAGCGAAAAACGCCCCAATTGCTGCAACTGGTATAGAAAACAAAACTACAAATGGATAAACAAAACTGTCATACAGTGCTACCATAATCAGGTAAATCAGCAAAAACGAAATGAGTAAAACAGAACCTAATGCTCCAAAACTATCATTCTGTCTTTTGATGTCACTTCCCCAAGTCATTTGTATTCCGTTTGGCAATGGATTTTCTTTGAGATATGCTACTACATCGTCTGCTACTGTTCCTGATGGTCTGCCTAATGCGTCTGCTGTCAAAGTAACAGCAGGTTGTCGGTCTTTTCGTTCTAATAATGACGGGGAATTGTCTTGCTCTACGCTTGCAAATTGTGAAACTTCAACTGGTATTCCCATTGGGTTAATGATAGAAAGTTGTTGAACATCCTCAAAATTTTGTCGGCTAAATTCAGCTAACCAAATTCTCACAGGATATTCTGTTCCGTTTTCGGTTAGGGTAGCATCATCATTGCCTGTAAACGCTGTTCTTAGGTTCAATCCAACATAAGCGGTAGTTAAACCTAATCGTTGCATTTTATCTTTGTCGGGAATTATTTTGTATTCGGGACTACCTGCTTCAACTGATAAGCGAATGTTATCCGCACCAGGCATTTTTTCAATAATCGCTTTTAATTCGTTTCCGCTTTTCATCACTTGATTTAAGTTGCTTCCGCTTAATGTAATTTCAATTGGGGCGGAACGAGGTATTAAACCCAGTGCAGCCATTGAATAATTTATGCTCGGAAATTTTGATTTCAAATCTTCTCGCAGGGATTTCATAAATGTTTCGGTAGACAAATTATGCAGTTCCTTCTTAGATTTTAATTGAATGGTAAATTCTGTTTTGTTTGCAGAACCAACACCCAAACTTCCAATACCTGTGCTTGGTCCACCAATATTGCTGAATACTGTTGCTACTTCAGGTTGTTGAATAATGTATGCTTCAATTTTTTGAGCAATTAAGTTGTTCTGTTGTATAGATGTGGATTTATCAAACTCTAAAGCCATTCTAAATTTGCCTTGGTCACCTGTTGATATTAATTCTTTACCTATGATGCCTTGCTTCATAATGCCTAAAGTCATTACAAAAAGCAACAAAACAATTCCTGTGAAAATTAATTTATGGCTTAAAACCCATTCTAATTGTCTGCCATACCAATTGGTGAAATTTTCTAATTGATGCTCAAACCAAAGCAAGAAACGATTGAAAAAAATAGTTGGTTGTAAATCTTCTTTCTTTCCAATACGTGAAGCCAACCAAGGTGTAAGAGTAAAACCAACCAATAAACTGGTGAGTGTTGAAGTTACTACAACTACCGAAAATTGTTTGAGCATATCTGCAACAAACACTTGTAAAAAAAGAATTGGTAAAAATACCACTACGTCAACTAATGTAATTGACAATGCAGCAAAGCCAATTTCCATACGACCATCCATTGCAGCAATTCGTTTATCTTTTCCCTTGTCTAAATGTTTTTGAATATTTTCTAATACTACCACTGCATCATCGACCAAAATGCCTATGATTAAAGACATTGCGAGTAAGGTCATTAGGTTAAGCGTGTAGCCTAAAAGCCACATTACTGCAAACGCTGTAACTAAAGATGTTGGAATTGCAACGATAACAATTAATGAGTTTCTAAAACTTCTTAGAAATAATAGCATAACCAATGAAACCAATATCACCGCTAATATCAAATCAAAAACAACTGAATTAACTGCTGCAATAGTGTTGTCTGTGCTATCGTCTGCAATAATAAATTCTACACCTGAACTCGCATTTTGTTGCTCAATGGATTTGAATTTTTCACGAACTAATTTTGAAACATCTACAGCGTTTGCATCTCCTTGCTTTTTCAATAAAAGACCGATACCGTTTTTGCCATTGTAACGACTGATAGAAGTTGTTTCTTTTATGCCATCAATAACATCTGCTACATCTTTTACATAAACAGGACTGCCCATTACAGGCATCGCCACTTGAACATTTTTAATATCTTCTAATGATGTAAATTTTCCGGTTAAACGAACGGAATTGTTTTCTTTTTCGGTTAGCACTTTACCGGCAGGTAAGTCTAAGCCCGAACGATTAATTGCTTCAACAACCTGAACCATTGAAATTTTATACAATTTCAGTTTGTCCTGATTACCTGAATTTCTCTTCCTTCTCCTCCTAAAACGGTAATCTCTGCAACGCCTTTTATTTGTTGAATTTGTGGCAGATAATCATCTTTCATTTTTTGATAAAACTCAGTAGTAGATAAATTACTTGTTGCACTAATTGACATTATAGGCAAATCATTTGGCGAAACTTTACTCATTACAGGACTTAAAATATCCTGTGGTAAATCTTTACGAATGTTGTCAATGTAGCGTTGTGCGTCTTGCATTGACTTATCCAAATCTGTCCCGTATTTCAGATTGGCTATGATGATTGAGGCATTTGGCAACGATTTAGTAACCAAGTAATCTACACCCTCCAAGTTGGATAAAGCATCTTCAATTTTTCGTGAAACAGATGTTTCTACTTCGTTGGGTTCAGCACCTGGATAAACAGTTTTAATTACAACTACTGGCTGATTAAAATCAGGCATTAATTCGTAACTCAAATTTTTATACCCTATAAAACCTAATAAAGTAAATACGCTGAAAAGCACGATTATCAGCGAAGGGCGTTTGATTGATATTTCTGTAATATTCATTTTTGCTGATTTTATTTAACAGTTACATTTGCACCATCAAAAAGATTGATGAAGCCATTCGTTACAATTACTTCACCTTCATTTAATCCATTTGAAACAACTGCTTTATTCTTTATCTTATTTGATATAGTGATGTTTTGCAAAAGGGCTTTGCCATTTTTCAATATGTAAACTTGCGGTTGATTTTCAGAACCTACGATTGCTGACGCTGGAATAATAATGCCCCTTCCTAGTTTATCACTTTTTAAATTCACTTTACCAAACATCCCTGATTTTATTTTCAAATCTGATGTGTTATATACAGTAAACTGAACTGGAAAACTACTGCCCATATTTGCTTTACTACCTATCATAGTGGCTTTCCCCGTTAATAGAATATCAGGATAAGCATCTACTACTACAGGATAGCTTTGATTTAATTTGAATTTGCTTAACTCATTTTCGGGAATATTTACAGTGAATTTTAAATTTGTAATGTCAGTTATTTGAAGCAATGGAACTCCGGGTGCAGCGAATGCTCCTTCTTCACTTAGTTTTGCCGTAACTACTCCGCTAAAAGGTGCTTTAATTGTGGTTTTGTTTATCTGCTCCAACAAAGTGGTTTTTTGCACTTTTGCAGATTTCAAACCTAACTCTGCTTTCTCTAACTGAATGCCTTGTATGGCATCTGCTTTAGCTAAAATGGTATAACGATTTACATCGGCTTCCAAGCCTTCAATTTGCACTTCAATAGTTTGCAGTTGCAGTTTCAATAATGAGTTATCCAACAGCACTAATGATTGTCCTTTGTTTACAATACTTCCAACATCAACTAAAATGGTGTTGATTTTCCCTTGTAATTCGGCACTTATTTTCGTTTCCTTATTAGGTTCAAATGTTCCTGAATAAGAAAATTCAGCATTCACATTTTCCAATTGCAATGTATCTACCTGAACATTTATAGCTTGTTCTTTATCGTATTGATAAACTTTGCCTTGTGTAATTTCTTTGTTGGTTTTTAGCTTAAAAACAACAAGGACAACGATTGCAACAACTGCAACAATTCCGATTATTTTTTTCCAATTCATTTTCATTGTTTTAATTCTTTTTAGAAATATTTCCAGTTAGTTTTTTTAGTTCTAAATCTGCTTTTAGATAATCAATTACTGCGAAGAGGTAAGTTTGTTGTGCTTCACGTAAAGCATTGTCAGCAAGCAAAACATCTGTTAGGTTTGCTGTTCCTTGTTTTTGTTGAAGAACAGTTTGTTCGTATATAGTCTCTGCTAACTGGATTTGTTTAGTAGTGGTTTCGGCTGTCTGTTGAGCAATCTTTCTTTGCAGTTTTGCATTTTCAACCTGCATATTATTTTGTTCGGTAAGTAAGCTGAATTGAAGCTCATTATTTTGGAATTCAATCCTTTTCTGATTTATTTTCCGTTGCGTAACCGTTCCGTTAAATAAAGGATAGGAAATCTGAATACCTGCAAAACCAATCGGATAAAAATCAAGGAAAGAAGTAGGTTGTCCATTATAACCAAAGCCCGTTGTTCCATACATTCCAATCAGATTTAGCGAAGGCAAATACCTTGATTTATTGAGTGTGTTGAGTTCACTCGACAATAAGCGGTTTTGAGTTTTTATGATACGAATATCTAAAGTTGATGAAGGTGTATATTCATTTGTATTTTGATATTGAATGTTCGCTTCAATTTGTAGATTTTGTTCAATGGAAATACCCATTGCAAATTTCAAAGCATTTAGAACTTGCTCATATTTACTGCTTATATTTTCCTTTTGCGTGGTTAATTGTGATACTTGCAATTTTACCTTGCTTACATCTGTTCCTTTAGCAAGTAATTGTTCATTGAGCAGTTGCATATTTTTTAGAAGTAGTTCTGCATTAATCAGGTTGCTGTCAATAAAAGTCAACTGATGATGCAAAATTTGTCCATTGTAATACAGGTTTGAAATTTCAAAATAGATTTGCTCTTCTGTTTTTTGATATTGCAAGTCTGTCAACTCCGAGGCTATTTTAGTAGTTTGAATAGCTCCATAAACTTGTGGACTATACAATGGCATTGAAAGTTGCAAGTTGGCGTTGATGTTGTGCGGAACACCAAATTGGGCTTCTTTAAACTGTCCTTCAGGTGCTGTCGGATTAAAAGTCGACAAAGGCATTAATTGATAGGGCAGGTTTGTAAAATATTTGTAATCGGTATTGGCTGTTACTTTCGGAATTAAATTCGCTTTGGCTTCTTTTTCTCTTTGTTCACCAATAGCAACATTGTTTCTACTCATTTGCAGGTTTTTATTGTGAACCTGTGCTGTATCAATACACTGTTGCAGTGTCCAAACTTGGGCTTGAGCTGTATGAACCCCTATTAAAAGGAATAGTAGAAGCAACTTTTGTATGTGAATATTTACTAACTTCATTGGTCAAATTTTTTTACTTGATGAGTATTAATTGACTTTCAATAATTCCATCTACCCAATGTTTTACCATTGGTTCAATGTTTATAAAGTCACCCGATAATAGTTTTTCTTTTATCCCTTTTTCATTTTCAAAAATCACTTCTCCTTTCACACAAATCAAAAGTGCTGGTGTTTTGGTAATATGCTCTTTTAATTTCTCGCCTTGCAAAATTTGTATGGCAGTTGCATTGCCCAGTTCACTTTTAAAAAGAGAAGTTGCTGAAACTGGTTTTTCTTGAGTATGTAATTCTTTTATGTTCATTGGAAGTATTGATTAAATGCTGTGAATGAAGTTTGAATATTTTGAAATTGTTTTTCTGCTTCGGTTTCGTCTTTAGCTTCTGAAAGTTCTTTTACCAAATCAATGTAGGGCAATAACCACTTATGCAGTTCATCGTGTGCTTTGCCTTTCATTGTGCAATTAGAGGTAAGTAAATCAATGTTGGATTGTAATTGTTTTGATAATGACTTGTAATCTTTTTGCTCAACCTTAGCAAAGGAAATAACATCGTTTTCCATATTACGAATATGAGTTATCATATTAGCATCAACTTCCCATTTTTCACCATTGTTAAGTTCGATGTTTTGTATTTCAGCGTTGTGCTGATGTTCTTCGTGAGTAACGGTTTCGGTTTGCTCTTTTGATTTTTCGTTAGAAGCATTGCCACAACTGAAAAGGAACAAACTGATTACTGGAATTAAAATCGTTATCTTTTTCATAATTTCTTTTTTGTTATTGTGAAATATGCAATGATTGCAAATACAAGGGTCACGGAAATTCTAAAAATCATTGCACCGATGGTTTTTGTTTCATAAATACCACCTGAACTTGCGTGAATTTTAAGACCGACAAAAGCTGTTATTAGAATAAGTGTTGAAATTCCTAAAAGCGAAGTAGTCCATTTCTTGTTTTTAATAAACCCATAAGCAGCGAATAGGTAAAGAATGCTACTGATGAAGTTTGACCAAACCACAAACAGAACATAATTGCCCTCTTTGGCTCTAATACCAAACAAATCAAATATAACAGATGTGCTTAGGAATAATGTCAGCAAACCAATCCCTGTTAAAATTGTTACTAATAAATAGGGGATTATTTTTTTCATTTTTCTAACATTTTTAGAAGTCCGTTTAATACATTTTTTCCATCATTTACTAAATTGGATTTGTTACCCGAAAGCTTCCATTTTAAAACAACCATTCGCATACTCCCCATAATAATTGTTGTAATAGTGTCAGCTCCCAATAGCTTTCCATAAACACCTTCGTTTTGTCCTCTTGTAACAAGTGCGTGAATGTTGTTTTGCATCAGAGCCATCATTGTTGAAACCTTGTCACTTAGTTCTTTATTAAATTGAAATATTCCTTCGGAAAAAATCACGCTAACTATGGCAGGTTTTTGAACAAATGTGTTAAGTTGAGACACAAATACTTTTTTCAAAAGTTCAGAAGGTTGTAATTCTTTATCTTCAATTATTACAGCGAGTCGCTCATTCATTTCTAAAATAAAATAGGTCAATAGTCCGAGCAATATTTCATTTTTACTTTTAAAATGACGATATAATGCAGCTTCAGATAAACTCAGGTCGGAGGCTAAGTTTTTTATCGTTAATTCCTGTATTCCGAATTTATCAATGCGAAGCGTAGCGGCTTCCATTATTTCTATTTGCCTTTCGGTAAAATCTTTATTTTTCATTTCTTAACTTTAAATTAATAATCGAAAAACCTAACCAAATTACAGAAGCAGTCATAGCAATTGCTCCAATTAATACTAATGCAGGAGGCAAGCCAAGATACACCTCAGTTAATATTCCTATTGGCATTAATAATCCTGTAAGTGCCAACCAAGAAATGGCTTTCACGTTTTGAAGTTTGTCTCTGAAATGTAGAAGTAAATAACCAATTAGAATATTTAGAAAGGCAAACAAGTTGCCGTGAACGTGAGCCAGTCTACTTTCAAAGTGCTTGCCGATACTGTATGAGTTCACCCATTCTTCCTTTCCTGGAGCAAAGTCACGGAGATAAATAAGTAGAAAACCGTAAGCCATAAAAAGCCCCATTGTCAGGAAGCCTATTGAGATGTTGTTTTTGCCGTTCATTTTATTTGTATTTATTATGTAAGTGAGTATTCGCTTACAAAGGTAATTGAATTATATTCACACTTGCAAGTTTTTTTTGAGAATACTTTAAAATATGACGAAAATCATCTGGTGCGGTGGGTAATTGGCTCTTTTGGGGTTTGCCTGTGTGTCGGGTTATGTGAAGGGGCAAACCCCAAATGTGCCAATGTGGGGAGGCTAAAATTATTTTTTAAAATGTGCGGTGGGAAAATTTTTAAAACCTTGCGTTGGCTTGAGTGTCGGTAAACTGGATTGGGTCTGTGGCAAGTTACAGCGAATTGTCAACCGAGTTTTTGTCGCCAGAAAGTTAGTTTGGAAGTCAAAAGACTGGTCGTTTTGGTGTCCGCCCGATGGTTGCACGGTTGTCTTTTAGGCTTGCTTATAACGTTTCGGGGCTTTGCGTTTGGGCGGGTTTTGGAGCACAAAGTTTCAATTTATTACTAAAGTTAATTAGAAGCACACAGCCTCAAGTTTGCACGTCACCCCGCCTGACGCAAAACCCGTGTTACCGGGTCGTTGTTCTTCTTTCAATTTCGTTAAGTTCATTTGTCAAAAGTCGTTTTGTCTCGTTGATGCTGTCCTTTTTTAATGGCACTCCTAAAATCAAAATCGTATTTGTTGCTTCGTTTATGCCGCTTTTGTATTTAATACTTTTTAATTCGATTTGGTCCGATGGGTAACATAGAAAACCAAATTTAAAATCTGTTTTACTGAATGATGAGTAAGCCAATATTTGATGTAGGTCGTGTCTATGGTCTTCTTTTAGTACTTCACTTTGGTCAAACTTATTGTATAAATTAGATTTGTATTTGGCATCTATAAAAATCAAAACATTCTCTTTCTGAAAAATTGCGTCTGGCTCGATATGCTTTAATTCCCAGGCATAATGCTTTGAAGTACTGGAATGAAACTTAAAGTTTGAATAAAGTCGTCCCCCAGTTTCTTTTGAAGCTTCTTTAAAAATATGTTGAATAAATTTTTCGAATACATCTGAAAAGTCCACCCGCCAAGCTGTGCTGTCTACAAGGTTAAAGTTTAAAATCCTATTAGCTTGCTCTTTGCAGGCTTTCACAGTTGGACTATCGGAAAATCGGATTGTGATTTTATTGGTTGCTCTTGGTTTATGGTGATATAATCGTTCTTCAAGGAAACTCAATTTGGTTCGCAAATTATTCTTAATTCTCTGCGGTGTATTGGCTGAAAGTAATTCACTTTTACAAATGTCAAAGACATATCTAATTTCCGAATATTCAGAATGAAATTCACTCAACACATTTGTTCTTGCTGGAAATTTTAACCTGTTTTCTACTTTGAATTCGTTGTTTATATATTTTGTCCAATTGATTTGACCAGTAGGCTGACTTGATACCTTTTCAATATTGTCAAACTTTCTCCACGGTCTCATTGTCAGTTTTTCAAGAGCTGCTATAAATTTCACAGCCTCCAAATACAATGGTGGCCTGAAATTCTTACCCGATGCCAATGGTAAACTATCAATTACCTCTGGACTAATTTCAGTACCCAGTAGGTTTAGAATTTCAATATAGTCCTCAAATCTATCACGCCCGGTAAACCGAGGCATAACTACAAAATCACCGATTTGCTTTCCGGTGTCAGAAGCCCTCAAAGGAATAGAGCCAATGAAGCCAGATGAACGAAATGCAAGTGCAGTGCTTTGGTCTGAACCAATGATGTATGGTTGAACACCAAGAAATTTAAATTGCTCAGAATTGTAATCAATGAATTTCTGGAGGTATTGCCCGATAATTCTTTTATCTGCTGACTTGAACCACTTTTTTTGCAAAGCAACTCCACCCAACTGTTTTGATTGTTCAGTCAGGCAAGGAATTTCGCAAAAAACATCCAGTGGCTTTGTCATTCGAAAAGAGAAAGATTTATTCTGGTTGAGAAATAATTATTAAACTCTTCTTTAGCATTTCTTAATAGTCCTTCTTGCAGATATTCTTTAATCAGAGGGAATATTTCATAACGAATACGATTTTTCATTTCCTCTTCGGTGTCTGCCATGAAATAGCCTTGTCCCGGTTGCAGGTTTAGTTCGGTGCTTGATGCATACCAGTCAAATATTTCTTGAATTCTGCTAAAGTCCTCGTTAAAGAACTGTTTCGACTTTATTGCTTTTGGTTTAAGGGTGTACCAAGCAAAGCGTCTTCTTAGTGCAAAGTCAACAACTGCCAAGCTCCTGTCGGCAGTGTTCATTGTAGCAATCACAGAAAAGTTTTCGGGCAGTTTCGTTACTTTGAAATTTGGGGCAATCTCAATTTCAACATTTGAAACGTCCATCTTATGCTCAAATAGATAAAAAATAGGTCCCAATACATTGGAGAGATTAGCTCTGTTTATTTCGTCAATGATTAAGATGACTTTTTCTATGTTATGTTCAACGGCATATTTTAAGGCCTCTGAGAAGCTGCCTAAATTTTCTTTATATCTCAGTTCGTCGTTTTCTGTGTCAGGTCTGATTCCGTAAATAAAATCGGAGTAACTTGTTTCTGCGTGAAATTGAGTGAAGAAGGTTTTTGCTCCTATTTTGTCTGCAACATTTTTTGCGGTTCTTGTTTTACCAGTTCCTGGAGGTCCTTGAAGAACTATGTACTTTCTTTCGTTTAAGAGATTTTTTACTTCTTCTGTTTCATCAATGGTTTCTGATTTTAAAAATGGCACTAAAGCTTCTGAAACTGCTTTTCTGTGGTCTTTATTGGAAGGCCAGTCTCGAAGTTTTGCATAACCTGCGACAAAGGCTGCAATAAGTTGTTTTCCTTCTTCGCTTTCAGGGTCGTCAACTATTTGGCAAGTCGGTAAAACTTTAGTGTAAGTTTTAATCGTGTTTTTTATATGCTGTAAGTCCAGATTACCAGTGATTGATTTTGGCAAACTTGTTTCTATGTCTGAAAAGTCAGATTTACAAAAGCCTCTTTCGTCCGTTAGTTTCGAGAATAACCTTCTAAGTCCTGGATAGGTTGCAAGTTCGTAGTCGTTTTTGAAACCACTGGAACCAATTCCAAGACATACAAGCCAAGGTTTATTTTGGTCATTCGGGAAAATTGTTAATGAAAAGTCGTGAAAAGGGCCTGAGGCTTCTTCTTCTGGGTGAATAAACCCAAAATAAGCTCCGTTGTCTTTTAGTGCTTCCTGTCCGGTGTTGTTTCGTTCAACGTAAGGTTTGTTGAATTCGTTGTCTGTCTTAGCACCGAATTGTTCTGCTTTTTCTTTTATAAATTGTCTAATATTTTCTATGCTCATATTTCTTGTTTGAGTGTCGTTTTACAATGCCCGGTAACGACCGGGTATTGCCGAAGGCGGGGATTTTTAGCACCAAAGTTCATAAAAAGTACAAATGTTCAAATGAGTACAAAAGCCTCTAAATATGCACTT
>OFTY01000540.1_pt1 | contig 25211 bp, 17 predicted proteins | sample 1775061 | NCBI WGS metagenome assembly OFTY01 (sample SAMN08195773, study PRJEB24354) | sludge metagenome | isolation source: sludge from phenol fed wastewater aerobic bioreactor B | place: India: Nagpur | collected 2016-09-16 | reverse complement strand
TTATGCTTGATGACGATCAGCCTGGCCGTGGCTTTTGTATTGCCCACTAATGCCACGGTATAATATCCTCCTTCGCTGAAGGGCAATCCGTTCCTGTAAAGCGCAGGATTGGCAATGAAGGCCTGGCTTTTCAGCGGCTTTATCTCCCGAAGCCAATCGCCGGGCAATACGTTGGGCTGTGATGCATAAGCCAGGATGGATGCATAGAAATTGACGTCGAGGGCTGCGAAAGCAGATGTTGTAACGGGAACGCCATACCGGATGTGCTGTGTGGCAGCAGGATATTGATAGAACGAACGGCCATCGTCCTGCGTGAAAGTCACCTCCGGCAATTCCGGGCAGAAGTTCAGGCAGCGGATGAAGAAGGGATAATCCCATTTGATGGAATTGTACGTGCCGTCGTCCCCCATCTTTCCGTTGTTTAATATTCCGCTCAGGTTATTGGCCGCCATGCAAACGGCGGTTTCTCCGGCTTTCGTTTTGTACACCCATGCCGTCAGGTTATCCCCTGGCGAAAGCTGGAAGCTCTTCTCTGCTAATGTATTCCCTTTCCCGTCCGTTACTTTCAGTGTATGCGTTCCTGTTACCAACCGTTCATATTCCGTGGAGGCTGTAAAAGCCAGCACATCCTTCAGCGGTTGTTCATCTACGGTTATCTTCATTTCTGTTCCTTCGATTACATTCACTGCCTGCAAACGGGCATAGGCGATATTCTGCGGTTCGTAGTCGGTGATAATGCGGAAGCTGTTGAAATTCATATTGGCCGTTTCACCGCCACCGGCACCGCCGCCGGTCGGGAACTCGAAGCCGTAATAAGATGCAACGGCAATGGTGTAAACACCGCCTGGCTGAAAGGTTTTGACCGGAGCATAGACCAGTTTTGAATCAACAAACCCGGTAGTGAACGGATTGGCCCTGCCGCCGGATACCTGTAGGGTACCCGTTTTCGGGTTGAGCACATTCAGGAAAGCGCTGCCGCCTATCACACCCGGTACCTGCCGGCCATCCGCCGTCAATACGCGCAGCTGGTATGTACCGAAAGGCAGTTCAGCATAACCGGAATACTTACCGGGCGCCACATTGCCGATCCCGGTTACCGGCGTACCGTCCGCCAGGGTCAACCCCATTGCGCCATACATCACATCATCATTGGAAGAAAGATTAAGCAGGCGTACTTTGAAGTACTGGGGATTGACCGGTGACGAAACGGAACGCGGCACCTCCACGAGGGTATCAGCAAACCCTCCGGTGTTAGGCGTCAACAACGTATAGTAGTAGTCGTTAGGATGATTAAAATCGTCTTTCGCCCTGAACGGCCTGGTCAACCCGATCGACATCTTCCGGCTGAAAGCGGCGAACCGGATACTATCTACATAACCCTGCACATTTACAAATTGCTGGGGAATGGTGTAGGTCAGGCCCATGCGGCCATTCTCGGGAAAATACCTCGTGCCCCTGGTCGTGAACTCGTCATAATTACCTTCTATGTTGGGCAGCCCAAAAGCGGTGAGCTTTTCGCCGTTCACCATCAGTTCCGTGGCTCCCCGGAAGTTCACGATGCGGACGCTGGAAGCGGCATCGGCGTTAGGGTTCACGCGGTTGTCATAAGAAAAATCAGTTTTCTTTACACAGCCGGTGAACAGTATGAACGATAAAATATAAAACAGGATGCGGTTCATATCTTTTGATTAGCGTATTAAAAAGAGTAAGTCAATCCTACCATCACCTCAGCCCCCCGTTTATAGCTCCTCCGCACATATTTCTGTCCGTAGTACTTACCGCCGGTGTTCGGGTTGGCATATACTTCTTCCAGTGGCTGATCGAGGATATTCTTTACATATCCTTTCAATTGCAGCCGTTTCACAAGTTGCTGGCTGAACACAATATCCAGCACGGGGTTTGGGCGCGTGTAGAGGTCCGGCGTACCATCGAGGTTTACCTGTATCAATCTTTCACCTACCATATTAAAAGTGGCGCTAATGTCCGTTCCATTCAGCGGGTGGTTGTAATTCAGGTATATGTTGATGGAATAAGGTGCCTGTTCAAAAAGCGGGCTGTTGGAAGGTGCGCGGCGGTCAATCGACTGGGAAGCGATCATGCGTTCTTTCGTTTTTTTGATCTCGCTTTGCGCCAGCAGCAGGTTCGATCCCAGGTTGAAACGTTTCAGGGAAGACCACAACAGGCCCAGGTTCTTCACTACTTCCAATTCTATCCCATACACCCGGCCTTTATTGGGATCGTTCTGGAATTCGATGGCAGGGAATTCCGGGAAACGGGCATCCAGGCCCTGAGAATTCTGCTTATAGACTTTCGTTAACTGGTTGTTGATCTCTTTATAAAAAACGGAAGCAGACAACACCTCTCCGGATGCGGGGAACCATTCCCAGCGAAAGTCATAGCTGGTGGTCGTCTGGTTACGGAGTTTCGGATTCCCTACCACCAGTGCAAACTGGAACGGATCGAAATCAAAAACGTTCGTCAGCTCACGCAACTCGGGACGTGCCAGGGTATTGCTGTAGCCCAGGCGGAAGTTCATTTTTTTATTGAACGTATACGTAAGGTTGGCGGAATAGTAGGGTGTATAATCCGTTTTGTATATCGAGTTGGGTTCCGTGAAAACGAGGTTCACTTTCTTCCCATCCTTGTCCGGCGTGGTGATGTTCGGATCGAGGAATACGCCGGATGTATCCACGGCTGCCTGTATATCCGTCAGCTCAAAGCGGGCGCCGCCGGTGAGGCGCAGGTTCTCTGCCAGACGAAGGTCCAGCATGCCATAGAAAGCACGGGTCTCATAATACCCTTTGTAGTTATTCGGAGATTTCTGCGTGTTGTACAGAAAACCACCGATCCTGGGCGCCCCTTCACCGGGATAAGCGGATGGAGGCCGCATACCAATGCGATCGTACCCTACCAGGCGATCCAGGTTCCCGTTTACTTCATACAATGGCAGGGTCTTGTTGTCCGTGTAATTAGAGCCGGGAAGGAAAAGCACGTTCTCCGTGAATTCCCGGCGGCGGTGCAGGTAATTCACCCCTGTTTTGAATTCCTGTTTCAAACTTCCCACCCGGAAAGGAATGGCCAGATCCGCCTTGTAGTTATAGTTCGTTTCCTTCAGATGCCGGAACCGGCGGCCATTTGGATCCGCCTGGATAATGCCGTACGGGCCATAACCGTTCACGTAGCCAGACATCAGTGAATACAAACTCGGAGAGTACACATAGTCCGGCGCTGCCAACGGGTCGGAAGAGGGCTTCAGGTAAGCGCCGCCGTTCACCGGCCTGTAATCCACGAGGTTCACAAAACGATAATCCGGATCATCCTGTTCAGAGGAAGAAGAAGCCATGTTGTAGCTCAGCCTTGGTGAATACTCCCCCTGCAATAGCTTATGCTCTCCCTGCAGGTTAAAGGTGTTCAGGCTGCGATAGCTCTGCTTCAGCGAGTAGACGATGTTGGATACCGTACCCGGCATACCAGTGTATTCATAAGCGCCATACAGATTGCTGGCCCTCGTTTCCGTACCACGACTTCCCAAATACTGTAAACTGATCTCGTGCCGCGGGTTAAAGCGATATGCAAGGCCGCCGAGGAAACCATAGTTCATCGTTTCCGTGCCGGTGTTTTCTTTATACCGCAGGTACTTCCCCAGGAAAATATTGTTCGGTGTGATATAGTTCGGGATGATACGCGGACTGTACACCTGCGGGTTGCCGGTCAACACTCCCTGATAGATGCTCCACTGGGTAAGGTCACCGCCATAGATATCCGTTGTTCTCCGGTAATAGTTCGCTGCGGCGATCACACCCACCTGGTGTTTTTTGAACACGGAGAAATTATTGCCATAGCTGATGGAATAGATCTGGTTCAGGGGAGCGGATTTGTAGCGGGTAGTGAGCACCGGGTCAAACTGATGCATGATGTTGTTGATGCGATTGGCTTCTGCGAGCAGGGCCGGGTCGTTCCGGCTATTCGCGATCTTTTGCTGTACCTCCTGGAGGCCCTCCGGGTACTGGCGGGAGAGTTCGCGGAATTCGGGGCTCAGGCCTTTTGTTTTGACTTTCTGGCCGAGGAAGCCTGTTTCACTGTTATAGTAACTGTTCACCTTTCCACCAAAACCTACCTGTGTATTAAACCCTGCCTGTACAGTAATGCTCAATGCCTGTTTTTCGGGGATGGATTTTGTTTTCAGTTCCACAATGCCCGCTGAGGCATCGGCAGGTTTATCCGGCGTGGTGCTTTTAAACACAGTGATGTTATCCAGCAGGCCGGCAGGGATCAGGTCCAGGGGGATGGTGCTGCGATCGGGATCGGAGGAGGCCAGCCGCACGCCATTCAATTGTCCGATTACGCTACGATCTCCCAGCCCGCGGATCGCCACGTATTTATCATCTGTGATCGTTACCCCGGAAACCCGTTGCAGTGCCTGTGTGGTTGTGATGCTCGCTGTTTTTTCGATGTTCTGCGCGGAGATCCCGTCAGAGATGATCGCTGCATTCTTCCGGTCGTTCAGCAATGCCGCTTCCGTATTGGTACGGCGGCGGGCTTCCACGGTAACGCCGCCCAGCGTTTTACTGTCCTGCTTCAACCGGATCGCAAATGTTTCATGATCCCCGGCTTTCACCATCTGGGTGGCGTATCCCTGATAGTAGACCACCAATACATCCGTCGTGTCTTTTACCGTGGCGGCAAATCTCCCTTGTTCATCGGCTGTTACCAATGCGCCGGAGCTTTGCACCATGATCTCTGCTTTACTCACCGGTCTGCCGGTTTTAGCGTCCGTAACGGCTCCACGCACGGTGCGTGTTTTCGGCCGTTGTTGTGCCGGTGGTTTAGGCTTTGCTTTGCGGATCACGATCTTTTTCTGATCCACGGTTTCGAATTCAAGGCCGGTATCCTGCAGCAGATACCGGAGGATGTCGCCAAGGGGCTTGTTCTCGAAATTCGTATTGTACTTCCGGTCAAGCGGTTGTATTTCCGCGGGATTATAAAAGAAGGTAACCCCTGCCTTCTGTTGCAGTAATTCCAGGCATCTGGCGATACCTTCATTCTTAAAGGTGATGCTGATCTTTCTGTCCCGCGACCCATCCTGCGCTCCAGCACGTGTAGCCGTTCCCGTGAACAAGATCATCAATACCACCCATATTTTACATGCGTGTAAAAAATGTACTTTCATGCATTGCGTTGTTTTATTTTCAGAAAGCGACGCCCCTTAACATTGTTTATCAATGATTTTGCCGCCAGGGCCTTTGTCGTTGATTTGATTACCTGATAATAAAGACGTCCTTCCCGGATTCCGCTACGGTCAATCCATAGGAAGCAGCGATGATCTTCAGGATGTCCGGCACTTTGTCTTCCGCCTCAAACGCTCCTGTGAACAACTGTTTGCCGATGGCGGGATCTGCCAGCCTGATCTGTACGTTGAATGTTCTTTCTATTTCCCCGATCACAATGGATAAAGGAGATGCGGAGAATACCAGCTGCTTGTTGATCCACCCCATATTTGTTTCCTTATGCCGGTCGATATGTACGGATCCATCCGTTCTGTTGAATATCAATTCCTGGTCGGCGGACAACTGCGCAGTCGCAAAACCATGGTCATGCGTACTGACGGCTACCTTTCCTGTTTTAACGCTCACCCGCGCCGCATCTGCATCCGGACCATCCGCCACCACAAAGGAGGTGCCCAGTACTTTCACCTGCAAATGCGAAGCATGTACAACAAAGGCCGCCTGTGGATCTGCAGTGATGCGGAAGAATGCTTCCCCATTCAGCTGCACATTACGTCCCGGCCCACGGAACCTTTTCGGATAAACAATTTCCGCTCCGCCGTTTAATACCACCACTGAACTGTCCGGCAGCTTCACTTCCCTCACCTGATATTGCTGTGCAACAACCCGTTGCTCTTCCACAGGATCGATCATATCCAGCAAGGGATAACGGTAAAGGTAAGCGGTGAGGGAACCGCCCAGCAACACGATGCCGGCGGCAGCGATTGCACGGGCTCTCCGGAGTTTTACCAGTTTTGCTTCCCTGACAGGTTCCATTACCTGCCGTAATTGCAGCAGCACTGCTTTCCTGCGGTCTGCAAACTGATCCGTATCCGGGACTTGCCTGGCTTCGTCCAGTGCTTCATTACTCCATTCTTCGATGAGCCGGGTTTCTTTCATATCGGCCTTACCATCGAGGTAACGGGAGATGATACTCCTTAGTTGTTGTATGTTCATGTGAGCGGTCCTCTGGATATATGTACCGCATGAGAAGGGTGTTGTCCCGAAAAAGCAGGTTAAGGAATTATTAACTGATATCAGGAGAGGATATCGCTGAATATAATGGCCAGGGCGATATGATGGCGGAGTTCTTTCAGCGCGATATGCAGCTGGTTGCGGATGGTTTTCTCGGAAAGGTTGAGCTTTCCCGCAATTTCAGCGATGGAAAAATGGTGACGGCGGCTCAGGAGGAAGATCTCGCGTGTTTTGGGAGGAAGGTGGCCCAGGCGGGCATCCAGTTCCCGGTAGAAGTCGGTCTGATCCAGCTTGTCCCAGATCGCATTGAACGCGGGCAGATAATTTTCCCGTACAAAATCCAGATTCTCCGGTTTGGACATGATCTCTTTCAGGCGTTTGAGTGACTGAAAGCGCACTGCCTGAAGGAGGTATGCCTGCAACGGACCTTCAATGTTCAGCTGCGCACGTCTTTCCCAGATCGAAATACAAACGAGCTGCACCACATCCTGCGCGTCATCGTATGATTTCAAGAGCTTCCGGGCAAATGTGAACAACAGGTGCCAGTGCTCGTTGAAAAACCGTTCAAAGGCTTTTTCATCGCCATTCCTGATCTGTTCCATTAAAAGCCGTTCCTCACTACTTTGCATAAAATTCCGGTTTCAATGCGCCGGCAAAATAATCGAATTATCGGAGGGGCATTTTTAAGTTTATGTTATCTCTGGTGTAATTTTCCTTTTACACCGGTGATCGTTTGTTTTGTCACTTTTCCGGGTATACTGCCCCCTTTTTAGACAACCGGCAGCAGCAGGCATTTACATTTGCGGCATGAAAACACACTACATGTTCAGAACCCTCCTGCTTCTCGGTACATTCCTGTCCCATGCCTTAATAATAAACGCGCAAAACGAATTAAAAACCGGTTCACAGGCTCCTCCTGTAACATTTCAGCAATCCTATCCTATCAATTACGTCATTCCAAATAACAAATTCCTTATCCTCGATTTCTGGGCTACCTGGTGCGGCCCCTGCGTAGCGGGATTACTGGAAACCGACGCCATCATTGACAAGTACAGAAACAAGTTTGAGTTTCTGGCTTTAACGGATAAGTCTTCGACAGGCGTAATGGAATTTGTTCAAAAAAAAGGATTGAAACATCAATTCCTAATAGACCTGAATGGGGAAACCCATCGTAGGTTTGGTGTAAGCGGTATCCCACATGCTTTCATCATCAACCAGGCAGGAACCATTTGCTGGTCAGGGCACGGCATGGAAGTCACCCCATCCCTGCTGGACGAAATCCTGCTACACGGAAAGGCGGCAGATCACACACCTCCTGTAAAAGCAACTGTTTCATCATCTGTCCCACCCATACCAGTGCCAAGATTCCTTGTTTCCAGGGATCGTATACCCGGGATGGAATATTCCATGGATTATGATTTCAGAGAAGACAGTGTTCGCTATCTCGCCAATCAGGCATCCCTCCATACCATCCTGGCTTCGCTTTGGGATGGCGTGAAAACCCACATCTGCTATCCCTCCGGCGATCATATCGCAGACAGTAAAGTATCCGTGGAATACTACGCAGCGCAAGTGCATCTCAAGGAAGCAAAAAGCAGGCTGATGAGGAGTATTGCCACTATATTAGGGCTCCACATCTTTCCCCGGAAAATAGATACTACAGTGTATACCCTGATCCCCGACGACACGCTGCTATTACAAAAAAACAGAACGATCGTAACCGGGAAAACCCTCTCCGGCGACTTCGCGGGCAAATACTTCAATAATATGAAAGCGGATACACAACTTACGGCATTGAATGCAACGCTTGCAGAACTTGCGGTTGTTATTGAAGAGCAATTCGGGGTGATCGTAGAATCAAAAACGTCAGATAAAAAAGGATACGATTTCTTTAAAATACCGGTCACCAGTTTTACGGCATTGGAAAAGGAATTACGGCGGCAATACGGCCTTCGTTTTATCAAGCGGAAGGCTTCCCTTGAATTCCTGATCGTAGAAAAACACACTCCATCAACGGTTGTGGATTAATAAAAAGCATGCCTCCTAAAGTGTTTAACTTTTTGGAGGCATGCTTTTCTTTTATGTGTCACGTTCTGCTAGTGATCCGCGTCGCCCTGATCTCCTTTCTTATGTTTTCCTCCCTGAGCATTCAGATCTGTCAGTTTTTTCTGTTGTTCCGGGGTAAGGATCGTCTGGAATTGTTGCTTGCGGTAAGCGGATATTTCCTTAAACCCTTGTGAATCCGTTTTTCCGCTTGCTCTCAATGCATCTTTCCGGCGGATACATTCCGTGTTCACTGCCAGTACTTTCTGGTATTGGTCATCGGTGAGCGTCAATTTGTTCTTCAGTTCTTTGGAATAACTTATGGCTCTCTCTTCCGGGGGAGGTAACTGCCTTTTGACCATTGGGGCTTTTGCCGGAGCCTGTTTTGCGGGGGCGGCAGGAGGAGCCGTTTGCGCAAAGGCCGGAGCTACTGCTAACAACAGTGCTGCTGCTACAACGAAGTGTTTCATGTTTATGAAGTTTTAATAATGAAGGAAAGGCAATTTTCTTGCCAAAAGCTGTTAACCGCCGGTCGTTCTGGCACTGAAGGCATCCATGACCCGGGTGGAATAGACCAGGGCGGCACCGGCATTAACAGCCACGGCCACTCCCAGCGCCTCAACAATTTCCTCACGCGTTGCCCCATGCCTGATGGCGGCATCTGTATGGGTGGTGATGCAACCATCGCATTGACGGGTAACGGCTACTGCCAGCGCAATCAGCTCCCGGACCTTGGGTCCGAGCAGATCGGTACTCTTACCGGCATCACTAAGCCCGCGGTATCCGCGAATGATCTCGGGATTTACCCTGGCTATCTCCGCCGTTCTGGCGGCTATTTCTTTCTGATAGGCGATCCAGTCAAGCATCATAGTGTTAATGTTTTGTTGATCAATATATGGGGATAGAGGAATCTTCTTCTAATTTACACTAAAAAGCTATTCAAGTCCGCATGTTGAGGACAATAAACTGTAATAAAAGGGCAATTTTGCCTATAGGGGATTCTTCGTGATAGTACTACTTTCATACCGAATCATCCGCATATGAAACGATACTATTTCCTGCAGACAGCGCTCATCGCATTGCTCTCCGGCAACATGCTTTCCGCGCAATCATTGCCCGTTACAAAGGGACCTTATCAGCCTTCGAACGAATCTTTCAAACAATACCGTTATCCCGACTGGTTCCGGGACGCCAAGTTCGGGATATGGGCGCATTGGGGGCCGCAGGCGGTACCGCGGATGGGCGACTGGTATGCACGGCATATGTATGAAGAAGGCAGCGCGGACTACAAGTATCACATCGCGCATTACGGTCATCCTTCCAAATTCGGTTATAAAGACATTATCCCCTTGTGGAAAGCAGAGAAATGGGATCCGGAAAAACTAATGGCCCTGTATAAAAAAGCCGGAGCCCGCTATTTTGTGAGTATGGCGAGTCACCACGACAACTTCTTTCTCTGGAACTCCCGCATTCATAAATGGAACGCTGTGAAAATGGGTCCGGGTAAAGATGTGGTGGGTCTTTGGCAGAAAGCTGCCCGGAAGCAGGGACTGCGTTTCGGCGTATCCGAACATCTTGCGGCCAGCTATACCTGGTTTCAGGCCAGTCACGGCGCCGATAAAGCAGGCGATCTGAAAGGCGTGTTCTACGACGGACATGATCCCGCTTACGCGGACCTTTACCACACACCGGCAGCGCCGGATGATAAAAACTGGCTGACAAAAAATACGGAATGGATGAAAAGATGGTACGATGTTGTAAAAGAACTGGTGGAAACCTATCATCCTGATCTGCTGTATTCCGACAGTCAGCTTCCTTTCGGCGAAACAGGTCGCAGCATGCTCGCCAATTACTACAACGACAACATCCTTCAGCATAAGGGCCGGCTTGATGCTGTTTATACCTGCAAACAATCATCAGACGGCATGTGGGTGCAGGACCTTGAAAGAGGCGTACAGGATAGTATCAGTCCGTTCCCCTGGCAAACCGATACCTCCATCGGCGACTGGTATTACCGTACCGGACAGGCCTACAAAAGCGCCACGGATATTATTCGCATGCTGGTAGACATCGTTAGCAAGAACGGGAACCTGCTCATCAACATCGTACAAACCCCCGAAGGGGACCTTGAGCCGGATATGCTGCAAACACTCGAAGAGATTGGCAGCTGGATGGCGGTGAACGGAGAAGGCATTTACGGCAGCCGCCCCTGGAAGATATTCGGGGAGAAACCGGCCAGCGCCGCCGCAGTGAAAGCAGGACATTTTAACGAAGGTAAAATAAAATATACCGCGGAAGATATCCGGTTCACGGTCAAAGGCCGCAACCTGTATGCCTACTTCCTCGATACGCCCGGGAATGAATTCCGGATCAGGTCGCTGGGCAGGAATGCCGGGCTGAACGATAAAAAGATCAGCTCCGTAAAATTGCTGGGGTATCCGGATAAAGTACAATGGAAACAGGAAGATGACGCCCTCGTGATCAGCAGACCCGCGCAACTGCCTTCCTGGAAAGTGATTGGTGTAAAGCTGGAAATGAAATGAATGCAATCGTATGTACTGCTCCCGGGCAAATGGAGCAGCGATCACTGGAGCGTCCCGTGTTAAAGGCAGATCATGCCATTGTGAAGATCCGGCGGGTAGGGATTTGTGGTACCGATATACATGCCTTTGAAGGCACACAGCCTTTCTTCTCTTATCCGAGAATACTCGGCCATGAATTAGCCGGTGAACTGGTGGAGGCGGACAATGCGCCCGGTTTTTCGAAGAACGAACCCGTGACCATCCTGCCGTATTTCAGTTGCGGACAGTGCATCGCCTGCCGCTCGGGTAAACCCAATTGCTGTGTATCCATACAGGTCTTTGGTGTACATACCGATGGCGGGATGATGGAATATATCTCGGTGCCTTCTTCCTCCCTCGTGCATGGCAGGAGTTTGCAGGACGATCAGCTCGCATTGGTAGAACCCTTGTCCATCAGCGCCCACGGCATCCGCAGAGCCGCCGTTCGCCCGGGAGAACAGGTGCTGGTGGTTGGCGCCGGCCCCATCGGCATCGCCGCCATGGAGTTTGCCCGGCTGGCAGGAGGTATCGTTATTGCCATGGATGTGAACAGGGAGCGGCTGCAATTCTGCAAAGACCAGCTGCATATTCCTTTCACGTTGCATCCGGAAGACGATGATGTGCTCCGGGAGATCACCGGGGGAAACATGCCCTCTGTTGTCATTGATGCAACGGGCAATTTATCCGCCATCAACAAAGGCATCTATTACCTGGCACATGGTGGGAGATATGTACTGATCGGGTTGCAGAAAGAAGAGCTGCGGTTCAGCCACCCGGAACTCCATAAACGGGAAACCACGCTGCTGTGCAGCAGAAACGCCACCCGGGAAGATTTTGAATATGTCATCAATGCGATTGAAAACGGGCATACTGATCCATCCCGCTATATTACACACCATATTGACCTGGAAAATGCAGCAGCCGTCTTCAGCACCCTGCTTACGCCCGGCAACCCCGTCATTAAGGCAATGATCCGGGTGCAGGATTGAGAGAAATTCATTATTTTAGGCAGCTGTTACCACGTTATATTTTATGAAAGCAGTGCTGAAAAAAGTGGCTCCTTCACCTGAGTATTCCTTTACTGTGAGAAGGGATATAGGAAAAAGCATGCGCAACAGCTGGCACTATCATCCCGAACTTGAATTACTGTTCATTAAAAAAAGTTCCGGCACATGGCTGATCGGCGATTACATTGGTCCCTTCCGGAGCGGCGATGTAGTACTGATCGGCGCCAACCTGCCGCACTCGTTCCGTCATGAAACCGTTTTCATCGGCGAGGAGGAAAAGCGATCCGGCGAAGCCATCGTATTGCTGTTCAAACAGGATATCCTCTGTACTACACTGGCACTCCCGGAAATGAGAAAGATCGCTCATCTCCTCTCCCTCTCGCAGCAAGGCGTGAAAGTAGGCAGCGCCACCTGCAGGAAAGTGGCGCATCTGATGGAAACCCTGCCTGAACAAACGCATGCGAACCGGTTGCTCACTTTGCTGCAGGTGTTAAATATGATCGCGGAGAGCGGAGACTATCTGTTGCTCTCCACACCCGGTTTCAATGGCGCGGCTGTGCAGCATGACAGCCAGCGGTTGAGGGAGCTCATCGAATATACACAGTGCCATTTCCGGGATAAACTCACACTGGAAGACGCTGCGGACATGGTGCATATGACCACCACTTCCTTCTGCCGTTACTTCAAAGCCCGGACCGGTAAAACGTATATTCGCTTCCTCACAGAGCTGAGAATAGGGCATGCCTGTCAATTGCTGATCAATTCAGACCTGAACATCACCGAGATCTGCTTTGAGTGCGGATATAATACCTTGTCCCATTTCATCAACATGTTCAAGCTGATCACCGGGAAAAAGCCTTTGCAGTATAAAAGTTATTTTAAGTAAAAGGTGATCCTCAGAACCGCCCGGCTATTCCTGCGTAAAAGCTTCTCCCGTCTGAGGGAATAATGCCGGGACCGGGGTATTCATCCGTTCTGCGGGTGAAGTAGGCTTTATTGGCCAGGTTGTTCACGCCTGCTTTTAAAACATACCGCCCCAGTTTATAGGTGGCGCTCAGATCCATCACCGTATAAGCCGGGATATACCCCGCCACAGGGTCTCCACTGATCTTTGCGTTGGTAGCATCACCGTATGCATCGCCTACGCTGTTCACCTGGAAGGTAGCTGAAAAATGCCGGTCGTTATAAATGAGCCCAACCCTGTTGATATATTTCACGGCTGCTTCCACGCGGTTGTGCCGGAACTGGCCGGAAGTATATTGTACGTCTGTATAACCGAAAGCGTCAAACAGGCTGATCCCCCGTTTGGAAAGCGGGCGCAGCCATTTCAGGATATTCAGCTCCACATAGCTCTCAATACCTTTATGCACACTATTCGCCACATTGGTTCGGTACGTATATTCTTCTCCGTTAGCATCCGTCCGCAATACTGTACCGATCCTTTTATTGTATGCCAGGTAGAACAGGCCCAGATCGAAGTTCAGAAAGCTATTGATCGTTCCCCTATACCCCAGGTCCGCATTAAACCCGGACGCATCCTTCATTTGCGGGTCGATCTTTGAAGTAACGCCTATCGGGGTCAGCTGTGCATAGTCCACCGGGCGGTAAGCCTGGCTGATGTTGGCATATATGCCTGCATACCGGCCTGTCTTATATTCGGCTCCAATACCAAACAGAGGGAATGTGCGCGATTTGCTGTTATCTGTCATCACTTTTATACTGTCAGTGATGTATCCCTTCGCCGTACTACGCAGATGTTCCAGCCTGAAACCTGGCGTGATGGAGAGTTTCCGGCTGAACCTGAAAATATGTTCAACGAAGGGAGCGATATTGGCGGTGGTAAAATCGAGCGCGTATTCATAGGGACCACTGGTATGCAGATCGAAGTCACTGCCAGTAGTGCCCGGCCCGCCGCCCTGTCTTTTAAACCAGGCGTAGCTGTAACGAATTCCTGCCGCGAGGGTGTTATGGAATGTTCCTATCCGGTAATCATGCAGCAGTCGCGCTTCTGTAGTAGTACTATGCATTGCTTCATCCTGCACTTCCCGCTTCACATAATGACCTGTTGCGGGATCGATGATATCCAGCGCACCGGGACCGCCTTCCTCATTCCGCCATACGAGCGCACGGCGACTGAACAGGAAAGTTGATTTGATATGGAGCGCAGTAGCGGGAGAAATATTGTAATCGAGATAACCGGTGAGCACATTCCAGGGGCTTTTCAGCCAGTTGCGTGCACGGAAGGAAGATGCAGGGTCTGCATGAAACATACTATCGTTCAGCCCTCCCGGCATTTTGATACGATTGCGCAAGAGTGAATATTCCACGCCCGCCTTCAGTTTTTTGGACACTTCGTATTGCAGTCTGCCGAAAGCTGACAATTGCTGCTGCCGGCTATTCGGGCGGTATCCATCAAGGGAGCGGTACTGTACATAGCTGTAGTAGCTCCACTTCCCTACTGTTCCGGCAAAGGAGTTGAAGGTACTGAACAAACCAAAGCTGCCACCGGTTTGCGAGGTATAAAACTCAAAAGGCCTGTTGACCGGTGCGCTGTTCAGCACATAGTTGACCATGCCGCCGAACTGTGACCCGAATTGAAGGGAAGCGGCTCCCCGCACCATTTCGATGCGACTTACGGCTTCCATCGGAGGCAGGTAGTAGGCTTCGTTATAGCCGTAGATATCCGCGGAGATGTTGTATCCATTCTGCCGCGTATTCATTTCAATACTCTGGATGGGATTCAATCCGCGTGTAGCGATCCCATTGGCCGTAAAACCACCGGTTTCGGTTTCTGTAATGTTCAGTCCCGGTATGCGGCCTAATATCTGGCGGGTGTTGTTGATCGCCTTGTTGGCGTCCAGGCTGTCCACAATGATCACTTCGCTTTTCTTGCCGGCGTAGATCACGCCGTCGCTTTCTTCCGGCATAGGGCCGGTACCCCGTACAGTCCGGAAACCTCTGATCCTGACATCTTTCAGATAATGGATTTTGGATGAATCAGCCGGACGTTGCGCCGCGGCGATAATGGGCAGCAACATGAACGGCAACCCCGACAGTAATTTGTGCATAAATGTGAAATATGGCACAAATCTCTACAGCCCTTTACGTCCATGATGATCCAATGCGGAAATAGACTTACGCAATCGGGAAAAAAAGCTGTCAATCCTTAAAAACAGCTTAAAATTGAACGATCGATGCAAAAAAACGGCCCTATTTTTTGTCGCCGGTATTCAGTATTTCATCGATCCAACGATAAACAGCCGCTTTCTGTTGTTCCGTCAGCTTTGCGTTCGCATGCATCCAGGTATAGGATTGCAGCGGCATTTTATCTTCCCGGATCTGCTCTTTCATTCTTTTCAGCTTGTTCCGCTGCCGCCTGGCGGAATAAGCGGCGTATTCATGGAAGTTCAGCTCCTTCTTTCCATCCTCAACATGATGCGCCAGGAACCAGCCGAAGGGCTGTACTTCAGCGTACCAGGGATAGGTGGTATTGTTGCTGTGGCAGTCGTAGCACGCCTGCTGGAGGATCGTCTGCACCTCCTGTGGAATGGCATAAGAACGGGTAATATCGTCCGGAAATGGCGGACGATGTTGATTTTTGGCAGGCCGGATGAACTGTATCAAAATAAATATTCCAAATAAGGCCAGTAATACATTTATGAGGATGCGCATGCAGTACGCTTTTCATGATGAAAGGGAACACTCCTCCGCAAACCGCGCGGGGGAGTGTTTCGCCAGCATTATTTGATCACTTCTTTTGCAACACCACAGGCAGGCATTTTGGCGCCCATGTATGGGTTCTTCATCTCCTTCTCTTCACTCAGCCAGTATGCCCCTTTATTTTCGTTGTACATCGGGCAATGATCGTGGTAGAGCACGCGGCCGCCGCCGAATGTTGTTACCAGCGCATACATATCCTCGCTCATCTGCACGAAATGTTCGCGTTGATGTTCGATATTGGATGCATTTTCCCCAATATGCTCCGCATGTTCTTTCAGATCATCTTCGTTTTCCGCATAGCGTTTCTTTTGATCGGCGGTGAGCAGCGCCTTGTCGATGCCCGCCATGGCCTGTGCCATAGCTTTCCCGCCACTGGCGGCTTCCGCGCCATTGTCTGCAGCCAGTGCATTCTTGATATGGAGATAATGATCCACCAATGTTTTAAACGAAGCGGCTACTTTGGTATCCACGTCTTTGAACTGCGGCGTGATCTCCGTCAGAGCCTTATCGTCCGTACCGGGAGCGGGCACCGCACTGCTGTCATGCTTTTCCTGTGATTGGGTGTTACCGCTGTTGCATGCGGCAAAAGTAACGGCGGATAAGGTGAGTGCGCCGATGATGATTTTTTTCATTTTTCTTGTTTTTGATGAAGTAGATATCATTTTACCTGAAGCAGTTTTGCATTGATGGCCACCACAATGGTGCTAAGGCTCATCAGTACGGCGCCCATGGCGGGACTGAGCATGAAAGCGGGATAGAGGACCCCTGCGGCCAGGGGTATTGCGATCACGTTGTACCCCACCGCCCAGGCAAGATTCTGTACCATTTTCCGGTAGGTAGCCCTGCCGAAAGCGATCATCTGCACTACATCCTTCGGATCGGAATTCACGAGGATGATGTCTGCCGTTTCGGCCGCCACATCCGTTCCCGAACCAACAGCGATGCCCACATCCGCCTGTGCCAGCGCGGGTGCATCGTTCACGCCGTCGCCGGTCATGGCTACGATCTCTCCTTTCGCCTGAAATTCTTTTACCTTGTTTTGTTTCTCGTGGGGGAGAACATTGGCGAGGTAGCCGTCCATATTAAGTTTCCCGGCAACAGCGGCCGCTACCTGTTCATTATCACCGGTGAGCAGAAAAGACCGGATGCCCATCGCTTTCAAAGCGGCAATGGCTTCCGCAGCGGTTTCCCGGATACTGTCCGCCAGCGTGATAATTCCCACGGGCACATCATCGATCAATATAAAATTCACGGTATCTGTAGATTGATCCACTTCAGGCGGAATAGCCGGCGCTGTTTTCTGTTCCTGTTTGAAATAATTAGGACCTGCGGCCACTACCCGTTTGCCGTTCACGATGCCTGATACGCCAATCCCCTGCATATACCGGAAATCCGTGGACTTCCACAATTCGAGTCCCTCCGCCCGCAATTTCCTCATCACGCCATGGGCGATATGATGCTCGGAATTCTGTTGCACTGCCGCCGCATAACGTAGCAGATCCTCTACAGAAAACTGCGTACTGATGGGGATCACCTGCTGCACTTCATGGGAACCTTTGGTGAGGGTGCCTGTTTTATCGAATATGATGGTGGTGAGTTTCCGGGCATTCTCAAAAGCCGTGCGGTTGCGGATCAGCAAACCGTGCATGGCGGAGAGGGAGGTGGATATGGCCACTACCAGTGGGATCGCTACACCAAGGGCATGCGGACAGGAAGTGACCATCACCGTAACCATCCGTTCCAGTGCAAAAGACAGTTCCTTTCCCGCCGTCAGCCAGATGATAAACGTAACGGCTCCCACACTGATGGAAATGATGGTCAGCCATTTCGCCACTTTATTCGCGAGGTTCTGCGTATTGGATTTGGCGCCCTGTGCGGATCGTACCATATCAATCACTTTGTTCAGATAGCTGTCGTTCCCCGCGCCGGTCACACGTACCTTTAATGCTCCATCTCCATTCACCGATCCACCGATCACTTTCGCATCTTTCTCCTTCTTTACCGGCATGCTTTCTCCCGTCAGCATACTTTCGTTCACATTCGAGCTGCCCTCAAGGATAAGACCATCCGCCGGCACTTTCTCTCCGGGTTTAACGAGGATGACGTCATTATTCTGTAATGCCCTCAAAGGGATGTCTGTCACCTCGCCGTTACGTTCCACATGCACAACGGCAGGGAGTAGCGCCACGAGGGATTCCAAAGCCTTCGAAGCCGCCATCTGCGACCGCATCTCCAGCCAGTGGCCCAGTAACATGATGTCGATCAGTGTAGCCAGCTCCCAGAAGAAGTCCATGCCCTTCAACCCGAATACCACGGCGGTGCTGTAGATGTAAGCCGTAGTGATGGCTACCGCTACCAGCGTCATCATACCGGGATTCTTCCATTTCAGCTCCCGGATCATCCCCACGAGGAAGGGCCATCCGCCGTAGAAAAAAATAAAACTGCTTCCCAGCAGCAACAGGTATTGATCACCCGGGAAGGTCCATGTAAATCCCAGCCACTGTTGTATCATATGGGATAACAACAGCACGGGTACTGTAACGGCCAGGCATATCCAGAAACGTTTCAGGAAACCTTCGGTATGATGCCCGGCATGTTCATCGTGACCATCGGTGGAATCATGTTCTCTATGCTGCAAGGGGGCTTCCTGTTGATGTTCATGGTGATGATGATGGTTCTCCATATGGTATTTTTAGTATGACAGATGATTATTGCAAAGTTTCTGTTATTTCTTCGCAGGTCATCATTTTTTCCCCGAAGTAGGCATTGCCATGCCCGCCATCGGGTTTGCTCCTTTCTTGAGGATGAATTCGGAATAGAGCAGATACGCACCGGTGACCACTACTTTATCGCCTTCCTTCAATCCTTTCGTGATCTCCACCGCATCAAAATTCTCTATACCGGTTTCCACCATACGCGGCTCAAATTTCCCGCGCGCCGTTTCGATCCATACATGCATGCCTTTGCCGTCCCGGATAACGGCATCCACCGGCAGGCTCAATACATTGCCTTTCTGTTGTGCCGGCAACAGGATGTTGGCCTGTAAACCAGGCTGCCAGCGACTCCCGGAATTCGGGATGGTACCTCTCACCTGCATCAGCTGGCTGTTGCTCTGCAATGCGGGGTTGATGAAACGGATGATCATAGTTTGCGGATCATTTTCCCATCCGGCCACGAGCACTTTTACCGTTTGCCCGGTATGCACTGCGGAAGCTTCGGCAGGATATACATCCGCTTCCACCCACAGCCGGCTGTAGTCTTCCACCCGCATCACCGCGCCGCCTTCCGAAACATACTGTCCTTCTGAAACAGACAATTCCGATACGATACCGCCGGTGGTGGCGGAATACGTTACATAGGGATTGACCTTTTGTGATTGCAGCAACTGGTTGATCTGTGCATCCGACTGATCACACAACGCCAGCTTCTGCCGCGCCGCTTTTTCTATCTGCCGGAACCGGGCATCATCCGGGAACTGCTTCAGCTGCGCCGCCACCAGCAGGTATTCCTGCTGCAGGGAGGCTAACTGTTCCGAATATATTTTGTACAACGGCTGCCCTTTGTTTACGCGTACGCCGGTCTCCCTGATGTACAAGGCTTCCACGCGGCCTGCAACGCGACTGGAGATCACGGAGGTATTCTCCGGATCCGTTGCCAGCCGGCCGTTCAGTTGTCGATAATTCAGCAGCGTGCCCCCTCCCACCGTCATCGTAGTGATATTGCCCAGAGTGATCTGGCTTTCGCCCAGTGTCAGCGAGGTTTCTTTGTTATTCTTGTCGAAAGGCACCAGGTCCATCCCGCATATCGGGCAGGTGCCCGGCTTATCCTGCACGATCTGCGGATGCATGGGGCAGGTAAAGGTTTGCTTCGGAGCCTCCGCCGCTTTCTTACCGCCTTTCTCTCCGCAGGCCGCCAGTAACAGGGACGGCGCTATCGCCATCATCACTGCAGATCTGATAAATCTTTTCCTTTCCATAACTACCTTGTTTTAATAAAGCTTTCGCTGTCTACGAGATAAGCCGCATTGGCAGCCACTTTCCAACTGCCGATATCCGTCAGCACCTGTATCATGCCGCCTGCTTCCACGCCGGTTGAAACTTCCACCGGCGTATATACATCCTGTTCTTTTTTGAAAACAACCGCCTTGTTCCCGAGGCGCCATATTGCTTTCTTCGGCAGCCACCAGCCTGCCGTGTACATAACGGAAATGCTGGCTGTGAGGAGCTGTCCCACGCGGAAGTGCCCGTTGCCGAGGTACACCCTTGCCAGCGTAAAATTCTGTCCGTTGCGGAACACCGGCTCTATCAGGCCGATGGTTCCTGTTTGCATCGCTTTATTATCGGTGGTGAGATAGAAGAGCAACTTCTGCCCTTTTTGGATGCCGGAAGCGAGTTGGGGAGGGAAGGAGAATGCTGCCACGAGGGTGTTAGCCCGGTAAATCGTGAACAGGGATTGCCCGGCACTAACATACTGTCCTTCCCGAAGCAATACCGGCGTTGATGCCGGCGCCGCGGGAACCGGCGCAGCCGCCGCAACGGGAGCGCCTCCTTCCATACTGCTCATGCCATCACCACCGGATGAAGCGGGTGCGGCCGTTGTGGTAACGGAAGTTGCTGCGCTCTTTTCCAGAATATAGCCATCGCTGCTGCTATACACGGGTACGCGGTATAATATTTTGCCGGAGCGCAATACCTGGTTGATTTGCGTGGGCTGCATCCCTAATAACTGCAAACGTTCCTTCGCACGCGGCAGCATATCACCGTCCCCTTGCGCCACGTACAAGAGTTCCTGCTGCGCGGCAGCAAGATCAGGGGAATAGATCTCCATGATCAGTTGCCCTTTTTTGACCGGTTGATAGTTGTACCTGATCCATAGTTTTTCCACACGCCCGCCTACCCTGCTCGCAATGCTCACCTGATCGCGGGTATCATAAGTGATCACCCCGTTCACTTCGGAGGCATGAATACGGCTGCCGCCTGCGGGCGCTATAGCCGGAATGGCAGCTACCACCCGGGCATTCACGGACTGCGTCAACCCGGCGATACTACTGTCTACCACCAATTCTTTATTCGTTTCTTTCAACACCAGGTCCATTCCGCAAATCGGGCATTTCCCCGGTTTGTCTTTAACTATCTCCGGGTGCATGGGACAGGTATAAAGCTGCTCCGCATGCGCTTCCCTGCCCCCCTTGTTTTTGCAGGCGGCAGCTCCAAACAGGAGAACGCTCATCCCGAGCAATATGCTAACGATATAACTGCTTCTCATAATCCACGATCATTTCATAGAGTTTTAATTTTTCATCCAGCACGTTCGACTGCATCATGGTCAATGCTTCCCAGGAATCGATCACATTGCTTAACGCCAGTTTGTTCTCCTGATAATTCAGGAAACTGGCATCCAGCGTTTGCCGCAGCGCGGGGATGATCTTTTCTTCCATAGCCGAGATCCGTTTTTGCATGGATTGTATCTCGTACTGCATGCCATACAGCATGCCCTGCGTTTCCTGCAACATGGCCGATCTTTCCTTTTGCATGGACTGTATCTCGTATTGCATGGCTTTGATACCGGACCTGTACATTTTGGAAGACCAGGGCACGATGGGGATGCTGATCATGCCCATCGCGCTGAAAGCTTTTGGCATCATGGCATCCAGCGGATACATATGATCGAACCGTATCCTGAAGTCCGGCTTCCGCTCGCGCTTCATACTCTCGATGTTCAGTTCCATGGAGTGGATGCTTTGATCCATTTTAAACACATCTTTTCTTGCAGCGGAAAGCGCGGCGGTATCATAGGAAGCTGCGGGCGTAAATGCAGGCTGATAAGTAGTATCGATATCGAATACCTCATTCCCCGGCGCATTCATCAGGCTGTTCAGCCATGATCTTGCTTTGGCGATCGTTCCTTCCTGCATGCGGATCATGTTCCGGTTATCCTCGATCTTCGCATTGGCTTTAAATACACCGCTTAACTGCGATTGATTATAAGGATACCGCACTTCTTCGATCTTCTTCATCGTTTGCATGATCTTCTCATTCTCCTGCAACACATGGATCCGCTGCCGCGCGACCAGCCAGTTAAAGTACAGGCGCTTCGCCTGCGCCTTCAGATCGTTCAGCGTAACATCCCGGGCAGCCCGTTCAATATTACCCTGCGAAGCGATATACCGCTTCTTGGCATTGAGTTTGGCAGGATTGGGGATATCCTGTTCCAGCTGCAGCATCAGGCTCCCGCGATCCCGGTTATCCATGATCACCTGGCCGGGGTAAGGCGTCATGAAAGTACCGATCCCCGCCATGGGCGCCATCCAGGCGGTGGCGGCATCTGCGCTGTATTTGAAACTTTCCGCCTTCAGGCCATAAGATTGCAGCAACACATTATTCCTGTCCACCCGCTGCAGGATAGTATCCAGTGGCATTACCTGCGCCCACAGCTGAACGGGCAGCAGCAATAATGAGAAGATGATATATCTAGTGATGTACTTCATGAATCTCCAGTTTTCCGTATTTGCGTAATTCATACTCTTTCGACATTAAAAAGATCAACGGCGTCACCAGCAAAATATGGGTGGAGGAAGTCAACACCCCGCCGATCATCGGTAATACGATCGGTTTCATCACATCCGTTCCTACGCCGGTAGCCCACAATACAGGCACAAGGCCGAAGAGGGATACGCATACGGTCATCAGTTTGGGCCTTAGCCGCTTGGCCGCGCCATAGATCACGTAGTGCCGGAGATCTTCTTTCGTGATCGTTCCGGCGGAATTGCCTTTCAGTTTCACCAGTTGCTGCATGGCGTCGTTCAGATAGATCACCATCACGATCCCGGTTTCCACCGCTATCCCGAACAAGGCGATAAACCCTACCGCTACGGCCACGGAGAGATTCACTCCCCAGAAATAGATCATATACGCCCCACCGATCAGTGCGAAGGGAACGGTGATCAGGCTGAGGAAGGCTTCGCGGATGGAATGGAACGCGAAGTACAGGGAGAAGAAGATGATCACCAGCACCACCGGCGCAATCCACATGAGGGTTTGCTGGCCGCGGATCAGGTTCTCATACTGCCCGCTCCATTCAAGGTAATAACCGGAAGGCAAAACGCCTTTGGCCTGGCTCATCTTGCCGATCGCTTCTTTCACGGTGCTGCCGAGGTCCCGCCCGCGCACGTTGAACAGTACGGCGCCCCGGAGCATGGCGTTCTCGGAAGTGATCATGGGCGGGCCATCCACGAACTTCACATCTGCTACGGACGATAAAGGCACTTCTCCCATGGAAGCGGACATGAGGGGGATGCGTTTGATGCGCTCCACGCTGTTCCGGTAGTCCTGCGCCAGGCGCACACTGATGGAGAACCGCTGGCGCCCTTCGATGGTGTTTCCCACGGGAGCACCACCCAGCGCCGTTTCTACGGTCTGGTTCACGTCGTCTACACTGAGACCGTAGCGGGAGAGATCCGCCCGCCTCACCTGAATGTCCAGGTACTTACCCCCGGTCACCGGCTCCACGTACAGGTCCATCACACCCGGCGTTCCTTCCAGCGCTTTTTTAACACGTTCGGATACGATGGCAATGGAATCCAGGCTTTGCCCGTATACCTTCACGCCCACGTCCGTACGAATACCGGTAGCCAACATGTTGATACGGTTGATGATCGGCTGGGTCCAGCCATTGACCACACCCGGTATCTGCAATTTGGCATCCAGCTCATTGATGATATCTTTCTTCGTTTTGCCTTCCCGCCATTGGGATTTCGGCTTGAGCATGATGATGGTCTCGATCATGCTGATCGGCGAGTTGTCCGTTGCAGTGCTGGCGCGACCGGCCTTTCCCAGTACTTTATCCACTTCCGGTACGGATTTGATGATCTTGTCCTGCACCTGGAGGATACGCTTTGCTTCCGCATTGGAAATATCCGGCAGCGTTACCGGCATGAACAGGATGCTCTGTTCGTCCAACGGCGGCATGAACTCGCTGCCCAGGCTTTTCAGCAGAGGCACCGTGATCACCAGCGCAATCACATTGATCGCGATGGTGGTCTTACGCCATTTGAGCACACCTTTGATGATCGGCTCGTATACCCGCTCCAGCACCCTGTTCACCGGGTTGTCATGATCCGGCCGGAACTTCCCCTTCATGAAGAAAGAGATCAGCACCGGCGCCAATGTGATCACCAGCAGCGCATCCACGATCATGATAAATGTTTTCGTATAGGCGAGTGGGTGAAACAGCTTTCCCTCTTGTCCCGTTAACATGAAAACGGGCAGGAACGAAGTGATGATGATGATCGTGGCGAAGAAAACGCCGCGGGACACCTGTTTGCTGGATTGTTCTATCACCTTCAGCCGCTCCTCTTCCGAGATCCAGTCGGGCGACTTCCTGAATATTTTTCTAAACCAACGCATTGTATTTATTTTTTCTGTTGCTCCTGCCACGCACTGTACCTTTCTGACAGGTGCTTGTAAGCGTTTTCACTCATAATAATCCCGTTATCCACAATTACACCAATCGCCAGGGCAATGCCGGTGAGTGACATGATATTGGAGGAAATGCCGAATGCGTTTAACAGGATAAAACTTGCGGCCAGTGTGATTGGTATCTGGATGATGATGCTCAGGGCGCTGCGCCAGTGAAACAGGAAGATGATCACCACTACAGACACTACGATCATTTCCTCGATGAGCGTGCTTTTGATGGAATCCACGGATTCTTTGATCAGCTCTCCGCGGTCATAGACGATGTCAAACTTCACACCATCCGGGAACCCTTTCGCTACTTCCTTCATCTTCTCCTTCACTTTGTCAATCACTGCGTCCGCGTTCTCTCCATACCGCATCACCACGATCCCGCCTACACGTTCTCCTTTGCCATCCTGGTCAAATATACCCAGCCGGGTTTCCCCGGTCATTTGCACCGCCGCTATATCCGCCACCTTTATGGGAATGCTGTTCTGCGTTTTGATCGCAATGTTCCCGATCTCCTCTACGGATTTCAGGTAGCCGGAGGTTTTGATGATATACCCGATATCGCTGATCTCGAACTTGCGGCCCCCGGACTCGTTGTTATTGGTGCGGATGGCATTGATCACTTCCGCTACGGACAACCGGTAGTATAGCAGCTTGTTGGGATCCACAGTGATCTGGTATTGTTTCTGAAATCCGCCGAAAGAAGCAATCTCGCTCACGCCTTCCACATTCTGCAACGCAAACTTCACGTACCAGTCCTGCAACGCCCTTTGCTCTCCCAGGTCCATTCCCGGTGCATCGAGCGTATACCACAGGATATGCCCCACACCAGTACCATCCGGCCCCAATTGTGGCGTAACGCCCGTCGGCAGCGTCCTTGACACCGTGCTCAATCTTTCCAGCACCCGCTCCCTCGCCCAATAGATATCTACATCATCGTTGAAGATCACGTAAATAAAACTCATCCCGAACATGGAAGAACCTCTTACATATTTGATGCGCGGCAGCCCCTGCAGGTTGGTCACCAACGGGTAAGTCACCTGATCCTCTATCAGCTGCGGGCCCCGTCCCATCCATTCCGTGAATACGATCACCTGGTTCTCAGACAGATCGGGGATGGCGTCGATGGGATTTTTCTTAACCGCAAAGATGCCCCAGGCAAACAAAGCAGCCCCC
>OFTY01000539.1_pt1 | contig 25227 bp, 21 predicted proteins | sample 1775061 | NCBI WGS metagenome assembly OFTY01 (sample SAMN08195773, study PRJEB24354) | sludge metagenome | isolation source: sludge from phenol fed wastewater aerobic bioreactor B | place: India: Nagpur | collected 2016-09-16 | reverse complement strand
CTCATCGTCGCGGCCGCTCATACGCCACCGCTGAGCTACCGGCTTGCAACCTTGGATGCGTGAGGTGGGGAATCAGGACAGCCGAAGGCTGGTCAAGCTGGAATCCAGTGTCTATAGACCACTGGAAGCAAAGGCACTGGATGACTCGCTACGCTCGCCCCTTCGGGGCCGCCCCGCGGGCGTTCTGCGCGCTACGCGCTTGTCCTGCTTTCGCACACTGGTGCCCGAAATATTCGACGCTCCAGTTCGCAGGCTCCAAGCACCGCAGGCTCTCGCCTTGAACAACGAAGCCGAGCGACTCGAATTTCTGGAAGGTGCTGTTTGGTGAATCCCTCTCCCTCCGGGCCCCTATGGCGCGGCGGGCGGGTGGAGGAAAGTCCGCAGGATGGCCTGCACGGATGCGGGCCAGTTTTTCGCCGGCACACGGAGGTGCCGTCGAAAAACCCCGTAACCCGCCCGCGCACCCGGAAGGCAGAGCCTGTCCCGGACTTGATCCGGGAATGCCCGGAGGGCGCACCATCGGGGTGTCGTTTCCTCTTGGTTACTTCTCTTTGACTCCGGGCATCCTACCCTCCGCCCTTCGGGCCAGCTGCGCTGTTCGCCGCCGCTCCTGCGGCGGCGTGGACAAGCAAAGGAGAAGTAACTCGGGCGCCGGCAGGCGCACGAAAGCCCGCCGCAGGCGAGCCCAATTGCGGAAGTGAAAGGTTCTCGCGAGCACCCGCCCCTCACACCAACCCTCTCCCTGGTGGGGAGAGGGAGAAGGGCGCGCCTCGAGCCCAACCCTCACTCGCTGTAGTCGGCGATATAGATCAGCCTTCCATCATGCTGGCGAAACTCGCTGCGCCCCTCGATCGCGATCGACTGCCCCGCCCTCACCCCGTTCGGTAGATCGATCGCGAACGTGCCTTCGAAACGAATGCGGGCATGGGCGCCGTCGCCGTCCTCCCGCCACGCAGTAATCGTCTGCCGGCGCGTCGAGAACAGGTGGCGCGAGCTTTCGGCGAGGTGGCGCAGTTCGGCGACGCCGAGCGTGCGCACGCTGAGCACGCCGGCGGTGTAGTTCTCGAACACCACCTCGTCCTGCATCGTCGCCAGCATGGCGTCGACATCCATGCGGTTGTAGGCATCGAGGTAGCGGTCGACCAGGGCGCGCATGGGGTGGTTCCGGTTCGGCGGGGCGTGCATTGCAGCACGCGCCTGGCGCCGGTGCCAGTTGCGGCCGCGGCGGATCGCGTCAGGCCCGGGCCAGCAACGCGATCGCCAGCAGCGCCAGGCCCAGGCCGGCGAGGTTGAGGCGGCTCAGCCGCTCGCGGAACAGCAGCGTGCCGGTGAGCGCGCCCAGCACCACCACGCCCAGGTTCATGCTGGCGAACACCAGCGCGGGATGCTGCGGCAGGGCGCGGTGCGCGCGCAGGTAGAACAGGATGTTGCCGAAGTTGCACAAGCCCAGCAGCAGTCCGGCCAGCGCGTTGCGCAGGGTGAAGCGCGGCCCGCCGCGCATGGCGCGCCATGCCGCCAGCGCGAACGCCACCGGCAGCGCCAGCGCGAACATCGCCAGCAGCGCGCCGCCCAGCGGCACGCCCGCCGCCGCCACGCGCTTGAACAGCACGTCGATGCTGCCGAAGCCTGCGAACACCAGCAGCGGCCACAGCCAGCGCGCGGTGCCGCCGCCGTCCCCGCCGCGCTGCGGCCGCCACACCATGCCGATCAGCGCGATAAGGCCCAGCGCGCAGCCCAGCGCCTTCGCCGCATCCAGCCGCTCGCCGAACAGCAGGAAGGCCGCCAGCAGCGAGAGCAGCAGCGACAGCCGCTGCGCCGCGTCCGAACGCACGATGCCCGCGTGCCGCACCGAGGCGCCCAGCGCGAGGAAGACGGTGGGCAGCAGCACGCCCAGCGCGGCAAGCGCGGGCCACGGCGCGCCCGGCTGCCGCAACGGCGCGATCGATGGCTGCAGCAGCAGCGCGGCCAACGCCAACGCGGCCACGTAGTTCCACGCCACCGCCTGGCCGACGTCGACGTTGCCGCGCCTGGCGAGCTTCAGCAGCACCGACACCAGCACGCTGCAGATCGCGCTCGCCAGCACGTAGATCATCGGATCGTTCCGGTTCCAGGGGACGGCAGCATAGCCGCTTGCGCGGCCGCTGCCGTTCGCGGGCGGCGCGGCGAGCGCTACTTCACGCAGCGCCGCAGACCCTTCATCAGCAGGTAGAGATGCGGCGGGTCGGTGGGCGAGTCGATGAAATCGAAGTGCCGATGGAACGCGCGGGCCTTGTCGTCCTTGGCATGTACCGCCAGGGCGCCTATGCCCACGATGTCGGCCGCTTGCGCGGTGCGCCGCAGTGCATCCTTGAGCAGGCCCGCGCCGAGGCCGCGGCCTTGCCAATCGCGATGCACGGCGAGGCGCGCCAGCAGCATCAAGGGCACGGGATGCCGGGCAAGGCCCTTGCTCAAGCGCGCGGGTGCGTGTTCGCAAGCCACCTCGGCCACCACCAGGGTATGGAAGCCGACCACGGCGGCATCGGCCAACGCCACGTAGGTAGTGGCGGCATCGGCCTGTTGGCTGGCCAGCGCGTGGCGCGCGAGGAACCGGTTCAAATCGGACTGGCCGCAATCGAACGCCTCCACCGCATGGCTGCGGGAGAGCTTTTCGATGCGCAGGGCGCTCACTTGCCCTTCCCGCCCTCGAACACGCCGGGTTTGGCGAAGAGCTTGCGGATGCGCGGCAACTCGCGCGGTTCGGCATCCAGCGCCGCCTGGAAGGCCTTCCACCTCTCGCCGTCCAGCCCGAAATGGCGGCGTGCCGCCAGCATTTCCTCGGCACGCGACAGGGCGCTGTCCAGCACGAACTCGGAGACGGAGCGGCGCTCGGCCGCCGCCGCCGTCTGCAAGGCTTGCTTGGCGGCTGTGGTCAGGCGCAGATCGAGTTTTTCGGTGCGTGTCGCGCTGGCGGTCATGGCGGCGATCCTCTGTGCCGGCCAAGCATGGCAGCGTCGCCAGACAATGTCTGGACAACATGCCGGTTACGCGCCATCGGTCCCGCAGCGGTGCCATCGATGGTTGCAGCAGTGCGGCCAGCGCCAACGACGACACGGAACCAATCGGCGCGTGGCCGGTCTGCGCCATGACCCGCGCGCCGTGCGGCGTCGCATGACCGGGATGGAACCTCGCAGCATGAACGAACGGAAGGCAGCGGCTGGGCGGCATGGGTATCACGGGCACCTGCGCTGGTCGCGCGTCGCCACGCTGGCGGCGGTGCTGCTGATCCACCTGGGCTTCCTCGCCTTCCTGCTCGCGCCGCCGCCGGGCTGGCGCTGGCCGGCGGCGAACGAGTCGCCCGCATTGCAGGACACGCTGCGCGTGCGCCTGTTGCCGGCGCGGATCGAACCGCCGCGACCCATCGCGCCGAACCCGCGACGCCCCGCACATGCCACGCCGGTTGCGCAGCGACCGCCGCTCGTGGCCTTGCCCACCCGAACGACGCCGCAGGCGCCGCTGCCCGCGGCGCCACGTTCCATCGACAGCCTGATCGCCACCGCGCCGCCGGACTACGTCGCGGGCGGCGGGCGGCTGTCCGGCCCGGACTACGGGCGGCAGAACGTGCGCGTGCCGGGCAGCGGCGCGCCGGTGCGCGGCATGCCGGTGTTCCGCATGGCCGATCCGCGCATGCAGGGCGTGGCCGGCGCGATCCGCTTCATCGGCCATCTGACCGGCGCCGTCGATCCGCACTGCCTGCAGCTCGACGCCTGGCAAGGCATGTCGCCGCAGGAGCGCATCGCGAACCACGTCGATGCCGACGATGCGCAGATGGCGGCCATCGCCGCGCGCTACGGCTGCCGCGACCCGCTGCAGCCGGGTGCCGCGATGTACTACTACCGGCACCCGAACTGAGCGTGCCGGCGGCGCGTGCGCCGGACGCCGCCTAGCGGCGCAGCGCCGCCGCCTCGCGCGCCAGCTGCTCGATGCCGGCCCAGTCGCCGGCCTTGAGCTTGTCCTTCGGCGTGAGCCAGGAGCCGCCCACGCAGGCCACGTTGGGCTGGGCGAGGAAGTCGGGCGCGCTGGCGAGGCTGATGCCGCCGGTGGGGCAGAAGCGGATCTGCGGCAGCGGGCTGGCCCAGGCGGCGAGCAGTTTCGCGCCGCCCACGGGCACGGCGGGGAACAGTTTGAGGTGCCTGTAGCCGCGTTCGAGCAGGCTCATCGCCTCGCCCGCGGTGGCCACGCCGGGCAAGAGCGGCAGCGCATTGGCGTCGGCGGCGTCGAGCAGTTTCGGCGACACGCCGGGCGACACCGCGAAGCGCGCGCCGGCGATGCGCGCGGCTTCGAGCTGCTGGCCGTCGAGCACGGTGCCCACGCCCACCACCGCGTCCGGCACTTCGCCGGCAATGGCGCGGATCGCGTCCAGCGCGCAGGGCGTGCGCAGCGTCACCTCGATGCTGCGGATGCCGCCGGCCACCAGCGCGCGCGCCATCGGCACGGCATGGGCGAGCTCGTCGACGATCACCACCGGCACGACCGGGGCGAGGGCGAGGATGTCGGCGAGTTGTTGCTGTTTGCTGTCTTGGGGGTTCATGGATGGGCTCGGTGTGAGGTGTCTTGCAGGTCACGAATCCCCGTTCGGGCTGAGCGTAGCCTGCGATAGCAGGCGGAGTCGAAGCGCCGTGCGTGGTGCCCTTCGACTCTGGCGCTGCGCGCCTACGCTCAGGGTGAACGGGAAAATTGTCGATTGAGATTCGACACAAGGAAAAATCAGGCGTCGGTGGCGCCGAAGATGGTGGCGCCGGCGTCGGCCGCGCCCACCGCGTTGCGCAGCACCGCGAACAGCTCGCGGCCCATGCCCGTGTGGTGCTTGGCGAGGTCGAGGCTGTCCACGCTGCGTGCGGCCCATTCGGCGGGATCGACCTTCGCTTCCAGCGTGCCGGCCACGGTGTCCAGGCGCACGAGGTCGCCGTTGCGCAGCTTGCCCAGCGGGCCGCCGGCGGCGGCTTCGGGGGTGACGTGGATCGCCGCCGGCACCTTGCCGGAGGCGCCGGACATGCGGCCGTCGGTGACGATGGCCACGCGGTGCCCGCGCGACTGCAGCACCGACAGCGGCGGGGTGAGCTTGTGCAGCTCGGGCATGCCGATCGCCTTGGGGCCCTGGAAGCGCACCACCGCCACGAAGTCGCGGAACAGTTCGCCGCGGTTGAACGCGGCCTGCACTTCCTCCTGGCCGTCGAAGACGATCGCCGGCGCCTCGATCACCTGGCGGTCCTCCGGCATCGAGGACACCTTGATCACCGCGGTGCCGAGGTTGCCCTTGAGCACGCGCAGGCCGCCGTCCTGGCGGAACGGTTCGCCCGCCGGACGCAGCACGTCGAGGTCGCCACTCTGCGTCACCTCGTTCCACACCAGCCGGCCCTGCGCGTCCAGCGCGGGCATGCGGCGGTAGGCGTCCAGGCCCTGGCCCCACACGGTCCGCACGTCGCCGTGCAGCAGGCCCGCGTCGAGCAGCGAGCCGATCAGGAACGGCATGCCGCCGGCCTGGTGGAAGTGGTTCACGTCGGCGCTGCCGTTGGGGTACACGCGCGCCATCAGCGGCACCACCGCGGAAAGCGCGTCGAAGTCGTCCAGCGTGAGCACGATGCCGGCCGCGCGCGCCATCGCGACGAGGTGCATCAAATGGTTGGTGGAGCCGCCGGTGGCGTGCAGGCCGACCACCGCGTTGACGATGGTGCGCTCGTCCACCAGCCGGCCGATCGGCGTGAAATCCTCGCCCTGCGCGGTGATCGTGCGCGCGCGGAACACCGCGGCGCGGGTCAGCGCCGCGCGCAGCGGCTCGTGCGGATGCACGAAGCTCGCGCCTGGCAGGTGCAGGCCCATGATCTCCATCAGCATCTGGTTGGAGTTCGCGGTGCCGTAGAAGGTGCAGGTGCCGGCGGCGTGGTAGGCGCCGGCCTCGGCTTCCAGCAGCTCCTCGCGGGTGGCCTGGCCTTCCGCGTAGCGCTGGCGCACCTTGGCCTTCTCGGTGTTCGGCAGGCCGCTGGCCATCGGGCCGGCCGGCACGAAGATGGTGGGGATGTGGCCGAAGCTCAGCGCGCCGATGAAGAGGCCCGGCACGATCTTGTCGCAGATGCCCAGCATCAGCGCGGCGTCGAAGGTGTCGTGCGACAGCGACACCGCGGTGGCGAGCGCGATCACCTCGCGCGAGAACAGCGAGAGCTCCATGCCGCTGCGGCCCTGGGTGATGCCGTCGCACATCGCCGGCACGCCGCCGGCCACCTGCGCCACCGCGCCCACCAGCCGCGCGGCCTGGCGGATCTGCTCGGGATAGGACTCGTACGGCTGGTGCGCCGAGAGCATGTCGTTGTAGGCGGTGACGATGCCGATGTTCGGCGTCGTGGTGCCCTTCAGCGCGGCCTTGTCCTGGCCGCTGGCGGCGAAGGCGTGGGCGAGGTTGCTGCAGCCCAGCCGGTGGCGGTACGGCCCGCGGCTGGCGGCCTCGTCGATGCGCGCGAGGTAGGCGCTGCGCGTGGCGCGGCTGCGCTCGGCGATGCGGGTGGTGACTTCGGCGAGGGTGGGGTGAAGAGTCATGGCACAAATCCGGAAATCATGGGACGGAGCGAACAGCGGGCCATGGATGGCCCGCCCGCGAAGCAGGCGCATGCGCCTGCTTCGGCGGAGCCCCGGCCAAGCCGGGGCGAGCCAAAAACGGGCAGGAGCCCGTTTTTGGCATCAGGCACGGCGCTCTGGCTCTGACACCCGCCGTACCCGCGAAAAAGCGAAAGCCTTTACCTATGCCATGCGAGTGCCGTCCTGCACTCGCCCGGCTCGGCCAACCCGACTGCGCCGGGCTGGCCTCCGTCGGGCAACGGTGAAGCCGTTGCCCGACGAGCGGCCCATCCATGGGCCGCGCGCGCTCCGATCACGGACACCAGTACACCGCAAGCGGCACCTTGCCCTGCAGCACGACGGCCCGCACCGGATAGTCCTTCGCGCCATCCAGCCCCAGCCGCACGTCCGCCAGCAGGTCGCGCTTCTTCGCGCCCTGCACCAGGAGGTACAGTGCGCGCGTGTCCAGCAGCGCGGGCAGGGTCAGCGTGATGCGCGGCTCGCCGGCGCCGGGCGCGTGCATCGGCAACACCTTCGCCGTGCCGTGCGGGTCGAGCGCCGCGGCAAGATGGTCGCCGCCGGGGAAGAACGAGGCGGTGTGGCCGTCCTCGCCCATGCCCAGCACCACCGCGTCGAACGGCGCGGGCAGCGCGGCGATGCGCGCCTGCGCTTCCGCGAGGCCGGCTTCGGGCGTGGCCGCGCCGGTGTAGAGCGGCACGAAGCGCGCCGCGGCGGCCGCGTCCTGCAGCAGGGTTTCCTGCACCAGCTTCGCGTTGGAGCGCGGGTCGGTGGCGGGCACCCAGCGTTCGTCGACCAGGGTGACGACCACGCGCGACCAGTCCAGCGCCTCGCGCGCCAGCCGCGCGAAGAACAGCTTGGGCGTGCTGCCGCCCGACACCGCGAGCAGCGCCGCGCCGCGCGCCGCGAGGCCTTCGCGCAGGCGCGCGGCGACGCGCTCGGCCAGCGCCTCGGCCTGGGCGGCGGCGTGGGTGAAGCTGTGCGTGGTGACGTCGGACGGCACGCTCATGCGTTGTCCTCGTGCCAGGTGCGGCCGTCGCGCTCGATCAGCGCCACCGCGGCGCTCGGGCCCCAGCTGCCGGAGGCGTAGGGGCGCGGCGGCTCGCCGCTGGCGGCCCATGCGGCGAGGATCGGATCGGCCCAGCGCCACGCCGCTTCCACCTCGTCGCGGCGCATGAACAGGGTGGGGTTGCCGCGCACCACGTCGAGCAGCAGGCGCTCGTAGGCGTCCGGCTGCGCCACGCCGAACGCTTCGGCGAAGCTCATGTCCAGCGGCACGTGGCGCAGGCGCAGGCCGCCGGGGCCGGGGTCCTTGATCGTGAGCCACAGCTTCACGCCTTCGTCCGGCTGCAGGCGCAGCACCAGCCGGTTCTGCCCGAGCGGGCCCGCGCTGGCGTCGAAGATCGAGTGCGGCACCGGCTTGAACGCCACCACGATCTCCGACACGCGCTCGGGCAGGCGCTTGCCGGTGCGCAGGTAGAACGGCACGCCGGCCCAGCGCCAGTTCGCGATCTCGGCCTTGAGCGCCACGAAGGTCTCGGTGTCCGACTTCGCGCCGTCCAGCTCCTCGGCGTAGCCCGGCACCGCCTGGCCCTCGGCCACGCCGGCGCGGTACTGGCCGCGCACGGTGAGCTGGGCCGCGTTGCTTTCGTCGATGCGCTTGAGCGAGCGCAGCACCTTGAGCTTCTCGTCGCGCACCGCGTCGGGCGCGAGCGAGGCGGGCGCTTCCATCGCCACCATGCACAGCAGTTGCAGCAGGTGGTTCTGCACCATGTCGCGCAGCGCGCCGGCGCGGTCGTAGTAGCCGGCGCGGCGGCCCAGGCCCAGCGTCTCGGCCACGGTGATCTGCACGTGGTCGATGTGGCTGGCGTTCCACAGCGGCTCGAACAGCGCGTTGCCGAAGCGCAGCGCCAGCAGATTCTGCACCGTCTCCTTGCCGAGGTAATGGTCGATGCGATAGGTCTGCGACTCGGCGAACACCTGGCCCACCGCGTCGTTGATCCGGTTCGCGCTGGCGAGGTCGCGGCCGATCGGCTTCTCCAGCACCACGCGCGAGCGTTCGCCGTTCAGGCCGTGCTGGCCGAGCCGGCGGCAGATGTCCTCGAACAGCTCGGGCGAGGTGGACAGGTAGAACACGCGGATGTGCCCGGGCCGCTCGCCGACCAGCGCGGCGAACGCGTTCCAGCCCTCGTCCTTGCGCGCGTCCAGCGGGCGGTAGAACACCTGCTGCAGGAAGGCGTCGACCTTCGCGGCGTCGGCGCCCTTGCCCGCCAGCGTCTCGCGCAGCTGGGCGCGGTAGCCGGCGTCGTCCAGCGGCTCGCGGGCCACGCCGACGATGCGGCTGCCGGCGGGAATCTGGCCGTCGGCGTAGCGGTGGAACAGCGCGGGCAGCAGCTTGCGCAGGGCGAGGTCGCCGGTGCCGCCGAAGATCACCAGGTCGAAGTCGTCGACCATCTGGAAAGTAGCCGTCACGCAGGCACCTCGATACGGGGAGGACGGATGGGCCGGAGGGGAGGTCGGCCCGTACCGCGACGATAGTACCAGTGAAATACCAGGGCAAGCATGGCCATGCATACGAATTCATGGCCGTGCCGAAATGGATGCATACGCGGCCTTTTTGTTGGTTTCAACTGAAACGGACGTCCGGACGGCTTGCGGCCAATGGTTTGCTATTGGTATCTTCTGCGCATGGAAACCGCCCTCGCCCGCGAATACCGCCGCATCTGCCGCGACCCGGCCAGCCACCAGCCGCTGGCCTACCTGCGCCTGCGCCGCGCGATCCGCAACGTGGTCGAGCAGCGCGCGATCGAGCCGGGCCAGGCGCTGCCCAGCGAGCGCGACCTGTCGCAGGCGCTCAAGCTGTCGCGCGTCACCGTGCGCAAGGCGATCGCCGGCCTGGTCGAGGAAGGCCTGCTCACCCAGCGCCACGGCGCCGGCACCTTCATCGCCGAGCGCATCGTCAAACCGATGTCGCGGCTGTCCAGCTTCACCGAGGACCTGCGCGACCGCGGCCTGCACCCGCGCTCGGAATTCTTCGAGCGCAGCGTGGGCGAGGTGACGCCGGAGGAGGCGATGGCGATGAACCTGTCGCCCGGCTCGCTGGTGGCGCGGCTGCACCGCGTGCGCTACGGCCAGGACGAACCGCTGGCGATCGAGCGCAGCGTGGTGCCGGCCAGCATCCTGCCCGACCCGACGCTGGTGCGCGATTCGCTGTACGAGGTGCTGGAATCGCTGGGCTGCCGCCCGAAGCGCGCGCTGCAGCGCCTGCGCGCGGTGTCGCTGGGCCAGCAGCACGCGCGCCTGCTGCACGTGGCCGCCGGCAGCGCCGGGCTCAACATCGAGCGGCGCAGCTTCCTCGACGACGGCCGCGTGGTCGAGTTCACCTGCTCCTGGTACCGCGGCGACATCTACGACTTCGTCGCCGAGTTGCACGCCGACTGATGCTTCATGGAGCCGCCGATTTTTTGCTCGTCATTCCAGCGAAAGCTGGAATCCAGCGCCTTTGCGTTCAAGATTTTTGAGCCACTGGATCCCAGCTTTCGCTGGGATGACGAAAAGCTTTCGCCCCCGGATACGAGAACCCCATGCACGCCAGCGACACCCTGATGTACCGCGAAGCGCACGAATCCGCCGAGGTGGTGGCGCGCCAGTTTGCCGCCAACGAGCGCGTGGTCAGCGAACTCGCCGCCGCGCTGCGCGCGCAGCCGCCGCGCTTCATCGTCACCTGCGCGCGCGGCAGCTCCGACCACGCCGCCGCCTACGCCAAGTACGTGTTCGAAACCCAGCTCGGCATCGCCACCGCCTCGGCCTCGCCCTCGGTGACCTCGGTGTACGCGGCGCCCCAGCAGTGGGACGGCGCGCTGTTCATCGCGATCTCGCAGTCGGGCAAGAGCCCCGACCTGGTGCGCAACGCGCAGGCCGCGAAAGCCGCCGGCGCGCGCGTGGTGGCGATGGTCAACGTGGAGGACTCGCCGCTGGCGGAAATCGCCGACACCGTGATCCCGCTGCACGCCGGCCCCGAGCGCAGCGTGGCCGCCACCAAGAGCTACCTCGCCGCGCTGGCCGCGATCCTGCACCTGTGCGCGCGCTGGCACGGCGACGCCAAGCTCGCCGCTGCGCTGGATGCGCTGCCCGGCGCGCTGCGTGCGGGCTGGGACGCGGACTGGTCGGCGCTGGTCGACGGCCTCGCCGCCGCGCACAACCTGTTCGTGGTGGGCCGCGGCTTCGGCTTTGCCGCCGCACTGGAGGCGGCGCTCAAGTTCAAGGAAACCTGCGGCCTGCACGCCGAGGCGTTCAGCGCCGCCGAGGTGAAGCACGGCCCGATGGCCCTGGTCGGCCCCGACTTCCCGGTGCTGTGCTTCGCCCAGGACGACGACACGCTGGACAGCACGCTGGCGGTGGCGCGCGAATTCCGCGGCCGCGGCGCGAACGTGCTGGTGGCCGCGCCGGGCAAGAGCGGCGACGGCTTCCTGCCGCTCGCCGCCGGTCTGCCCGCCATCTGCACGCCGCTGCTCGCCATCCAGAGCTTCTACCGTGCGGCCAGCGCGCTGTCGCTGCGCCGCGGCTACAACCCCGACGTGCCGCCGCACCTCAACAAGGTCACCGAAACTGTCTGACCCGCCCCCTGTAGGAGCGCACCCTGTGCGCGAATGCTTTTGCTCCGATCAGCGCCAGGGCATTCGCGCACAGGGTGCGCTCCTACAGGTCACCGCCACCGAGACGTCCGCCATGCCCACCGCCCTCACCCACGCCCGTATCCTCACCGCTCACGGCTGGCGCGACGATCTCGCCGTGCTGATCGACGGCGGGCGCATCGCCGCGCTGCTGCCGCACGACCACGCGTCGATCCGCGCGGCGCGCCAGGACGATCTGGACGGCCAAACGCTGGTGCCCGGCTTCATCGACGTGCAGGTGAACGGCGGCGGCGGCGCGCTGTTCAACGCCGCGCCCACGGTGGACACGATCCGCGCGATCGGCGCCGCGCATCGCAGGTTCGGCACCACCGGCTTCCTGCCCACGCTGATCAGCGACAGCGTGGACGCCATGCGCGCCGCGCTGGCCGCGGTGGAGCAGGCCTTCGACGCAGGCGTGCCGGGCCTGCTCGGCGTGCATCTGGAAGGGCCGTACCTCGCGCCCGAGCGCAAGGGCGTGCACGATCCGAAGTGGTTCCACGTGCCGGGCGAGGAAGAACTCGCGATGCTCTGTGCGCCGCACCGCGGCGTGCGCCTGGTGACGCTGGCGCCCGAGCGCGTGCCGCACGCGAGCATCGCGCGGCTTGCCGCTGCCGGCGTGCTGGTCAACGCCGGCCATACCGCCGCCGATCACGCCACCACCCGCGCCGCGCTGGCTGCGGGCGTGCGCGGCTTCACCCACCTGTTCAACGCGATGACGCCGCTGGGCAGCCGCGAACCCGGCGTGGTGGGTGCGGCGCTGGACGACCCCGGCAGCTGGTGCGGCATCATCGTCGACGGCCACCACGTGCATCCGGCCAGCCTGCGCAACGCGATCGCCGCCAAGGCGCCGGGCAAGATGCTGCTGGTCACCGACGCGATGCCGCCGGTGGGCGCGGACGACCCCAGCTACGTGCTCAACGGCGAAACCATCGTGGTGAAGGACGGCATCTGCCAGACCGCGAACGGCGTGCTCGCCGGCTCCGCGCTGGACATGGCCACCGCCGTGCGCAACAGCGTGACGATGCTCGGCCTGCCGCTGGACGAAGCCGTGCGCATGGCCAGCACCTACCCCGCCGATTTCCTCGGCCTCGGCGCCAGCCACGGCCGCATCGCGGTGGGCTATCAGGCCGACCTCGTGGCGATGGACGCCGACTGCCGCGTGCGGCGCAGTTGGATCGGCGGCGTGTCGGGCTGAAGCCCGAGCCGTGGCGGTGAATGTCGGGCTGAAGCCCGACCCACGAATGCCATTGCTCTTGTAGGTCGGGCTTCAGCCCGACAACGTCTTCCACGCATGCCCGACATGCCGCCACCCGGCATCGTGGCACCGTGATCGGGATGAATCCCGACCCACGCCAACGGGAGGCGCAATGAGCTGGAACGATCTGCGCAAGGGGCGCGCGTCGCTGCCCGGCCATGCCTACCACATCACCGCCGTGACCCGGCAGCGGACGCCGTATTTCGCCGCGCTCGACAACGGACGCAAGCTGGTCCGGGAGCTGATGGCACTGCAAGCCGAAGGGCGCTGCGAAACCCTGTGCTACGTGGTGATGCCCGATCACCTGCACTGGCTGATGGCACTGCGCGACGGCAGCCTGGCCGAGGCCGTGCGTCTGCTGAAGGGGCGCTCGGCACGCGCCCTCGGCCACGCGGCATGGCAGCCGAACTATTTCGACCACGCGGTGCGCGGCGACGAGGATCTGCGCACGACGGCGCGCTACATCGTGGCCAACCCCTTGCGTGCCGGGCTGGTCGAGCGCATCGGCGACTATCCGCTGTGGGATGCGATCTGGGTGGACGAAACATTGTCGCCGTAGCTCGGGCTTGCAGGTCGGGCTTGCAGGTCGGGCTTGTAGGTCGGGCTTCAGCCCGACACCAGGCGCCACGCAAAAAGCCGTCGGGATGAATCCCGACCCACGGGAATCCACGCCTGCGACAAACGCTCGCGTTGCCGCGTATGGCCATCCAAAGCTAGACTTCGCCCGTTCAGGTGTCCCGACGGCCGTCGCCGGAGGGATGAAACGGGAAGCCGGTGCGTGGCGCATGCCACCAGTCCGGCGCTGCCCCCGCAACGGTAGGCGAGCAAATGCGTGGCCTGTCGCCACTGTGTCCGATGACACGGGAAGGCGCCACGCGGGACGATGCGGAATCGTCGCTCGCAAGCCCGGAGACCGGCCCGGACGATGACTGCTGGCTCGCGGTGGGCGAGGCCGGACAGACGCGTCCGGCCTTGCCGTGCCTGCCTGTTCACGCCTTTCCGTTTCCGTTCGCCGGCCCATTGGAATGCAATGCGCCGCGGGTGCGCGGCCGAGGAACGTGACGCGATGAAGAAGACCCTGCTGGCCGCGGCGCTGCTGTGCTGCCTCCCCGCCGCCCATGCCGCCGACCAGAACGACGCCAGCGCGCTGGCGCCGGTGATCGTCACCGCCACCCGCACGCCGATCACCGCGGACGACGCGCTGACCGCGGTCAGCGTGATCACCCGCGCCGACATCGAGCGGCTGCAGCCGGTGTCGCTGCAGGACCTGCTCGCCGGCTTGCCGGGCGTGGGCATCGCGCAGAGCGGCGGCCTCGGCCAGCTCAGCGCGCTGTACCTGCGCGGCAGCAATTCCACCCACACGCTGGTGCTGGTCGACGGCGTGCGGATCGGCTCGGTGAGCGCCGGCGAGGCCGCGCTGGAGCAGCTGCCGGTGGAGCAGATCGAGCGCATCGAGATCGTGCGCGGCCCGCGTTCCAGCCTGTACGGCGCCGACGCGATCGGCGGCGTGATCCAGATCTTCACCCGCCACGGCCAGGCCGGCGGCGGCCTCGCGCCCTCGCTCAGCCTCACCGCGGGCAGCCACGGGCTGTTCGGCGGCCAGGCCGGCCTGGCCGGCGGCGACGCGCACGCCTGGTACAACCTCAGCCTGGGCGGCAAGTACACCAGCGGCTTCCCCGCCTGCCGGATGGGCGCGGCCGAGGCGATGGCCGGCTGCTACGTCGACGATCCGCGCAGCGACGCCTACCGCAACTGGAACGGCGCGGCGAACGCCGGCTACCGCTGGGACAACGGCACCGAGCTGGCCTTCACCTGGCTGCGCAGCAAGAGCGACGTGGAGTTCGCCGGCAGCCCGTACGGCGGCAACAACGCGATCAACGAGCAGCGCGTGGCTGGCGCGCGACTGGGCTTCTCGCCGCTGCAGGCGTGGAAGCTCACGCTGAACGCGGGCCAGAGCAAGGATCTCTCCGACACCTACTACCAGGGCAGCTACTACGGCGCGTACTACGCGCACACGCCCACCGGCTTCTACGCTTCGCGGCGCAACCAGTTCTCGTGGCAGAACGACCTCGCGCTGGCGCCGAACCAGCTGCTGACCGTGGGCGTGGACTACCAGCAGCAGCACCTTGCCAGCAGCACCGGCTACCTCGCCACACGCAGCGAGGACACCGGCACCTATGCGCAGTACCAGGGCACGTTCGGCCGCCACGAGCTGCAACTGTCGGCGCGGCACGACCACGACCAGCAGTTCGGCAACCACGACACCGGCGCGGCGGCCTGGGGCTACCGCTTCGAGCATGGCCTGCGCGTGTACGCCAGCTACGGCACCGCGTTCCACGCGCCGACCTTCAACGACCTGTACTATCCGCCGTACGCGCCGGGCGTGCCGTCGGCAAACCCGGACCTCAAGCCGGAGAAGTCGCGCAGCGCCGAGCTGGGTCTGGCCCAGCAACTGGCCGGCTGGAACTGGGGCGTGAGCGCCTACCAGACCCGCATCGACGACCTGATCCTGCTCGACCCGGCGCGCAACTACGTGCCGTTCAACGTCAGCAAGGCGCGCATCCGCGGTCTGGAAGGTCAGCTCGGCGCGAACCTGGGCGGCTGGCAGCTGCAGGGCTACCTCACCCTGCTGCAGCCGAAGAACATCGAGGGCGCGAACGACGGCAAGCGGCTGCCGCGCCGCGCCGAGCGTACCGCGCGCATCGACCTCGACCGCCGCTACGGCGCGTTCGGCGTCGGCGCCACCTGGTACGCCGCCGGCGACAGCTACGACGATGCCGCCAACCTGCACCGCCTCGGCGGCTACAGCACGTTGGCGCTGCGTGCGAGCTGGCACTTCACGCCGGACTGGCAGGTCGAGGCCAAGCTGGCGAACGCGTTCGATCGCCGCTACGAGACCGCGTACTACTACAACCAGCCCGGCCGCAGCTGGTACCTCACCCTGCGCTACAGTCCAGCCGCGCGATGATGGTGCACCAGGGCGCCACCATCGCCGCCGACGCGGAAACGGAGCAAGCATGCACAGCCTGATCCTTGGCGGCGCCCGCTCGGGCAAGAGCGCGCTGGCCGAGCGCCTGGCGCTGGCCGGCGGCCGCGCGGTGACCTATGTCGCCACCGCACGGCCCGGCGACGACGAGATGGCGGCGCGCATCGCGCACCATCGCGCGCGCCGGCCGGCCGCGTGGGCGTGCGTGGAAGAGCCGCTGGCGCTGGCGCAGGCGCTGCGCCAGGAAGCGCGCGCGGACCGCTGCGTGCTGGTCGATTGCCTCACGCTGTGGCTCAGCAACCTGCTGCACGAGGCCGATCCGCACCGCTTCGAGCGCGAGCGCGCCGAGTTGCTGCAGACGCTGCCGCAGCTGCCCGGCGAGATCCTGCTGGTGAGCAACGAGGTCGGCCTCGGCGTGGTGCCGATGGGCGAACTCAGCCGCCGTTTCGTCGACGAGTCCGGGCGCCTGCAGCAGGCGCTGGCGGCGCTGTGCGATCGCGTGATCTTCGTGGCGGCCGGTTTGCCGCTGTGCCTGAAAGGAACCCTTGCATGAACCTGTCCGAACCCTGCCGCGCACCCGATCCCGCGATGGAGGCCGCCGCGCGCGCGCGGCAGGCCTGCCTGACCAAGCCGCCGGGTTCGCTCGGCGCGCTGGAATCCGCCGCGATCCGGCTGGCGGCGCTGCAGGGCACGCCGCAGCCCGCGCTGGACACGGTGTGGATCAGCATTTTCGCCGGCGACCACGGTGTGGCGGCCGAAGGCGTGTCGGCGTTTCCGCAGGTGGTCACCGGCGAGATGGTGCGCAACTTCGCCGGCGGCGGCGCGGCGATCAGCGTGCTGGCGCGCGAGCTCGGCGCCCGCCTGGAGGTGGTCAACCTCGGCACGGTGAACGATCCGGGCGAGATCGCCGGCGTGCGCCGCGCGATCATCGCCGCGTCCACCGCGAATTTCTGCGTCGAGCCCGCGATGACGCAGGCGCAGCTGCAGGCCGCGCTGGACGCCGGCGCCGACAGCGTGCGCGCGGCCCGTGCCGCGGGCGCCCAGCTGTTCGTCGGCGGCGAAATGGGCATCGCCAACACCACCGCGGCCAGTGCGCTGGGCTGCGCCCTCCTGGGCGAGTCGCCGGCCTCGCTGAGCGGCGCCGGCACCGGCCTCGACGCCGCCGGCGTGGCGCACAAGGCGCAGGTGATCGCCCGCGCGCTGGCCCGCCACGCCGCGGTCGACACGCCGCTGGAACGGCTGCGCTGCCTCGGCGGCTTCGAGATCGCCGCGCTGGCCGGCGCCTACGTCGCCGCCGCGCAGGCGGGGCTGCCGGCGCTGGTCGACGGCTTCATCAGCTCGGTGGCGGCGCTGGCGGCGGTGCGGATCAATCCGGCCTGCCGCGACTGGCTGCTGTTCTCGCATCGCTCGCAGGAGCGCGGGCATGCCCGCGTGCTGGCCGCGCTGGCGGCCGAGCCGCTGATCGACCTGGGCCTGCGCCTCGGCGAGGGCAGCGGCGCGGCGATCGCGGTGCCGCTGCTGCGGCTGGCCTGCGCGCTGCACAACCGGATGGCCACGTTCGAGCAGGCCGGGGTCAGCGGCGCGTGAACGCGACCGCGCTCACCCTGCTGCGCCACGGCGACACCGGCCGGCACGGCTTCCGCGGCCGGCTCGACGATGCCTTGAGTGAAACAGGCTGGCAGCAGCTGCGCGCGGCGGTGGCAGGACACGAGTGGGATGCCGTGGCCTCCTCGCCGCTGCAGCGCTGCGCGCAATTCGCGGCCGAACTGGCGACGGCGCGCGGCCTGCCGCTGCGGCTCGATCCGCGGCTGGCCGAGTACGACTTCGGCGCCTGGCAGGGCGTGCCGGTCGCGACGCTGGCTGCGGAACAGGGCGAAGCGCTGGGCCGCTTCTGGGCCGACCCGTGGGCGCATCCGCCGCCGGGCGCCGAGCGCCTGGCCGCGTTCGAGTCGCGGCTGGTAGCGGCGCTGGACGCGCTGGTCGCCGAGTGGCGCGGCCGGCGCGTGCTGGTGGTCACCCATGGCGGCGCGATCCGCCTGCTGCGCTGCCTCGCCGAGGGCCGCGGCTACGGCGACATGAGCGGCCTCGAGGTGGCGCACGCTTCGCTGCACCGCCTGCCCTGGCCGCCGGCGTGCCGCCACGCGGTGCGCGCCTGATGCGCGGCCTGCTCGCGGCGCTCGGTTTCCTGACCCGGGTGCCGGTGCCGCCCGCGGTGTTCGACGATGCCCGTGCGCGGGCGCAGTCGCTGGCGTGGTATCCGCTGGTCGGCCTGCTGCTCGGCGCCGTGCTGGCGGCGCTGGCGTGGCTGCTGCGCGGCACGCCGCCGCTGCTGGCCGCCGCCCTGCTGCTGTGCGCGTGGGTGTGGCTGAGCGGCGCGATGCACCTGGACGGCCTCGCCGACAGCGCCGACGCCTGGGTGGGCGGGCTGGGCGACCGCGCGCGCACGCTGGAGATCATGAAGGACCCGCGCAGCGGCCCGATCGGCGTGGCGGCGGTGGGCCTGCTGCTGCTGCTGAAGTTCGCCGCGCTGGCCAGCCTGCCGCCAGGCGGTTGGCCGGCCTTGCTGCTGGCGCCGCTGCTCGGCCGCAGCGTGCTGACCCTGGCTTTCCTCGGCCTGCCCTACGTGCGCGCCGGCGGCCTCGGCAGCGCGCTGGCCGACGCGCCGCGCGCTGCGTGCGTCGTCGCGCTGCTGCTGACTGGCGCGACGTGTCTGCTGCCCGGCTGGCGCGGGCTCGCCGGCGGGCTCGCCGCGCTGCTGGTGTTCGCGCTGTGGCGCCGCGCCTGCCTGCAGCGCCTGGGCGGCATGACCGGCGACACCTGCGGCGCGCTGGCCGAACTGGTCGAGGCGGCCGTGCTGGTGGCGTGGCTGGTTCGCGCGTGACGGCACCCTGCCTTCCGGCAGGGTGTGGACTTCAGGCACATACGCCGCGGCGCGGCGGCAGGCATAAAGTGCGCATGTCTGGCCCCGACGCCATTGTCATGCGTGCGCACTCCCCACCCCGGCGCGCCGCGGAGGACCGTTGAACATCTTCGCGCCCATGATCCGCCGACCGATCGGCACCGTGCTGCTGGCCTGCGGGCTGGCGCTGGCCGGGGCGTGGGCCTACCTGCTGCTGGGCGTGGCGGCGTTCCCGGCGATGGAATTGCCGTTCATGGGCGTGGTCGCGCAGCTGCCCGGCGCCAGCGCGCAGGTGATGGCCTCCGCCGTGGTGGCGCCGCTGGAGCGGCACCTGGGCCGCATCCCCGGCGTGCAGCACATCGACTCGACCGCCACCGAGGGCAGCGCGCGGATCGGCCTGCAGCTCGACTTCGGCCGCAATCCCGACCAGCTCGCGCACGACGTGCAGGCGGCGATCAACGCGGCGATGCCGGACCTGCCGCAGGGCATGCCCAGCCTGCCGGTCTACTTCAAGGCGAACACCTCGCAGATCCCCATCCTGCTGGTGGCGCTGACCTCGACCAGCCTGCCGCCGGACAAGCTGTACGACCTCACCGATACCCTGCTCAAGCCCGCGGTGGCGCAGATCCCCGGCGTGGCGCAGGTGAACGTGGGCGGCGGCACGCCGCATGCGGTGCGGGTGGCGTTGAACACCGCCGCGCTGGCGCATGCCGGCATCACCGCGAACGACGTGGCGAATGCGCTGCGTGCGGCCAACGTCACCGCGCCGCAGGGCGTGGTCGGCAACGGCGCCACCGTGCTCACGGTGAGCGCGAACGACGCCCTGCACGACGTGCAGGATTTCGCGCGGCTGGTGATCGCCAGCCACAACGGCGTGCCGATCCGGTTGTCCGATGTCGCCACCATCACCGGCGGCCAGCAGGACCAGTACGCCGCGGCCTGGTTCAACGACCGGCGCGCGGTGGTGCTGCAGGTCACCAAGCGCACCGACGCGAACGCGGTGGCCACGGTGGAGGCGGTCCGCGCGCGCCTGCCCGAGCTGCGCGGGCTGCTGCCCGCCGACGTGCAGATCACCCCGATCTTCGACCTCACGCCGACCACGATGTCGGCGCTGCACGAGGTGGAGGTGGCGCTGCTGGTGGGCGTGGCGATGGTGGCGCTGGTGATGCTGGTGTTCCTGCGCCGCGTGCGGCCCACCGCGATCGCGATGTTCAGCGTGCCGCTGTCGCTGGCCGGCGCGCTGGTGGTGATGTGGGCGATGGGCTTCACGCTCAACATCCTCTCGCTGGTGGCGCTGGTGCTGTGCGTGGGCTTCGTGGTGGACGACGCGATCGTGGTGATCGAGAACATCGTGCGCCACATCGAGGCGGGCATGAAACCGCTGGACGCCGCGTTGAAGGGCGTGCGCGAGATCGGCTTCACGGTGATCTCGATCACGCTGTCGCTGATCGCGGTGTTCGGGCCGATGGTGTTCGGCAACAACATGTTCACGATGCTGATGCGCGAGTTCTCGGTGACCCTGATCGCGACGATCGTGATCTCGGCGCTGGTTTCGCTCACGCTCACGCCCGCGCTGTGCGGCCGCTGGCTGGCGCACGACGACGCGCGCGCCGCGCACCAGCCGGGCCGGCTGGAGCGCTGGGCCGAGCGTTTCGACCGCTGGATGCTGCGCGTCTACGAGCGCGGGCTGGACTGGGCCATGTGCCATCGCCGGCTGATGCGCTGGCAGCCGCCGATCCTGCTGGTGCTGACCATCGCGCTGGCGGTGCTGGTGGGCATGACCGCCGGCGGCGGCATCATGCCGAAGGAGGACACCGGGCTGATCCGCGCGCACATCAGCGCCGACGCGAACATCTCGCCCACCCTGATGATGAAGCGCACGCAGCAGATCGTGGCGCGCATCCACGCCGACCCGGCGGTGGCGGACGTGACCGCCTTCTTCGGCGGCGGCATGAACAGCGCGAGCAGCAACGAGGCGCGCATGTTCATCGACCTGAAGCCGCTCGGCAGCGGGCCGGGCCAGCGCCGCGACGGCGCGCAGCAGGTGGTGGACCGGCTGAACAAGGAGTTCAAGCCGCTGGCCGACCTCGACGTGACGCTGACCACGGTGCAGTTCATCAACATGGGTTCGGGCGGCGGCGGCCAGGCGCAGTACAGCTTCAAGCTGATCAGCACCAGCGGCGCGTCGTTGCAGCAGCCCACGCTGGCGCTGGCCAAGGTGATGCGCGGCATGCCGCAGTTCCGCGACGTCAGCACCAGCTTCGACAGCGTCGGCATGCAGCAGATGCTGCAAGTGGACCGCGCCGCCGCGGCGCGGCTGCACCTGAGCATGGGTCAGGTCGACGACGCACTGAACAAGTCGTTCGGCCAGACCCCGGTGTCGACGATCTACTCGGACATCAACCAGTACTACGTGGTGCTCACCTCCGACCGCGCCGACACGCTGAGCCCGGACACCCTGCTCAACACCTACGTGCGCAACGCGCAGGGCAGGATGATCCCGCTGTCGGCGGTGGCGCGCATCCGGCCGCAGATCGCGCCGGTCAGCGTGGAGCACTACGACCAGGTGGAATCGGCCTCGGTCAGCTACAACCTGGCCAAGGACGTGACCCAGGCCGAGGGCCTGCAGCGGGTGAGCCAGGCGATCTTCGCCGCGCACCTGCCGCCCGGCGTGCAGAAGCAGTACACCGGCGAGAACCAGGACCTGCTCGATGCGCTGGGCAACGCGCTGCTGCTACTGCTCGCGGTGATCGGCGCGATGTACGTGGTGCTGGGCATCCTGTACGAAAGCCTGATCCACCCGCTGACCATCATCTCCACCCTGCCCGCCGCCGGCATGGGCGCGTTCCTCGCGATGCTGCTCACGCATACCCAGCTCACCACGATGTCGGTGATCGCGGTGCTGATGCTGATCGGCATCGTGAAGAAGAACGCGATCCTGATGGTGGACTTCGCCCTGGTCGCCGAGCGCGAGCGCGGGCTGGCTCCGCCCGCGGCGATCCGCGAGGCGGCGCTGGTGCGCTTCCGCCCGATCACCATGACCACCCTGGTGGCGATGGGCGCGGCGTTGCCGTTGGCGATCGGCTTCGGCGCGGGTTCGGAGATGCGCCAGCCGCTGGGCATCGCGATCCTCGGCGGCCTGTTCGTGTCGCAGCTGCTGACCCTGCTCTCGACGCCGGCGATCTACCTGTGGCAGCACGACCGCCGCGAGCGCAAGGCGCAGCGCCGCGCACTGCGCGAGGAGATCCGCCGCCAGCGCGAACTGGCGAAGCGGCTGCCGGCGCTGCCGAAATAGGCGTCGGCGACCTCCCTGACTTTCGACAGGGGCACGTCTTCAGGCACATACGCCGCCGCGCCGGCTCGGGCATAAAGCACGCCTGCCCGGGAACCGTGCCATGCCGCCGTCGGTCGCGTGTGTTCTCCCGCTATGCTGGCGCGCCACGGAGGACACGTGAACATCTTCGCCCCCATGATCCGCCGACCGGTCGGCACCTCGTTGCTGGCGATCGGTCTGGCGATCGCCGGCTTCTGTGCCTACCTGCTGCTGGGCGTGGCGGCGCTGCCGTCGATCGAGTTTCCCGGCGTGGGCGTGCAGGCGGCGGTGCCGGGCGCCAGCGCGCAGGTGATGGCGAACACCGTGCTGTCGCCGCTGGAGCGGCACCTCGGGCGTATCCCCGGCGTCCGGATGATGTTCGGCAACGCCAGCGAGGGTAGCGCGCAGATCCAGATCATGTTCGACATGAGCCGCAGCGCCGACCAGGCCGCGCGCGACGTGCAGCAGGCGATCAACGCGGCGCAGCCGGACCTGCCCACCGGCATGCTGCCGCCGCAGTACTTCAAGTTCGACACCTCGCAAATCCCCATCCTGCTGGTCACGCTGACTTCGACCAGTCTGCCGCCGGACAAGCTCTACGACCTCACCGACACCCTGCTCAAGCCCGCGGTGGCGCAGATCCCCGGCGTGGCCCAGGTGGGCGTGGGCGGCGGCACGCCGCATGCGGTGCGGGTGGCGCTGAACAGCGCGGCGCTGGCGCATGCGGGGATCACCGCGAACGACGTGGCGAACGCGCTGCGCGCGGCCAACGTCACCGCGCCGCAGGGCGTGGTCGGCAACGGCGCCACCGTGCTCACGCTGAGCGCGAACGATGCGCTGCACGACGTGAAGGATTTCGCCGGGCTGGTGATCGCCAGCCACAACGGCGTGCCGATCCGGCTCAGCGACGTGGCCACCGTCACCGGCGGACAGGAGGACAAGTACGCCGCGGCCTGGTTCAACGGCCAGCGCACGGTGCTGATGCAGATCAACAAGCGTGCGGACGCGAACTCGGTGGCCACGGTGCAGGCCATCCTCGCGCGCCTGCCCGCGCTGCGCGGGCTGCTGCCGGCGGACGTGCAGATCCACCCGGTGTTCGACCTCACCACCACCACCCAGTCCGCGCTGCACGAGGTGGAGGTGGCGCTGTTGATGAGCGTCGTGATGGTGGCGCTGGTGATGCTGGTGTTCCTGCGCCGCGTGCGGCCCACCGTGATCGCGATGTTCAGCGTGCCGCTGTCGCTGGCCGGCGCGCTGGTGGTGATGTGGGCGATGGGCTTCACGCTCAACATCCTCTCGCTGGTGGCGCTGGTGCTGTGCGTGGGCTTCGTGGTGGACGACGCGATCGTGGTGATCGAGAACATCGTGCGCCACATCGAGGCGGGCATGAAACCGCTGGACGCCGCGTTGAAGGGCGTGCGCGAGATCGGCTTCACGGTGATCTCGATCACGCTGTCGCTGATCGCGGTGTTCGGGCCGATGGTGTTCGGCAACAACATGTTCACGATGCTGATGCGCGAGTTCTCGGTGACCCTGATCGCGACGATCGTGATCTCGGCGCTGGTTTCGCTCACGCTCACGCCCGCGCTGTGCGGCCGCTGGCTGGCGCACGACGACGCGCGCGCCGCGCACCAGCCGGGCCGGCTGGAGCGCTGGGCCGAGCGTTTCGACCGCTGGATGCTGCGCGTCTACGAGCGCGGGCTGGACTGGGCGATGCATCACCGCCGGCTGATGCGCTGGCAGCCGCCGATTCTGCTGGTGCTGACCATCGCGCTGGCGGTGCTGGTGGGCATGACCGCCGGCGGCGGCATGATGCCGAAGGAGGACATCGGCCTGCTGCAGGCGCGGCTCAGCGCCGACGCGAACATCTCGCCCACGCGGATGGCCGCGCGCACCCAGGACATCACCGCGGCGATCCAGGCGGATCGCGACGTGCTCGACGTCACCACCATCCTCGGCGGCAACGGCAACGGCGGCGCCGTCGGCAACCATGCCACCCTGTTCATCGACCTCAAGCCGCGCGGCGACAAGCCCGGCGAGCGCCGCGACAGCGCGCAGCAGGTCGTCGAGCGGCTGTCGAAGCGCTTCGCGAGCCTGCCCGACCTGCGCGTGTCGCTGACCCCGGTGCAGTTCCTCGGCGGCGGGGGCGGTGGCGACAGCAGCGGCCCGCAGTATTCGTTCCAGCTCAGCAGCACCACCGGCACGCCGCTGCAGCAGCCCACGCTGGCGCTGGCGCGGGTGATGCGCGGCATGAAACAGTTCCGCGACGTCACCACCAGCTTCGACAGCATCGGCAAGCAGCAGCTGCTGGAAGTGGACCGCGCCGCCGCGGCGCGGCTGCACCTGGGCATGGGCCAGGTCGACGACGCGCTGAACGACGCGTTCGGCCAGGCCCCGGTGTCGACGATCTACTCGGACATCAACCAGTACCGCGTGATCCTCACCTCGAACAAGGCCGACACGCTGAGCCCCGACGTGCTGCTCAACACCTACGTGCGCAACAGCCAGGGCAAGATGATCCCGCTGTCGGCAGTGGCGCGGATCCACCCGCACATCGCGCCGGTCTCGATCCGGCACTACAACCAGATCGAGTCCTCCGCGATCAACTACAACCTCGCCAAGGGCGTCACCCAGATCGAGGCGATGCAGCTGGTCGACCAGGCGATCTATGCCGCGCACCTGCCGCCCGGCGTGCAGAAGAAGTACACCGGCCAGAACCAGGACATGCTCGACTCGCTCACCAATTCGCTGCTGCTCCTGCTTGCGGTGATCGGCGCGATGTACGTGGTGCTGGGCATCCTGTACGAAAGCCTGATCCATCCGTTGACGATCCTGTCGACCCTGCCCGCCGCCGGCATGGGCGCCTTCCTCGCGATGCTGCTCACCCACACCCAGCTCACCCTGATGAGCGTGATCGCGGTGCTGATGCTGATCGGCATCGTGAAGAAGAACGCGATCCTGATGGTGGACTTCGCCCTGGTCGCCGAGCGCGAGCACGGCATGAGCGCGCCAGCGGCGATCCGCGAGGCCGCGCTGGTGCGCTTCCGCCCGATCACCATGACCACCCTGGTGGCGATGGGCGCGGCGCTGCCGCTGGCGATCGGCTTCGGCGCGGGTTCGGAGATGCGCCAGCCGCTGGGCATCGCGATCCTCGGCGGGCTGTTCGTGTCGCAGCTGCTGACCCTGCTCTCGACGCCGGCGATTTATCTCTGGCAGCACGACCGCCGCGAGCGCAAGGCGCAACGCCGCGCGCTGCGCGAGGAGATCCGCCGCCAGAAGCTGGCGGTGCAGCAGATGCCGGCGCTGCCGGACTGATCCGGTGCGAGACGCCCCTCTCCCGCTTGCGGGAGAGGGGTTGGGGGAGAGGGGCTTTTGCTCTCGTTTTTTCGCAAGTTTCAAAGCGGTTTCGTGCCGCAAGCGGCAGAGCGGTTTCGTCCACCTGCCGGTGGCCGAGCTACTTCTCTTTTGCTTGTCCAAAAGAGAAGTAGCCAAGAGAAA
>OFTY01000538.1_pt1 | contig 25230 bp, 22 predicted proteins | sample 1775061 | NCBI WGS metagenome assembly OFTY01 (sample SAMN08195773, study PRJEB24354) | sludge metagenome | isolation source: sludge from phenol fed wastewater aerobic bioreactor B | place: India: Nagpur | collected 2016-09-16 | reverse complement strand
AGCACCTTGTTAATCTATTTTTAAGTGATGGGTATAATCGTCTGTGTTTCCGTGTCCTAACGTGTGGGAAGGTCTGTATTGTGTTTCTTCTCGGCTAACTGTTAACTTGCACGGACAATATTCGCTATATGCATTTGCTGGAATTGAAAAACATTCGAAAATATTTTGCCACCCAGAAAGCGGTTGACGACATCAGCTTTTCCATTGAGAAGGGTAGCATTTTCGGATTGCTGGGTCCCAATGGGGCAGGGAAGACTACGCTGCTTCGCATCATTACCGGTATCTTTTTTGAAGACAGCGGCGAGGTGCTTTTCGAGGGCCGAAAATTTGATGCCGCCAAAGATGTTTCCCTGATTGGATACATGCCCGAAGAAAAAGGGCTGTACAAGAAAATGAAGGTGGGGGAGCAGGCTTTGTACTTTGCTCAGCTCAAAGGACTGAGCCGCACCAGGGCTACAGAACGTGTGCGGTACTGGTTTAATAAACTGGAGATGAACACCTGGTGGAATAAGAAGGTAGAGGACCTGAGCAAGGGTATGCATCAGAAGCTGCAGTTCATCATCACGGTCTTGCACGAACCCCGGCTTATCATACTCGATGAGCCTTTTAGCGGATTAGACCCCGTCAATGCCAATGTGATAAAAGATGAGATTTTCCGGCTGGCGAAAGAGGGAAGCACCATTATATTTTCGACCCACCGTATGGAGCAGGTAGAAGAGATTTGCGACCATATCGTATTGGTGAACAAAGGAAAAAAGCTGCTCGACGGCACCGTGCAAGGGGTAAAACAGGATTTTAAGGAAAACGTGTACAGCCTCGAACTTGGCGATACCGGGCCTTTGCAATCGCACACTGATGTGTATGACCTCGTAGGGCAAAAGAACGGAAAATTTCATGTGAGGATCAAAGGCGGACACAGTGCTAACGAACTACTGCAACTGTTGCTCAATCAGGGCATAAGCGTTCATTCGTTTAATGAATTGCTGCCTTCGCTCAATGATATTTTCATCCGTCTGGTAGAAACCACACCTGCATCGCGGCAGTTTGAACAGGTACAATAGACTTTACACTTCAGGCATTCCAAACCAATTTTATGAACAAGATATTTCTCATTATACGGCGTGAATACACCACACGCATACGCAATAAGACTTTCATTCTCTCCACCATCCTTACGCCACTGTTCTTCATTGGCCTGATTGGTGCCACTACCTACTTCTCCCAACAAAACGGCGAAGAGCTTAGCATCGGTGTGTATGACGAAAGCGGGATTTTTGTCAGCCAGCTAAAAAGCACAGAAAACATCAAATACACCACGGTGCCCGCTGCAGTCTATGACTCCATTGTGGCCAAAAAGCCTGTCGATGATTTCAATGGTGTACTGCACATCCCCCAGATCAATGTAGATGATCCTCAGGGTGTGGAATATATTTCAGAGAAGCAATTGGGCATTTTTTCACAGGCACAGGTTGACGATGACCTCAATGATGCCCTTGAGAAGGAACGCATGGTGCGCGCCAATATTGATACCGCAAGGCTTGCAGCAATTCGCAATAATGAGATTTCGATTCGCCAGCGCCTTATTGGGGAAGATGATGATGCTGAAGCCAATGCCGGTATTTCCTCCGCAATCGGCTATGTTTCCGGCTTGCTTATCTACATGCTTATGTTCATCTACGGCACCATGGTGATGCGAGGTATTATGGAGGAAAAGGTAAGCAGGGTAGCCGAGGTGATGGTCTCCTCAGTAAAGCCATTTCAGTTGATGATGGGGAAGATCATTGGTATTGGTGCGGTAGGACTTACCCAGTTTTTGATATGGATCGCCCTGTTTGTTTTGGGCACTACGCTTTTCGGTTCTGCCATGGCCGGTCATGAAGCGCACCAGATTGCACAATCTCAATCTCCCGAAAAGGCTATGGTGATAGCCGGTATCATGAAGCATGTTACCACGCAGATCAATATACCCATGCTCATCGGCGCTTTTCTGTTTTATTTTGTCTTTGGATACCTGTTCTATGCTTCGCTTTTTGCGGCTGTGGGCAGCGCCGTAAACGAAGATCCTCAGGATGCGCAATCCATGATGCTGCCCATCACAATACCCATCATTTTTTCCATCATCGTCATGACTCGGGTTATCGGCGATCCTACAGGTTCGCTGGCCGTATGGTGCAGTATTATTCCCTTTACGTCACCCATTATCATGATGGCGCGATTACCCTTTGGTTTTCCGGGCACCGTAGCGGGCTGGGAACTTGCTTTGTCGGTGATCAGTATGATCGGTGGCTTTTTGTTTACTACCTGGCTTAGCGCAAAGATCTACCGTACGGGCATTTTGATGTATGGAAAGAAAGCAGGTTGGAAAGATATGATGCAGTGGGTATTCCGAAAGTCTTAATAGGCTTTTGCGAAAGAAAGTGCCGCTCTTGTTGTTCCGGGAGCGGCTTTTTTATCGGTTTGTAAGGAGCCGATCAGCGGCGATGTTTTAGTTGTTCGGCGAACACGAGGTCTTCTGCCACCGAGCTTTTCTCCAGAGTTTCAATGATCACTTCGCGCAGTTGGGCTTCTTTTACATAAGGGGCAAGAAAAGACTTGTAATTACCGGAACGGTGAACCCCTAAGGCCACCACGGCATAACCCTTTATGGATACATCCCAGTCCTTCAGCGCTTCGGCAATAAGCTCATCCACTTTTGGATCGGGGTCGAAACGTGCAAGGATCTGCAGGGCAAAAACCTTTGCCTTTAAACGGCGGTCATGTACCCGGGCGTAAGCGGTTTTAATGATACTTTTTTCGTCCATTGCAAGGTAGGTACCGATCAAAGGATGGGTGGCAAAATCTTCGCAATCCACCAGAAAATCGAAAGTTATTGTGGTCTGCTTCGGCATGAGTTTCATCACAGATCCGGCATTCAGAGTGCGCAGAAATTTGTTGTCTTCGGTCTTCATCCGTTCCAGCAGCAAAGCATTGTACGAAGCATCCTTAAGTGAAGCAAGCAGACGGTAAGCAATACCTTTCTGATAATAATTAACAGAATGAAGGAGGTTGCTGATAGAGGTGCTATAGACCTTATAAGCCTTAAATGCCGAAAAGTCAACCGGCACCGATTCCAGCGAATCGAGTATATGGTAGAATTGAAGAAAATCTTTTTCCGAAAAGCTTCTTTTCAGACAATCTTTAAATTCTTTTTCGAGGATATAAGGCACCTGCGCCTGGCTTCCTGCAGATATCAGGAACAGTAAAAAAGATAATAAAAAGGTTTTCATGGTCACCTTTCCGAAACACGTTGCCATCCTCGCTAAAATAAACAAAAAAGCCACTTCCCGGGAAGTGGCTTTTACTAAAATGCAGATAAAAATATCAGGCACTCACGGCTTTCTGAACCAGTTCGGCAGCTTCGCTTAGCAAAATGGCCGACTGTACTTTAAGCCCGCTTTCTTCGATTAGTTTCTTCGCTTCTGCAGCGTTAGTGCCCTGCAGCCTTACGATGATCGGTATGTTGATGTTGCCGAGTTTATTGTACGCCTCGATAACGCCTGCAGCCACACGGTCGCAGCGCACAATGCCACCGAAGATATTGATAAGGATCGCCTTTACGTTAGGATCTTTCAGTATGATGCGGAACCCGGCCTCTACTGTTTGCGCATTGGCGGTTCCACCTACATCAAGGAAGTTAGCAGGTTCTCCCCCGGCAAGTTTGATCATGTCCATCGTTGCCATAGCCAGTCCGGCACCATTCACCATGCAGCCCACATTACCATCGAGCTTTACATAGTTAAGGTTATGTTCGCCAGCCTCTACTTCAGTTGGGTCTTCCTCACTCTTGTCGCGCATATCCGCCAGGTCAGCATGACGGATCAGTGCGTTGTCGTCAAGGTTCATTTTGCAATCTACCGCTACGATTTTGTCGTCTGCAGTTTTGAACAGCGGATTGATTTCGAGCATAGAACAATCCAGACCTACGTAGGCATTGTATAGGTGGGTTACAAATTTCACCATGTTCTTGAATGCATCACCACTCAGCCCAAAGTTGAACGCAATTTTTCTGGCCTGAAAAGCCTGCAGCGGCATGTTGGGGTGCACCCACTCCTTAAATATTTTCTCAGGGGTATGATGTGCCACTTCTTCGATGTCCATGCCTCCCTCTGTTGAGTACATGATCACGTTTTGCTTTTTGGCACGGTCAAGTAGTATAGAGAGATAAAATTCTTTGCGCTCTGCGGGGCCATCATAGTACATGTCCTGAGCCACCAAAATTTTATGCACCACTTTTCCTGCGGCGCCGGTCTGTAGGGTTACCAGAGTATTTCCCAAAATATTCTTTGCAACTGTTTCAACGTCCTCTGCACTTTTAACCACTTTCACACCGTTTTGTTCCGGTACTTCTTTCATTGTACCTTTTCCGCGGCCACCTGCATGTATCTGTGCTTTTACGACGGCGAATTTTGTTCCATTATCAACGGCCATTTGCTTGTAAGCAGCTATTGCACCATCAACGTTATCAACGGCAATACCGCCTTGTGTAGGTACGTTATATCGCTTCAGTAATTCCTTGGCCTGGTACTCGTGCAGATTCATGTTTTCAAAAAATTTGGGCGAAGATAGCTAAATGAACTAAAAATGTATAATTGCCCGAGGAGGCTCTATTCCTCCTCTGCGGCTTCTTCGTAATAGGCTTCCAGGTACTTGTCGAATTGTTCATCTTCCTTTTCCCGGTCGTAATCTTCCGACCAGCAGACCGACAAAATATAGGGCGATGGTCTTAGATTTTTCCCTTCGGGATCATATCCTCCTACAAAAGCAAGATGGCTCTGCGCTGTGTCCGCGGCATCAGTGATACGAAACAAATAGAAGCGATAGTTGGTATCTGTTACTTTTGCGGTCTTCTCCCTCAGAAACTCAATATTCGGATCTGTATCGAAATACTCCCACAAATTGTTGTAAAGCTCAGATTCAGCCAATTTTTGAGCTGTGAGCTGATCTCCGGGAAACAAGTCCAGCTTATTTCTTTCCTTAAGATCGTCGTACAAAGCGGAACGCATGCGTTTGTTTTCTGCCAGTGCCTTCCATACTTCTTCCGGAATGGTCTGCTGCAGGTCCAGCAAAATCAAAGCTGTCTGATTCTTATAATAGAGATCTGCTGCGTTCAGAAATTTTCGAAGCGCAAGGTTGGCGTTTTCGGTTTTGCATTGTTCCAGCAGATGGATGAGCTTGCCGTATCCGTAAGAGGCATCACTGTCGCTGGAAATTATGCTTTCATGTCTTTGGGTGAGCTGAATGAGTCCGGCCTCCAGACGTTTCAGGTCCTGCTGCTCGATATATCCACTGTCATACAGTTTGCTGATGAGTACCACGGCTATCAATCCACAAGTGCTGTCTGTAATCAGCGAAGAAAGCTGCGGATAGATGCCTGACAAGACCTCAAGGCTATCCATCATACTGTCCATAAAATAGAAGTCGCGCTCCGAAATTGGGGTGGCCTGCGGCAGCATTTCTGTGATGGCGGCATAGCTTTCTTTCGACTTGATTTTGGGAAGTGTGTACAGTGCAACAGATCTCTGCCAGGAATTTTCAGTGTTCAGCTTATCGTATTGTTTTTTAATCCAGTTTAACAAACCTGCATGATCCAGTTTTGCAAGTTGATCTCCTATTTGTCGGTTGATATAGGTTTCGTCATAACTTAAATGCGATGGATATCTTACGAAGAGTGCGTTCCGTAGCAGGCCTGTTTCACGGGTGGTAAATGTGGCAGAGGGTAATGCCTCATAAGCCTGTTGTTGCCGCACAGAGTCCTCGCTCTGCAACGCGTCAATCAGAAGTTTTGCCTTGTTTTTTGTGATGGAAAAGTCTGTAGTTCCCTTCGCCTGAAAGGTGCTATAGAACTGGTCTGCATTGGTACAGGTAAGGGCTTCCCGGTCAGCAGTCGCAGAAAGTGTGAACATCCGGTCTCCATGCAACAACATGCGTACACGGTAGAATGTGCCTTTATTTTTGTTTTGAATGATTATTTCTCTGCCTTCATCATTGTCGTTCATCGTAGCATACTCAGCCAGCACGGTATCCGGATCGTCCACGATACTCGCTAATTTCTTTCCCAGAAATTCCTGCTTGTCTGCAGTCCAGGTGTAAGGGTTTAGCGTATCGGCGATCACATAATAGGAAGTGGCTGACAGACTATCAAAGATGACGGTGTGTTTCCTGCCACTTGCCGGAGATGTGACATAGAAAAATGGCTGCGGAGTGAGGGCGGTAAAACGATCTGATGAGTCGGTTGCTCTGTAGTAGGTGGCTGCTTTGTAAGGCAAGACTCTTAGTGATGAAAATACTTTTCGAAGTGCGGGCGAAGCGGATGAAGACGGCGGTGCCACAACCGTTACAGTTACTGATTTATTACCTCGTATATAGCTAAGGAAGTTCACGTCAAAGTTGTTGATTGTTCCGGTACCCTTCAATGCCCGATAGCTAAAAAGCATGGTGTCTTTAAATTCAAATGCGCCTTTTTGCTCCATGGCCTGCCTTATGTCGGCAAAATGGCTACTGTCGTCGGCCACATAACTGCCAGCGGTCGTTTGCCGGGCCGATATCATGATGTAGGCACTTAATTTCTGGTCGGCAGCGCTGAAGAAATCATAAGTCCAGCTTGGGTCCTGGCCGGCTTGTTTTCGCAATTGTTCGTTCCGCTCTAATCGGCTGGGCGTTATCAATGAAAAGCCCCAGGTGCTGTCAGAAAAGATATAATCATGATCGCCAGAGACTGTCGGCTCCAGAAACTGAAGACTTTTGAAAAATTGATCGGCTGCCGGGGTGTGCAACACTTCTTTCTTAAATCCATAGACCCACTGCAGGTAGAAGATGTTGTTGCGGTAAAAAATATGAATTCGGGCCACAATGTTGTCTCGATTGCCTTCAAAACTCCAACCCGGTACGCCATCTTTGAGGAATTGTCGTTCGGATCTTATCTTCCCATGTCCAAAATATTGTTCTGCGATCGCTTTCGCGCGTTGCTGCCGGTCGGCGCTATCTACTCGGTCGTAGGAGGTAGTGATACAATAGGCTGCCATGTTCGATAGGTCAAACAACAGCTTCATTTCCTGCAGGCCATATAAATTCATCGTGGCAGGCTCGCCCGGCATGCTGACCACGTATTCTTCACCTTTGTTTGTCACATTACGCCAGGCTACCGGCACTTCTGCTACAACATATTTATCTGCGTGTGTCTTCTTGCTGCACAACACCGGTTCTACCGAAAATCCCCTTTGCCTGAGCAACTCGATGACGCCGTCTTTACCCGGCAAGTGCAGGGTGCCTACCGCAAAGAACATGCTTCTATAGTTCATGAGGCTGTCCATGCGTTGGGTCATCTTCAGATTTCTCCGGGTCAAAAATCTGTCTCTGGCACTGGAATCCATGTGCTCCAGGAGCTTTTGTATGCTGTCCATATCCTGTTTGCAGTAAAGGTTCACCAAGTCTTCCAGGCCGAATGTTTTTTCATCAACGGTCATCAACATGACGTCAGACGATTCAAGCAGGCTTACCTGATCGGCAGCATCTTCAATTCCTCCAAGCCATTTGCCTTGCTTTTTAGCCAGTGTGTACAGGTAGCCATCTACAAAGGTGGGCATGCCGCCTTTTTGTATATAGTCCTGCATCCAGCGGTTTTTCTCCATCGCGAGATCGTCCGTGGTAATGTCGTCGATATCTTTATCAAATTTCTTTTTCAGCTTTCCCTCAAGTTTGCTGAGCATTTTTTTATCGAGGATATCTGTCAGTTTTTTACCCTGATCTTTGTTGAGTTGATAGTTTTCTAAATAATAAGCGAGTGCCTCGTTCATATCCAGCTCCAACGCAAGTCCCTCAGTTTTTTGGATGGCAGCATATACGGAGTCGTCGAAGTTGAAAACACGTTTGTCTGTGATGTGGATTGTGCCATACAGATAAGACGGTCGCTCGTGTCCTTTTCCCGTTATTTTCCAAAGCAGCGAGGATTTTTGCTGGGCCACCGTAGCGGCAGGGATGCTCAATAGCACTCCGAGTGATAGAAGTATGGTTTTGATCATGATTGATAAATGTGGTGACCGTTAAGCATCTGCACCACTCAGTTTGGTCCGCGAAAGATAGTTCTTCCCCGATGAAAAGCCTTATACCCAACAAGTTGAGCGCTGATGATTTTATTCTGAGTGGGACCGGCCAAAGTTTTTCTCGCCGGCTTTTATGGCTATGGCAAGGTTGTTCACCATGGGTGGAATGGGGCAGTTATACCCTTCGGCATATGCGCAGTAAGGGTTGTAACACTTATTGAAGTCAAGAACAAGTTTGTCGCCATCAATGTCCTGAAGGTTTAGGTCAAGATATCGTCCTCCTCCGTAGGTTGTTTCGTAGTTGGTCAGGTCCTTGAAGGGCAGAAAAAGATAGTCTTTCAGGGCGGCTGCCTGTGCCGGGTCTGCGCTTTGATATATTTCCAGTTGCAGCGGCATGCCGCCGATCGAAAAGCTCAGTATGCCGTATTTTCTGAATCTTTTGGTTTTGCCACTATGGGTGGGCATGGAAAACGGCTGCGCTTCGGGTGTTCGACGGATGGACGCCATCACACAATACTTTTTATCTGGCGGAAAAAAGCGCAGAAAGCTGGTGTCGCTTGCTTTCAGCGGGCTGCGTTCTTCTTTCAAAAAATCATCCCGGTAGTTGCGTCGAAATTGTTGAATGGTATCGCTGTAGCTTTGGCCTTGTACAGAACCTATGGTAAATATTCCGAACGACAGTAGTACGAGGGACTTAATATTGGCCGTGTGTTTCATTTTTTAAAAGCAATATTTTCCCCGGGCAGTCAACTCTCTGGCTATTGCACGCCGTGCATTCTTTGTATTGAAGGGTTGTGTTTTTGTGTAGCGTTTCAGTCCCATCAGCATCATTCTTTGCTCATCTCCTTCTGCAAAAGCATTGATCGCGTTTTTGCCGGCATGGTTGATACGGTCTGCCGCATCAGCAATAAAAGTCCGGGTAGCTAATAATGCCAGCTCCGTTTTGTCTGCACCCCGTTCGCTCATCTTGATACTCCGAAGTAAGACAGACTCGGCCTGAAACATGTCACTGAGCATGTCGGCGAGGTTCATCAGTATTTCCTGCTCCTGTTCTATTTTCATCATCAGCTTCTGCACTGCTGCACCTGCGATCATGAGAATAGCCTTTTTGAACTGGGAAACAGCTTTTTGTTCCTCGGCGAAGGCGGTTTCATCGCTTTCAAAATCCGGTATGCTCATTAGCTCACGGCTTACAGCCATGGCCGGTGTCATCAGGTCTATGCGTCCTTTCATGGCACGTTTCAGATACATATCCAGCGTAAGCAGCCGGTTGATTTCATTGGTGCCTTCAAAAATCCGGTTGATCCGGCTGTCGCGGTAGGCCCGGGAAATATTATAGTCGTCCATGTAACCATTGCCGCCATGTATTTGTACGCCTTCATCTACCACATAGTCCAGGCATTCGGACCCGATTACCTTGAGCAGTGCACATTCTATCGCAAATTCTTCCGCTGCCCCGAGCAGTGTTTCGTTGCCGGGCTTACCGGCTTCATGAAGTTGTTTCTCTTTTTCATCTATCCAGGAAGCGGTTCTGTATAACACACTTTCTGTAGCAAATATGCGAATGGCCATTTCCGCCAGTTTGTGCTGTATTGCGCCAAACTCCGCAATTGGCGTCTGAAATTGTTCGCGGTTTTTTGCATAGGCGATGGTGGTGCTTAGGGCGCGTTTGGCTCCACCCAGGGCCGCAGCACATAGTTTCAGCCTGCCAATGTTCAGAATGTTGAAGGCTATGATATGCCCCCTGCCCACAGAGCCCAGCAAATTATCTACGGGTATCGTGCAGTCTTCGAAAAAAACCTGCCGGGTGCTTGATCCTTTGATGCCCATTTTATGTTCCTCTTCACCGAGGCTCAGGCCGGGTGTTCCCTTTTCAACGATAAAAGCAGTAAACTTATCTCCATCAAGCTTGGCAAATACAGTAAAGATGTCTGCAAAGCCAGCATTGGTGATCCATATCTTTTGTCCATTGAGGATGTAGTGTTTGCCATCCTCACTGAGTTTAGCAGTGGTTTTAGCCGCCAGTGCATCAGAGCCCGATCCTGGTTCTGTCAAAGCATAGGCAGCCTTCATAGCCCCGCTGGCCAGCATGGGTATGTACTTGCTTTTTTGTTCTTCCGTTCCGAAGTAGAGTATGGGCAGCGATCCAATGCCATTGTGCGCCGCCATGGCAACGGCAAAGGAATGGCCGCCACCGAGGCGTTCGTTGATGAGGGTGGCAGTGACAAAATCTTTTCCGAGGCCGCCGTAAGCTTCGGGAAAGGCGGCACCCAGCAGACCCAGTTCTCCGGCTTTATCCAGCAGAGAGGGCATTAGTCCCTCTTTCTGATGGTCAATTTCCTGCAGGTGGGGTAACACTTCTTTATCGAGAAATTCATCGCACATCTGCTCGATCATTCTTTGTTCTTCTGTGAAGTCCTCTGGCGTAAAACTGTGTTCGGCAGCAGATGCATGGATAAGAAATCCGCCGCCCAGTAATTCCTTGTTCATTTGAGCCATAACCTTGATTTTACCACAATAAATCTACTTAAAAATTGTCCTTTCCGATCGTTAAATTGTCATTGTAGAAAGCGTAAATTGTTTTTATACTTTTGGCCGCTCATGATGGAACAGTCGGGCTTTGTCAAATTGTCTTCGGGTAGTCTTCACTATTTAAAATGGGGGGGTGGTGCTTCTCTGCTGCTCTGTTTTCATGGGTATGGCCACAGTGCCACAGTTTTTAAAAATCTGGGCGTCCTTTTGCAGAACGATTTTACAATTGTGAGTGTCGATCTTCCGCATCATGGCCGCAGCGCCTGGACCGAGGGGCAGTCGTTCACCAAAGAGGATATCTCGGAGTTGATAAAAGATATCATGTCTGCCGGCGGTTTCCATCGTGTGTCGTTGCTGGGGTACAGTCTCGGCGGCAGGGTGTGCCTTTCGGTTGTCGGGTTGCACCCGGAGATGATTGATCGACTGGTACTCATTGCTGCTGATGGTCTTGTGTTCGATCCGCTATACTTCTTTGTTACCCGAACAAAGCTGGGCAAGGGTTTGTTTCTGCATTTTTTAAAAGATCCATCACGGTATCTGCGTCTTTTATCCCCACTCCGGAAAGCAAAACTGATTGATGAATCCCGCTACAAGTTTGTAAGCCGAAGTCTGGAAACTCCGGCGCACCGGGCACTATTAAGACAGGTATGGACAGATATGGACAGGGTGGTAAGCCGCAGTGAAAAGATAAGGGATACGATACGTGAATGGGGTATTAGTACCGATATTTTCATGGGCCGCTACGACCGCGTCATTCCGTTGAAGTATGGACGCCGATTTGCACAATCGCTTCCCATGGCGCGCCTGCATGTCCTTGACCGGGGACATGCTTTGCTTGACGGTCATACGCTGTCTCTTGTAGCTCAATGCCTCACCCATTCCGCATGTTGATCTTCATCTCCATATTGTGGATGCTTGCACTTCTTTATGGCGTGCTGATCCTGGTGTATCGGGTGGGCTGGCAACGTCGGAGCAGGCTGGAGCTCCCGGCGGATTTTGTACCCGAGATATTTTTCTCCGTAATCGTTCCGGCAAGAAATGAAGAGCAGAACATTGCCGCTTGCTTGCAGTCTATCCTTGATAATGATTATCCTCCGGAGCTGATCGAGATTCTGGTTATGGACGACCATTCTACAGACCGGACTGCAGAAATCGCCGGTAGTTTTGATCGGGTACGGTGCCTTTCTCTGGCCAGGTTTCTTGGCGATCGATCTGTACATGCCTACAAAAAGAAGGCGCTTGAAGTGGCTATTTCTCAGGCCAGGGGAACTGTGATTTTAACTACGGATGCTGACTGTATGGTGCCTCCCAACTGGTTAAAACACATTGCTGCTGCCTATAAACAAACCCATGCGGTCATGGTTGCAGGACCGGTGGCCTATATAAATGATGGGTCCTTGATCAGCCGTTTTCAATCGCTGGATTTTATGACCATGCAAGGCATCACTGCGGCTGCAGCAGCGCTTCATCTCGGATACATGAGCAACGGAGCCAACCTATCCTTCCGGAAAGAAGCATTTGATGCCGTAGGCGGTTACAAAGGCATCGACCATCTTGCCTCGGGCGATGATTATTTGTTGACGCTGAAGCTGCAACAACGGTTTCCCGGACGTTTCAGTTTTCTTTCGCATCAGGAAGCTATAGTGCAAACCTTGCCCCAGCCCGACTGGAAGAGTTTTCTGAACCAACGCATCCGTTGGGCATCCAAAACCGGAAAATATAAAGACCATCGTCTCACAGGCATTTTGCTGCTGGTGTATTTGTTTAATCTGGGACTGCTCTTGTTGACAATACTGGCGCTGATACGACCCTCGCTTTGGCCTCATTGGTTGGGCTTATTTTTCTTCAAATTTTTTGTAGAGCTTGTATTGCTCTTGCCCATTGCAAAGTTTTTTGGCAGGCGGCGGGAGTTAACTGCTTTCCTTTTTCTACAGCCCCTCCATATAGGCTACATCGTGCTGGCAGGGTGGCTGGGTTTCCGGGGTAGCTATGAATGGAAGGGTAGAAGGCTCACCTAAGTAGAATCTCAACTAGCCATTATCAGAAAAACGGTGGGCTGCTTCTGCAAGACAGGCTTTTGGTTCTTCCATTCCTTTATGGTTCGGGTCACTATCCATTCCTGTTGCCCGGTAATGTCGCAGGCAATACAAAGGCGGGTCTGGTCCGAACAGTTTTTCAGTAAGTCTTCCAGCATCAGGCTGTTTCGGTACGGTGTTTCAATAAATATTTGTGTCTGGTTTTCTTTGGCAGACCGAAGCTCCAGACTTTTTATCCGTTGACTGCGCATGGGTTCTTTGACCGGGAGATAGCCGACAAAGGCGAAACTCTGGCCATTGAGTCCGGAAGCCATCAGCGCCAAAAGGATAGAGTTAGGTCCGGTTAGCGCTACCACTTTTGCACCGGCTTGCTGAGCCATGGAAACTATCTCTGCACCCGGATCTGCAACGCCCGGGCATCCGCTTTCACTGATGACGCCGATGGCATGCCCTGACTTTAGCCAGTCCTTTAAAAGATTTTTATCGACGCCGGTATGCTTGTCCATTGCAGAAAACCGGAGTGTGTCTATTTCTGCGGCGGGATGGACAAGTTTAATTGCTCTGCGCGCACTCCGCAGGTTCTCTACAAAAAAATGCTTCGTTGTTCCGATCACGTTCCGTATCTGCGGCGATAAAGTGTCGGTGGCGCCTTCGGCTATGGGAACAGGAATGAGGTAAACTGTTGCTTTTGATTGCATCGGGATAAAAGTACGTTTTACACCGCTGTGTTTACATTTGCCGGATGATATTGCCGCAGCAATTTTATGAGCAAGACGAGGTGACGACCGTTGCGCGGGCGTTGATTGGGAAGGTGCTGGTCTCACGGGCCGAAGGTGTTCTCACTTCCGGAATGATTGTAGAGACAGAAGCCTATGCCGGCGTCACGGACAAGGCCTCTCATGCTTATGGTCATCGGCATACTGCACGCACTTCCATTATGTATGCCCGTGGAGGTGTGGCCTATGTTTACCTGTGTTATGGCATCCATCATCTCTTTAACGTTGTCACCAATGTGCAGGATGTACCGCATGCCGTACTCATTCGCGCAGTGTCGCCGCTCGATGGTCTGGAGGTCATGCTGCGCAGAAGGCAGAAGAATACTTTATCGCCGGCGCTCACGGCAGGGCCCGGGGCGCTCAGCAGGGCACTTGGCATCCGCACGCTCCATACGGGCGTTTCCTTGCAGGGGCCGGAGTTGAGCATTGAAGATCGTGGCATTGCGGTAGCAGAAGCCGACCTCTGTGTGGGCACACGAGTGGGCGTGGCTTATGCCGCCGAGGATGCCTTTCGCCCTTATCGCTTCTGGCTTAGGGGCAACCCCTTTGTGAGTAAGGCAAAAGGCTTGTAAAAAAGAACCCCGCACCGGGCGGGGTCTTTATGAAGAAGATGTTGAAAATTGCTTTTAGAACTTAGGACAAGCAAAGTTGTAAACCGGACCCCTCTCACGCTTGTTGATACAACCGTTGAAGATCAGGGAAAGTTCGTATGCCCCGTTACCATTTGTAGCCGGAGTGAAATTAGAAACGTTAACATCATAGCTCAGGGCAAGCTGCATTTTTGACCATTCAATGCTCACGTAAGGAGCAATGGCATCAGCGTAACGATACCATGCACCCAGATAAAACACAGTGCTTTTCTGAAATTCAGGATCGTAACCCGGATTCATGACAAAACCTACGGCAGCACCCAGCACTACTTCAGAAGCGCTGGCCTGGCTTTGATAAAGGCCGCTGGCATACAGGCGCACATTTTCATTCAGATCGAACGAACCACCGAGATACCCTGTGTAGCGCGAATGTATCTTATGGTCGCCGCTGCCTCCTGTTGATTTCAGGAAAGTCTCTACAGGCTGAGTAAGGTGGTAGTAAGAAAATCCCATATACGCCGTAGCATGTTCGCTCACCCTTCCCGAGTACATAATACCTGCATTGAAGTCGGGGTAGGTAAGGTCTTTATTCTCATAATTTTCGCCTGTTGGATATTCTGCCAGTCCGGATCCGGCATTGTATTGGTCCTCGAAAGCCAGCTTCGTGAAGTCTATGCTTTTTTGAACCAAAACACCTTGCACACCCAAAGATATTGTATGGTTTTTCTCAGTTCCAAGAGCTTTGTGATAAGCCAGTGAGAGCCCCACATTGAGGTTGGTGAGGGCGCCTATTCCAGACTTGTCATACAAGGCCATAACACCGATACCGAGGGCGTCGCCATTGTTGAGTTTGCCCTTGAGCGTTGCCATGTCGAAAGAGGCTGAAGCCGTAGTGTAAGGTGTATTGGATACACTCGCCCACTGGGAACGGAAGTTTGCTGCCACCCGTAAGTCACATTGTACCAAACCTGTAAGTGCAGGGTTAAGCGTGAGTGGGGAAGAAAAGTATTGAGTAAAGTGGGCATCCTGTGCGAAAACCGAACTTCCAAACATCAATGCCGCACCAAAACCGAGTAGTATCTTCTTCATCTGTAATTTACTTTTTGGGATAGTTTAATTTTAATTCTGCAACCAAAATAAGTATATTCTCCTTATTATGCAAGACAGCTTTTTGAGATTTTTAGTTGGAGTCAGGCTTGTTGTTTTGTTCCGTAGGCAAGGTCTCCTGCATCTCCAAGGCCAGGCACGATGTATCCGCGTGCAGTAAGCTCATCATCAATGCCTCCGCACCAGATGTGCGCTGAGGGAAATTTTCTGGCTACCATCTCCACACCCACGGTGCAGGCTATGGCACAGACAATGTGCAGTTGCGAAGGCGTTTCATTTTCCGTAAGTGTCTGTAATGCAAGCACCAGCGAAGCGCCGGTTGCGAGCATCGGGTCGGCTATTATCAAAGGTCGGCCTTCAATGGATGGGCTCGTTACATAGTGCTGGACTATTTCGAAACTTCCATCGCGATGGTGTTTACGATAGGCTGCAATAAAAGCATTGTCGGCCTTGTCGTAATAATTGAGCAAACCCTGGTGTAGGGGCATGCCGGCACGCAGAATGGTAGCCAAAACCGGTTGCGTAGCCAGTTCCGAACAATTGGCAACTCCCAGCGCTGTTTGCACCTCGGTATTATTATAAGGTAGCAACTTACTGATTTCATAAGCCGCCACTTCGCCAATACGTTCCAGATTTCTTCTGAACCGCATCCTGTCGCCCTGCACAGACAGATCGCGGATCTCGCGCATCCATTCCGTCAGTAGTGAGTTATTGTCGCTCAGGTTTGTAACCATAGGGCGAAGTAAGCGGAAAAAAGCTAAAAACAAAAGCTTCCTGAATGTACAGAGGGCGGGTGTAACAAAATGCTTTCTTCAGCGATCTAATTTATGTTGTCGCTTAACGCAGTTAAAGTGGCGTTAAACTGATTAAGGTAGATTTTGATGGAAAACCCAAGCTTCTATTTTTGTACCTTTGCCCACCTTTCTAAAACAGGTATTCAGAAACTTATGGATGTTTTTCAGGCAATAGATCGCAGCAGGCTGCCCCGGCACATCGCTATCATTATGGATGGCAATGGCAGGTGGGCGAAAGAGCGTGGGGAAGATCGGGTCTATGGGCATCATGAAGGCGTTCTCAGTGTGCGTGATATTGTTAATACCTGTGGTGAGCTTGGCGTGGAGTATCTGACCCTGTATGCATTCTCTACAGAAAACTGGAACCGTCCGCAGGCCGAGGTAAATGCCCTGATGGAATTGCTGGTGAACACCATCCGAAAGGAGATCGAAGAGCTACGAAAAAACAAGGTACGCCTTCACGTCATTGGCGACTTTGCCAGCCTGCCTGAAATATGTCAGAAAGAGCTGAACGAGGCCCGGGAGCTTACCGCAATGAATGATGGTGTGAACCTGATCCTTGCGCTGAGTTACAGTTCCCGCTGGGAAATCGTAGAGGCAGCAAAAAGCATTGCCCGCGAGGTTTTGGCAGGCAAAATAAGCCCGGATGATGTGACCGACGATGTTTTTCGGCAGCATCTCACCACCAAAGATTTTCCTGATCCGGAACTAATGATCCGCACCAGCGGCGAGCATAGGATTAGTAATTACCTGCTATATCAGCTCGCTTATGCCGAGCTCTATTTCACCAATGTACACTGGCCAGACTTCCGCAAACCACACTTACTTGAGGCGATTTATAACTTTCAGCAACGAGAGCGCCGATTTGGAAAAACAAGTGAACAAATTCAAACGAACTCCCCGCAGCATGCATAAAACGACTTGGCGTCTCCTTTCTGTTGTTTTTCTACTCATACTCCTACCCACACTGTCGCTAAAAGCGCAGATTGCCATGCCCGGTGAAAAAAAGCAAGGTGGCCTGGGAGGCCGCACGGCAACTGCCGATCCTGCACATCCTTCCGAATACACTATCGGAGGCATTACGGTATCCGGCAACCGATTTTTGGATGTAGATCTGCTCTTGGCTGTTACCGGCCTTTCGGTAGGCGATAAAGTGCATTTGCCGGGTGATGAAAAAATAGCCCGTGCCATAAAAAATCTCTGGAAGCAGGATTTGTTCTCGGACGTAAATATTATTGTTACCAAGGTTATCGGCGATAAGGTATTTCTGGATATCCATATTGAGGAACGCCCAAGGCTGAGTCGCTGGAATTTTAAAGGAATTAAGAAAAGCGAAGCACAGGAACTCAATGGTAAGGTGAACCTGGTAAAATCGAAGGTGGTAACAAATGCCACCAAGCGCGACGCCACCAGCCGTATCAAAAAGTTTTTTGTGGATAAGGGCTACGGTCAAACCAAAGTGACCGTGCGCGAAAGGCCCGACACTACGGTAGCAAACTCCGTAATTCTCACCTTCGATATTAATAAGGGTACCAAGACCAAGATCAATCAGATATCTATTGCCGGCAATGAAGTGGCGAGCGACAGCAGGTTGAAAAGAACCTTCAGCGGAACAAAAGAAATGCCGAGGCTGACCCTTCACCGGGCCGATGCTGAAAGTATTTACCCTGCAGAGCACATCTCCCTGAGCGACTATGCCAAAAGCCTGGGATTTCTCTCTATCACCAAAACGCTAGAAACCGTAGATCCTTATCTGCGCTTCAAGGGTATTTTCTCTTCTTCCAAGTTCAACGAACAGAAATTTCAGGATGATAAACAATCGCTGATAGACTACTATAATTCGCTGGGCTACCGCGATGCCACCATTGTGGACGATACGGTGTACACCATTAAGAATGGCAACCTCAACATTGACCTTAAAGTGCAGGAAGGCCGTCGTTATTATTTTGGCGACATTACCTGGAGGGGAAACACTAAATATTCCGATTCAGTTCTTTCTTCTATTCTGGCCATCAAGCGTGGCGATGTGTATAATCAGGACCTTCTCAACAGGCGCATTGGTACGCAGCTTAGCCCCGATGGCGGAGAAGATATCAGCAGCCTTTATATGGACGATGGTTATCTGTTCTTCCGTATTGAACCGCGCGAAACATCCATAGTCGGCGATACCATCAACTTTGAAATGACGATTTCGGAAGGTGCGCAAGCCACGATAAAGAATGTGACCATTTCCGGAAACGACCGGACGAACGAGCATGTTATCCGTAGAGAATTACGCACCCTGCCGGGCAATAAATTCAGCCGTGCAGACCTGATCCGCTCCAACCGGGAGATTGCGAACCTCGGATTCTTCGATCAGGAAAAGATCGGTATGCAACCTATCCCTCATCCCGAAGATGGAACAGTTGATATTGCCTATTCTGTAGTGGAAAAATCGAGCGATCAATTGCAGCTTTCTGCCGGCTTTGGTGGTGGTGTTAGTTTTTATGGAAATATCGGAATTGTCTTCAACAACTTTTCCATTCGGAATATCCTGAGGCCAAAATACTGGGATCCGCTGCCCATTGGTGATGGACAAAAGTTTTCAATCAATTACCAGTCAAACGGTGCTTTTTACAACGCCTTCAATTTCTCATTTACCGAGCCCTGGCTCGGAGGTAAGCGCCCTAACTCACTAACCACAAGCTTTCTTTATAGTAAGTATTCCGGATCGTCTGCCGATCCAGGCGCTTCTTATCTGAGGGTGATCGGTGGAAGTGCATCTCTGAGCAAAAGGCTTAAGTGGCCCGATGACAACTTTGTCTTTACTATAGGTATTGATTACAAGAACTACAAGTTGAAACAGTATGCATTGCTGGAAGACTTTAACGATGGATATGCCAATGACCTGGGTCTGCGCATCGTCATTGCACGCTATTCTGTAGATCAGCCTTTGTACCCGCGCAGTGGTTCCAATATTAGTTTTACCGCCACCTTTACACCACCCATCAGCGCCTTTAGCGACAAAGATTATTCGGAGGCAAGTATCGGCGAAAAGTATAAGTGGATCGAGTATCATAAATATCGTTTTACTGCAGAATGGTACAAGAATATCACGGGTAAATTTGTCTTTAAGCTCGCTACCAAATATGGCTTCCTGGGTTATTACAATCCGGATATCGGCTTCTCGCCGTTCGGACGTTTTCAGCTCGGTGGCGATGGTCTCTCCGGTCAGTCTTTCTTTATAGGCCGCGACATCATTGCCCATCGTGGATATGAGATCTATGCGAATAATGCTACCATCTTCAATAAATACACAGCAGAAATTCGGTATCCTTTTTCGCTGAGTCCCACTTCCACTATCTATGGCCTTGCTTTTGTAGAAGCTGCAAATGCCTGGAATACGTTTAAAGACTATAATCCGTTTAAACTAAACCGGTCTGCAGGTGTCGGTATCCGCCTCTATCTGCCGATGTTTGGATTGCTTGGTCTCGATTACGGTGTTGGGTTCGATCGTTTCGACCGTTCTACAGGCAATACCAGCTTTAGAGATATTACCAAGTTTACCTTTATGCTTGGTTTCGAGCCGGATTGATAAATTCGCCGAAAACATTCGTGTAGTTAACTGATTAAATACAATGCTTATGAAAAAGCTCCTTCTTCTTTTGCTGGTGGTAGCCGGTAGTCTCACGGCTTCAGCGCAGCGCTATTGTTTTATCGATTCGAAATACATCCTTGAGCGCGTACCCGATTACAAGAATGCACAGGACAAACTTGATGCTTTGTCAAAAACCTGGCAAACTGAGATCGACAACCGGATGGCCGAGGTGGATCGCATGTATCGCGCTTATCAGGCCGAACGTGCCATGCTTTCTGACGAAGTACGTAAGAAGCGGGAAGACGAAATAGTAGCCAAAGAAAAAGAGGCCAAAGATCTGCAAAAGAAGTATTTCGGATACGAAGGCGACCTCTTTAAGAAACGTCAGGAGTTGGTAAAGCCTGTGCAAGACAAAGTCTATAACGCGGTACAAAAACTCGCACAGCAAAAGGGGTACGACCTAGTTTTGGATAAGGCCGGAGGGGTAACCTTGTTTTATGCCGATCCCAAACTCGACCGCAGTGATGATGTGTTAAAATTAATGGGTATAAAATAGATTAGTTGGAATAGAAAGAGAATGGCACTTACTTTGCACAGCTAAAAAAAATCACATAATAACAGCTAAATGAAAAAAATCGTTTTGATGCTTGCCTGCAGTTTGTTTGTTGGTAATGCAGTTTTTGCGCAGGCAAAATTGGGATATATAAATTCTGACGAGTTACTGAGCGTGATGCCGGAGGTTAAGAAGGTAGATTCAGCATTAGCCTTGTTTGCAAAATCTTATCAGGACCAGCTCGAAGAAATGGGCAAGGAATATCAAAAGAAAGTACAGGATTTTCAGGCTCAGGAAAAAACAATGACCGAAGCCATGAAAGAGGTGAAAGTAAAAGAGATTCAGCAGATTGAAGAACGCATCCAGACCACACAGCAAAGTGCACAGGAAAAAGTGACTAAGAAGCGTGAGGAATTATACTCTCCGGTTTTGGAAAAAGCAGATAAAGCCATCAAAGAAGTTGCAAAAGCCAACAACTACGATTATGTATTTGATGCCAGCCGCGGCAACCTGCTGTATGCCAAAGAAAGCGATAATATCCTGCCGTTGGTAAAGGCGAAACTCGGCATAAAATAAAATTCAGTTCCCACACGGGTAATTAAGCTGAAGCTCCTGACAGTCAACATTTTTAGCAGTTTTATACGGGCAAAAAAAATGTTTGAATCCCATAGGAGGTTCAGCTTTTTTTATTAATAAAATGTTACCTTGTCGCGTTTTTAAAAAAGAAATTATTCATGGTAAAATCGCAGGAAACGCCGGTAAAGATCGAGCATGCCGGCATTGACGAAACCACACGCAACATGTTACAGCAACTCAAAATTGTCACCGTTATCGGATCAGGCACCATGGGCAATGGTATCTGTCACGTATTCGCTCAGAGCGGCTTCAATGTACACATGATGGACATTAACCAATCGGCCCTCGACAAGGCTTTGGTTACCATTGGTAAAAACATGGACCGTCAGGTGTCTAAGAATACCTTGACCGAAGAACAAAAGCAACAGTCGTTGAGCCGCATCACTACCTACACCGACATGGCAGAGGCAGTGAAGGATGCCGACATCGTTGTAGAAGCTGCTACGGAAAACATTGATCTGAAGATCAAGATTTTTCAACAATTAGATCAGCTTTGTCCCGAGCGCACCATTCTCGCTACCAACACATCATCTATTTCCATCACCCGCATAGGCTCTTTCACCAAACGTCCGGGTAAGGTTATTGGTATGCACTTTATGAATCCGGTACCAGTTATGAAACTGGTAGAGATCATCAACGGATACGCAACAGTGGCCGAGGTTACTAACCTGGTCTATCGGTTGTCTGAGTATCTTGGAAAAGTTCCCTGCATCGTAAATGATTATCCTGGCTTTATCTCTAACCGTATTCTGATGCCGATGATCAACGAAGCGGTTCTGGCGCTTCAGGAAGGTGTGGCTGGTGTTGAAGAAATAGACACGATCATGAAGCTGGGTATGGCACACCCGATGGGGCCGTTGCAACTTGCCGACTTTATTGGTCTTGATACTTGCTACAGCATTATGAATGTGTTGCACATGGGCTTTGGTGCACAGAAGTATGCTCCGGCTACCTTGCTGGCTAATATGGTTCAGGCAGGCTACCTCGGAGTAAAATCCGGTGAGGGCTTTTACAAATACACTCCCGGCAGCAAAGAGCTGGTGGTGGCCGAACGCTTTCAGAATAAAAGCTGGAAAATCTAACAAGACTCATTAGAACTAAGCAGATAGGCAGCCATCCTCTCGGGTGGCTGTTTTTTTATGTGGATATCCTCACCCGCCCGATCCAAATCTATGTGAATAACCTGGCGCAGTGGACAACACATGCCTTCAGGGTAAGGCAGATCTGTCTATCCACGTAATGTGAATTGCCTGTTAGCTACCGCAGGTTTATCCACAGTTGTGGCGTAATTGGGTGTATAAGGCCAGAATTACTGACCGCCAATTCCCGTAGTGAAGAACGTTTACGGGGACGCAGTCAGCCTTTGCTGAAAAATAGTTGCACGAAATGAGGGCGCATGGCATGCCTTTTTTCTACCGTTCAGAAACGAATAAGAATGTCACTATTAGATAGAATTCCGTTTAACGTTAGATGCAGCGAGGCGAATTTCAAAGGAGAGGTTTTAGGGTTCGGGCTACAAACCGATAGCGTTTTTGAAGTCCGGCTAAACGATGGTTCCATGTTTCATATCAAAGCTGAGCCCGACCTTGAGTTGCGTAGATATTGCTGGACATCGCTGTGTCATGAGCAGTTTCGAAAGCTTGTTCCCGTTATCGGAAAGATGATCGAACGCTATTTCAAAAGAAAATAAGGTCCCTTCGGGCAACTGAAAGCTTTTTACCCCATTGTTCGCCTTAGCTTTGCAGCTATGCACGAGTTGGTGATCGCTTCGAACAATCAGGGAAAGATCAGGGAGATAAAATCGCTCGCAGGTTCGATACGTCTATATTCCTTGGACGAAATTGGATTTCATGAAGAGATCGAGGAGCCGTTCAGCACTTTCGAACAAAATGCATTGATCAAGGCAGAAACCGTACATCGGTTTTGTGGAAAGAACGTAATGTCGGACGACAGCGGACTATGTGTTCGTGCTTTGGGTGGTGCGCCAGGTGTTGACAGCGCTTTCTGGGGCGGCCTTCCGCGAAGCGATGAGAAAAATAATCGGCGACTACTAAATGAGCTGGCCGGCCATCCGGACCGTTCGGCATTTTACAAGGCTGTAATTTGCCTTATATGGAACGAACAGGTTTTCTATTTTGAAGGAGTTTGTGAAGGCTCTATTGCTTTCTCACCTCAAGGGCTCAATGGTTTTGGATACGATCCTCTTTTCATTCCTCAAGGCTACGATCATACTTTTGGATCGTTGTCTTCCGACGTCAAAAGCACTATAAGTCACCGCGCACAGGCTACCTCCAAAATGCTTGAATTTTTAAAGAAGGAGGAATCGCGATGAAGTTTTCTCCGGGTGATAAAGTGGTGCTCAAACGGACAGGGGAAGAGGGCACTGTGGCAGGGTTTATCGGCAATGATATGCTGGAGGTAGAAGTTGGCGGCACTGTGTTTCCGGTTTATACAGACGAGGTTGACCATCCTTACCTCCGTTGGTTTACCGAAAAGTCAAAACAGAAGCAGGTCCGCAAGTCAGTTGCCGAAGAGCTTCCTGTAGAACAGAAAATGCCGCCGCAGGAACGCCTGGCCAAAGGACTCTATCTATCCTTTATGCCTGTATTCAAAACTCAGGATAATGAAGATATTGTTGATTTTCTGAAAATATTTGTTCTCAATGAGTCTCCCTCAACCATCCGCTTCACCTACGAAGTGAAGGTCCTGGACCGGCTTGCCTTCCGTCATCACGGATTATTGCATCCTTTTTCCAACCTGTACCTGCATAGCATTGCCTATGAGGAAATGAATGATCAGCCGCGTTTTCACTGGTCGGCGGCCGATGCGGAAAAAAAGGAAATGAAACAGGAGCAAGGTGTACTTCGGATAAAGCCACCCAGGCTGTTTGGGCATATCAATGATTTGTTGAAAAACAATCAGCCTACATTCAGCTACCTTTTGCTGGAAGGATTTGTGGTCGCACCCGCGCCGGAGAAAAAAGTCCTGGCTAAACCCGCAGTGCCCTCCCGGCCACCGCAACGTCAGCGCATGAGCTCGTTTTCTGATCTGCCTCGCACTGAGGTGGATTTACACATCGAGGCTCTGCTTCCCGACCACAAGGGCATGTCGCCTTCGGAAATGCTGGCCTTACAACTGTCAACACTGCAACGTTATCTCGACATCGCTGTTCGTCAGCATCAGGAAAAAATGATTGTTATTCATGGTGTAGGAAAGGGTGTTTTGCGGGAAGCGGTCCACCAGTTGCTCAGAGACACTTCTGCTGTAAAGTCTTTTCGCAACGAGTATATGGGTAAATACGGTTTCGGAGCAACAGAAATTATTTTTCATCGCTAAGGGTCATAGGGTCCATTACTTGCTGCAGTACCGGGGCGGCGACCACACCCGATTGCCTCCATTTTATCTCGCCTTTTTGAAAAATGATCAGCGTAGGTACGCTTTGAATGCCAAGCGCCTGGGCGGCTTCACGGTTTTTATCTACATCCACTTTGATGATCGTGACGGCAGCACCCATCCGTGTCTTCAGCTCGTCAAGAATAGGGTGCATCATTTTACATGGGCCACACCAGGTGGCGAAGAAATCAACCAATACGGGTTGCTCCGAATGGATAATATCGTCGAATGTTGTTGCCATGTCAAAGATTCCCAAAAATCATTCCTTGCGCTACAGGGCATAGTATTTATACAGGCCTAATTCATCAGGACAAAATTGATGCTATATGAGAAAGTTACTGTTGTTATTTGCCGGTTGTTTACTTTCAGTTTCCTGTTTTGCCCAAAGCAGGAATGCAGGAGCCCACTACCTTTCCCTGGGTCCTGTAGTGGGTATGGGGCACAGTTGGTTGAGTGGAGTAGAAGACCAGAAATTTAAGCCTTCGGTGCAGGCTGGCATTCGTCTCATACACTCCCGGCATGAACACTGGGGCTGGGGCGCCGATCTCGTTGTGTCCCATGAGGGTTTCAAAGCAAAAGATGAGCTGTCCGGGCTCGAATGGAAAGCCAATCCGGTTTACTTACGTCTTACCCCAAAGCTGTACTATTTTTTCGGAAAGTACGGACAAAAGATCAGGTCCAAATTATTTGTAGGTCCTTCTGTAGCCTATAAAATCGATGAGCGAATTTCTATTGATGACGAGAAGTTGAGTAAAGATGAAGTGAAGATGCTGTTCGGTGACGAGATGTTTCATCAGGCAGATCTTGGCCTGACCGCGGGCGCAGGGCTGAACCTGTTACTGAGTCGAAATACCTGGCTCAATCTCGATCTGGCCTATACGCATGGCTTACTTGATGTAACGGACAAGGCCAACGCAAATCGCAGTTTGTTACTTAACATCGGGCTGTTATTCGGATTATAGTTCATGTTGTCGCGTCCTAGCAATCGCCTGGCGTTACTATATTCCTGACATGAAAAAAGCCGGTCATGGATTTTGACCGGCTTATGTATGATTGAAAAAATATTGCTTACCTCACCAAGGTCACTTCACCTTTTTCTTCATAGAAGTTTCCATCGGCACATTTGTATTTCACGTAGAAGTAGTAAGTGCCCATGTC
>OFTY01000536.1_pt1 | contig 25274 bp, 28 predicted proteins | sample 1775061 | NCBI WGS metagenome assembly OFTY01 (sample SAMN08195773, study PRJEB24354) | sludge metagenome | isolation source: sludge from phenol fed wastewater aerobic bioreactor B | place: India: Nagpur | collected 2016-09-16 | reverse complement strand
GCTACTTCTCTTTTGGACAAGCAAAAGAGAAGTAGCTCGGCCACCGGCAGGTGGACGAAACCGCTCTGTCGCTTGCGGCTCGAAACCGCTTTGTCGCTTGCGGCAAGAGATGGAAGAGTCCCTCTCCCTTGCCACTCTTCCACCTGTGGAAGAGAGAGAAAGCTCACACCGGCATCTGCGCCCTCTCCAACGCCGCGATATGCCGCCCCAATCGCGGCCCGAGGTAGCAATGCGACCCGCACGGCAGCAGCCCCACCTTGCCGAACTCGCGCAGGTACCACGCCGGCGCGCGCGCCACGAAGCCGTGGCGGTCGCCGTCCACGTCATCGCGGCTGGTGAACACTTCGAGGAAGGCGATGCCCTCGAGCATGTCGACGATGCCGGCGAGACCCGCGCGGATCTCCGCAGGCTTCAGGTAATGCAGCACGTCGGTGCACACGATCAGGTCGAAGCGCGTGTCGAAGCGCAGGTATTCCAGCTGGCCGAAGCGCGCGAGACCGAGGTTGCGGCTGCGCCCGTAGCGCGCCACCACGTATTCGCTGGCGTCCAGCCCGCGGTAGTCGAGGCCGGGGCGCAGCGCGCGCAGCGGCGCGCGCCAGGTGCCCTCGCCGCAGCCCACGTCCAGCACGTTGCGGATCGGCCGGCCGAGGTAGTACTCCGCCTGCGCCACCACCATCGCCACCTTGCGCTTCAGCTCGGCGGGCGAACCCACCGCGTGCGCAGGGTCGCGGTACCACTTGTCGAAATAGGCGCGGTCGTAGGTCTTGGGCATCGCATCGCTCCGGCGGGGAGCGCATGGTAACCGGCGCGCGGCAGCGCAAGAGATTGCGAATGATGAATCGCGGCGAATCCACCGGATGCGTCGCCATGTCGCTGTCATCCGCTTTGGCATCCTCGCCGTTGAAGCCACCCGACACCCCCGCCGGAGTAGGACGCATGCCCGCCGCACCGATACGTTGCCGCAGTCTCGCTCTCGGCCTGCTGCTGGGCTGCCTGCCCGCGCTGGCCTGCGCGGGCCAGGCCGCGCCGCAACGCCTGCCTGCCGCCACCGTCACCGCGAAGGTGGACGGGCTGAGCCTGTCGGACATCGCCTGGCTGCGCCGCGACGGCTTCGGCCTGGACAGCGCCACGCTGGCGCGCTATCGCCAGCTCGGCCGCGAGCGCTTCCTCGACGAGCAGCTCGCCGGCAGCGACGACACGCTGCCGCCGCAGGTGGCCGCACAGCTCCGCGCCCTGCCGGTGGTGAACACGCCGCTGCCCGCGCTGTGGGCGGATTTCCGCGACCGCCAGAAGCAGTACAAGGACACGCCTGCCGGCGCGGCGAAAGACGCCGCGAAGAAGGCGCTTGCGCAGTACCGGCGCGGGCTCGAACAGCAGGCCGCGCAGGCCGAGCTGCTGCACGCGGTCTACGGCGGCGACCAGCTCAAGGAACAGCTGGTGTGGTTCTGGCTCAACCACTTCAGCGTGTACGCGAACAAGGGGCCGGTGCGCGCGTTCGCGGCCGACTACGAGGAAAACGTGATACGCCCGCATGCGCTGGGCAAGTTCAGGGATCTCGTGCTGGCCACGCTGAAGAGCCCGGCCATGCTGGTGTTCCTCGACAACGTGCACAACGTCAAGGGCAAGACCAACGAGAACTACGCGCGCGAGCTGATGGAGCTGCACACGCTGGGCGTGGGCTCGGGCTACACCCAGGCCGATGTGCAGCAGCTGATGCGCGTGCTGACCGGCGCCGGCCTGCTGCCGCCGAAGTTCGCCGAGCGCGGCATGCGCCGCAGGCGCCCCGGCTTCGTGCGCGACGGCCTGTTCGTGTTCAACCCGAACCAGCACGACTTCGGCGACAAGACTTTCCTCGGCCAGACGATCAGGGGCAGCGGCTATACCGAGATCGAGCAGGCGGTGGATCTGATCGTGCGGCAACCCGCGTGCGCGCACTTCGTCTCGCAGCAGCTGGCCGAATACTTCATCGCCGACCAGCCCTCGCCCGCCCTGGTGGACGCGATGGCGCAGACCTTCCAGCGCACCGACGGCGACATCGCGGCGGTAGTGCGCACCATGCTGCTGTCGCCGGAAGCTGCGGCAGTCGGCGGACACAAGTTCAAGGATCCGATGCGCTTCCTGGTTTCCGCGATGCGCCTCACCTACGACGGCCAGCCCATCCCCAACGCCGAACCGCTGGTGAACTGGCTGCGCGCGATGGGCGAGCCGCTGTACGGCCGCATCACGCCGGACGGCTGGCCGCTGGATTCGGCGAGCTGGACCGGCTCGGGCCAGCTCAGCAAGCGCTTCGACTTCGCCCGCGTGATCGGCAGCGGCCGCAACCGGCTGTTCGTGGACGACGGCGGCGCGAACACCACGAACGATCCGCCGCCCGGCGCGCCCGACCTGCAAGGCTCCGCGCTGTACCGCGACGCGATCGCGCCGAGGCTCTCCGACGCCACCCGCGACGCGCTGGCCAAGGCGAAGTCGCCGATGGAGTGGAATACCTTCCTGTTGTCTTCGCCCGACTTCAATTACCGCTGACCCACTCACTACGCGCAGCAATGTTCCGTACCCAAGCCACCCACCGAGACGTCATGCCCGCGAACGCGGGCATCCATGTTGATCTTCGACTAGCCCGAAATGGATTCCCGCTTTCGCGGGAATGACGCCATTCAAGCCTGGTGCACTGCCGCAGGCAGGATGCGCCAAACCACCACCGAGGTACCCACCATGAACCGCCGCGAATTCCTGCTTGCCGCCGCCGGCGCAGCCGCCGCTTCCACGCTGTCGTTCTCCGGCCGGCTGTTCGCCGCGCCGGCGAACACGCCGCGCTTCCTGCTGGTATTCCTGCGCGGCGGCTACGACTGCAACAACCTGCTGGTGCCGACCGGCAGCGATTTCTACTACGCCTCGCGGCCCACACTCGCGATCAAGCGCCCCGACGCCAACGATCCCGACAGCGCCGTGGCGCTGGACGCGGACTGGGGCCTGAGCCCGGTGGTGCGCGATACGCTGCTGCCGCTGTGGCAGAAGAAGCAGCTCGCCTTCATCCCGTTCGCCGGCACCAACGACCTCTCGCGCAGCCACTTCGAGACGCAGGACCACATCGAACGCGGCGAGCCGGTGGGCGCGAACGGCAACTACCGCTCCGGCTTCCTCGCGCGGCTCTCCGGCCTGCTCACCGGCGTGCCGGCGATCGCGTTCACCGACAACCTGCCGCTGTCCTTCCAGGGCGCCGCGCGCGACATCCCCAACATCGCGCTGAAGGCCGAGCCCAAGGCGCATTTCGACGAACGGCAGGCGGCGATCCTCGCCGGCATGTACAAGGGCACCGCGCTGGCCCAGGCCAGCGCCGACGGCCTCGCCCTGCCGCAGAGCATCTCCAAGGATCTGCGCGACGAGATGGTGGCCGCCAGCCGCGGCGCGCCCGGCGCGCGCAGCTTCGCCGCCGAGACGCGGCGCATCGCCACCCTGATGCGCGAGCAGTACCGCCTCGGCTTCGTCGACGTGGGCGGCTGGGACACCCACGTCAACCAGGGCAGCACCAAGGGCGGCCTCGCCAACAACCTGAAGAATCTCGGCGAAGGCCTCGCCGCCTACGCCGACGCGCTGGGCGACGCCTGGAACGACACCACCGTGGTGGTGCTCTCCGAGTTCGGCCGCACCTTCCGCGAAAACGGCGACCACGGCACCGACCACGGCCACGGCACCGTGCACTGGGTGCTGGGCGGCAAGGTCGCCGGCGGCCGCATCGCCGGCGAGCAGATGGCGGTGACGCAGGCCAACCTGTTCCAGAACCGCGACTACCCGATCCTCAACGACTACCGCGACGTACTCGGCGGGCTGTTCGCGCAACTGTGGGGCTTGAGCGCCAGCCAGTTGCAGACGGTGTTTCCGCAGGCGAAGCCGCGCGATTTGCGGCTGGTGTAGATTGACCCGACCTGGATGCCAGACCACCGACATGTACAGGACGTTTCGGCCACCTCAGCGCATCTATGCGGCCACCGTGATCCTCTGGGCTCTCGGGATGGCAACCCATTGCGCATGGTTCATATGGTCGGCGCTTTCCGGGCCACCCAGTCCCGACCTGTATGCCAACCACTTGTCGTTCATGCTCGTGGTGTTCCTGCTGTTTCGGGCACCGCTCTGGTTGATCGGTCTGCTGCTGATACTCGTCGGCGAATTCGCGATGTTCGGTCGTAAACATACAATTCCCGACGAAGGCCGCACATGCGACTGATGCATCTCTTTTCTCCGCCGGCCCTGTCACGCAGCCAGCATCATGCAAACATCGTGCTGCTGGCTTTGTTGATGCTGCTGCTCGCCGCCTGCGCGAATGCACCCTCGCATTCCAATGCGGCAGCAACGGGAGCCAGCCTCACCAGCGACGACCTCACCTGGCTGCGCCGCGACGGCTTCGGCATCGACAGCGCAGACGTGGCGCGTTATCGCGAACTGGGGCGTGCGGGGCTGCTCGACGCGCAGCTGTCCGATCATGTGCGCGGTGCATTGCCGCCGGCCATCGCCAGCCAGATCCACGCTTTCGAGGCGGTGTCCACGCCGATGCCGCGCCTGCTCGCCGACCTGCACGACGCCCAGCAGCAGGCCAAGACGATGCCCGCCGGGCCAGGCAAGGACGCCGCGAACAAGGCCTGGCAGCAGCACGGCAACGAGCTGATGCAGCAGGCGCGGCAAGCCGAGCTGCTGCAGGCGGTGTACGGCCCCAACCAGCTCAAGGAGCAGTTGGTGTGGTTCTGGCTCAACCACTTCAGCGTGTACGCGCCCAAGGGTCGCATCCGCTGGGAGCTGGCCGACTACGAGCAGCACGTGATCCGCCCGCATGCGCTGGGCAAGTTCAAGGATCTCGTGATGGCCACGCTGGAAAGCCCGGCGATGCTGGAGTACCTGGACAACGCGCAGAACGCCAAGGGCCACGTCAACGAGAACTACGCGCGCGAGCTGATGGAGCTGCACACGTTGGGCGTGGGCTCGGGCTACACCCAGCAGGACGTGCAGCAACTGGCGCTGATCCTCACCGGCGTGGGCATCGCGCCTGTCGGCGGCCCGCCGCAGCGCTTCAACGCGAAGGCTGCTCCGCTGGTGGTGCGCCACGGCCTGTTCGAGTTCAACCCCTACCGGCACGATTTCCGCGACAAGGTTTTCCTCGGCCAACGCATCAAGGGCCGCGGCTACGACGAGGTGAAGCAGGCGGTGGACCTCATCGTCAGCCAGCCCGCCTGCGCGCAATTCGTCTCGCGCAAACTGGCGCAATACTTCGTGGCCGACACGCCGCCGCCCGCGCTGGTGGCGCGCATGGCGCAGACCTTCCGCCAGACCGACGGCAACATCGCCGCCGTGCTGCGCACGCTGTTCGACTCGCCCGAACTGCTCGCCAGCGGCCGCCAGTTCATGGACCCCACCCGCTTCACGGTGTCCGCCGTGCGCCTCGCCTACGACGACAAGCCGGTGGCGAATGCGCTGCCGCTGGTGTACTGGCTCGACCAGCTCGGCGAACCGCTGTACGGCCGCATCACCCCCGACGGCTGGCCGCTGGATGGCGCCAGCTGGACCGGCTCGGGCCAGCTGTCCAAGCGCTTCGACATCGCCGCCGCCATCGGCAACGGCAACACCCAGCTGTTCACCCCGCCCGGCAGCAAGACGCGCGAGGCCGGCTTCCCGATGCTCGCCACGCGGCTGTACTACGACGCGATCGAACCGCATCTCTCCGCACCTACGCGCGATGCGCTGGCCAAGGCGAATTCGCAGCAGGAGTGGAACACCTTCCTGCTCGCCTCGCCGGATCTCAACTATCGGTAGGGACGACACGCAGCGGCGTGATGCCCGCGCAGGCGCACCGCCTGGTCAGCGCTCCTGGTCGGTCGGCCGCACCAGCACTTCGTTGATGTTGACGTGCGCCGGCCGGCTCACGCAGAAGGCGATCACCTCGGCGATGTCCTGGCTTTGCAGCTGGCGCATGCTTTCCGCCCAGGCGTTGAGCGCGTCCCTGGTCGCGGCATGGCCGATGTGCTCGCGCAGCTCGGTCGCCACCGCGCCGGGCTCGATCACGCTGACGCGGATGTTGTCCTTGTACACCTCGCGGCGCAGCGCTTCGGAGAACGCCACCACGCCGAACTTGGTGGCCGCGTAGCCGCCCGCATTGGGGTTGGCGATGCGCCCGGCGGTGGAGGAGATGTTGACGATGTGGCCGTCGCGCCGCGCGCGCATGCCGGCCAGCGCGGCCTGGGTGGCGGCGATCAGGCCGAGCACGTTGAGCTCCAGCATGTGCCGCCAGCGGACCAGGTCGGCCTCGGCGACCGGTTCCAGGTACATCACGCCGGCGTTGTTGACGAGGATGTCGAGGCGGCCGAAATGCGCTTCGGTTTCGCGCACGATGCGCTGCGCATCGGCTTCGTCGGCGAGGTCGGCGGTCAACACCAGCGGCTCGGCGCCGAGCGCGGCCAGCTCCTTCGCCAGGGCATCGAGCCGCTCGCGCCGGCGCGCGGCGATCGCCACCCTGGCGCCCTGCCGCGCCAGTTCCAGCGCGGTGGCCTCGCCGATGCCGGAGGAGGCGCCGGTGACCAGCGCGATGCGGTCTTTCAGTCGGTTCTGCATGCTGTTCTCCCGATGGGCGGCGTGGGGACTGGTACAATGCCGCCCATTCTCCCGCATGCCGCCGCGCATGCCACCCCGAGGTACCCCATGTCCGCCCCGTCCCCCGATTCCGCCCCGGCTGCCGCCGGCTTCGGCGCGCTTGCGCTTTCGCCCGAGGTGCAGAAAGCGCTGGCCGACGTGGGCTACGAGTCGCCCTCGCCGATCCAGGCCGCCACCATCCCGCCGCTGCTGGAAGGCCGCGACGTGCTGGGCCAGGCGCAGACCGGCACCGGCAAGACCGCCGCGTTCGCGCTGCCGATCCTGTCGCGCATCGAGCTCAAGCCCGGCAAGCCGCAGGCGCTGGTGCTGGCGCCCACGCGCGAGCTGGCGATCCAGGTGGCCGAGGCGTTCCAGCGCTATGCCGCGCACCTGCCCGGCCTGCAGGTGCTGCCGATCTACGGCGGCCAGAGCTACGGCCCGCAGCTGCACGCGCTGCGCCGCGGCGTGCAGGTGGTGGTGGGCACGCCGGGCCGGGTGATCGACCACCTGGACAAGGGCACGCTGGACCTCTCCGAGCTGAAGTATCTGGTGCTCGACGAAGCCGACGAGATGCTGCGCATGGGCTTCATCGACGACGTGGAGAAGGTGCTTGAGGCCACGCCACCCACCCGCCAGGTGGCGCTGTTCTCCGCCACCATGCCGGCGCCGATCCGCAAGATCGCGCAGCGGCACCTGAAGGAGCCGGTGGAAGTCACGATCAAGGCGGCCACCACCACCGCTGCGAACATCCGCCAGCGCTACTGGTTCGTCAGCGGCATGCACAAGCTGGACGCGATGACGCGCATCCTCGAAGCCGAGCCGTTCGACGCGATGATCGTGTTCGCGCGCACCAAGCAGGCCACCGAGGAGCTGGCCGAGAAGCTGCAGGCGCGCGGCCTCGCCGCCGCCGCGATCAACGGCGACATCGCCCAGCCGCAGCGCGAGCGCACCATCCAGCAGCTGAAGGACGGCAAGCTCGACATCCTCGTGGCCACCGACGTGGCCGCGCGCGGGCTGGACGTGGAGCGCATCAGCCACGTGCTGAACTACGACATCCCCTACGACACCGAGAGCTACGTGCACCGCATCGGCCGCACCGGCCGCGCGGGGCGCAGCGGCGAGGCGATCCTGTTCGTCACCCCGCGCGAGAAGGGCATGCTGCGCGCGATCGAGCGCGCCACGCGGCAGAAGATCGAGGAGATGCGCCTGCCCACCGTGGAAGCGGTGAACGATGTGCGCATCGCGAAGTTCAAGCAGCGCATCAGCGACGCGCTGGCGGTGGGCGAACTCGACCTGTTCCGCCAGCTGATCGAGCAGTACGAGGCCGAGCACAACGTGCCCGCGATCGAGATCGCTGCCGCGCTGGCGCGCATCGCCCAGGGCGACCACCCGCTGTTGCTGGCGCCGCCGCCCAAGCGCGAATTCGCGCCCCGCGAAGCGGCCGAGCCGCACGACAAGCCCGCGCGCCGCGAACGCCCCGAACGTGCCGAGCGCCCCGGCAAGCCCGAGCGCGAGCATGCGCGCGCGCCGGCCAGCCACGCGCCGCGCCCGCACGCCACCGAGGCCGGCAAGACCACCTACCGCATCGAAGTGGGCCACGAGCACGGTGTGAAGCCCGGCAACATCATCGGCGCGATCGCCAACGAGGCCGGGCTGGACAGCCAGTACATCGGCCGGCTCTCCATCCGCGGCGACCACAGCCTGATCGACCTGCCCGACGGCATGCCCAAGGAAATCTTCGAGCACCTGAAGAAGGTCTGGGTGGCGCGTCAGCAGCTGCAGATCCGCGAATGGGACGGCAAGGACGACACCAGCGGCGAACGCAGCGTGCACCCCGCCCGCAAGCCCGGCGGCTTCCGCAAACCCGGCGGTTTCAAGCCCGGCGCGCGCAAGCCGCGATAGGTCGCGCGTTGGTTGGATGTGGGTCGGGCTTCAGCCCGACATGCCTTGCCGTGATGTCGGGCTGAAGCCCGACCTACCCTGCGATGGTGTCGGGTTGAAACCCGACCCACGCCCGGTCGCCGCATCGGCGTTTCCGCAAGGCAAGCGGTTCAGGCGAGCAGCGTCATACCTGCGCGTTTCGCCGCGCCGCGGTCGAACGTGTGGATGACGCGGCAACCCGCATCCATCGCCAGCTCGGTGACCAGCGTGTCGGAAAAGTCGCCGCGGCTTTCCCGGAACCGCCGCAACGCCCGCCAGACCAGCTCGGCACGCTCGACCTGGATCGACTCGGCACGCAGCAAGGCCTCGACCACCGCGTCGATACGCGCGGCGTCGGCGGCGTAGCACGACTCCAGCACCCACACCGTTTCGGCCAGCACCACGTGCGAGACGAAACCCGGCGCGGCGGGCGTCAGCGACTCCACCAGTCGGGTCGCCAGGGCGGCCTGCTTCGGGTCGTCCTGGGCGAGATAACGCACCAGCACGTTGGTATCCAGCCCGATCACTTCGCCAGCGCCTTGGCCGCACGCTGGCGCACCGCGGCGTTCATGGTCTCGATGCTGACGGCGTGCCGCGGCTTGGCGACGAGGCCTTTCAGGGCCGTCACCGGCAGGGTCGCCGCGATGACTTCATAGCGCCCCGGCGCGATCTCGATGAACTCGATGCGGTCGCCCGTACCCACGCCCAGGCCCGAGCGCACCACGGCGGGGATGGTCACCTGGCCTTTGGACGTCAGCGTTGCAGTAGTCATGGCGCACCTCTCGGCATTTCCTTACCTCATCGTAAGGCGAGGCGTAGGCGGCGGCAACCGCAGCGGTCGATGTAGGTCGGGCTTCAGCCCGACATGCCTTGGCGTGATGTCGGGCTGAAGCCCGACCTACCTTGCGATGGTGTCGGGCTGAAGCCCGACCTACGCCCGACCTACGCAGCGGCGTTTCCGCAGGGCAACGCTGCGTTCGCTACACCCCCGCTGCAAATCCCGCGAACGCCACTATCTTGGGACGATCACCCACGAGGCGATCCGCCATGCCCACCCTGCCCAGCCTGTACGTCTCCCACGGTTCGCCGATGACCGCGTTGCAGCCCGGCGCCACCGGCGCGCGGCTGGCGGAACTGGCGCAGGCGCTGCCGCGCCCCGCGGCCATCGTGATCGCCAGCGCGCACTGGCTGGCGCACACGCCGCTGGTGGGCGGCGCGGCGCAGCCCGAAACCATCCACGATTTCCACGGCTTCCCGCCCGAGCTGTACCGGTTGCGCTATCCGGCGCCGGGCGCGCCGACGCTGGCCGCGCGCGTGATGGAGCTGCTCGACCAGGCCGGCCTCGCGCCGCAGCTCGATCCGCAGCGCGGGCTGGATCACGGCGCCTGGGTGCCGCTGCGCCTGCTCTATCCGGAAGCCGACATCCCGGTGGTGCCGATCTCGATCCAGCCCGAGCTGGGGCCCGCGCACCAGCTCGCGCTGGGCCGCGCGCTGGCGCCGCTGCGCGGGCAGGGCGTGCTGCTGATCGGCTCGGGCAGCATCACCCACAACCTGCACGATTTCCGCGCCGGCTACGGCGCTGAGCGCGAGGCGCCGTACGTGCGTCCGTTCATCGGCTGGATCGAGCGCAAGCTGCACGAGGGCGACACCGCCACCCTGCTCGACTACCGCCGCCAGGCGCCGTTCGCGCAGCGCGCCCATCCCACCGACGAGCACCTGTTGCCGCTGTTCTTCGCGCTGGGCGCGGCCGGCGACGGCGCGCAGGTGCAGCGCATCGACGCCGGCATCGACCTCGGCTTCCTCGCGATGGATATCTACCGCTTCGACAGTGCGTCCGCCGTCGCTTCACGATGACGGTGCCGGCACGGGTGTACCGTCGCCGCCGTGGGAACCAAGGCCGCACCACGCGAGTCGCAACAGCACGGCTGCACCGCGCTGCGCGTTGGCCCATCCCCATCCAACGAGAGGACGACTGCCATGAAAAACCGCCACCTGCACCTCATGACCGCGGGCGCGCTCGCGGCTTCCGTGTTGCTGTCCGTGCCGGCCTTCGCCGCGCTGGGCCAGGGCGCCAAGGCGCCGGACTTCACCGCCGAGGCCAGCCTCGCCGGCAAGGATTTCAGCTTCTCGCTGCGGGACGCGCTGAAGAAGGGGCCGGTGGTGGTGTATTTCTACCCGGCGGCCTACACCGGCGGCTGCGACATCGAGGCGCACACCTTCGCCACGCAGAAGGCCAGCTTCGACAAGGCCGGCGCCACCATCATCGGCGTCTCCGCCGACAGCATCCAGCGGCTCAACGACTTCTCGTCCGACCCGAACTACTGCGCCGGCAAGTTCCCGGTCGCCTCCGACGCCAACGGCAGGATCGCAGCATCCTACGGCCTCGCGCTGCAGCCGGCGCAACCCGGCATGACCGACGTGCGCGGCCAGGCCATCGACCACGGCTTCATCCCGCGCACCACCTTCGTGATCGGGCGCGATGGCAAGGTCATTGCGGCGTTTTCCTCGGACGCCGACCATCTGCGGCCGCAGGATCACGTCAGCAAGTCGCTGGCCATCGTGCAGCGCCTGCAGAAGGGCGCCGCGCCCTGAACGGCGGACGCCTCAGGCCGCCTGCCCTGCCCCGTCGACGCCGATCCAGTCTTCCGGCGTCAGCGGGCGCAGGCCGTGGGCGAGGCGCCCCTTGTCGCACTGCGGGCTGGGCCGGCCGAACTCCCACGAGGGTTCCACCTCGCGGCACACCGAAGGCTTGATCGGGTGGATGCCGCAGTGCGCGGCCTTGCCGATCTCGCCCACCAGGGCCACGCAGCGCATCGGCGGTGCATGCGTGCCGCGCATCACCACGCGGTGCGGGTCGAGCTTCTCGGTGAGCTCGGCGGGCACCGTGCCGCCCTGCGCGGGGTCGGTTTCGGCCCAGTGGAAGGCGATGCGGAAATGGGCGCAGCAGGCGCCGCAGGTGAGGCAGGGGTGGATCATGCAGGCCGGAACGAATGCGCGCCCCGCGGCGCGCAGGGGCGCATTCTAATTCCAGCGGTGCCGACGCGCCTCAGGGTTCGCCGGCAAAGGTGTTGCAGCTGTTGACGTCGCCGCTGTCCATGCCGGTCTTGAACCATTTCACCCGCTGCGCCGAGGTGCCGTGGGTGAAGGAATCGGGCACCACGGTGCCGCGCGCCTCGCGCTGCAAGGTGTCGTCGCCGATCTGGCTGGCGGCGTTGAGCGCGGATTCGACGTCGCCGGGTTGCAGCCAGGCCAGGCGCTGCTGGGTGCGGTTCGCCCACACGCCGGCGAAGCAGTCGGCCTGCAGTTCCTGGCGCACCGAGAGGCCGTCGGCACCGTCCATCGGCGCGCCGCGCTGCTGCAACTGGCGCACCTTGGCGAAGACGCCCAGCTCGTCCTGCACGTGGTGGCCCACCTCGTGCGCGATCACGTAGGCGCGCGCGAAGTCGCCGCTGGCGTGGAAGCGGTCCTGCAGCTCGCGGAAGAAATCCAGGTCGAGGTAGATCTGCTTGTCGCCCGGGCAGTAGAACGGCCCCACCGCGGTGGAGGCGGCGCCGCAAGCGGTGTTCACACCGCCCGAGAACAGCACCAGCTTCGGATCGACGTACTGGCGCCCGGAACCGGAGAAAAGATCGCTCCAGGTCTTCTCGGTGGAGCCCAGGACCTTCTCCACGAACAGCTTCTGCTCGGGATCGACCTGCGCCGGCTGGCTGCTGGTGGGCGCCGCCGCGCCCGGCTGGCCGCCCTGGTCCAGCAGCGCCAGCGGGTTCTTGAAGAATACCCAGCCGATGATGGCCAGGATCAGGATGCCGCCGATGCCCAGCCCGCGGCCGCCGCCGAAGCCCATGCCGCCGCCACCGCCGCCACCGCTGTCGTCGACCTCGACGTTGCTGCTGGTTTCGCCTTTCTGCCAATCCATCTCTGCGTTCCTCTGCGCTGCCCGTGGCGACGATAGCGCCTCCCCGGCCGCGACGCCAAACCGCTACAGTGGCGGCCCATTCCGCCACGAGGTTCGCCATGCTCCAGCAACTGCCCGCCCTGGTCACCCTGCTCGCCGTGCTGCTGATGTTCGGTACCGCCGCCGCGGTGGGGTTCGCGCGGGGCAAGTACGGCATCAAGGCGCCGGCCACCAGCGGCCACCCGGCGTTCGAACGCACGTTCCGGGTGCAGATGAACACGCTGGAATCCGCGGTGATGTTCCTGCCGCTGCTGTGGCTGGCCGCGCACTACGGGCTGGGCGCGTGGGCCGGCCTCGCCGGGCTGGTGTGGGTGCTCGGCCGCGTGTGGTACGCCGTGGCCTACATCAAGGAGGCCAGCAAGCGCGAAGGCGGCTACGCGCTGGGCATGCTGGCCTGGACGGCGGTGCTGCTGCTGGCGGCGTTCGGCACGGGGCGCGCGCTGCTGGGCGGCTAGCTGCATTCGCGGTCGCGCGCCGGGCGCACGACCGCGGGAAGTGAGTGAAGAGGAGTGAGTAGATAGAGAAAGCATCGGCGGCGGTTCGCTGCTCTTCTCTCACTTCTCACTCCTCTTCACTCACTCCTGCCGGCCGTCAGGCCGCCGGCACCACGCGCAGCCGCCCGATGCGCGCACCGTCCATCGCCACCACCTCGAACGCCAGCCCTTCGCTGGCGAAGCGGTCGCCCACCGCGGGCAGCCGGCCCAGCTGCTGCAGCACGTAGCCGGCGAGGGTGGAGAAGCCGTCGCCGCTTTCCAGCTGGCGGCCCAGCAGGTGCTCCACCCGGCGCAGGTCGAGGCTGGCGTCCAGCAGCCAGGCGCCGCCGGGCTCCTGCACCGCGGCGGGGTCGCCGCTGTCCTCGTCGGGGAATTCGCCGGCGATCACTTCCAGCACGTCGGCCGGGGTGACGAGGCCGAGCACGCTGCCGTACTCGTCCACCACCAGCGCCACCTGCAGCGGCGAGCGGCGGAACGCGTCGATCAGGCGCAGCACGGAGAGCGATTCCAGCACGGTCATCGGCTTGCGCACCACGCGCTCGGCGTCGATGCGGCCGTGTTCGAGCAGGCTGGCCAAGAGGTCGCGCGAGGTGGCCACGCCGACCAGCTGGTCGAGATCGTCGCCGGCTACCGGCAGCCAGTGGTGGCTGGAGGCGGCGACCTCGGCACGCAGTTTTTCCGCATCCTCGCGCGGGTCGATCCAGCTGATCTCCGGCCGCGGCGTCATGATCGAGCGCACCGGCCGGTGCGCGAGGTCGAGCACGCCCTGCACCATCGCCAGCTCGTCCTTGCCGAACACCGCGCCACCACTCTCGGCCGCCACGGCGGCGGCCTTGGGCGCGTCCTCCTCGTCCTCGCCGCCGGCGCCGAGCAGGCGCAGCACCGCCTGCGCGGTGCGGTCGCGCAGCGTGCGCGAGCTGCTGAACAGGCTGCGCTGGCGGTTGCGGCGCATGGTCTGGTTGAACGCCTCGATCATGATCGAGAAGCCGATCGCCGCGTACAGGTAGCCCTTCGGGATGTGGAAGCCGAACGCCTCGGCGACCAGGCTGAAGCCGATCATCAGCAGGAACGACAGGCACAGGATCACCACCGTGGGCCGCGCGTTGATGAACGCGGTGAGCGGCTTGCTGGCGCCGATCATCAGGATCATCGCGATCACCACCGCGACCATCATCACCGTCAGATGATCGACCATGCCCACCGCGGTGATCACCGAATCCAGCGAGAACACCAGGTCCAGCGCCACGATCTGCGCCACCACCAGCCAGAAGCGCGCGCGGGCGCGCTCGCCGGCGTCGCGCTCGTCGTCGCCCTCCAGCCGCTCGTGCAGTTCCAGCGTGGCCTTGAACAGCAGGAAGGCGCCGCCCAGCAGCAGGATGATGTCGCGCCACGACAGCGCGAAGCCGTGCCAGGCGAGGATCGGCGCGGTCAGCCGCACCAGCCAGGACATCGCCGCCAGCAGCAGCAGGCGCATCGCCAGCGCGAGGCCCAGGCCCATCAGGCGGGCGCGGTCGCGCTGCTGCGCCGGCAGCTTGTCGGCGAGGATCGCGACGAAGACGAGGTTGTCGATGCCCAGCACGATCTCCAGCACCACCAGGGTGAGGAGACCGGCCCAGGCGGCGGGATCGGCGAGCCAGTCGAATGCGAACATGGGAGGCGCGTCTGCGCGGTCGTGCTCCGGGACAAGGCCGACCACTATACAAGCTGCGTCGCCGTGCCTCCGCGCGGGGGCCGTGCGCGTGACCCGCGCCGGTTCACGCTCCCGAACGCCGCCCCGGCCGTGCCGGTTGGCGTATTGCGCCGGTCCGCACGCGCCCCCAAGATGGGGCATCGGGGTGCGGCGCCGCGCGTTCCGGCGATTTCGTCCATCAGGCGCACGGGTTCCAAGTCCGATGGATGCACCGCACCACAGCCTGCCAACCGCCCAGCCCCCGACCGTTGCCCAACCCCGGCTGCCCGGCATCGGCAGCGCGCTGGGACTGATCGCGCTGTACTTCGTGCTGCAGGTGGTGACGGGCTTCGCGGCGGCGCTGCTGCTGGGCTTCGGCTACCGCCTCGTGCATGGCGCCACGCCCGTCGACCTGCGCACGCTGGTCGCGAGCCCGGACGCGAGCAGCGTGGTGGTGATCCTCACCCTGTGCGGCGCCGCGCTGGGCACGCTGTGGGTGGCGCGCACGCGCTGGCCGCGGCTATGGCCGCAGGCCACGCCACCCGGCTTCGGTTTCTCCACGCCCGCGGCGGCGTACTGCCTCGCCGCGCTGCTGCTGGGGCTGACCGTGCCGCTGCTCGGCGGCAAGCTCACCGAGCTGCTCGCGCACGGCCATGCGGTGCCGCAGGACGTGAAGCAGCTGGGCAGCGGCGCCAGCCCCGGCCTGCGCATCGCGCTCACCCTGGCGGTGGTCAGCATCGGCCCGCTGGTGGAGGAGCTGCTGTTCCGCGGCGTGCTGCTGTCCGCCCTGCTGCGCCGCCTGCGCGCGGGCTGGGCGGCGCTGGCCAGCGCCGCGCTGTTCGCGCTGGTGCACCTGCCCGACCTGCACTGGCTGTGGTACGCCGTGCCCAACCTCGTCCTGCTCGGCGTGGTGCTGGCCTGGCTGCGGCTGCGCTCGGGCTCGCTGTGGCCGGCGGTGATCGCCCACGCCTGCAACAACCTGCTGGCGATGCTGGCGCTGTTCGCGTCGCTGGCCCATCCGGGGTGATTCAGCCGATAACACCGGCTTCGCGCAGCAGCCGCGCCGTCTCGAACAGCGGCAGGCCCATCACGCCCGAATAGCTGCCTTCCAGATGCTCGACCAGCGCCGCGCCGCGGCCCTGGATCGCATACGCGCCGGCCTTGCCGAAGGATTCGCCGGTGGCGACGTAGGCGGCGATTGCGGCCTCGTCCAGCGGCGCGAAGCGCACCCGCGACACGCTGCAGGCGTTGCGTTCGGCGTGCGCGTCGACCAGCCACACCGACGAGATCACCGCGTGCGTGCGGCCGGACAGGCGGCGCAGCATCGCCGCCGCATCCGCCGCGTCGCGCGGCTTGCCGAACACCTCGTCGTCCAGCACCACTTCGGTGTCCGCGCCGAGCACCACGGCATCCATCGCGCCGGCGAGCGCGGCCAGCCCGGCGCGCGCCTTGTCGCGGGCGACGCGGCTCACGTACTCGCGCGGCGATTCCTGCGCGGCGCGCAGCTCGGGCACGTCCACGTCGACCACGCGGAACGCCACGCCGAGCTGGGTCAGCAGTTCGCGGCGGCGCGGCGACTGCGAAGCGAGATGCAACATGCGGCGTCCTTCAAAGCGCGAGGTGGTATTCGCGGAACTGCGTGTCGCGCTGCCAGCCCAGCGACTCGTACAAGGCCTGCGCGGCGAGGTTGTCGTGCGCGGTGGAGAGCGACAGGCTGGCCGTGCCAAGGTTCCTCGCCTGCGTCGCAGCGGCTTCCAGCAAGGCCTTCGCCACGCCCCGCCGCCGCGCGTGCGCGGCCACGAACAGGTCGTTCAGCAGCCAGGTGCGCACCATGCGCACCGAGGAAAACAGCGGATAGAGCTGGGTGAAGCCCAGCGCTGCGCCGTCCGCGTCGCGCGCCAGCAGGATCATCGACTCGTTGAGGCGCAGGCGCGCGGTGAGGAACTCGCGCGCGCCGGCCTCGTCGGACGGCTTGCCGTAGAACTGGCGGTAGCCGTCGAACAGCGGCACCAGCGCATCGAGGTCGTGGAAGCTGGCGCGGCGGATCTCGTACGACATAGGGCCTCCCGGCAACGGTGATGCGTCAGGCGCGATGGTAAGGGTGTCCCGCCACGATGGTGGCGGCGCGGTACAACTGTTCGGCCAGCACCAGCCGCACCAGCATGTGCGGCAAGGTGAGCGGCCCCAGCGACCAGCGCTGGTCGGCGCGCGCCAGCACCGCGGGCGCATGGCCGTCGGGCCCGCCGATCAGGAAGGCCAGCTCGCGCCCGGCCATGCGCCATGCCTTCAACTGCCCGGCGAGTTCCTCGCTGGACCAGGTCTTGCCGCGCCCGTCCAGCGCCACCACGTGGCAGTCGCGCGGCAACGCGGCGAGGATCGCAGTGCCCTCATCGTGCATCGCCTTCGCATCGTCGCGGCCCTTGCCGCGGGCGCCGGGCTTCAGCTCGACCAGCTCCAGCGGCAGCTCATGCGAGAGCCGCTTGCGGTATTCGGCAAAGCCTTCCGCGACCCAGGCGGGCATGCGTTCCCCGACGGCGATGATGCGCGCGCGCATCATCGCTGTCCAAGAGCAAAAGCTGGCGCGCAGCGCCCGCATTCGCTTCCTCTCCCCTTTGGGGCACGCGGGGAGCGGCCATGGATGGCCGCCGCTCTGGGGAGCGAGGAGAGGATTGAGGTGAGGGGGCGGGGCTCGCGATTACGCTCGTTGGCGTGCGTGGCTTCTCCACAAAGTTCTGCTGGGGACTTCGCAAGCAACAAAGCGGTTTCGTGCGCCTGCCGGCGCCCGAGTTCCTTTCTCTTTGCGTGGCCAAAGAGAAAGGAACCAAAGAGAAAGGCCACCCCGGTTGGCGCTTGCCGGGCGTCCTGCCCGGCAAGTCCGTGAGTCGGCGCCGGGCTTTTCGAGCGGGCTCCTGCCCGCGCGAAAAGGTGTTGCCCTCCATGGCAACGCCCGCTGCGCGGCCTCTTCGTCCCCGCCTCACCGCCGCCCAGGGGCCCCGGGAAAAGCAGGCGCGCTCCTGCGCGCCAGAAGCCAAGCAAAGCCGAGCAAAGCCCCTCTCCCCCACCCCTCTCCCACAAGTGGGAGAGGTGAACAGCAGACCGCGGAACAGCTGCTGTCTCCCTCCCCTGCTTGCAGGGGAGGGTCGGGGTGGGGTGCTCTTGCTGTTGCAGTTGCCGTTGCTTCTGCGCGCAGGAGCGCGCTGCTTCACCCGGGGTCCCTATGGCGCGGCGGGCGGGTGGAGGAAAGTCCGTCAGGATGGCCGGCAGGGATGCCGGCCAGTTTTTCGCCGGCACACGGAGGTGCCGTCGAAAAACCCCGGAACCCGCCCGCGCACCCGCAGGGCAGGATGCCCGGAGGGCGCGCCATCGGGGTGTCGTTTTCTCTTGGCTACTTCTCTTTTGGACAAGCAAAAGAGAAGTAGCTCGGCCACCGGCAGGTGGACGAAACCGCTTCGTCGATTGCGACAACGCCAAATGGTGCGAAACCGCCCTGTCGTCAGCAAAAAACTCGCAGCAGCAAACCAGCGCAACGGCTATGGAGCGCACTCCGCGCCACCGAGCACCCGGCAACCTCACCCCGCGCTCGCGGCGTCCACATCCACCCCCGGCTCGCGGTCGCCCACCGTCCACAACCGTTCCAGGCCGTAGAACTCGCGAATACGCGGCAGCATCACGTGGACGATCACGTCGCCCAGGTCCACCAGCACCCATTCGGCTTCCTGCTCGCCTTCCACACCCAGCGGCATCACGCCGGCCTTCTTGGCGAACTTCACCACTTCATCGGCGATGGATTTGACGTGGCGCGCGGAGGTGCCGGAGGCGATCACCAGCAGGTCGGCGATGGAGGTCTTGCCGCGGACGTCGATCTCGCGGATGTCCTTGGCTTTCAGTTCTTCCAGTGCGGCGACGACGGTCTTGCGCAGTTCGGCCGTGGAGTCGGCCTTGGTCATGCGGCTAGTGCTCAAGATGGGGGAGCCTCGATGCGGAAACGCGCGCCGGGACGGCGCGGCGGCAGTATAACGCCCGCCGCACGGGCTCAGGTCAAGGCCGTGCCGGGTTTCAGGCGACCGCCTGCGCCAGCTCTCCGGCGGCCAAGCCTCGCGACGGCAGCGGTTCGCCGGCAAGCCGGTACATGCGCACCACGGTCGCCTCCAGCTCCGCCGCCATCGGCAGGCCGCGGTGGCTGAACAGGTCGGCCAGCAGCTGGTAGTACAGCAGGGTGCCACCGCGGCCGCCGGTAAAGCGGTGAAACACCGCCTGCCCCACCGCAGGATTCTCCAGATCGCCCACCACGGCGCGCGCGTTGTGCAGCTTGTCGCAACCGGACACCAGCAACACCTCGTCGGGTGCCTCGGCGAGGTGGGCGAGATAGGTCTGCTTGCGGTTCAGCCAGTCTTGCCGCTTCGCTGCGGCATCGACGTGGGCGGACTTGCCCTCGGCGGTGCCGTCGGTGCAGCCCAGCACAATGGCCAGCACGCGCTCGCCGAAACGCTCGCGTATCAGCGCGACCTGCGCCTCGCCGCAATCCTCCACCGTGTCGTGCAGCAGCCCGGCGATGGCCTGATCCTCGTCGCCGCCGTATTCCAGCACCAGGCTGGCCACGCCCAGCAGGTGGTAGAGATACGGAATGCCGGAACCCTTGCGTACCTGCGTGGCATGCGCGAGGCGCGCGTGGTCCACCGCGGCGGTGAAGCGTTCGCTCAACATGATCATGGTCTCCCTCCCGTCATTGGAACGGACGAAGTGTGGCGCGGCGGCGTCTCAGCGTTCGCGACTCATACGGAATCGCGATCATGAACAAGGATGATCATGTCGTCATTCCCGCGAAAGCGGGAATCCATGGTCTTTCGAAGGCACTGGATTTCCGCTTTCGCGGGAATGACGAGCAAAAACCAACGGTGCTGGAATACCAGTGGCATTTCATTCCACTGGATGCCAAGTGGTATCAATGCGCGAGTGCGCGCCGCGCCAGCCGGTATTCGTGCATCAGCCGCGCCACCAGTTCGGCGGCGGGCTGCGGGCGCACCAGGGCGGCGGCCTGGCCGCACCATTCGGAAACCAAGTCACCACGCCCGGCCACGGCCGCCGCGCGCCGCAGCGGCGCGGTGAGTGCGTTGAGCACGGGATAGGCCGGCAGTTCGTCAGCCGCGGCTTCCATCGCCTCCACGTAGCGGTTGCGCAGGCCGCGCGCGGCGCGACCGGAGAAGCTGCGGATGGTGGCGATGCGATGGTCCTCCGCGTTCGCCAGGTCGCGCTTCCATGCCTCAGCCGCGGAGGATTCCGGGCAGGCGAGGAAGGCCGTGCCGAGCTGGCTGGCCGCGGCGCCCAGCGCCTCGGCGGCGAGCATGCCGGCGCCGTCCATGATGCCGCCCGCGGCGATCACCGGGATCTCGCGACCGCTGGCCGCGATGGCGCGCAGCGCCAGCGGGATCAAGGCGAACAGGCCGATCAGCGGCGTCTCGCCCGCGTGCAGGAAGCCGCCGCGGTGGCCGCCGGCCTCGGCGCCCTGCACGCACACCGCGTCGGCACCGTGCTCGGCCCAGGCGCGCGCCTCGGCCGCGGTGGTGGCGGTGCCGATCACGCGGATGTCGCGGCGCTGGAGTTCCTGCATCTGCGCGGGCGTGGGCAGGTCGAACGCGAAGCTGGCCACGGCAGGTTGCGCCTCGCACAGCGCGGCGAACTGCTCGGAGAAACGCGGCGCCCAGCGTTCGGGCAGCGTGGTGCGCACGGCGAGCCCTTCGCGCTCCATCAGCGCGTCGAGGCGTTCCCTTGCCCGCGCCACCGCGGCCATGTCGGGCGCGAAGTCGTCGGGCAGCACGAACAGGTTCAGCGCGAACGGGCGGTCGGTGAGCGCGCGAATCTTCGCGGCCTGGTCGAGGATGGCTTGCGGCTCGCTGTAGCCCGCGCCCAGCGAACCCAGGCCCCCGGCGTTGGACACCGCGGCGACCAGCTCCGGCGTGGTAGCGCCGGCCATCGGCGCCTGGATCAGCGGGCATTCGATGCCGAAGCGTTCTGCAAACGAGGCCATGCGCGTCATCCCTTGCGTAGCACCTCGCCATTATCCGCCGGCGGGACGCGAGAGATGAAACGCGGCAGCAGCAAACATCCGTTCGCCCCGGGCGCAGGCCCATGGGTCGAAGCCGCAGGGCGAACGGATCGAAGATGCATCAACCGCCGTTGCTCATGGCGTCGCCGGCATCCTTCTTCATCGTGTCGTCCTTCTTCATCTTCATGCCGTCGTGCTGCATGGCCTTGTGCTTCATCGCGCCATGCTTCATGGCATCCGGCTTCATCGCGTCAGGCTTCATCTTCATGTCGTCCTTGTGCATGGCGCCCTGCATCGCATCCTTGGACGACATGGCCGGGGGCGACATCGCCGTGCCGGCACTGGCGGGCATGGCGTCCTGCGCGTGGGTGGGGGCGTAGGCGAAGACGCCGACGGCGGCGGAAAGCGCGAGGGCGGCGAGCGTGCGTGCGTTCATGGGAAATCCTTGCGTGAGGTAGGGAACGGAGGCGGGGCCTCCACCCGTTGCTTCGCCGCAAGGCCGGCGCGGGTTACTTCGGCGCCAGCAGCCTGCCGCCCATCGCCGCGTTCGCCGCGACCACGATGCCCACCGCCAGCGCGTGGGTGAGCAGGTCGGTGGCGGCGGCGTCGAAGGCGTGGCAGATCTCCAGCAGGCTGGCCGAAGCAGCGGCGCTGGCCAGGCCCACCAGCAGCGCGGTGAGCAGCGGGCGCAGCGGGCAGGCGCGGCGCAGCAGCCACACCATCAGCGCCGACAGCGGGATCGAGAAGCCGACAATGAAGACGAGGCAGTCGGCGGACTGGTGCAGCGTGGCGATGCTGGTGCCCGGCGCCAGCCAGGTGCGCAGGCAGCCGAGGCCGCTGGCGCCGATCCACAACAAGGCGGGCGGCAGCGGCAACCAGGCCCAGGCGCGCGAACGCCCCGGCACGGCGAGGGTGAACGCGGCCCAGGCCGCCGCAACCGCGGTGAGCACCGCGCCCAGCGCGGCCCAGGCGAGATCCGGCGCGCCGGCCCAGCGGCGCAGCATGGGCGCGTCACCGTAATGCGCGAGCAGCAGCAGCGCGAACGCGGCCACCAGCGCCAGCCAGCCGACGGTGCGCAGCCACGGCGGCAGCAGGCGCCGCACCGGCACCAGTTCGGCGCCGAGCGCGGCGATCAGGCTGTCGTTGGAGCGCGGCTCGGCCATGGCTCAGTCTTCTCCGTGCAGGCGGCCGCGCAAGGCCTTCAATGCGCGGTGCAGGTTCACTTTCAGCGCGCCGGCCTTGCGGCCGGTGTGCGCGGCGGCCTCGGCCAGCGATTGCTCGCGCAGGCCCAGCTGCTCCACCGCCTCGCGCTGGCCGGGCGGCAGTTGCGCGATCGCCTCGCGCAGGCGCCGCGCCTGCTGCCGGCGTTCGGCGTCCGCGCTGGCGTCGTCGCGGCCGGGGTGGCGGTCCAGCGCGAACTCGTCGTGCAGCTCGCGGCGCTCGCGCCGGCCGTGGCTGCGCAGCGCGTCGATCGCGCGGCGACTGGCGATCGCGGCGAGCCAGGCGTCGTAGGAACGCGCCGGGTCGTAGGTGTGACGCACGCGGTGCACGGTGAGCAGGGTCTCCTGCACCACGTCGTCCAACGCATCCGTCGCCACGCCCTGGCGCCGCGCCACCGCGCGGATCAACGCCACCGAATCGGCCAGCACGCGCTCGTAGGCGCGGCGGTCGCCGGCCTGCGCGGCGGCCATCCACGCGGCGCGCTGGCGCTCGGCCTGTTCGCTGGCGCTGGCGGGTTCGGCAGGCACGGCGGCGCGGCAATCCGGTGACGGGGCGAGGCCGCCATCTAGTACCAAGCTGCCGTCGGCGGTCAAGGGCGTATCGTTCCGTGCATGGGTTTCATCCGGCGATTCGCTGCATCCGTCGATGCGGTTACCTCGCACCGGGCGATGTAACCGCCAACGCAGCGACGGCGAATCACCGGCACACCTCCCCACTGGACCCTCGCCATGCTCCTGCTGATCCTTGCCTACCTCGGCGGCGTGCTCACCATCCTCAGCCCCTGCATCCTGCCGGTGCTGCCGTTCGTGTTCGCCCGCGCCGACCGCCCGTTCCTGAAGAGCGGACTGCCGATGCTGATCGGCATGGCGGCCACCTTCGCCCTGGTCGCCACGCTGGCGGCGGTGGGTGGTGGCTGGGCGGTGCACGCGAACCAGTACGGCCGCGCGCTGGCGCTGGTGGTGCTGGCCCTGCTCGGTCTCACCCTGCTCTCCACGCACGTCGCCGAATGGCTGACGCGGCCGTTCGTGGCGCTGGGCAACCGGCTGTCGCAGCGCACCGATGGCGAGGGCGGATCGATCTGGGGCGCGGTGGGTCTGGGGATAGCCACCGGCCTGCTGTGGGCGCCGTGCGCGGGACCGATCCTGGGCCTGCTGTTGACCGGCGCCGCGCTCAAGGGCGCCAGCGTCACCACCACCTTGCTGCTGCTCACCTACGCGCTGGGCGCGGCGACTTCGCTGGCCTTGGCGCTGGCGGTGGGCGGCAAGGTGTTTGCGCTGATGAAGCGCTCGCTGGGCGCGGGCCAGTGGGTGCGCCGCGCGCTGGGCGTGCTGGTGCTGGCCGGCGTGGCCGCGATCGCCTCGGGCGTGGACACCGGCGTGCTCACCCGCGTCTCGCTGGCCGGCAGCAACCGCATCGAGCAGCAGCTGATCGACGCCGTGCGGCCGATGCCCGCCGCGGTGGCAGCACCCGCGCCGAAACCCGGCGAGGCTCTGCCGGTGGAAGGCACGCTGCCCACGCTGGCCGGCGCCACCGGCTGGCTCAACAGCGGCACGCTCACCCGCGAAAAACTGCGCGGCAAGGTGGTGCTGGTGGATTTCTGGACCTACTCCTGCATCAATTGCCTGCGCTCGCTGCCCTATGTCGAAGCCTGGCATGACAAGTACAAGGACCACGGCCTGGTCGTCATCGGCGTGCACGCGCCCGAGTTCGCGTTCGAGAAGGATCCGGCCAACGTGACAGCGGCGGTGCAGCGGCTGGGCGTGACCTACCCGGTGGCGCTGGATGCCAACTACGCGATCTGGCAGGGCTTCAACAACGAATACTGGCCCGCGGATTACTTCATCGACGCGCAGGGCCGCATCCGTGCCCACTACTTCGGCGAGGGCGGCTATCACGAGGGCGAGGACACGATCCGCCAGCTGCTCAGCGAAGCCGGCTACAAGGATCTGCCCGGCGGCTACGTGCAGCCCGGCGCGAAGGGCGCGCAGGCGGCCAGCTCGGGCGACCCACAGCGCTCGCCGGAAACCTACGTGGGCTACGCGCGCGCCGAGCACTTCGCCGGCGGCCAAGTCGCGCACGACGACACGTTCGACTACCACACGCCCGCCACGCTGATCGCCAACCAGTGGGCACTGGCCGGCCGCTGGACCGTGCACGCGCAGGACGCCACGCTGGATGCGGCGAACGGCAGCATCAGCTACCGCTTCCGCGGCCGCGACCTGCACCTGGTGCTGGGCCCGGGCAAGGACGGCAAACCGGTACGCTTCCGCATCGCGCTCGATGGTCACGCGCCCGGCGCCGACCACGGCATGGACACCGACGCCGACGGCCGCGGCACCATCACCGCGCAGCGCCTGTACCAGCTGGTGCGCCAGGCGCACGGCAACGGTGAACGCACGTTCACCATCACCTTCCTCGATCCCGGCGTGTGCGCCTACGCGTTCACGTTCGGCTGAATCGCTTCCCGTAGGAGCGCACCCTGTGCGCGAAGGCTTTTGCTCCGATCAACGCCAGAGCATTCGCGCACAGGGTGCGCTCCTACCAGGCCTTCCTTCGCACTACCGGAGGCTCCCATGTCCCGCATCGACGAATCCCTCGCAATGGACCGCCGCCGTTTCCTGCGCGCCGCGCTCGGCGGTAGCGCCCTGCTCGCGGTCGGCGGCAGCTTCGCCCTGCCCCGCCTGCTCGCCGCCGGCGCCGCGGGCGGCCTGCCCGCGCTGGTCCACACTCCGCCCGGCGAGGTGCTGCTGGAGTGCTACGCCGACGACGGCCGCGACGTCGGCCCCTGCAAGGTGCAGCGGCTGGTGCTGACCGACGCGCAATGGCGCGCGCGCCTCACGCCGTTGGCCTATGAGGTGATGCGCCGCGACGGCACCGAACGCGCCTTCAGCGGCCCGCACGAACGCCCGGCGCAGCCCGGCCTGTTCCGTTGCATCGCCTGCGCCACCGCGCTCTACGACGCCGCCACCGAATTCGACTCCGGCACTGGCTGGCCCAGCTTCTGGCGCCCCATCGCCAAGCGCAACGTGATCGAAATCCGCGACGCAAGCTTCGGCATGGAACGCATCGCGATCAGCTGCGCCGGCTGCAACAGTCACCTCGGCCACGTGTTCAACGACGGGCCGCCGCCGACTGGCCTGCGGTATTGCATGAATTCGGTGGCGTTGCGGTTTGTGGCGCGGATTGGGTGACGATGGGTGCTGTCGTGCGCAGCGCGGTCGTGACTGGCGTAGCCTTGTGTTCCATCTGATCGTTTGCTGTTTTGTCGCAAGGAACAGAGCGGTTTCGTGCGCCTGCCGGCGCCCGAGTTACTTCTCCTTTGCTTGTCCACGCACGCGCAGGAGCGCGTGCGAACGGCGA
>OFTY01000534.1_pt1 | contig 25363 bp, 22 predicted proteins | sample 1775061 | NCBI WGS metagenome assembly OFTY01 (sample SAMN08195773, study PRJEB24354) | sludge metagenome | isolation source: sludge from phenol fed wastewater aerobic bioreactor B | place: India: Nagpur | collected 2016-09-16 | reverse complement strand
AGAACGGGAGAAATTATACGCCGGAATGAAGAAAATATACAGCAAAATCAATGGCTTACGAATAAATCAGGGGCGACTAAGGAGCATCTTAAAGCAAGCGCCTGGCGATGAGGACGTGCACAGACTCCATGCTCAGTTTCTCGCAGTTTGACCCGGCAGACTGGTATGAGGCGACTGGCCAAACACCCGCTATAAGCACACGCTCCGAGGACAGGTAGCCTTCCTCAGCGATTATTGGACTGGACATGCAACAGTCAGTGGCAGTTCAGGATACTGGATACGTGACCTGCCCCCCACCAGCCGTACCGGCCTGAAGCTAGTGAAGTACGTCAACCACCAGGAGATGACGGACATGAAGAAGAGCAGATTCACCGAGGAAAAGATCATCGGCTTCCTGCACGAGCATCTCGGAACGTCGTCGTCTTGAATCCAATCGGGTTCGCCGCCGATTCGGTAGTGCTTGCATTGAGCAGGTGTAAGTCTGAAGGAATGTTTTGGGGGAGTTAGGAATGACAGCAGCGGGTCGGTACCGCCAGTGTAGGTATTGTGGAAGTGGTCGATGGCGCGGCACCAGCCGGGTCGCGGACACCCTATGACCGCAGTACCTCATACAGCCGCCACTCGGGCCAGCGCCGGTCACCGTACCCAACAGCCGCTTCGTGAAAGTCAGCGGGAACCCACATGGCTGCACCCAACGGCAGCACACGCTGCAAAGCGGCAGAAGAGGTCTCGACGGGTGTCGCGTCTTAAGGGGCGGCACAAGACCAATAGTCAGCGGCGCGCGACTGACTGCAACACCTCAGTATTGCTTGGCACAAGTGAGGCACAGGCAGGGCACAGAACACTGCCGCGCAGATCCGAGGACCATTGACCTGTCTGAGGCGTGTGCCTTTAAACAACAGCTATCGTGAGGGATGAGAACCTGACCACTTCAGCGTTGTGAGGGGTCACTCACCGTAGAAGTGAGGTGTGGCGCGGCTGGCGGGGATCGAACCCACGACCCTTGGCTTCGGAGGCCAATACTCTATCCACTGAGCTACAGCCGCGTGACTGTTTTGAGACCGATGGTCAGGATTGTACGGTTTGCGGTGCTGACTATAGGCTTCGGAGCCTTCAAAACCATCTGGTATGTCAGATGGTTTTGCGTTGTACCGAGTGTCGCGGCGAGGCGTCTTTAGAGAGAAGACAGCCAACACATGAAACTGGACGACTGGACAGCAAGAGACCAATCGTCATCACTTGGTGTCCACTTTACGCAGATCAGCTGGGTCTGTCCAGTCATGCCCTTCTTGCATGGGATGACCATCGGTCTGCCTCGCCTCCTTCAGCAAGGAGCGGTCATCCACTGATGTCTGGCGCACCGGAAAGTACGTGGCTTGACAGTCACCAAGCAAGCCATATACTATTGCCATATACAGCGGGTTCAAGGGGGTCTTATGGCCATCGGCACGGTCTTCATCAACAATCGCACTCAGGCAGTTCGCCTACCTCTGGACGTCCGTCTGCCCGAAGGCGTCAAAAGAGTGGAGATCCGGGCCAAGGGCAACGAGCGCATCATTTCGCCTGTCGGCCAGACTTGGGACAGCTTCTTCCTGAATGGTCCGACGGTGACGGACGACTTCCTGCCGGAGCGCGCCAGCCAGCAACAAGCCGAGCGGGAAGCTCTTTGATGCTGCGCTACCTGCTGGACACCAACATCGTCATCTACGTCCTCAAGAGGCGTCCGATCGAGGTACTCTCGGTTTTCAATGCAAACGCCAGTCGGATGGCCATATCTTCCATCACGCTGGCTGAACTCATGCACGGCGCAGAAAAGAGCTCCAGAGTCACCGAGAACCTGGCGGCGATCGAGGATTTCTGCAGCCGTCTTGAAGTTCTTCCCTATGGCTCAAAGGCGGCCCAACACTATGGTGCCATCCGCGCCCACCTGGAGAAACTGGGACGCCCCATCGGTGTGAACGATCTGCACATCGCCGCCCATGCGCGAAGCGAAGGTTTGGTGCTGGTGACCAACAACACCGCAGAATTCGATCGGGTTCCTGCACTTGAGGTAGAGAACTGGGTGCAAAGCGAGCATTGACACCCTTTGCAACTGGCAGCAGCCCTCCGACTATCAGGTCTTGGGCTTCACCAGATTCCTCGGAGTGCCCGCCACAAAGGCCTCAATGTTGCCAATCAACTGATCGGCCAACGCCTGAATAGCCTCCGCACTGGCCCATGCCACGTGAGGGGTCAGGATGAAGTCGGGTCGGTCCAGAAGGCTCATGAATGGGTGATCGTGTGGCGGTGGTTCCACCGATGTCACGTCGAATGCAGCACCTGAGATCTGCCCTGCCTCCAACGCCGGACCGACGGCAGATTCATCTACCAGGCCGCCGCGCGCCGTGTTGATCAGCAGCGGCTTGCGTGTCATCCGACCGAACTCTGCCGCAGAGATCATGTGGCGGGTTTGGTCGTTGAGCGGACAGTGCAGCGTGAGGATATCGGCCTCGGCCAGCAGCTGATCAAAGGGGGTGTACAAGCTGCCCTGCCCGGTTCTGCCCTTGTGGCCGGCGAACTTCACGCGCATGCCCAGGGCACGACCCATGGCCGCGACCGACTGCCCCAGCTCACCGTCGCCGATCACGCCGAGGGTGGATCCCGCCAGATCGCGGATCGGATGATCGAAGAAGCAGAACTGCCGGGCGTCCTGCCAGCGTCCGGCGCGCACCGCATCGCGGTAGGCGCACACACTTCGCCGCAACGCAAAGATCAACGCGAAGGTGTGCTCAGGCACGGTGCGCGTCGCATAGCCACGGATGTTGCTGACCAGAATGCCGCGTGCCGCACAGGCGGCCAGGTCAATGTTATCCGTGCCGGTGGCGGCCACTGCAATCAACTTCAGGCGACGCGCATGGGCCAGGAGCGTCGCAGGCAGTTTGACCTTGTTGACGATAACGATGTCGGCGTCGGCAATGCGCTCGGCCACCTGCTCAGCGGTGGTTCTTTCATACGCTTGCCAGGTGTGGGGAAAGTCCGGCCGCCGCAGCTGTGTCTCCGGGGAAAGGGTTTCACGGTCAAGAAAGACGATGTTCATCATGTGTGCTCCCGACCAGCGATTCAGGCGTTGAGAAGGCGCTTGGCCTGAGCCACCACCGCATCAGCGGTGATGCCAAAGAGGCGGTAGAGGGCATCGGCTGGGCCGGACGCACCAAAGCCGTTCATGCCGACAAACGCGCCACGACCACCAAGATAGGCATCCCAGCCGAAACGGCCTGCGGCTTCGATGGCCACGCGGACACCTTGGCCCAATACCTGCTGACGGTAGCTTTCGGTCTGTTGGTCAAACAACTCCCAGCAAGGCAGCGAGACGACGGCAGTTCCGATCCCCTCTTTTTCCAGCGCTGCACGCGCCTGGACCGCCAAAGCCACTTCCGAACCGGTGGCAAGAATCGTCACCATCCGTGGACCCGCTTGGGATTCATGCAGCACATAGCCGCCGAAGGCACAGAGGTTGTCGGGCGTCGGGTTCTGACGCACGAGCGGCAAGCTCTGCCTGGCGAAGACCATGCTCACCGGACCGCTGCGGTGGGCCAGCGCCAGTTCCCAGCATTCAGCGGCCTCGACAGCGTCGGCGGGGCGCATCACCCACATGTTGGGCATGGCTCTGAGCGACGCCAGAATCTCCACGGGCTGGTGCGTCGGCCCGTTCTTGCCGATGCCGATGGAATCGTGGCTGAAGACGAACTTCACCGGCAGGCCCATCAGCGCGGCCATGCGCATCGCGGGGCGCTCGTAGTCTGAGAAGGCCAGGTAGGTGACGCTCAGGGGAATGACGCCGCCGTGGGCGGCCATGCCGTTGGCCATGGAACCCATCACATGCTCGCGAACGCCGCAGTGCACATACGCACCGCTTCGGTCAGTCGCGGTGAACGCCTGCAAGCTTCGTTTGTGGCTGGTGGGCGCCTCCAGGTCGGCGCAACCAACCATGCGCTCGGGCAGGATCGGGCCCAGCAAGTCGTTGATCTCGCCGGACAGAAAGATGCCGCTGGGCACGGCCGCGGCGTCATGTGCGCGTCGCTTGTACGCCCGAAGCACGTCTTGCCAGCCGGCGGGCAGTTCGCCACGCATGACGCGCTCGAACTCGGCCCGCTCTGCCTGGGGCAGGGCCGCCAGCCGCTCGTTCCACGCACGGTGGTCCGCTTGGCTGCGAGACCCCGCCGCGCGCCAGGCGTCGCGGATGTCGGCAGGCACCTCGAAGGGCGCATGCGGCCAGTCCAGCAGCGCGCGAGCCTCGCTGGCATCCTGCTCATGCAAACGCGCACTGTGTCCCCCCCGCTGGCCTTGCACCCTGGGCAGCCCCTTGCCGATGATGGTGCGACAGGCCAGCAACGAAGGTCTCGGGTCGGCCTTGGCTCGGGTCAGCGCAGCCGAGATCGCATTGATGTCGTGGCCGTCCAGTTCCTCCACATGCCAGTTCGCCACGCGGAAGCGCTCGGCCACGTTTTCGCTGATCGACAGCGAGGTGGGGCCGTCATCAGTGATCAGGTTGTCGTCCCACAGCAGCACCAGCTTGCCCAGCTGCAGATGGCCGGCCAGCGAAATCATCTCCTGCCCCACCCCTTCCTGCAGGCAGCCGTCGCCCACGAAGGCATAGGTGAAGTGGTCCACCAGCGCAGCGCCGAAGCGGGCGTTCAGGTACGCCTCGGCCACCGCCATGCCCAGTGCATTGGCAATGCCCTGTCCCAGGGGGCCCGTGGTCACTTCGATGCCGGCGGCCTGGTTGTACTCCGGGTGGCCTTCGCACACCGACCCCAGCTCCCGAAAGCGCTGGATCTCTGCCAACGATATCGCTTCATAGCCGCTGAGATGCAACAGCGAATAGAGCAGCATGGAGCCGTGACCGTTGGACAGCACCACCCGGTCGCGATCCCACCAGGTGGGGTCGGCCGGGTTGAACTTCAGGTGGTTGACGTACAGCGCGGTTGCAATCTCCGCCATGCCCAGCGGCACGCCCTGATGGCCTTCGGTGGCCTTGACGATGGCATCAATGGACAGGAATCGGATGGCGTGAGCCAAGGGCTGCAGGGGATGGGCTTGCATGGTGCGGGCGCAGTCAGGACCGGTCGTCCCCGCGCTTGTCTCCGGTGAATTGAACGAACCCGGATTCTTCGAGGTCCGGATGGTTGAAGACAAGCGACAAAAATTCAGCCCTACATGAATGTCATTCATGTTTGTGGGCACGCGTGGCCAGCACGGCCCCGGTGCTCAGCCCGCCTTGGCCTGGGCCTCGCGCCGGATCCAACCCAGAAAAGCCTTGACCTCGGGTCGTGCCGCATGTCGGGCGGGATAGACCAGGAAGTGCCCCTGCACCTCCAGCACCATGTCGTTGCCAAAGACCGGCTGCAGGCGTCCACTGCCGATCAGCGACTGCCCGAGTGTGGCGCTCTCCAGGGCCACCCCTAAGGACTGCACTGCGGCATCGAGACTCATCATGGCGCGATCGAAGCGCAAGGCCATGCGCTCCGGGCGCTGCTGCGGATGAAAGCGCGCAAACCAGTCCGCCCACTGCGCCACGTTGACCACTGACTGGATCAGGGGCGCCGTGAGCAGGTCGTCGACATCGTGCAAGGCATGCCGCCGGATGAACTCCGGGCTGGCCAGGGGCATGACCTTCTCCATGAACACCGGTTCGACTTCCAGATTCGGCCAGTTCGGCAGTCCGTAACGGATATCGATGTCGACCAGGCCGAGCTGAAAGTCGGAGTGGATGTGCGATGCCGACAGCGCCAGCGAAATATCGGGGAATTCGCGGCGGAAACTGGCAATGCGCGGCATGAGCCACAGGCTCGCAAAGCTCGGGCTGCAGTGCAGGTACAGCGTGTCCTGCACCCCGTGACGCAGGTCTTCCGTGGCGGTGTTGATCGCGCCCAGCGCGTTGCCCACGCGCTGCAGGTAGTTGTGTCCGGCGGGCGTCAACTCCACCCCACGCGCCGAACGCTCGAACAGCCGAACCCCCAGCAAACCTTCGAGCTTGGCCAACTGGTGGCTGACGGCCGATGGGGTGAGGTGCAGCTCCTGGGCCGCCAGCGCAAAGCTGCGACGTCGGGCAATGGCTTCAAACGCCTGCAAGGCACTCAGCGGAGGGATCATGGTTGAAATCGCCTCATTTATTGCGGCGCAACATGAAGAAAATTGAATCAACGATGAGTTTATATCGTTTGTTTTCAGGCAGCAGGGCTCCCAGAATCCGCATCACTTTCCACACAACGCATGCCTTAAGGAGACACACATGCTGCTCAAAGACAAAGTCGCCGTCATCACCGGTGGCGCAGGCCTGAACGGACTCGGATTTGCGACCGCCCGCATGATGGCCGCCCAGGGCGCCAAGGTCGTGATCCTGGACCTGGAAGTCGCCAACCCCCAGGCCGCCGCAGCCCAGCTGGGGCCCGATCACCTGGGACTGGTGGCCAACGTCACAGACAAGGCGTCCTGCGAAGCCGCGGCAGCCCAGATCAAAGCCAAATACGGACGCGTCGACGTGCTGGTCAACAACGCCGGCATCACCCAGCCCGTGAAGTTCCTGGACATCACCGGCGCCGACTACGACCGGATTCTGGACGTGAGCCTGCGCGGCACGCTTTACGCGTCACAAGCGGTGCTTCCGATCATGCAGGCCCAGAACAGCGGATCGATCATCTGCATCTCGTCGGTGTCGGCGCAGCGCGGTGGCGGCATCCTGGGTGGTCCCCACTATTCCGCCGCCAAGGCCGGCGTGCTGGGGCTGGCCCGTGCCATGGCCCGCGAGTTCGGCGGCCAGAACATCCGCGTCAACTGCGTAACCCCCGGCCTGATCGCCACCGACATCAACAAGGGCAAGATTCCTGAAGACAAGCGCCAGACCATCCTGGACGGCATCCCGCTGGGACGCATCGGCGAACCCAACGACGTGGCCGGCTGTGTCGTGTTTCTGGCCAGCGACCTGTCCAAGTACTGCACTGGCGTCACGCTGGATGTGAACGGGGGCATGCTGATCCACTGACCTGCCGTCGCCGCACCAGATTTCATTTCACACGCGGGCCACGCCATGGCCGCACCCACTGTGGCCATCTGGCCACCCATAACCAGGAGGCAAAGATGAAATTTCCCAAGATGCTGCGTCGCAGCCTGATCGCCGCTGCCGCGTTGAGCATGGCTGGCACCGCATTCGCCCAGGCCGCCGTCAAGCTGACGCTCGGCCACGGCGCCGCTGCGGGCAATCCGCGGCATGAAGCCTCGGTCAAGTTTGCAGAGGTCATTAAGGCCAAGAGCAATGGCCGTATCGAAGTGACCGTGGCGCCGGCCGCCCAGCTCGGCGACGACGCCGCCATGGTGACGGCGCTGCGCACTGGGGCACTGGACATGTCGGCCAACTCGCAAGGCGCCGTGGCCAACACAGTGCCCGAGTACGCCGCCTTTGGCATGCCCTTCCTTTTCGCGGACCTGCAGCAGGCCTGGAAGGTCATGGATGGTCCGGCCGGCAAGGAACTGGCTGCAAAGTCGGCCGAAAAGGGTCTGGTGGTGCTGGGGTACTGGGACAACGGCATCCGCCACATGAGCAACAGCAAGCGCCCACTGCTCAAGGCAGAAGACCTCAAGGGCATGAAGATGCGCACGCCGCCCGATTCGGTGACCGTTGACATCATGCAGAGCCTGGGGGCCGAAGCCCAGCAAATCAAGTTCGCCGAGCTGTATGTGGCGCTGCAACAGGGCGTGGTCGACGGCCAGGAGAATCCGTTGATGAACATCCACGCCAGCAAGCTCTATGAGGTGCAAAAGTTCATCTCACTGACCGGGCACAAGTATGAGATGACGCCGTTCCTGATGAGCAAGCGTACCTGGGACCGCCTGAGCGACGCCGATCGGAAGCTCGTTCAGGAGGCGGCGGCCGAGGCCACGGCCCTGCAGCGCAAGATGTCCAAGGAAAGCGACGACAAGCTGGTGGCTGATCTGAAGGCCAAGGGCATCCAGATCGACAACCCGGACAAGGGCTCTTTCCAGAAGGCTACTGCCAGTGTGGTGAGCAAATGGGAGGCCAGCCCGATCGGGCCGTTTGTCAAACAGGTGGTCTCGGCTGCTCGCGCGCAGTGACGGCTCCTCCACGCTGAACTGGCGTCGCCATCCTGATGGCGACGCCTTTCCTGACCCACTGCCTCCGGAGCGTCCGATGTCACCTGCCAACCTCGGCCTGGTGGACAAAGTGATTGCCGTCATCTGTCAAGCCATTCTCTGGCTGACCACGACCGTGATCTTCTTGATCCTCAGCGCCAACACCTTGCTTCGCTACAGCACAGGATCCAGCCTTCAATGGGCGAACGAAGTGCCCGAACTGCTGTTTCCCTGGCTGGTTATGTCGGGGGTTGTGCTGGCCGCCCAGCACGGCTCGCACATTGCCACCACCTTCCTGATGGAGTCGTTGCAGCCCACAGCCCGCCGATGGGTTTCATCTGCAGGCTGGCTCGTGGTGGCTGCCTTGTACGGGACCTTGTCGAAAGCCACGTTCAGCCTTCTGGAGATCGTGCACGACGAAAAGTCAGCGATCTTGCAGGTGCCCGCCTCCTTGACCTATGGCTGTGTCATGGGTGCCATGGCTTTGCTAGCGCTGCTGGCACTGCGTTCGGCCTGGCAGTGTGCCTGGCACGGACCTCAATCATCAGTGGACGCTCAAAACGCGGCCAGCCCCTCGACGGCGCAAGGCTGACCTGCCTCTGCACCCTTTCAGGAGACCCTCATGAGTGCTCTGATCCTGCTGGTGTTCATCACTGGCGCGGTAGCGGCCATTCCGATTGCCCATGCTCTGCTGGTTGCAGCACTGGCGGCAGCGGCATCTTCGGACCGAATCCCGCTGGACCTGCTGGTGCAGCAAATGGTGGCGCAGGTGCAAAGCTTCCCGCTGATCGCCATTCCTTTTTTCATGCTCACGGGCGCACTGATGATGGGTGGCCGCCTGGGCAACGCCCTCATCGGCGTGCTCTCCGCCACGGTCGGTCGTTGGCACGGCGGTCCGGCGCAAGTCAACGTCCTGTCGTCCACGCTGTTCGGCGGGGTCTCAGGCTCGGCCGTGGCCGATGCGTCTGCCATCGGCTCGCTGGTCATGCCCTGGCACCGCAAGCTGGGTTATCCCATGCCCTTCTCGGCTGCGTCGCTGGCATCGGCCGCCACCATCGACATCATCATTCCGCCCTCCATCCCGCTGATCCTGTACGCGCTGTCTTCCAACACCTCCATCGCCGCGCTCTTCTATGCGGGCATCCTGCCCGGGTTGCTGCTCTGCGGTGGCTTCATGATCGCCTGCTGGTGGGTGGGAAAGACGAAGAACCTGCCCCGCGAAACCGCCATCGCAGAGAAGGCGCAGATGCGGCGCAACCTGCTGCTGGCGTCTCCTGCGGTGCTGCTTCCGGTGCTCATCGTGGTGTTCCTTCGCTTCGGAATCGCCACGCCGACCGAGGTGGCCGTGCTCTCCGCCCTGTATGCGGGGGGCGTGTCGGCACTGCTCTACCGCGACCTGACCTTCAAGCGACTGAACGCAGCCATCGTCGAAGCGGGTGTCGCCACGGGCGTGGTGCTGCTGGTGATCATGGCATCTGCAGCCATCGGCTGGCTGCTCACCTTCGACCAGTTGCCACAGGGCGTGGTGGCTTGGGTGACCGAGAACGTCTCTTCGGACTGGATAGTCATCCTGCTGATGAACCTCATGATGTTGTTCGTGGGCATGTTCATCGACCTGCCCGCTGCGGTGTTGCTGCTCACGCCTGTGTTCCTGCCCTTGGCACAGAGTGTTGGCATGGATCCTGTGCAGCTGGGAATCATGATGGTCGTCAACCTGGCCATCGGTCTGTACACACCACCGGTGGGCACCACGCTGTTCATCACCAGTTCGCTGGCACGCGTGAAAGTCGGACAAACCGTCCGGGCGATGGGGCCCTTCTATCTCGTGGCCTTCGGTGTCCTCATCCTGGTTTCCTACGTTCCGGCCGTCATCCTGAAGTGACAGGCCACACACCTACTCTGGAGTAAGTACATGACCGTCAGTCAAGACAAGCTGGTCGAAATCGCCCGTTGCGCCTGGCGCATCCGCCGCTACGCCGTTCGCATGGGTGAGGTGCAGGGTCAGGGCTATGTGGGACAAGCCCTGGGCTATGCCGACGTGCTGGCCGCAGCCTATGGCCACGCCTTGAATTTTCGCCCGGAAGATCCACAGTGGGACGGTCGCGACCGCTTCCTTCTGTCCCACGGGCACTACGCCATTGCCTTCTACGCCGCACTGATTGAAGCGGGCATCGTGCCCGAATCGGAACTGGAAACCTACGGCAGCGATGACAGCCGCCTGCCGATGTCCGGCATGGCCACCTACACGCCCGGCATGGAAATGTCCGGTGGCTCCCTCGGTCAGGGCCTTCCGATCGCGGTGGGCATGGCGCTGGGCCTTCGGCATCGGAACAACCCGGCCTTCGTCTACAACTCCATGTCGGACGGCGAACTGGACGAAGGCTCGACCTGGGAAGCGGCCATGTCCGCCAGCCACCACGGACTGGGCAACCTGATCTGCATCGTCGACATCAACAACCAGCAGGCCGATGGTCCATCCACCAAGGTCATGGGCTTCGAACCGCTGACCGACAAATTCGCCTCTTTCGGTTGGCACGTGCAGCGCGTCGACGGCAATCACCTGCCTGCCGTGGTCCGCGCCTTCGATACCGCACGTCATTTGTCCGACCCGAAGCCCCGCGTCATCCTTTGCGACACCCTCATGGGCAAGGGGGTCCCATTCCTGGAAAGCCGCGACAAGAACCACTTCATCCGGGTGGACCCGCCCGAATGGCAGCAGGCCCTGGACATCCTGGACGCCAACCGCCCCTGAGGAACCCGAACATGAACACCGTGACCGAGAAGAAACCCCGGCTGACCACGTCCGCCATGATCGCCTCCATCGCTTCGGAGGGTCAACGCGTCAAGGCGGCCCCGTTCGGCAAGGCGCTCACCGAATACGCCGCGAACCACCCCGAGATCGTGGGCATGACGGCAGACCTGGCCAAGTACACCGACCTGCACCTGTTCGGTCAGGCTTACCCCGAGCGCTTTTTCCAGATGGGCATGGCCGAGCAGCTGCTCATGGGGGCCGCCGGCGGTATGGCCAAGGTGGGTCTGGTGCCGTTTGCCACCACCTACGCGGTGTTCGGCACGCGCCGCGCCTACGACTTCATCCATCAGGTGATTGCCGAAGAGAACCTCAACGTCAAGATCTGCTGCGCCCTGCCGGGCCTGACCACCGGCTACGGTCCCAGCCACCAGGCCACGGAGGATCTGGCCATGATGCGCGCCATCCCGGGGCTGACCGTGGTCGACCCCTGCGATGCCCTCGACATTGAGCAGGCCGTGCCGCAGATCGCCGCGCACAACGGTCCGGTCTACATGCGCCTGCTGCGTGGCAATGTGCCGCTGGTGCTGGACGAGTATGACTACCGCTTTGAACTTGGCAAAGCCAAACTCCTCAGGGATGGTTCGGATGTGCTGGTCATCTCCAGCGGCTTCATGACCATGCGCACCCTGGAGGTCGCCAAGCAACTGGACGCTGACAAGGTCAACGTGGCTGTCCTGCATTGCCCCACCATCAAACCGCTGGATGAGGCCACCATCTTGCGTGAGGTGGGCAAGCCCGGTCGCCTGGTGGTGGTGGCCGAGAACCATTCCACCGTGGGTGGACTCGGTGAGGCGGTGGCTGCTTTGCTGTTGCGTGAGGGTGTGGTCCCTACCCGCTTCCGTCAGTTGGCGTTGCCAGACGCATTCCTGGACGCCGGAGCGCTGCCCACCCTGCATGAGCGCTACGGCATCTCGGCCGAGCGCATGGCTGCTTCACTCAAGGCCTGGCTGACCTGAGCCGATGTTCGCTGGCATCCCTCCCTCGCTGACCGATCCCCGCGCGCTGTTACGCCACCTCTACGACGTGGCGGTGCAGCGCGCGCTGCCGCTGAACAACACCGCAGCCCATCTGCCCCGGCCCCCGAAAGGGCGTACCCTGGTGCTGGGGGCGGGCAAGGCGGGTGGCGCGATGGCGCACGCGGTGGAGACCCTGTGGCCGCAGGATGCGCCGCTGTCGGGTCTGGTGGTCACGCGCTACGGACACACACCGCCGCGGCCGTCGGGGGTGCACGAAAGGATCGAGGTCGTGGAAGCCGCGCACCCGGTGCCCGACGCAGCCGGTCTGGCGGCGGCGCAGCGCATCCTGGCACTGACGCAGGGCTTGACCGAGGACGACCTGGTGCTGTGCCTGATCTCGGGCGGTGGATCGTCCCTGCTGACGCTGCCATGCGAAGGCATGACCCTGGAAGACAAACAGCGCATCAACCGCCAACTGCTGGAGAGCGGCGCGCACATCGGCGAAATGAACACCGTGCGCAAGCATCTCTCCCGCATCAAGGGGGGGCGCCTGGCGGCAGCCTGTGCACCGGCCCGTGTGGTCACGCTGACCATCAGCGATGTGCCCGGTGACGACGTGAGCGTGATCGCCAGTGGCCCCACCGTGGCCGATGCGACCACTTGTGCCGATGCCCTGGACATCCTGCGTCGTTACGGCATTGAGGTGCCGCCTGCGGTCCGGGCGCAGCTTGAGCGCGCCGAGCTGGAAACCCCCAAACCCGGCGATCCGCGACTGGCGCGCTGCGAAACGCACCTGATCGCCACGCCGCAGCAGAGCCTGGAGGCCGCTGCCGCCGCGGCACGCAGTCTGGGTCTGCGTGCCTACATCCTCAGCGATGAGATCGAGGGCGAATCGCGGGAAGTCGGCAAGGTGCACGCGGCGCTCGCCCGCTCGGCGGCGTTGGGGCGCAGCAGCTTCGAGACGCCCTGCGTGATCCTCAGCGGCGGGGAGACCACGGTGACGGTGCGTCCCCGTGCCCCGGACCAGCCCAAAGGCAAGGGCGGACGCGCGGGTGAGTTCTGCATGGGTCTGGCACAGGCACTGGGTGGCCAGCCCGGTGTCTGGGCCCTGGCCGCCGATACCGATGGCATCGACGGCATGGAGGACAACGCGGGTGCGGTGGTGACGCCGGACACGCTGGCCCGCGCGGCCGCCCTCGGGCTGAAGGTCGGTGATCATCTGGCCCGCAACGATGCCTACGGCTTCTTCGAGCCACTGGGGGATCTGGTCGTGACGGGGCCAACCCACACCAATGTCAACGACTTCCGTGTGATGCTGATTGGAGATACCGGTTGACGAGGAAGACTCAGCTGAGAACTTGAGCTTGATTTGGCAAAACTGGTCACGATGTGAAACCTCTCGCCTATGCAGAAAGGCAGACAGACTACCGCTTGGTCCCTTCAACGGCGAGCTGCCGAGATGCGCTGCCAAGCACGAGGAGCAACCAAGGCCTCGCCCCCTTATGGGGAGCGAAAAAGACTGGTCGCAATTCGCTCAACGGACGAAGCCAGCACCCCCCCACATCGCGCAGCCCGAAAGGTTCATGCGGCACTTTCCCCCCGATGGATCAGCACAGCTCCAGCGGGTATGCAACTTATTGACGGTCTCTTGGCGGGGGGTCTCTACTGTGGACGGGTTCCATGAATGTGGGCGTCCCCGAAGCCGCCTCCACCATCACATCCGCCAAAGCAAGCAAAGAGAAAAATCCGGCATCCCCGTAGAAAAACTAACGTCGATTCAGCGAATGTAGCTTGTCAACATCTGATCGAGATGCCACTCTCGGCGCGTCGATACCGCAACACCCGCTTCAACCACCGTCTCGCCCGTCTTCATGCACGCTCCTACCATGAGCTTCGGTGTGGTCCTCGCCGTCACAGCACATGACACCTCTGTCCTGCGGCGCGAGCAGTTCAGCAGCGCAGTGCTTTTTGGCACCTTAAAAGATGCCATGCCGATCATGGCGGGCCTTTTCTGCATGGCATGGACAGCGGCGTTCTCGCGCCTGACCCCCACACATCTCTCTGGATACCACCTCGCTGCTCGGCTCCCTGGCATACAGATCCAAGCAGTGGGCAAGTACTCGACCGTCCGATGGAACTGGTCCGCCTGAAGATCCGGATGTTGTCGGCCTTGACGTTTCAGGCTGTTTTGAACGGTGAATAGGAAACCAGATGTACATCCCAAAATACCACGCGCTGACAGATGTCGCGACGATGCACAACCACATCAAAGAGCATCCACTGGGTGCTTGGGTATGCAACGCTCAGCGCGAACTTATCGCAAACCACATCCCGTTCGTCCTGAATCCCCAGCACGGCAACCATGGTCGTCTGCTGGGACATGTGTCGAGAGCTAATCCCGTCTGGCGTGAACTGAGCACGGGAGCGCGTTCGGTGGTGATGTTCATGGGGCCGCACGCCTACATTTCTCCATCGTGGTACCCAGGCAAACATCAGCACGGCAAAGTCGTGCCGACCTGGAACTACGTCACGGTTCATGCCCACGGCATGGCACGTGCCATCGAAGACTCAAACTGGATTCTCGATGTGATTGGCCGGCTGACCAACGCTCAAGAATCTCGCCGCCAACAACCTTGGAAGCTATCGGACGCACCACAGGAATACATCGAGAAGATGCTTCGAGCGGTGGTAGGCATCGAGATCACGATCGATCAACTTGAAGGTCGCCTGAAGGTCAGTCAGGACGAAGACAAGCAGGATCGGCTGGGGACGGTTGAAGGTTTGCGGCAGACCAGCGAGTCGTCATCCCAGGTTTTGGCTGAACTCGTTCTTGAAGCTTTGAAGTCATCCCCAGGGTGATGTTCCCCCGAAAACCGGACATCTCTGAATTACAGGCTGGCTGCTTTGAGGTGATCCACGAGCAGCTGCGCTGCCGCCGATAACTGGTCGCGCTGACGGAAGCAGAGCAGAAAGTTCCGCGTGCTCCATGCATCCTTGAGGCCGACCCATTTGAGTTTGGCCGTGTTCTGTGTGGCACGAAAGATCTCCAGCGGAACCACGCAGATCGCCAAGCCAGAGCGCGCCATGCGCAGCCCAGCTTCGAAGTTGGACACCATGGCCCTGCTCTGGAGGGACAGGCCACTTTGTGCGGCTGCCCGTTCCAGCAACACTTGCACGGCGCTGGTAGAAGGCAGGCTGACCTGCTCCCAGTTCAGGGTTTGCGCGAAGTCCACTTCCTTGAGCCGGCACAAAGGATGCCCCAAAGGGACCACGATGCCCAGGTGATCGGTCCGATAAACCGCAGTTTGCAGACCTTGAAGGTCAACTGTGTCCCAGGTGATCCCCAACGTGGCGTGCCCCTCGCGCACGCCACGCGCCACGTCGGGACTGAAGCGCTCTTCCACGTCCACCTTGATGCCAGCATGTGCAGGCTGGCGCATGAACTCGACGATGTCGTCAGCGAGCGATTCGGTCATCACCGAAGCGGTGGCCAGCAACCGGACCTGGCCACGCACACCGCTGGCGTAGGCAGCCATGGCCTGCTCAGCCTTTTGGGCCTCGGCCAGCATGGTTCGAGCGTACTCCAGGAAGGTCTCGCCAGCGGGCGTGGGCGCCACGCCGTGTCGTTGCCGGACGAACAGCGGCGTGTGGACCTGGGCCTCCAACGCCGCGATGCGTTTGCTCACTGCGGAGCCGACCAGGTGCTGGCGCTGGGCAGCGTGCACGAAGTTGCGGGTTTCGCACACCGCCACAAACAGGCGCAAGGTGGTGAGGTCTAACTGGAGCTGGGCCACGACGGAATACTGATATTCTCAAATGGAATATCTAAATGAAATATTAGCGCTTCTTGAATGAGATGAGAAAACCTAGACTGCGCACAGGCCCACAACATCACGAGGCCAGGAGACACATTCTCATGAAAATTTCCCCCACAGTGGTGGTGCGCGAGGTCGGCCTGCGCGACGGCCTTCAAAGCATTCCCCGCGTCCGCCTGAGCACCGAGCAGAAGCTCGAATGGATTCGCGAGGCCTACGACGCCGGCCAGCGCGAAATCGAAGTCGGCTCCTTCGTGCCCGCCAAGTTCCTGCCCCAACTGGCCGACACCGAGGCCTTGGTCGCCTATGCACGCACGTTGCCGGGTTTGGTCACCTCGGTCCTGGTGCCCAACCTGAAGGGCGCAGAAAAAGCGCTGGCCTCGGGCGCTGACCTGATGGTCATACCTCTGTCGGCCAGCCACGCCCACAGTCTGGCAAACCTGCGCAAGACGCCCGACGAAGTCGTGGTCGAGGTAGGTCGAATTCGTGCGGCGCGCGACGCTGCGGGCGCGAAGACGCTGATTGAAGGTGGCGTTGGCACCGCCTTTGGCTGCTCCATCCAGGGGCACGTCGATGAAGACGAGGTATTGCGGCTTACCCTGGCCCTGCTGGACGCCGGTGCCGACCGCGTGAGCCTGGCAGACACCGTGGGCTATGCCGATCCGCAGCAAGTCAAGCGCCTGTTCGAGAAGGTGATGCTTAAAGTTGGCGATCGCCTGTGCTGCGCCCATTTTCACGACACACGGGGTCTGGGGATGGCAAACGTGTTCGCAAGCTATGAGTTGGGCATCCAGCGCTTTGACGCCTGCCTGGCGGGCATCGGCGGATGCCCGCACGCGCCCGGAGCTTCAGGCAATGTCGCCACCGAGGACGTCCTTTACCTGTTCCGCAGCATGGAGGTGGAGACCGGTCAGGACCTCGCCCGTCTGCTAGCGCTGCGCGCCAAGGTGGCACAGTGGCTTGACGGCGAATTGCTGGGTGGTTCGATTGCGTTGGCCGGTCTGCCCAAGACACTGCCTGAAACCCGACGAGAGGCGATGGCAGCATGACCGCACCCGACGCCAAGCTTGCACGCCTGCCCCTGGAGGGTCTGCGCGTGGTCGAGTTCACTCACATGGTCATGGGCCCCACCTGCGGCATGGTGCTGGCCGATTTGGGAGCCGAGGTCATCAAGGTCGAACCCATTGATGGCGATCGCACCCGTACCTTGTTAGGTGCCGGTGCAGGCTTCTTCCCCATGTTCAATCGCAACAAGAAAAGCATCGCCATTGACTTGCACACGGCCGAAGGGGCCGCGGTGGCTCGGCGTTTGGCTGCCAGCGCCGACGTTGTGGCCGAAAACTTCAAGCCCGGCACCATGAAGAAGTACGGGCTGGACTACGAAGCCCTCTCGCAAGTGAATCCGCGTTGTATCTACGTCAGCCACAAAGGCTTTCTGCCCGGACCCTACGAAAACCGAACCGCACTGGACGAGGTGGTGCAGATGATGGGAGGTCTGGCCTACATGACCGGGCGCCCCGGCGACCCTTTGCGCGCCGGCACCAGCGTGAACGACATCATGGGGGGACTCTTCGGCGCTATCGGCGCGTTGGGTGCACTGATCCAGCGCGGCATCACCGGCAAGGGACAAGAAGTACAGAGTGCGCTGTTCGAGAACAACGTATTCCTCGTCGGTCAGCACATGCTGCAGTACGCCATCACTGGTCAGCCGGCCGCACCCATGCCCGAGCGCATCTCGGCCTGGGCGGTATACGACGTGTTCACTGTCAAGGACAACGAGCAAATCTTTCTGGCCGCCGTGAGCGACGCGCAGTGGGCCACCTTCTGCGACATCTTGGGCTTCGATGACCTTAAGGCCGACCCGCGCTACGTCAGCAACAACGCCCGTGTCGAGCTGCGGCCCAGCTTGCTGCCCGAGTTACGCCAGCGATTGCAGGGCTTCAGCGTCCAGGCGCTGGCCGAACGCTTCGAACGCGCGGGTCTGCCATATGCGCCAATCCGAAAACCTGAGGAACTGTTTGAAGATGAGCACCTGCTGGCCACCGGTGGCCTGGCCGACATCACCCTTCCAGACGGTATGCGCGCTGGCCAGGTGTGCAAAGCCGCGTTGTTCCCCTTCACCCTGGGTGGTCAGCGCCTGGGTGTGAGGCTCAACCCGCCAACCCGGGGCGAGCACACCGATGCCATCCTCTCAGGCATTGGCTTCACGTCGGCTGACATTGAGCATTTTCGAAGCCTGAAAGCCGTGGCCTGATTGAGTCACAACCACAACCACGATAGGAGACAAACATGAACCATGTGCGCACCACCGCAACCCGTATCAACCGCCGTCAGGCCATCATGACAATGGGTGCCCTATCCATGGGACTCGGCGTGGCCGGTACTGCCCACGCCAACGGCCCGTTCAAATTCATCCTCCCGGTGAGCGCAGGCTCCGGTGTCGATGCGATTGCCCGCGCAGCCGGCAATCAGTTGGGGTTGGCGCTGGGGGCGCCGGTCGTGATCGAAAATCTGCCAGGCGCCGGTGGTGTGGTGGGTACACAAGCGCTGGTGAAGGCTGCGCCAGACGGACATACGCTCAGCTTCGTATCCAACAACCACGTGATCTATCCGGCGGTCATCAAGTCGTTGTCGTTCGATCCGATTGCCGATATCACGCCCATCTCCGTGGTGGCTACGTCACCACTGGTGATCGTGACACGGCCCGGCTTTCCAGCAAAGAACCTAAAAGAGTTCCGCGACCAGCTCAAAGCCAATCCGGGCAAGTACAACTTCGGCTCTGCGGGCAACGGAACCATCCTGCACCTGGCGGGCGAGTTGTTCAAGGACGTGACGGGGGTGTTCTCCACGCATATTCCCTACCGCGGCACGGGTCCATTGGTGAACGATCTGATGGGCGGTCAGGTGGACTGGGCGGTGATCGCCCTGCCGGCCATCCGGGGCCAGATCGACAGCGGCCGTCTGCAGGCACTTGCCGTGGGGACGCAGCAGCGAGTCGCCGGATTCCCTCAACTGCCGACCGCGGTGGAACAGGGCTTCGACAAGTTCGTGGTTGAAGGCTGGGTAGCCGTCGTGGGACCCAAGGGCATGTCCTCCGATTTAGTGGCGCGCACACACGGCGCCATTGTGAAGGCATTCAGTACGGCCGAAGTCAAGGACGCCATGGCCAAGCAGGGCAACACTATCGTGTTGTCGTCGCCTGAGGCAACTGCATCACAGTTCAAGTCGGAGTTGGCGCGCTACGCCGCGCTGGTCAAAAAGTCCGGCATGGTGGCCCAGTGAGGTGGCTTCCATGACGATATACCGACTGGGCGAATACCAGCCCCATCTGGAAAAGGACACATGGGTGGCGCCATCTGCTCAGGTGATGGGACGTGTGCATTTGGAAGTGGGCTGCAGCGTCTGGTTCGGGGCCGTGATCCGAGCCGACAACGAGCCCATGCGAATCGGCGCTGGTAGCAATGTGCAGGACGGTGCGGTACTACATTCCGATCCTGGCTTCCCATTGCACATCGGGGAGAACGTAACCGTTGGCCACCAGGCCATGCTGCACGGCTGCACCGTCGGCGAGGGCTCTCTTGTCGGGATCGGTGCGGTGGTGCTGAACGGGGCGCGGATCGGCAAGCACTGCCTGGTGGCAGCGGGTGCGCTGGTCACCGAGGGCAAGAGTTTTCCGGATGGAAGCCTGATCGTAGGCAGCCCGGCGGTGGTCAAACGTGAGCTTAGTCCCGAGCAGATTCGAGGGTTACAAGACAGCGCACTACATTACCGCGAAAACGCTCGCCGATACGCTGAGACCATAGTCGCGCTTCCATCCGAAGCCTGAGATGAGCAGAACAAAGCCGGCTAAGGTGTTGAATCACGAAAGAAAGAGCCGCCAGTTTTGCTCATGGTTCAACGTCCCGGATCACCGGCCAGGAGTCATCTCACGACCTGGCGCGGGAGCCACCACGAATCGAAGACAGCTCGCTGCGCACCACACCCAGCACCCCCGCCACGACCAGCGTCAGACCGATGATGGCAGCCATGCCTGTCGGTTCACCGAGTACCAGCACCGCCAGCACGAAGGCCACGACGGGCTCGGTCAGTGCCAGTGTCACCGCGGTGGCTGGCCGGACGTGATGCAGGCTGAAACTGAACAGAAGGTAGCCCACACCCGCCGTCACCACGCCCGTGTAGGCGACCGCAAGCAGATCGCTGCTACCAACATGCGGCAAGCCTGCCTGGAAGACGGCCGCCGGCAACGCCACCAGGGCAGCCACGCCAAAGGCGGCGAGCGTGATCGATGATGCGGGGGCGAGACCAACCATGCGTTTGTTCAAAAGGGTATAGATGGCGTAGGACAGCCCCGAGGCTAGGCACAGAAATACACCAGTTGCCGAGATCGACTGCACGCCACCCCCAGCCGACAGCAGCACGCCGCCCACGATGGCGACCACCGTTCCCAGCCACCAGGCGCCCGTGGGTGGCTGGCGTTGGAACACCGCCTGCAGCAGTCCTGCCCAGATCGGGCCACTGCCCAGAGCGATGGCAGTGCCTACCCCCACCCCGGTGAGCTTCACGCCGGCAAAGAAGGTCAGGTTGTAGGCAGCCATGCACAGTCCGGCGCCAAGGGCGACCGCTGGCGGAAGATCCTTCCAGGCACGCCGTGTCAGGCCACCCGTGGCGGCGGCAAAAACCACGAAAAAACAGGCGGCAAAGGCCAGCCGTAGGGCACCGAACCACAACGACGAAAGCGTGCCGCCAGCCAAAGCCTGCGAAGTCCCGGTGGTGCCCCAGAGAACGGCGGCTCCGATCACACAGGCCACACCCAGCAACGGACGATGAGCAACTTGCATGGCCCGCATTGTGGTGCGGGTCAGGCGCTCAACTTTCGAGAAACGCTCGTTTTCTCCGAAGGTCCCTGGCGCCAAGGTCGCACTCACGGCGCAATGCGGCGGACAAGGCGCTGGCGCTCGCATAGCCTACCTGCACGGCAACGCTATCCAGTGCAAAGCCACGACGCAACAACTCCTCGGCCCGCCTCAGTCGCCGAGCCCGCACAAAAGCCATGGGAGATTGAGCCAGGCCCGAGGCAAAGCGCGCCCGAAGGCGCTGCGGACTCAGGCAACAGGCCTCGGCAAGGTCGGCCACCGTCCAGTCGCGCGCCAGATCCGCATCGATTCGCTCGGCAAGCGCGTCCAAGTCAATGCGACGCCGTTGCCTGATCGTGGTGGCACCCAACAGCGTGTCCAGAAGAGCGTCAAAGGCGGAACCATGTTTGGACCAACCCGGTGGAAGCTCGAATCGCCGCAGGCGCTCCGTGGCAGGTCCGGTCAGGTCATCAATGACCAGGACCCGCGCCATCGATGTGGCGCAATAGGTGTGAATAGCCCCTGCAGGCACCACCAGACCACAGGTTGCGTCCACCCAGGCGGCATGCCCTGCGACTTCGACCTGCAGGGTTCCGCCGACGCCAAACAGCACCTGTGCATGCTCGTGCGCATGCGTGCCGCCCTCACGGTCATAGCGTCGAACCAACGTTGCAGGCAAAGAATCGGAACTCACCGCACGAGCGTACCAACGATCCATGGAGGGCAAGTGCTTGTGCAACCTGAAAACTTAGGATCTAAAAAACACCAAAACGCCAATCTGGCATTTGTCTTATTATTGATATTTTTGCTTTATTTAATAAATCAAAAAAGACAACATAACCCTAATTATCCACAAATAAACACTATATAACTACAAATTCTGGACCGGACAAATTTGTCCGGTCCACCTCTTGGAGTTGGTTCGAACACCACCATGGCAACAACAAAAGCTCAACTCAGAGGTTCTACACGTCTGCCGTGAGGCTTTCATTTCAACCTTGATAAGTTTGCGACAGGGTGTCAAGCAGCAAAGGCCCTCGATCATCGACAACGGTCCTCAACCAGGGTTGTTTTGCATCCGACGTCCCAGGGCAGCAAGCAAGGCTGACCCCAGTCGCATAACGTAATTCCTAGGAGTTACATTTTTAGGTGCTTACAAATTTGTCCGGTCCGGCGCCGACGTGAGGTACGACCACCTCGGCGAAGTGAAAAACCCTAGACAGACCATCAGCAAGCACGGCTCGCCTCGCCAAAAGACAAGATCGCGTCTTTTTCAAAAGCTGCTTCCCAGAACGCCGCATTCAATCCAAAAAGCCCGTGAGTGGATGCCAAGCTTCTGGTCATGGCGTTCAACAACACCACTGATCCATCTGATGAACCGGCTCTGCCGATCGCGTCGCTTGATCTCCATGATCTCCTCCGCCATGGGCTCCTGAAGCCTGTCCGCCCGGCGAGCAACGGCGGCGGCGTTCTTCTTTACCTGGGGCATCTGACTCGCTGCTTTTGGTCGCCCGATCAAATCGCATGGAAGAGAGAGACCGAGAAACTCAACACTGAACTGCGTTCTGCTAGTCCTACTCGGGGTGCGTCTCCCTCAACAAAGGACCTGTCAGATCCGCTCTGGCGGGCAGTTTACGAATGTCTGCGCGCACGCGAGGCGAGCACAGTAGACACAAGTGCAATTGATCAGTTGCTGGCACGAGCAGCGATTCACGCCGCAGCCGGTGACCACCACCCCACCCAGGAGTTCTTCCTCGGCTTAGCGCAGCTTTATCGTACAGCCTTAAAAAACCAGAATCAGGGTCGAAGGCCTGAGTGGCAATCTCTGCTTGATGCACTGTCCAACGATCAGCCTCTCTCGTCATTCATACTGAAATCCCCAGGCGGTCGGTGGCGGTCTTTTGCTCAGACAGCGGACCGACTTCTGATGGCTCCCCTCCCGTCTCTATCTACAACGACGACGGTGGATAGCCTTCGCCGCGAGCTGCTGGCAAGTCAGTCCGAGGCCACGCCAGATATAGCCGTGTCCAGTGAGCTCTGGCCCTCAACGCAAAGCATCGGTGGTGCCGGTGACGATGACGAGATGTATGTGTCAAGGGGTTGGACACGGGGAGATTCGATTTCCAACTACCTCGCAGAACAATCAATATTTGTCCGTCGACGAACCCGTCTGGGGATCGAAAGTCGATCCACAACAGCCCTGGCACAACTGCCGGTCATCGTAAGAAACATCACGGCAAGACTCCACTTAGCCTACGAGGAGCTTGAGGCGTCGGCCTGCCTGCTCGCTCTTCTGCAGATCACATTTCCTGTGCCCGCCGAAGTGTTGCTGTCCGTCAGCCTCGCCGAGAGGGAGGGAGACCACATTCACTTCGATACAGACAGTTGGTGCTTCCATGTTCGACGCGAACACATGCACCCCAGCTCAGAAAAAGAAGCGACGACTGCTTGGACTCTTCAAATCCCCAAAGTTGCCGAGTCCGCAGCCTCAAGGTGGATCAGCGTTTACGAATCAAGCCGATACATCGGCGACCTCCTCATCCAGGACGATTTTGATCAACCGACTCTTCTGAAACACCATCATGATCTGCTGCGCACATGCAGCGATGCTCACCTGCAATGCTGGCCCGGCATGTGGTTCGAGGGATTGCGAACAGCGGCAGTCGCAGTCTTGAAAAGCGAACTCCTGACCGCCTACACACTGGCCATACCTGGGCTGACGTCCGCAGGAAGCTTGCATTACCTGCATCCCCGGCAAGTGGACCTAAAGAATGCAGCTGCCCATTGGTTTGAATATCTGGGCCTGCGCCATCCATCTGTTTGCAAGTATGGGGAGGCATGACGTGAATCCCTTTGATGACCCTTGGCTGCGCAAAGGCTTCGCCGATCTCACCAGTGAAATCGACCGCCTGCAAAAGCGCATCGCAAGACACCGAGGAAACTTCAGGGAGACCATCAACGAGTTCAATGCCCTCGTCAAACACTGCACAGCAATGTGGGTTTTCGTCACAGCCAGCCGCGGCAGCAAAGTCGAAGAAATAAGAAACGGTTCAGTACTGATCGACGACTCTTTGATGTTCGTAGATGACAAGAGCGTCGATGACGAACGAGGCGCCAGATTGATTCCGAGCAACTTCGCAAGCAAGTGGGCGTTAGACCGGTATATCGAAGCACTGATGCTTGTCAGTCGACGGATCGTCAGGGACCGCAACAGGCACGCACATGACGTCTGGTCTGAGCTTGCTCAGGGCCAGCTCAGGTTCGATGCGGTCTGTTTTCAAATCATCCGGGAGCAGAACGGAAAGCTTGGCCGCTCCTATGTGAGTGCCTCAGACGTCCAAGGAATCTCGCGACAGTACTTCAACGCGAACAAGAACTTCATGCGTCACGTCGTGATCACGCGTTGGACCATCGAGCGGCTGGATCCGGATCTGCTCCGATGCCTCACCGGACACGGATGGGAAGGCGCACAGGTTCCGGCCGCCTGCTGCACTTACTCACCAATGTCATTGGTGCTGGCCGTTCGTGAACCACTTGAGTCACTGCTCAGGAAGTGGATCGCCCCATCAGAGTCCCGCCCCATCCCGCGACCGACCTTGCTCGATCTGCCTTTGCGGCGAATGCACAAATGTCATGCGAGATACCGCCATGTCGTCCAAGAAGGTCGGAACGGCCCAGGCTTTTCGCGTTGGCATCTGCCGGCACTGCATTTTTGCAAGAACGTTAGGGAGCAGCTTCTCAAGCACACCGGGATCAGTCCTGAATCAAAGACTTATCTGTCACTCATCCTTTTTGACGGACTCCATGAGCAGTCCGATGTGCATGCAATCATGTCCTCGAAAAGATCCTTTGCAAAAGGGCCCAACGGCTGGTTCATCAAGTGGCGACGCCCTGGCGATCAAGCGGAGCGCCTCATCCCCGCGCAAGTGGTCACCGGCGCCTTCCTCGAGTTGATGCATGAAGGCGAAGACTGCCCCTCCATTCAAGAGATCGAAAATCAAGCCTGCAAATTCATCCAAGAGATCTTCCCTTCCGCAGAACGGAAACCAAGCGCATCGGTTAGTGCCCTCGATGTTTGCAGGACGGCCTGCGCGCTATGGTTGGACATAAACCTGCCGACTGGCCTGCAGACTGCTTACTGTGAGGAGGTTCATGCACCGGTTTTAAGCCCGCACTCCTGCCTTCGCCTTGTATCTGGAGTTGATCATGTCACTCCTCCCATGAATGGTCCTGGTGCTCTTGCTACAGAGACTCATTCGAACCGCTGCCTGCAAAGTCTGCTGAAACTGGTTCACCACCTTGGCGACACCACACAGAAGCTCGGTGAGGAAAAGGCCAGATCTCGCTACTACGAAAAGCACATAGGATCCATAGGGCAATTGAGTGAAGGCTCTTTGTCTGCGGTGTTGGATCAAGCGATTCGATCAAACATTCGCCTCCTAGATACGGGCGCCTCTGGTCGCATCAAGTTCAGCAGCGTCTCCACCTACCTGAGCACGCTAACCCCCGTCTTCAAACAACTTGCCGACGAATGCTTCCTTGATTTGGAAGGTGACGGTCTGTTTCGGGTCGGGCAAATGTTCTTTCGCGAGGCAACTCGAGGCTCATTGAGTGATGAGCAACGATCACATCACTACTCAGCAGCGACTTGGCTGCTGAAGACACTTCGTCAACTTGGGTACCCGTTTCCTGCGGATCTGCAGCTCCAGGGACGATCTGCCGATGAACCGCCCCGGGAATCGAGGAGGCTGTTGGGTTTAAGTTGACACCTCCATCGAGGAGTCGCTGACGGCGAGTTGC
>OFTY01000532.1_pt1 | contig 25444 bp, 21 predicted proteins | sample 1775061 | NCBI WGS metagenome assembly OFTY01 (sample SAMN08195773, study PRJEB24354) | sludge metagenome | isolation source: sludge from phenol fed wastewater aerobic bioreactor B | place: India: Nagpur | collected 2016-09-16 | reverse complement strand
TTTTTTCAAGCAGAAGACGGCATACGAGATGCTTAGCTGTGACTGGAGTTCAGACGTGTGCTCTTCCGATCTATGATAACTTCAAAAGTTTGTTCTGCAATAATAAATGTTCCCACCCAACCTAATACCGGATGCAATCTTCCATTTACTGATTTATCCCATATCCAGGAGATGATAATGAGACTATTGGGCAACACTAAACCAAACCAAACATCAGGTCTTGGTACTGAAGGGAAATAATGACGGAACCGGAACCATGCTACCCATAACACCTGAATGGTCGCCAGAAGCATTAACCGTTTATGTACCTGTGGGTTTCCCCGGTTAAGAATGCCTGCAACAACAATAGCAAGAAATATGGTGGCGCCTGTAACCACGCCAATTATGTTTGAGTAAGAAGCTTCACCCAAACCATTATTCAAATCTTTTTGCACCTGGTATACACCGGCCGGCAACATGGTCAAAGCAGTGCCGGTTGCAACAAAAATCCCCAAAATGCCAAGGATCTTATGCATCCGGAAATTATTATATCTTATTAAAGTTGCCTGAATAAAGAACAGGCATAGCCAGCTAAAAGCAAAAGCGCCATGGATATAGATTGATACAGGAGCATTGCCGTCTTTTATGACCGGGGGCAGGGTTTTCCCAAATCCTATAAATACAGCGAGAAACCCCACTAAACCAATACCCATAAAGAAGGAAATCCTTTTGGCCGTTTTAGTTGATTGCATTGCTGGAAAAGTTCGTTAGAAAATGAGGCTTACAAAGGGGCAGGCAACTCATAAAAATACATTTCCGGGATCAGATTTTTAAAGAAACCCTTGCCAAATCAGTAAAATGTATCTGTTTAACCCCAAATTGTTTCCGAATGCGTAGCGTTTGGGCTTATAACTTTGCAGATCATTCCGATTCAGTTAAAAATGAGCAAGAAAATATACAGCATCCGTGAGTTCACTAAATACCTGAACATTGGCCACCTGAAAAGTGAAGACCTGCAGATCGTAAATTTTGAGGAGGAGAAAGATGTCCGGCTTAAGTCAGCTCCGGTCACCATAGATTTTTACTTGCTTGCAATCAAACCTGTGCTTGATAAACGGGTTGTTGCGGATAACCGGTTAGCTGATCAATCCAGCTCTTATATGTACCTGGATTGTCCACAAAATTCATTGGACTGGGAAATCGCCCCGCCTTTATCGGGATACTGTATAATGATAAGCGCTAAATATCTTGACAAGTATGCCAAAGATTACAGCTTTATGCATTACGATAACCATGAGGCGCTCTATCTTACAAAAGAGGAAGAAGCCATTTTATGGGATCTGTATAAGAAAGCCTACAACGAATTCCAGAAAGAATACTATTCGAGAATGGTCATCATTTCTTATGTGACCCTGATATTATCCTACACCCAGAATTTTTATAACCGGCAGTTTGATGCCAGAAGCAAGATCTATCACAAAGTGATCTCCGACTTCAATAAGAACCTGGAAAAATTTTTCAATGCGAACGAATCTGTCGCAGGGCTGCCATCTGTTGCCTTCTTCGCGCAGAAATCCAATCTTTCTCCTAATTATTTCGGCGACCTGATCAAACACTTTACCGGGAAATCTCCGCTGGACCATATCCAGGATTATGTGGTCCGCTTAGCCAAGGAAAAATTAAAAAGCACTTCCCTTTCTGTCAGTGAAATATCCTACAGCCTGGGATTCGATTATCCGAATTATTTTGCACGCTTCTTCCGTAAGAAAACAGGGCTTGCTCCCAAGGTTTTCAGAAATCAGTAACCTCTCCATTGCATACAAGCTCATCGGGCTATGATCATGACCCATGTAGCATACTCTGAAAAAAACCGTAATCTGTCTCCATCTTAGAGTAATCTGTTTCCGTTTAGGGCGGGCACCTGTACCTAATTTTGACTTGTCAAACTACGATGACCATACTAAATCCTACAATTATGTCGCAACAAAAAATCAGTTTCAAAAACAGCAATAATTCCAACATCACCATGTCTGCCGTGATCAATTTCCCTGAAGGCTTCAAAGAAAATCAACCATATCCTGCCGTGGTTGTCAGTCATCCTGGCGGTGGAGTGAAAGAGCAGACTGCAGGATTATATGCAAAAAAGCTCGCCGAGCATGGCTTTGTAACCATTGCCTATGACGCCTCTTACCAGGGCGAGAGCACAGGTGAGCCCCGCCAACTTGAAAATCCTTATATCAGAACGGAAGATGTAAGCGCAGTGATTGATTACATGATGGGGCTTCCTTATATAGACAAAGAAAAAATCGGGGCAATGGGCATTTGTGCAGGCGCGGGATACACTGCAAATGCAGCCATCAATGATCATCGCATCAAAGCGGTGGGAACAGTAAGTGCGGTAAATATAGGATCTATGTTCCGCAATGGATGGGATAATAATGTAAAAGATGCCGATGCCCTTCCCTACCTGGTAGCAGGTTCCAATGCCAGAACACATGATGCCAGCAGTGGTGCGGCAGCGACCATGCCTTTGGCTCCATTAAAAGAAGAAGATGCACCAAACGAAGAGCTGAGGGAAGCCTGGGAATATTATCATACAGACCGTTGCCAGTACCCAACGGCTCCGGGCTATGCAACCGCAAGAAGCCTCACCCAAATTATTTCATATGATGCCTACAATAAAGCGGAAGCATTTTTTAACCAGCCTCTGCAGATCATTGCCGGCAGCAATGCAGGCAGCAAATGGATGAGTGACGATTTGTTCGAACGTGTTGCAAGCAAAGATAAAAAATTTCATTTGGTCGAAGGTGCCAATCACATGTCGCTTTATGATGTGCCGAAATATGTGAACGAAGCAGTGTCAGTACTGGCACCATTCTTCAAACAACATCTTGCCGGTGAAGTTGTATCTCAAAAAAACAAAAAAGAAAGCCTGGTGTCCTGAATGTAATTACAAAACTTATAACACTAACATCATGAAAAATAGCATAAACCTTGCCGGTATGGAAAACCAATCTACCGGCAAAGCAAGAATATCCAAAAAAAATCTGGAAAAGGCTGCACAACAGCTCAATACCATCTCACCGGAAGATTATGCCAAAATACAGGGAATGGTGGCTGTGGTACGCCGCGATTTTCGCAGCATACTACATAAAACACCAGATGATTACGGCATGACCAACTGGGAAGATATTTACTTCCAGGCAGATGATGGTGTTCCATTAAGCGGCTGGTATATACCCGCGAAGGGAGGAGAAAGCGATAAGCTGATCATCTTCAACCATGCTTTGCCAATGTGCCGGGCAGGGTTCCAGGGCCACCTGGGAGAACCATGGAGCAATTACGAAGCTGTAGAAATTGATTTTGTGATACAGATGAAACATTTAACCGATGCCGGTTACAATGTACTGGCTTATGACATTCGCAATCACGGGCAAAGTGGCGCAGCAAACAATAATGTCTCCGGTATTGGCCTGCTGGAATGGCGCGACTGTGTAGGGGTAAAAAAATATGTGGACGATCATCCGCGGTTAAGCAAAATGAAAGTCGGCTTATTCAGTCAATGCATGGGAGGATGTTCCCAGTATGTAGCTATTCACAAACGTCCTGACCTGTTTGAAAATGTGCTTTGCATGGCCAGCCCGCTGGTGCCTTCCATGCGCTCCATCTACCAGGCATTTTCAGAACTGCAGGGTGTAAGTCAGTATATGGAATTGCTGGATATGGAACTGCTGAAAGCCGGCGGCTTTACCAGGGATGAAATGGACCCGAAGCTTTATACCAAAAACATCAAGATGCCTTTATTGATGTGGCAGGTTAAAGAGGATGCCTGGGTAAAAAATCCTGAAGATGCGCAAGCCACTTTTGACACGATTCCCAGCAAGGAGAAAGAATTGTTCTGGATCGAAGGTACCACGCATCGCTTCCGCGACGGATACAATTATTTTGGCAGGACCCCCGAAAAAGTCCTTGCTTTCTTTGATAAGTATATGAAAGCGGCTGCAATCAAAGCATCAAAAGCAGCAGCCCTTGCTTCTGAAAACTGATCTATATATAAAAGCATCATGCTGATAAAAGCCGGGACAGGTCCCCGGCTTTTATCAGTCATAAATAATTTAAAATATGGAAAAAAGAAAAGTGCTGATACTTGGTGCTGGCGGCCAGATTGCCCATCACGTGATACAGTCGCTGAAGGATAAAGAAAACATACAACTCACTTTATTCCTCAGGGATAGCCATCAATTAAAAGGCATAACAGGTAAAAACATAAAAGTTGTTGAAGGAGATGTGCTTAACCATTCACAGCTCAATGAGGCAGTAAAAGGTCAGGATATTGTGTATGCCAACCTTGCCGGGCAGGTAGATAAAATGGCGAAAGAGATCGTTACCACCATGCAAAACAATAATGTAAAGCGTTTGATATTTGTTGCATCATTGGGCATTTACCACGAAATCCCCGGCAGGTTCGGAGAATGGAATGAAAAGATGATCGGTCCTGACCTGGTCCGTTACAGGCATGCTGCCGACACTATAGAATCGTCCCTGCTTGATTATACAGTGATAAGACCGTCGTGGTTAACAGACAAAGATGAAACCGCATACGAAACCACGCAGAAGGGTGAGCCATTCCGCGGAACGGAAGTAGCGAGAAAGGCAGTAGCCGCTTACATAACAGAAATTATCGGGTACCCACAAAAGGATTCCAAAGCCAATATTGGGATCAATAAGCCGGGTGTTTATGGTGATAAGCCGTCCTTTTATTGAGTGGGATCAAAAAACTATAATCCCACACTTTTAAACAATGCTTCAATGGCCTCTTCATCGGAAGGGCGGGGAGTGCTGTAATTAATGATCTTTCCTTCAGGATCTAATAATACATAACGGGGGATTCCATAAACAGCATACTCTTTAAAAAAAACATCGTTATTGTCTTTAGCTAATAATTGCACTCCGGGAAGTTCTTTTTCTACGATGGTTTTTGCCCATTCTTCTCTGTCTTTGTCAAGTGATATGCTTAAGAAAACAATATTCCTTTCTTTATATTTTTCTTCCATTCTCCGGATATAGGGAAACTCTCCCCAGCAATTGCCGCACCAGGTTGCCCACATATCTATGAACACAAATTTTCCTAAATAGTCTTTTAAAGAATTGGTACCGCCTCTATAATTAATATAGCCGGTAAACTGTGGAGACAATACACCTTTTTTAAGTTTGGTCAGCCGCAGATAAGCATCCAGGGCTTCATCCTTAACCTTTTCATTATCCCCGGTATAATAGGTTGTAAAATCCCGGTAATAGGTTTCTATATCCTTTACTTCTTTCAGGTCATAAATAACCACCTTGCTGATAATCTCGTTCCTGATATATTTGTTGGGGATGATCTGTGCCAAGAGCCTTGTGCGGTTTTGCCGTAATGAAAAAGCACTGTCTTTTTTCAGGGTTGCAGTTTCAATACTATCTAATTGCTTCAGGTAATATTCATACACTAAAGACGAATAATCACCATAGGTCCTGTAATCTTTTTCATTATCATAATCTATGGCAAGTTCCTGAACAGTAGTTTTGGACGGCTTAAAAGAAGCATCCCGCATTTCCGTGAACCGGGTAAATAAAAACAAATTAAAAAGGTATTCATATTCTATGGCTTTCCTTTCCTGGCGGGCAATCTTTTCAGGAAGTGGAAATAAAGAAGTTCTTTTCAACTCTTTTTGTTTCCAGTTGCCCAGCAATTGCCGGAACTCCTTTTCGCTTTTCTTTTCGCCGGGATCAAAAAAGGTTTTCTCCCGCTGTTTGGTAATGAAATACCGGTTAATGGCAACATCATCACCTCCTAATTGAACATCACCCAAAAGAAGACTCTTTGCTTCATAGCTGATCGAATATTCATTGCCTGGTTTTAAATACAGGCCATAAGGAAAGTTGCCGTCAGATATGGTGTATTTCCCTTCGGGACCGGCAAGGGTGTCGCTAAAAATTCCATCATTGTTCAGGTAAATAGTTCTGGAAGCTGAACCCGCCTCTTTAGGAAAGTATACGCGGATCGTTTTCCCGCCCTTTTCATTTGGTTTCAGGCTGTCAATTTTTCCAGAGATGATGATGCGGGCTTCCGCGAGTTGATCTTGTGAAAAGGAAATATGATAAGAAAGGCAGAGGGATAAAATAAGCAAGACTTTTCCAGGCAGGTATTGTTTTCTCATAAATGGCTTTTGAATCAACCATGCTGAACAAACTTTTTTACCAAAAGTTTGCCCGCCAATTTAAAATCACTCCATTTCATTTCCTGATCGAAGCCCAAAATATACAATAGTAGAAAATAATAATATATTACCCAGTGATTTGATGTTGGCAATTGCGTTATCTTTATTAACGATACAACTGCTACAAGTTTTTTGCTTTTACCATCCCAATAAACGCCAGAGGTTGACCACCAGGACTGCTTATTCATTTTCTTTCACCAGGAGTATAAGATCATTCCTCATAGCCGGTTTATTCGTAGTAACGCAGCCTGCGTCCGGGCAACAACGCATTTTTACCAATCAACAGCATTTTGGTGTAGAAGACGGGCTCCCTCAAAGTTATATCTCCGGTATTATACAGGACGATGATGGGTTTATATGGTTAAGTACCCTGGATGGGTTTTGCCGTTATGATGGCAGGGGGTTCAGAACATTCCGGTATAACCCTAAAGACAGTTCAGGCCTGGCTGCCAATACACTTAATGGATTAGGTAAACAGGTCAATAATGTTGTTACCATTTATTACAGCGCCACGCAGGCAGATGAATTCAATCTTAGAACCTTCAAGATAACCCGCAACAATATCCGCGCCCGGCTCGCTGAAATACCCGGCATCCGGTGGCAATCTTACCGGTTTGGTTTCACCACCAGCAATTGGTTTTTTACCGTCAATGGCAATAAAGGCATGGGCTGGTTAGATGGCATTACAGGTAACGTTCATTATGCAAATACTTCCAATGGGATGTTGCAGACCGACACCATATGTGCCATTACACAATCGCCCGATGGGAAAATATATATCATAAACAAAAACGGAGTGCATGTAAGTGATACCTCGCGAACAAAATTTGAGTGGTCCGCTTTTGATACACATATAGATCAGCAACCGCCCAACCCTGACTGGAATGTGTTTGGCGAAAAATTTTCTATAATAAGCTATTCCGACAACCGGCTGGCCACATTAGAGAAGAACACGCTGACGCTGCTGGATGTCAACAAAAAAACAAGCACCGCTATTATATTGCCGACACCTGTTCCCCATGCTATACAGGGCGAAACTGGTTTACAGCTAGACCCCGAAGGCCATGTCTATTTTGAATATTATGGACGCATATACCGCCTTACAGATAAAGGAACATTGGAACTGCTTTGGGAAAACAGTGGCCCACCTGCCCGTATCAGTGCATTTTTCATAGACAGGTCGGGGGTATTATGGGTGAGTGTAAACGCACAGGGTATACTTAAAATTGACCTTCAGGCGCTTCACTTTGAGTCATACAAAAATGACGGCAATTTTATAGAAGAAATAACCGGGCTGCTAGGTAGCAACAAAGCAAAATTGCCTGCCGGATGGAAGGACCCTGATGCCGGTTATTATTTCCGGCAGGCCTGGGATGATAAGGGCAATCTTTATTCCTGTAATAACTGGTATGAACGGGAGGGTATTTTCCAGTTTACCAAACAAGGCTTCCGCCGGTTTACACACATACCTGATAAAAAAATCTTCACAGCCATTGTTACGATGCCCGGAGATGAGATCTGGGCATTTGACCAGACAGAATCTGTATGGTATACCTGGAGCAATCCTGATGCTGTTCCCCAAAAACTGCAACCCGATTCAGCCAACTTTACAGCGGTAGAACTTGCAGACGCCAGGTATATTGGCGGCTATATCTGGATGACCACTCTTACAAATGGATTATTCCAGTTTGATGGGAAAAAACTGGTTGCTAAATATGCAGGGCGGGTAGGGATTTATGATGTGCCCAAAGCCCTTACAGAGATTTGTGCAGATCCTACCGATAAAAACAAATTCTGGATCGGCTCACGTGGTGGCGGCTTGCTGTTATGGGATGTGCAAAAAGGATTGCAACGCATTTATACAATGAATGACGGGTTGCCCAATAATACTATTTATTGCATTTTACCCGATAAGGCAGGCAGGGTCTGGTGCAGCACCAATAAAGGTATCTTCAGGCTTGACCCCAAGACTGATCACATTATTGCATTTGAAAAAACGGATGGTCTGCCAGGTAATGAGTTCAACAGGGCTCATAAATTCATATTGCCTGATGGACGGCTCCTGTTTGGCGGACTGGATGGCTATTGCATTTTTAATCCCGCCGAATTTGAAGTGATCAATAAAACGGAGCGGGTGCCGGTACTGTTAACCGGTTTATTGATCAACAATGAGCCGCAGGACGTTAATCTGGTCAATAGTTTCATCAAACAATCCCTGAGTACCTTATCCGTAATTGATCTGCCCTATGATAAAAACTATTTGCGTTTTGAGTTTGCAGCACTTATGTACAACCAGCCGCAAAAAATAAAATACCGGTACCAGTTGGAAGGTATCGACAAAGGTTGGATAGAAAATGGTTACTCCAATATAGCTTTCTACTCGGCCCTGTCACCAGGCAATTATACTTTTAAAATAAACGCTACCGACGATAATGGTTTATGGAGCAATGCCATCACGTCGATAAAAGTAAATATCCGGCCGCCCTTTTGGCGCACCTGGTGGGCATGGCTTATTTATTCATTAATTGTTTTAGCACTCATACGCTGGTATCTTTTATTCAGGGAAAGAAGGTTGAGGATACAGCAAAACCTTATATTTGAAAGAAGGGAAGCACTTCGTTTAAAAGAGGTCGATGAATTAAAGGACCGTTTTTTCAGCAATATCACCCATGAATTCAGAACGCCGTTAACCCTTATCATTACACCGCTTGAAAAACTGGCAGAAGATCCTTCGCTTTCTGCGGTGGCTGTGCGCAATATAAAAACGGCCCAAAGAAATTCAAAACAGTTATTGCGGCTTGTTAATGAGTTCCTTGATTTTTCCAAACTCGACCATGGACAACTCAGGTTAAAAACAACAGCGGGCGAAATTGATGTTTTTACTTCCGATTGTGTAAGCAGTTTTGAAGTCACGGCCCAGGATAAACATATCACTCTCAGCTTTACAGCAGATACGGTAGCAGGCTATTACCTGTTTGACGAGGAAAAATGGGAGAAGATCATTACCAATCTTGTAAGTAATGCATTAAAATTCACTCCCGAAAACGGAGTCGTTGCTGTAACGCTTTCCACTACAGCAGAAGGTGAGGTCGGGTTAGAAGTGACCGACAATGGCCCCGGCATACCGAAAGAACTGCAGGAAAAAATATTCACCCGTTTTTACCAGGTAGACGATTCTGCTATACGGAATTATGGCGGCACAGGTATTGGTCTGTCGCTGGTAAAAGAGTTGACAGCCTTAATGGATGGAAGCGTTGAAGTAAATAGCCTTCCCGGTGGCTACACCTGCTTCTCGGTTACTGTTCCAATGAAAAAAGTGGAAACGCCGCAAGCCACGCCACTTGCTGAAACAGGCAATTCACCAACACAAACGGATCAAACTGCACAGGCGGATGCTCCATTATTATTGATTGCAGAGGACAATGATGAATTGCGTGCCTTCCTGGTAGAAACCCTGTGCAAACAGTATCGTGTACTGGAAGCTTCAGACGGATCCAAGGCCTGGGAAATTATTTTACAGGAATTGCCTGATCTGATCATTAGTGATGTAATGATGCCGGGGCGGGATGGGTTTGATCTATGCAAAATGTGCAAGGCAGACAGCCGCACCTCTCATATAGGATTCATTTTACTCACTTCCAAAGCTGCACATGATGCCCGGCTCAAAGGATTGGGTACGGGTGCAGATGATTACCTCACCAAGCCCTTCAATTTACCTGAACTGGAACTGCGTACCGCCAATTTGTACCGGCTGCAGCAGAGCCAAAGGGAATGGCTGCAATCGCAACTTTCGCATTTAAAGCCGGCCGATCCTTTGCCTGAAGTTACCGACCCTTTCCTGGCCCGCTTGTACGAAGAAATAAATGCAAAACTGGACGATGCAGAACTTGGTGTAGATTATTTATGTAAGGTGATGGCTATGAGCCGGAGCACCCTCAACCGTAAGTTAAAATCACTGCTTAATATTTCTACCAACGATCTTATCCGTCAATACAGATTGCAAAAAGCCTCCGGCCTGATAGCTGCAGGTTTGGATATCGCGTCTGCCGCCTACCAAACCGGGTTCAGCAGCCCCTCCTATTTCAGCCAATGCTTCAAGGAGCAATACGGATTATCTCCAACAGACTGGGTTTCAAAGCAGAAATGACTCAAAACTGATAGTTTTTGAATCATTTCTTATAGCCTTCCGGCTGACCGGGAGGGTATTTTTATACCCTTAACTACAATGGATTCATAATAATTTAATCGAATTAAAATGAAACAGTGCACCAAAACCTTAGCCTCCACTTTATTCCTTATTCTGGGTGTTTCAATCCTGTCTTTCGGACAGGGCATGTATGCGGGAAGTGCTGAAAAAGACCCCGATGCCATGGCAACGATCACCAAAAAGAAAGTCAGTACAGAAAATATTACCACCGTAAGCCCAACAATAGTCACCACCTTTTCCACCTTATTTCCAAACGCAACAGAACCCAAATGGTATGAGAAGGATTCATACCATTTTGTATCCTTTTTAAATAAAGACCGCAAAGCCACCGCCTGCTTTTCTCCGAAAGGAAAAATGAGCTATGCAATTACAGAATGCCGTATGGAAAATTTGCCTGAAGCTTTCAGCAAAAAAATCCAAAAAGAGTACGCAGATTATCGCTTGTTCCACGCAACTGAAATACAGGCATATGGCCAAACGGCCTACCAGGCAATAATGGAAAACGCCTCAGAGTTCATTACACTTAAGTATACCGTAGATGGAGTGGAAGAAATAAAAAAGGTGATCAGACAGGATTTATAATAGAAAAATAAAAAACGGTGAGAAAGATTCTTAAAGTACTCTTTATTTTATTGATAGTAGTCGTTGTTGGCATTGCAGCAGTTATGCTTTACGTGAAAAAAGCATTACCCAACGTTGGTGATGCTCCTGATATTAAGGTGGAGATCACCCAGAAACGGGTAGAAAGAGGTAAATACCTGGCCAACCATGTAGCAGCCTGCATGGATTGCCACAGTCAGCGTGACTGGACAATGTATGGCGGCCCAATTAAGGAAGGTACATTTGGCGCCGGAGGTGAAAAGTTCGGAAAGGAAATGCAGTTCCCCGGCACTTTATATTCGCCTAATATCACGCCTTATGCACTTTCCAGTTGGACCGATGGCGAAATTTTCAGAGCCATCACCACAGGGCAAAATAAACATGATAAGGCCTTGTTTCCTTTAATGGGATATTTAAGTTATGGAAAAATGGACCAGGAAGATGTTTACAGCATTATTGCCTACCTGCGCTCCCTGCCTGCTATTACGAATGATGTGCCGGAAAGAACACTTGATTTCCCGGTCAATTTTATAGTAAACACTATTCCAACCAAAGCCTCCTTATCACCCAAACCTGCAAAAACCGATGCAGTAGCTTATGGAAAGTATCTTGTCACAATGGCCAAGTGTGTGGACTGTCACAGCCAGATCGATAAACAGGCCGATCCGATCGCTGGTACTGAATTTGGAGGAGGGCGTTCATTTAATTTTCCTAATGGAATGATCGTAACAACTCCTAATATTACAGCGGATGTTGAAACCGGCATTGGAAGCTGGACAAGCGAACTTTTTGTTCAGAAATTTAAACGGTTCTCTGATTCAGGTTATCATGCGCAAAAACTGGGAGCGAATGATTTTAATACGCCAATGCCATGGTTTATGTATACAGGAATGGACAGTTCAGACCTGTCGGCAATTTTTAGTTATTTGAGAACAGTGGGAAAGATAAAAAATAATGTGACCAGGTTTGTGAAGCAGTAATATAATGTAAGCCGCCGCCTCATATTTCAACTCACCGCCTGTCAGTTTCAAATGGGCGGTTTTTTATTATTTTGCGAGGGCTTATGCGCTCGCTAAAACGCCTAAAACAACTGCAAGTATTAAAAGTTGCCATGCTTTCTTTCCTTACAGCTTTGACAGCAGGAAAGCTATATGCGCAACAAGATCAGCCAGTATCAGGCTATCAGTCTTCACGAACAGGCGGCTTCATTGAGAACAGAGGTCAATTGTATGATCAATCCGGTCTGGCAACACCTGGAATAAAATACCTCTTGCGTGGCCCGGGAATGAATGTCCAGCTGAGAAGCAGTGGGTTTAGTTATGACACTTATTCCATCATATCCAATAAGTCTGCATCAAAATCAGCCGTTCGGGTAAAGGGTAAAAAAGACGAGGAGGATTCAGTGATATATCGTTTTCACCGGGTCGATATACGTTTTCTTAATGCCAACCCTTCACCACAGGTATTTTCGGAAGTTCCATTCAACTATTATTTTGTTTGCTACACAGCTTCCAATCCCCGGGGCACAGCGATAAACAGTTTCAGATATGTAAAGTATAAAGAAATTTATCCGGGGATCGATGTGGTTTTTGATGCAGGGAGCCCTGAAGACCTGACAGGGTTTGAGTATTATTTTATAGTAAAGCCGGGAGCCGATGTAAGACAGATCAAGCTTAGCTATAATGGTGCTGCAACGGGCCTTGATAAAGACCGGATTATTATACGCACAGAGAATGGGAAAATGGAGGAGACGACTCCGGCAAGCTTTATTGATACAGTAGCTGATCCGGCACCAGGCCAGCTGCGGCAAGGGGCTCCTGTTAAGGTAGTGTACAAGCAATATAGCGAAGGTGTTTACGGATTTAAAGCCCCTCTCTATGACAAAGCAAAAACCCTGGTCATAGATCCAACACCTGATCTTGCATGGGGAACTTATTATGGAGGCTCTATCAATGATTGGGCTTATGCGATTGACAGGGACCCTAGCGGTAATATCCTGGTTGGAGGCGCATCCGATAATCCCAATATGGCAACAACAGGTGCATATATAACGACTTTGAAAGGATTCAGCGATGCAATGTTGGGTAAATTCAAAGCCGACGGCACCCTGCTCTGGATGAGTTATTTTGGTGGTGAAGGAATGGAATCTGTTAATGGAATTTGTTCCGATAATAATGGGAATGTTATTATTACAGGCACTACAACTTCCAAATCCGGGATCGCCAGTCCTGGCAGCTATCAATCTGTACATGGCGACGCCGGTTATGGGACCGATGCATTTTTGGCCAAATTCGATCCCGCCGGCATGAGGATATGGGCAACTTATTTTGGCGGCTCAGATGCTGATTACCTGCACGCAGTAAGAGCAGATAAAAACGGTAATCTTTTTGTTGCAGGATGGACACAATCAACCAATGCAATAGCGACTCCGGGCGCTTTTCAGACCACTTATGCCAGTAGTTCAAATCCATTGGATTGGAGTGATGGTGTGCTGGCCCGTTTCGACAATAATGGGCAAAGGATATGGGCAACGTATTATGGGGGTGTTTCGTTTGACAGGTTTTATGATCTGGACCTCGACAATAACGGCAATCTTTATGCTGCAGGTATCGCATATTCTCCCGGGCTGGCTACTGCTACGGCTTATCAACCAGCTTTGGGGGGTGGTATCTACGATGCGTTACTAGTTAAGTTCAATCCGAATGGCCAAAGACTATGGGCTAGTTATTATGGTGGGGATAATGAAGACTATGCGGAGGCAATCACCTGCGACAAACAAGACAATGTTATCATTGCAGGCATGACCATATCAACTGCCGGCATTGGCACTCCCGGTACCTATTTACCCGCCTTTGCGGGTGGTACCAGGGATGGTTTTGTAGCTAAATTCAATGCGAACGGCAGCAGGTTATGGGGCACTTATTATGGAGGTACCGGAGAGGAAATGATCCTTGGCATAACCAGTGATAATAATAACAACCCGATCATCACCGGATGGACCTATTCAACTAATAATATAGCAACTGCCGGATCATATCAGCCAAACTTTTCAGGTACAGGCGCAATATGGACTCCGTTCGTTGCGAAGCTGAATAAAGATGGCGGGCGTTCATGGGGAACTTATTTTGGGTACGGCAATATGTTCGGCAATGGTCAGGGAGAAGATGTTGTTACCGATGATGCAGGCAATATCTTCATCTGTGGCGAAACGATGGCACCTCATGGAATTGCCACCTGCAATGCTGTTCAGAAAACCTGGGGAGGCAACCAGGACATGTACGTAGCGATGCTCAGTGAAACAGTATCCTCCCCTATTGTATCAGTAACCATCGCTGCCGATAAGAACGCTGTATGTCCCGGCACGCCTGTTACCTTTACGGCAGACGTGTTAAACGGTGGCACGAACCCGTTATTTCAATGGCAGGTGAACGGTACTAATACCGGTTCAAACAGCAGTACATTTACAGACAATAATTTAAGCAATGGAGACAAGGTGACTTGCATCGTTACCAGTAACCTGTCTTGCGTGACTGACCCAAAAGCCAGTTCAAATGCCCTAATCGTCTCCATAAACCCATCAATAGTCCCGGCAGTTTCGATCACCTCTTCACAAACAGGAAATATATGTTTGGGCGCGACTGTCACCTTCACCGCTGTTCCGGTAAACGGAGGAAATACGCCTTCCTACCAATGGAAAATCAATGGCAATGATGTTGGGACCGATAATGCCATCTTCATAACAAATACACTCTCCGATGGGGATATGGTAACATGTGAATTAACAAACCCGTCTTCCTGCAACGCAATCACTACAGCAATTGCCAATCCTATTACTGTTCATGTACTGGCGACAGCAATTCCTGCTATCACTATCAAGGCATCAACACTTGTGGCATGCGCAGGAACTCCTGTTACGTTTACAGCCCAGGCATCGCAGGCAGGTCCCAATCCAGGTTACCAGTGGAAAATAAGCAACGTTGATGCAGGCAACGGCCCAACTTATACGACCAGCAACTTGACCGGCAATGAAACAATAGAATGCTTCCTCATGCCTGATCACAGCGCTTGTGCCGTTTCTGCACCTGTTGCATCGAACAAACTGAATGTACAAATAGACCCGCTACCGGTCTTTAGCATTGATCCGCCACGGCCTCTCATTTCAAGAGGCGATACCATGCAATTAAAAGTTATTGGCAGTAATATCTTGCAGTATCAATGGGTGCCTGCCGAAAATATCAGCAACACAAGCATCGCAGACCCATTAGTATGGCCCAATCAAACGCAAACCTACGTTGTGAAAACCACCTCAGCGGAAGGATGCGCAACCAGCAAGGAAGTAACTGTAATTGTTGTGACAGATGTATACGTTCCAAGTGCATTCACGCCAAACAATGACAGGCTTAATGATTTCTGGAATATTGAAGGGTTGGAACTTTATCCCGGCTGTACAGTAACCGTATATGACCGCTGGGGACAAATAGTGTACCGCTCTTCAGGTTATGCCCATCCATGGGATGGCAGCTATAAAGGCCAACCGCTTTCGACCGCCACATTTGTGTACATCATAAACCTGGGTACTAGCAAAAAGCCGCTCTCAGGAACCGTTACGATCATCAGATAGATATTTGTACTGAACGCATCAATTAATCGGATAGATTATTCACGCTATTTATTGCATTGCGTATATACCAATTTTGGCACCGGGCCGCGCATTGGTTTTCCTCGATAATGCGGACTCGCACTGAATTATATTGAAAGAAAACTATCCAGGCCCTGTTTTATTCAGAAAAGAATGTATTTTTAGACGAGCGCGATGGTTATGCACTGAAGAAGTGATACGCAGAAATCTTGATTTGATAATCACTAATATGAAATACCTACTAACAGCTATCGTGGTCCTCGGATCATTTGTTTTTGCTACACCTGCGGGGTTTAAAAAACTTTTTAACGGGAAAGATCTTTCGGGATGGAAGATCCATGGTACGGAAAAATGGTACGTGGATAATAAAGAGCTCGTTTGCGAAAGCGGCCCTGATAAGCAGTATGGTTATCTCTCTACTGACAAACCCTATCACAATTTCCTCCTGGAGCTGGAATTTAAACAGGAAGCCGATGGTAACAGTGGCGTATTCTTCAGATCAGGGATTGAGGGAACGACCATTAATGGCTGGCAGGTTGAAGTGGCACCACCCGATCATAATACAGGCGGCATCTATGAATCTTATGGAAGAGGCTGGCTTATCAAGCCTTCACCTGAAAAGGAGAAGATATTGAAAGCTAACAGTTGGAACAAGATGAAAATACTTGTTGTAAACGACAAGGTGACCACCTGGCTCAATGGAACAGAAATGATCAGCCTGAGCGATGAGAAGATCGGTAAAGGAAAAGGCTTTATAGCCCTCCAGATACACGATGGTGGTGGAATTAAAGTAAGATGGAAAAATATCCGCATTAAAGAACTGAAATAAATAACACATGAGTAAATTCTTCCAGGACCCCTCAAGAAGAAGTTTTATTAAAAAACTTGCCGGATCGACTGCAGCCGTAGCTGTCGGCTCGAATGTTTTTTCTGCAGAAGGAGAAAACAAGTATTTCGAATCTCTGAAAAGATCTGCTGTAAGCCCCAATGATAATATCAATATTGCATTGATAGGCGCCGGCGGAATGGGAACAGAAGATACCAAAACAGCTCTCCGCGTTCCAGGTGCAAAGCTCGTGGCAGTTTGTGATCTGTATGATGGCAGACTTAAAGATGCAAAAGACCGGTGGGGCTCTGATCTGTTCACCACCCGCAGTTATAAAGAGATCCTGGCCAGGAAAGATGTGGACGCAGTAATTATCGCTACTCCCGATCACTGGCATAAACAAATATCCATCGATGCATTAAAAGCCGGAAAGCACGTGTATTGCGAAAAACCAATGGTGCATTCCATTGATGAGGGGCATGATGTAATAACAGCACAAAAACAATCCGGCAAAGTATTCCAGGTCGGCAGCCAGGGCGTTTCTTCCCTTGGCAATGAAAAGGCAAACGAATTATGCCGAAGGATTCTGGGCAAGGCATTCACCAGTAGGTGCATGGCAATACCCGATCCCGGCAGATGCATCTCCTTCTACCGTTGACTGGGATACATTCGTCAGCAATACAAACAAACGTCCTTTTGACGCCACCCGCTTTTTCAGGTGGAGAAATTATACCGATTATGGAACCGGCATGTCCGGCGACCTTTTCGTGCACCTGTTTTCAAGCCTGCATTTTATTACTGACTCCTTCGGTCCGAATAAAGTGTATTCTTCCGGCGGTCTCCGTTACTGGAAAGATGGCCGTGAAGTACCGGATGTACTAATTGGAGTGTTTGACTACGGGCAACAAGCTCATCCGGCATTCAATCTTTCTTTACGATGCAATTTCGTGGACGGCACCAGCGGAACAACTTACCTGAAGCTTGTAGGAAGCGAAGGCTCAATGGATATCACCTGGGATTCTGTTACACTGAAGAGAAACAAGGATGTATCTTCTGACGATCCCTTCTTTATCGAACAGATGAAAAAAGCCGGCACACCCGTTACCGGTCGTAAAAGGATCCTCCCTCCACAGGAATATACTTTTGAGGCAGAAAAAGGTTATCTCGGCGGCCCTTATGACCATTTCGCCAATTTCTTCAATGCGATACGCACAGGCGGCAAAGTTGCAGAAGACGCTGTATTTGGTTACCGCGCTGCTGCGCCTGCATTATTATGTAACGACAGTTATACTAATGACACCGCCATTTTATGGAACCCTGAAAAAATGCAATTAATTAAAAAATAAATCCCTGGAATATGAATCTGAAATATTTGTATGGAGCGCTTTCACTTGCAACACTAATTTCCTGTGGGGAAAGCGATACGCCAACTACGGCAACAGAACAAGCAAAAACTGATACAATGACACAGACGGCTCCTGTAGAACATCAATGGGTAAGCCTTTTTGATGGTAAATCATTTACCGGATGGCATGGCTACAACAAACAAGGAGAAATCAAGAACTGGATGATCGAAGACAGTTCACTCGTTTGCCTTGGCGCCGCTAAAGATGCACATGGTGGAGACATCGTAACAGATAAAGCCTACGAAAATTTTGAACTGAAATGGGACTGGAAGCTCACCAAAGGAGCAAACAGCGGCCTTATGTATCACGTGGTAGAAAGTTCCAAATATCAGGCGCCTTATGAAACAGGTCCTGAATACCAGATGATAGATGATAAGGATTTCCCGGGAAAATTGGAAGAATGGCAGAAAACAGGTGCTGATTATGCGATGTACACAGCAGGCAGCAACAAAAAAATGAAACCTGTTGGGGAATGGAACAGCAGCAGGATAGTATTTGATAAGGGGCATGTTGAATACTGGCTTAATGGAGAAAAAATTGTTGAGTTTGAAGCCTGGGGTGATGATTGGAAAAAGAAGAAAGAAACAGGAAAATGGAAGGATTATGCAGATTATGGAATGGCAAAGACAGGATTGATTGCTTTACAGGATCATGGGAATAAAGTATATTTTAAGAATATAATGGTTAGGGAGTTGTAAAGGGTAGCTGAGACTGTGAAGACTCTTTACTACATATAAGAGTGATGATGATCCAAATAAAACAGGGGCTCAAAAATTGAGCCCCTGTTTTATTACCTCAAGAGCCGCTCACATAAACTTTTTTGAGCATAAAAGAAAGTAAACGAGACTTACATTTAGTGCTCTGCCTGTTCAAGCCTATCCCGTATTGCCGCTTCAAGTGTATCAATGTTTATATCCTTCAGCGTTTTGAACTTAATGCAATAACCGCTTATACTCGCTTTACCCATTTTTTTTCCATAAGCCTGGGTTAAGTAGTTCTTATCTTTTATGCCGAGGATATAAACAGAGATCCCGGTTTTGTTTGCACTCAGACCAATTTGATAAAACTCTTTGGTTTTTCCATCAGCATATTTCATGGTGTGTGCCCCATCGCCACGATTAGGGTTAGACACACTCTTATTTTCGCTGTTCTTACCATCGAGAAACCATAATTTACACTTTGGCATCACTTGAAGTATTACCCGATGCAGTTCTTGCATGTCGCTGCGTTTGGGCTCGGGCTGGCTATTAATATAGTTTTTGATTTGGTCTTTTGTGTTCATATAAAACCGGGGTTGTTATTTAAATCCTTTGCTACTTTTCGGAGGGTTTGATTATGAGATAGTACTGATCCGGGGTACGGCAACAGTAGTTAAAACCAGCGGCACTATTCATCCTATGAAAACCCAGGTTGATATAGAAAGCATTACCGACAACGTTAACCAACCGAAATATTATGGACCGGGTACAAGAGATTAAAATTTTAACGGCGGCCCTACAATTTCCATTCCATGCTTCGCCCATAGTTCCTTCAACGTTTTCTCCTGGTTTTGCGGTACGTCGGCACCAACTTTTGACAGTTGATGAAAAAAATCTTCCATTAAGCCGGCTGGTTGAAAAAGGACAAGCATTTGGGCTTCCTCCTCACTTATCTTGGCGAAAGCATGAGGAACGGTCCGTGGTGCAAAAGCAGAGTCGCCAGGTTTTAAATTGAAAGTATCATCCCCGACCTTTACAATGAATTCGCCGGAGATAACATAAAACCATTCATCCTGGGAATGATGAACATGAAAAGCCGGTCCGCCTTTTGATTGGCGGATCGTATGGTAAATCAGCAGGTCGCCGTCTGTATCTTTAGAGGAAACCTTGCAGGTGAATTTGCCGCCCATTAACAGCAACTCTTCCCGGTAGCGATCTTTGTCAGCTTCAACCTTAAAGCCTTTGTTCGGTCTGTTTACAGGTGGATTTTTAGCATCTGCAACAAGGGCAGAAGCTATAAGAGGGAATTGAAGGAATAATCGACGTTTCATGATCTTGATATTAGTAATAAGCGATCAGGCGCTCATAAGGTAAGATCAGGAAGGCCAGGCCAGGGCCAGGCGGGTTACCTAAGTTAATGATTTTTGAGAAGAGTTGTTAAAGGAAAATACAACTCCATCTTTCAATCAATCGCTTCAGTTAAAGGCAATACGGGGTAAGATAAAACCGGGATAGCCAGTTTCACTGAACATAAAAATGAGATCTTTATTTATCCCATCGCGATAATAGTAATACCTCCTTTAAATTGACCGTTGATAAGATTGATATTCACAATATCAAATCCCATTGCAGTGCCTTTTGACAAACCAAAATCAGGAATGGTGATTTGCATGGTAGTTTTCTCAACCGATTTATTCATATCTCTGAATGCCTGCAGATCCTTTTTGTGGTCAGCGAAATTACTTTTCCCACTGTAGACGTTTTGTATGATGGCTTCCGTTTGCTTAAGTAAGCTGCTTTGCCGATCTAAGCTCAGGCTTCTTTCATTAGCAGATTTAAAACTCCAACCTGTTTTATCTCTCTGCTGGGTCAGTTTCCCATTGGTTTTGCCTGTAAGTTCGATCTTTATGCTTCTCAGCAATTCAGTATTACGCAGATTGCCAATCTTCAGGCTTCGCATATTGGGATGCTGGATGGCGTGAACCTGGTCCCTGGTCAATGGCATAAAAGCAATTGTTTCATTGGCGTTGGGCTGGTGTATGAGATTGAAAGCATATGCGGTATTTTGTGCCACAAAATTCAAATTCTTTTGTGCGATATGCCGGTCAAGCCGCGGATCGAGGGCGTGCAGGTCAAACGGTTTATCCAGCGGACTAAAGGAAAAGGTGCGGGCAAAAAGGCATTTATGGCCGGCTTCCGTTGCCGGCACATTGTACAGAAAATGTGCTTCCCTGTTATTAGCAGGCAAAAGAAGCGAGGGTAGCTGTGATACACCCAGATATTTTGCAACGGTGGTGTTAAATCCAAGTGTAGGATCGGTCAGGAAAAACTCCACTTTGGGATAAGGAACGATAAGATCACCCCGGTTATGTAATCTCGTGCTGATATCATAAGATTTACCCGCTTCAATGGTTGCTATAAGAACTCCTAACTGTCACACGGAGCAGATAGCAGTAGCAGGCGTGTACCAATAAGCAATGATAGAGGACGGTCGGTTTCCATTAGCACCGTCATACGAGCGGATATACAGGAAGGAACTGTCTTTAAACGTATCGGGTCTTCTTTTTCGCCTGTCTGTACCATATATTTTGGTAAGCTTCTCAGCTACATCAACTGTATATTTTGATTCCTGTCCTTTCAGTTCGTTAAGGAACTTATTGAGTTTCTGAATATGCTTTGACATGATTTTTTATTGAGTGCGTTGAAAGAAAATATTGATTTAAATGAAATCAAGATTCACAGGAGTAATGGGTTGGCCATTTTTTTGCTGTGCATGCTGTAACAACTCTTTGGGAGCTTCCGGTGAATTCGGCCCATTGCTGTCTTTTTGTGTCCAGCAGGTGTAGGCATATCCCCTATCGGAATCCAGGTTAAAATCAGGGACATTTTTCCCGGTCATCACCCTGTCATACAATTCTTCTGCAAGCGTTACTGCATTACCGATCGTCGGAATGCGCTTTTTCTTCCGGAAAGCAAGCTTTATAAAATCAGTTAGTTTTTGTTCATCACCTGCAAGCGTGGCGAGAAAATCAATAAAATCCTTATCCAGCGGAATCTGGTCAAAAGCGAAATGTAATGATGTGGCAGCAAAATAGCTGTCAGGTCCTCCGATTACTTTGTTTGGCTCAGAAGCACTGGAGTCCACTGGTGGATATACGAGGTGTTTTTCCCGATGAAACAGCTGGTCAAGGAACCCGCCATCGAGTATCACTTTCAGTTTGGGCAAGGCGCTTTTAAGATCGCCGGATACAAAACCGAACGGGTCAGGAAAGTTAGTGTTCTTGAATTGCCCAAAACGAACCTCTTCCAGGTGTTCCTGCATGGGATAGGCGAGGCCATTGAGCGCCACCCCGAGCCGGAAGTTTTGGAAGGCATTATATAAATGTTCATAGATCAGGCAGGCTGCAGCACGGATACCCGAAACAGTGAGCGTGGTGAGTGCTCCCAATACAGCATCGATGAGGGTAGCTGCCGCGGCAACTGCTGCAATGATGAGCGCAGCGAGAATAACAAAAATGGCGAGGATACTGAAACTGCCTGCACTATCAGCAGCATCTTCCAGGAAGTCGCCAATATCGCCCAGATTATCCATGGCATTCTCCCAGACTTCTTCCAGCTCTTCACTCAATGAATACGGTACAGGTTCAGGAAGTGTACCGGTTTCAGTAGCATTACGAAACCATTTATAGTAGAGCCGGTATGCGGCGTCTACATCCTCTGGCGTGATCTTTCTTCCATATTCATTGTCATTCGATGCACCGCTTTCAAAAACTTCTGACAATGTATCTGCAATCAGTTTGGCCAGATCATCAGGCAGCCTTGTATCCGGATCAGGAGTGGGGTCTTCATCACCGATCGGGTTGATCGTTCCATTGAAATTAAAATTGTAAAAAGCATGTAGCTGCGACCGGTTCCAATCCTTATTTTCAGCAGCTAAAAAGTTGAATACGTCCTGGTAATTCTCCCCGGTCTTATGCCGTTGCGATTGAGTGCGGTAAGCTCCACCACTGTTGACGTTCACATAAGGGTGCCCTACGGAGTCGCCACTTACATGGGTCAGGTAACCGATGGCATATAAATGAAGCGGTGAATCGGGTTTGGTCTTTTTGAGTAAGGCTTTTGCATACTCACCTGTTTTACGGTAATGCATCACATCAAACCACCACCATTCGCCTTTTGTTTGACCGTCGCGGTAAGGATGTGCCAACAGATCATACAGGTTAAAGTCGGTGATATATTTCTTGATCATTTCCGTAAGGGAAGCCATCAATGCGTCCACTACCTGCTGCATATCACTAAATAATTCTTCCAGCTCAGTAAGCGTAGAAGAGTTTTCCACCAACGCATCTTCCGCTGCTCCCAGCGCTTCCAGCGCATCAATGACCGGTTGCGGAACGATCTCCATCACCTTTTTCTTAAAGTCTTCAATGAAGTCATATACCTCGAAATACATTTTAACAGTATTACCTATTGGCAAGCCGCTCCAGTCTTTGGTGTTGAAGAATAAAAAATCAGGTCCCTGGCAGCCCAGGAAAAGGTAGGGAAAATTTTTACTGTCGGATAACAGTGCTTGTAGTTTAGGATAATCTGCGCTGTTTCCAAGTCCGTTGCCTGATAAAATGTTTTGCTTAAGCTTGTTGGCGATGAGGTGGTGAATAGCAGGTCCCGGCATAGTTCTTAGTTTAAACTGTTAAGAAAAATTGTTTCTGTGCTATTAACTAAACCCTAACGGGATGATATTGGAATAAGGTATTGAGCCGCTACAAGCGGCACTCTCGGCTAAGATAATTTGGCTACCAAAATGGAAGCTTGGCTTAAGGTCTCGATTTGAAGATAGCTTATGGCTGAGCAAATGATAACTCCTATAGTAATGTCTTGAACAGTATCATCTCAAGCTTCCTGTTGTATTTCAAGCAGCATTCAAAGTAATGTATATGTAAATATAAGTCAATACCACATTTGAGGTAATCCAATTATTTCAGAACATCTGAGGTAATACTTATAGGCTCCGGCGAGGTAAGTCCCGACAAGGCGACTGATTTTTTGTGGAAATTGAGCATGAAAAATTTAAGGATTGCGATCTTTCAATCCCGTCCGAATTAGGTCTTGCAAAGGGTTCCCAGGAGTTTTGATGATTGTCGCACTCGAAGGAGAATATCTATTGACTCAAAATCATTCCATTTTAAATCGTCTATCCCTATCCCTTATAATATCCCTATACTTTTCCTTGGCCTCTTTACTCAGAAAACTTCTATCAATCAATTCCTTCGCCGATAAAACTGTTTTCAAAGATTCATCAATAATCTTCTCAGCGATAGAAGCCCGCACACTTATTTTTTCTGCAAAAATCAAAAAAGATTGCCTGGTATAAATTCCATAGCTACGGTAAGAAGGCTCGTCCATATCCCCTTCATACAAACCATTGTGCAGCGCCAGGTTGGCATCATCTATATGCAAAGCAGTACACAATAGATCGTATGCAGGAGCCAGTAAATAGTCACCCTGTTCGCTTTCCATCAAAGCAAAATTTTTCAGATGTGCGTCGCCATTGGCAAAAAGATAATTGAATACAACGATCCGAAAGAAATTGATCAGTTCTACCGCAGCAGCAGGAACATATTTCTTAATTAAACCGGCAATATCTGCGTAGGAAGCATTATACTTAAAATCATCTCCCTCTTTTTCGGGGCTTTTTCCCAGTAATGTAGCAAAGTCTTCTATTTGATATTTTGTACCATCGGGTTTATAGTCGAACCGTTTTGTAATATATGCCGGAGAACCATCATTAAAAAAGATCATGCCGCAGGCGGCAGTTTTAATATTAAAGAGTTGCCGGGCAATCTGCATGGTCACGTGCTCGTTAGCAGGCATATCTTCTATTCTTTCCAATCGCTCGGTAGGAACAGGCTTTAGAATATGTGTTCCTCTTCTTGAAGTCAGCCTTAAATCATTTTTTTCCAGCAGAAGGCTATATTTTTCCTGTACACCGCTGATGCTGATCGTTTTTCTTTTCTCATTAAACTCACGGGTCAGTTCCGGGTTTTTCCCCGGCGGTCCGAATGGTAGTATATGGCTGACTTTTTTTGTCCGGCTTCCGAATAGTGCTGATTCCGCAACAGGGCTATAGGTCGCGAATCCCGGTTGCAGCGTAGAGGGGCAATATTTAATCTCAGGCAGGCTCATTGATTTCTTTTACGGTAATGGGTCCAATACTGTCATCTTTTGTTGTCGCCAGCAGCAGGCTGAAATAATCATTCTCATCAATCTTGAGCATCCGGCATTGAATACGCTTATTGGCACCTTCACTGAGCATATTAACAAATACAGCGAATAGCAGATCACTTACATACACTTCTTTCCTAAGCGGCAAGGTGATACTCACTGGCCGGCTACCCGGCGTATTTAAATAAATCTCATCATAGGCAAAAAAGTAAGTTTTCCCTTCTTTTGCCAAAATACCGGCCGGCTTATTATTATAAAATACCTGGGCTGATCTGTTCTTTGAATGTGCCATTCGGATTTATTATTGATTCTGATCCACCCTTCCCGGCTCTTTCAACGACAGGTTTATCCGAAGGCCAAGTGGATCAGCAATTTTTATCAATGTTTCCAGGGATGGATTACCCTTTCCCATTTCAACTAATTGAATGGTACGTGTACTTATCCCGGAAATGGAAGCAAGTTGGGGTTGTAATAAGCCTAGCAATTCCCTCCGTTTACGTATGGTTTTGCCGATATTTGTTAATTCATTACGCACTATAATTCGCTTTTGACTGTAAAATAAGAAGATCTTATGAATATATCGAACAAAAGCGAAACATATTTCGCTTTT
>OFTY01000531.1_pt1 | contig 25460 bp, 22 predicted proteins | sample 1775061 | NCBI WGS metagenome assembly OFTY01 (sample SAMN08195773, study PRJEB24354) | sludge metagenome | isolation source: sludge from phenol fed wastewater aerobic bioreactor B | place: India: Nagpur | collected 2016-09-16 | reverse complement strand
TCCGCACCCCGATCGGCGTGCTGGCCGTCATCTATGAGAGCCGCCCCAACGTCACCGCCGACGCCGCCGCCCTGTGCATCCGGTCCGGAAACGCCGCGATCCTGCGCTGCGGCTCTGACTGTCTGGACTCATCACGCGCTATCGCCGCCGTCGTCGCCCGCGCCGTGGCCGAAGCGGGCCTGCCCGCCGATACGATCCAGTTGGTCCCTGTCCCCGACCGCGAGGCTGTCGGCGCCATCCTGTCGGGTCTGAACGGCGCCGTCGACCTGATCATCCCGCGCGGCGGCCAGAGTCTGGTCGCTCGCGTCCAGTCCGAAGCCAAGGCGCCCGTGCTGGGCCATCTCGAAGGCCTGTGCCACACCTATCTGGACGCCGCCGCAGACCTCGATGTCGCCCGCCGCGTGACCCTGAACGCCAAGATGCGCCGCGTTTCCGTCTGCGGCGCGACCGAAACCCTGCTGGTGGACCGCGCGGCGGCGGGCCGCCTGCTGCCCGCCGTCGCCGCCGACCTGACGGCCGCCGGATGCGAACTGCGCGGCGACGCCGAAGCTCGCGCACTGGTTCCGAACATGGTCGAGGCGGTCGAGACCGACTGGACGACCGAATACCTGGCCCCCATCCTGTCCGTGCGCGTGGTGGACGGCGTGGACGGCGCGATCGCACACATCCGCGCATACGGCTCGGGCCACACAGAGGCCATCGTCACCACCGACGAGAAGGCGGTTGACCGCTTCGCTGAGGGCGTGGACAGCGCCATCGTCCTGATCAACGCCTCGACCCAGTTCGCCGACGGCGGAGAGTTCGGCTTCGGCGGCGAGATCGGCATTTCAACGTCAAAGCTGCACGCACGCGGCCCGGTCGGGGCGGAACAGCTGACGACCTACAAATATGTGGTGCGCGGCGAAGGGCAGACGCGACCGTAGGGCGCCGCTCCCTTCCCCCTGTCCGCGCTCAATGACAGGCATGGCGCCGATCGGGCATGAAAAAGGGCCGCACGCCCGTTCGGCGTACGACCCTCGATCCGGTTCTGGCCTAGGCCTTACTGCCGCGCCAGCTGGCTGGACAGGATCAGTTCCAGCTGCTTGCGGATATGCGGCGTCAGCTCTTCGATGCCCCAGTTGTCATAGGCGGCGAAGCGGAAGTTGTTGATGAAGACGTCCCAGATCAGACGCGCCAACATGGGCAGGTCCACGTCCTGGCGCAGCTCGCCTTCACGCACGCCGGCCTGCAGAATCTCGGCCACGGCCTCGACCAGGGGACGGACGAACGCGCGCGAGCGCAAATCGGCGTCTTCCGGCTGGAACCACGAACGCGCCACCATGGCCTGCATCAGCGGCAGATGGCCCAGCGAGCGGTGATAGCCCGCAGTCAGCCCGTTCGACAGGCGGTCCAGGACGCGGCCCTCGGCGGCGGCGGTGCGGATGTCGAGCAGCAGGCCTTCCATCTCTTCGGAGAAGACGGCTTCGAACAGCTCGGCCTTGTCCTGAAAGTTGGCGAAGACCGCGCCGGTCGACATGCCGGCGCCCTTGGCGATGTCGCGAATGGTGGCGGCGTCATAGCCGCGCTCGGCGAAGAGGGTGCGGGCGGCGTCCAGAACCTTCTGACGCGTGCGCACCTTGGCGGCCTGGCGGCGGTTCAGCCGAGGCTGGACTTCGGCTTCGGCGACGGCAGGGGCGGACTGGGAAGATTCACGCATCGGCGGCGGCTCTAAACTCATCTATGTGCGGCGTTCGCCTCATCGCGGCTCGCCGTCGATCTGACGCGAGCCTGGGACAAGGGAGAACGCTCCTAGGAGGAAGTGGTGAACTTTCATCACCGAACAATGACCAAAATGGGTCACAGGCGGCAGAAAACTCTGCCGCACCACGCTTAGGAGTTCAACACGACTAAGGAGTTCTACTGATGCCGCAAGGTCAGGAAAGCTCTCCGGCTCAAAGCTTGGCTTTATGCCTCAGTCTATTTCGCTTCAGCATCATTACGGCTGTCAAAGGCCCAAAAGAGGGAATTCAGTCCGCCCTCGCGCGGCGCGCTAAAATTTTTTAAGACCGCTGGATCGCCCCTGCCTCTAGGCTTTGGGCAGCGCGCCCCTTGGGGGTCCGAGATGAGGAAACAAGAATGAAGAAACTGTTCGCGGGGGTCGCTGCGGCCGCCCTTCTGGCGCCGGCCGCCGCCCTGGCCCACGACGGCCATGACCACGCCTGCATCGACGAGGCCTGCACCGTCTTCGAACTGTTCCAGACACCGGCCGCCCAGGGCGGCGCCTCCGGCTGGCAGGGCACGGATGCGCCCCGATATGGAGCCTGGGGCTTCGATCTGGCCGGTCGCGACACCTCGGTCGATCCGGGCGACAGCTTCTTCCGCTACGCCAACGGCGCGGCGCTGGACCAGTTGACCATCCCGTCGGACCGCACCTCCTACGGCTCGTTCGCCCTGCTGCGCGAACTGTCGGACAACCGCATGAAGAAGCTGGTGACTGACCTGGCCGCGCGCACCGACCTGGCCGCCGGTTCGGACGAGCAGAAGATCGCCGACGCCTACCGCGCCTTCATCGACCAGGCCCGCGTCGACCAGTTGGACGCCCAGCCGCTGGCGCCCTATCTGGCCGCCATCCGCGCCGCGGACAGCCATGAGAAGATCGCCGCCTACATGGGCCAGACCCAGGGGCGCGCAGGCGGCTCCTTCTTCGGCACAGGCGTCACCATCGACCAGAAGAACCCCACACGTTACGCCGTGACCACGGGCCAGTCGGGCCTGGGGATGCCCAACCGCGACTACTATCTGGACGCCCGCTTCGCCGACAAGAAGCAGAAGTATCAGGCCTATATCGAGCAGATGCTGACCAACATCGGCTGGACCGACCCGGCCGCTTCGGCCGCCGCCATCGTCGCCCTGGAAGACCGGATCGCCGAGGCGCACTGGACCCCGATCGAGAACCGCAACCGCGACAAGACCTACAACCCCTATTCGATCCAGACCCTGGCCGCCGAAGCGCCCGGCTTCGACTGGGCCGGCTATTTCACCGCCGCCGGTCTGGGCGCGGTCGACCGCGTGATCGTGCGCCAGAACACGGCCATGCCGAAGATGGCCGCCCTGTTCGCCGCGACGCCGGTCGCGACCCTGCAGGCCTGGCAGGCCTTCCACACTACGGACGACGCCGCCCCCATGCTGTCGCAGCGCTTCTCGGACGCCCAATGGGCGTTCCATTCGCGCGACCTGGCCGGCCAGCCCGAACAGCGCAGCCGTGAAAAGCGCGCCATCAGCTTCGCCGAGGGCGCCCTGGGCGAGGCGGCGGGCCGTCTCTATGTCGCCGAATACTTCCCGGCCGAATCCAAGGCCAAGATGGAAGAGCTGGTCGCCAACCTGCGCACCGCCCTGTCGCACCGCATCGACAACCTGACCTGGATGGGCGTGGAGACCAAGGCGGCGGCTCAGGAGAAGCTGCGCAAATTCACCGTCAAGATCGGCTATCCGAACAAGTGGCGCGACTATTCCGCGCTCGAGATCCAAGCCGACGACCTGTTCGGCAACAGCCAGCGCATGGGCCAGTTCCAGTGGAACTATCGCCTGTCGCGCCTGGACCAGCCGGTCGACAAGGACGAGTGGGGCATGACGCCCCAGACGGTGAACGCCTATTACAACTCAGCCAATAACGAGATCGTCTTCCCGGCCGCCATCCTGCAGCCGCCCTTCTTCGATCCGGACGCGGACCCGGCCGTAAACTACGGCGGCATCGGCGGCGTGATCGGCCACGAGATCGGCCACGGCTTCGACGACCAGGGCTCCAAGTCCGACGGCGACGGCGTGCTTCGCAACTGGTGGACGGAACAGGACAAGGCCAATTTCGAGAGCCTGACCAAGCGTCTGGGCGCCCAGTACGACCAGTTCGAACCCGTCCCCGGCCACCCCGTCCAGGGCGGCCTGACCATGGGCGAGAACATCGGCGACGCCGCCGGTACGGCGGTCGGTCTGGAGGCCTATCACCTGTCATTGAAGGGCCAGCCCGCCCCGGTGATCGACGGCACGACCGGCGACCAGCGCTTCTTCTACGGCTGGGCCCAGGTCTGGCAGTCCAAATACCGTCACGACGCGCTGATCAATCAGATCGCCACCGATCCGCACAGCCCGGCCGAATTCCGCGTGATCGGTCCGGTCCGCAACATCGACGCCTGGTACGACGCCTTCGGCGTCAAGCCGGGGACCAAATACTACCTGTCGCCGGAAGAGCGCGTCCGCATCTGGTAGGACGCCGCGCCTGCTGAACGAAGAGGGCCGGAGCGGCGACGCTCCGGCCCTTTTTCATGGCGCTGTCTCCCGACGCTCCTCCATGCCAAAACCGCCCCTATATCGAACACTCTTCGATAAAATTCTTGGCTTCCAGGCATGAAAAAGCCCGCTGCGGGGGATACATCGCAGCGGGCCTTCTCGCTCTCTCAGGAGCGGACGTTTCCTCCCCGAAACGCCTTCAAGATGTCGCTGCGGCTGAGCGCTGCGCCTCTTGAGTGAGACCAAATGACGCCATCGAGGGGGTCAAGTCAATCAAGCCTCTATCGAAAGAGCGTTCTTTCGTAACTGAACGTTGATAAGTCACGTCTTCGTCATGGCTTTTATCGAAACTTATTCGACAATGGAACGGACCACCGCGACCAGTTGATCGCGGGCCACGGTCTGCTGCCCCGGACGCTCGGCCTTCCAGGCGTTATTGTCCGTGATGGCGGCGGCGCGGGCGCGTCCGGCGTCCAGATCCTTGATCGTCACCTGCCCGGCGGCGATCTCGTCTCCGCCCAGGATGACGGCGGCCGGGGCGCCGCGCCGGTCGGCGTATTTCATCTGCGCCTTCATGCCCGCCCGCCCCAGATACAGCTCGGCCGGAATGCCCGCCGCGCGCAGTTCGGACACGGCGTCGAGATAGTGCTGCATGTCGTCCTCGGAGAAGACGATGGCCACCACCGGCCCGCGCGTCTCGTCTTCGGCGCCGCGTCCGGCTGCGCGCAGGGCCGAGGCCAGACGCGACACGCCGAACGAGAAACCCGTCGCCGGGGTCGACTGGCCGGTGAAACGCGACACCAGGTCGTCATAGCGCCCGCCGCCGCCGATCGAGCCGAAACGCACTGCGCGCCCCTTCTCGTCCTTGGTGTCCAGCAGCAGTTCGGCCTCGAACACCGCGCCGGTGTAGTATTCCAGCCCGCGCACGATGGTCGGGTCGAAGCGCACGTCGTCCTGCGACACGCCCATGGCGTTCAGGGCGCGGTCGATGGCGGCCAGCTCCTTCAGCGCCTCTTCGCCCGCCGCGCCCAAGGCCGCGCCGGACACGGCGTCCAGCACGCCCGCGCGGCTGAGCCCCGGCGTCTCGGCCGAAGCCAGAAACGCTTCGATCGCCCCGATCACCGAGGAAGGCAGGTTCGCGCCCTTGGTGTAGTCGCCGGACTCGTCCAGACGGCCCTCGCCCAGCAGCAGGCGCACGCCCTCGACGCCGAGGCGGTCATACTTGTCCACCGCGCGCAGGGCCGTCAGCCGCTGCACAGGATCCGTGATCCCGCCCGCGTCGAACAGGCCGTCGAACAGCTTGCGGTTGGAGACGCGGATCACCGCCTGCCCGGCCGCCAGACCCGCGGCGCGCAGGCCCTCGCAGCCCATGGCGATGATCTCGGCGTCGGCCTCGGGTCGGTCGGAGCCGACCGTGTCGGCGTCGCACTGCCAGAACTCGCGGAAGCGGCCCGGCCCCGGCTTCTCATTGCGCCACACCGGCCCATAGGCGTAGCGGCGGAACGGCTTGGGCAGGGTCTCCCAGCTCTGGGCGGCGAAACGGGCCAGAGGCGCGGTGTGGTCGTAGCGCAGAGCCATCCACTGATCGTCGTCGTCCTGAAGCGCGAAGACGCCTTCGTTCGGGCGGTCGGCGTCCGGCAGGAACTTGCCCAGCGCATCGGCGTATTCGAATGCCGGAGTCTCCAGCGCCTCGAAGCCCCAGCGCTCATAGACCTCGGACACGCGCGCGACGATGCGGCGCTCGGCGGTCAGGTCGCGGCCGCGACGGTCGGCGAACCCGCGCGGGGCGCGAGCTTCGGGGCGGTTGGAGGCTTCGTCGGTCATGAAGCGGCGATTAAGCCATCAGTTCCGTCGCCGCAACTCGCCGCCGCCCCTTCCCGCTCAGGCCGTACGGCGCAGGGGCAGACCGCGCCCATAGCTCAGACGCCGCCACAGCCATTCGAACGGCCCCATGGTGAACTTCGACAGCCACAGCGGCGACCAGATCAGTTGCAGCGCCCAGACGCCGACGACGATGGCCCACTGCATCGGATAGTCGACCTGGCCGAACAGACGCGGCCCCCACGGCATGTAGAAGATCGTCGTCATGATCAGGGTCTGGGTCAGATAGTTGGTGAAGGCCATCCGCCCCACCGGCGCCAACGCCTTGCGCAGCCAACCCACGCCCCGCGTCGTCGCCAGGATCAGCGCCGAAGCGTAGGCCAGGGTGATGATCAGCGGATAGGACTCCGCCACAGCGGCCCATCCGCCCGTCCCCTCCGCAACCGGCCCGACCTGAAGCTCGCGCCATTGCAGCACGCCCAGAAGAGTCAGCACCGTCGCCCCGCCGGCGATCAGCGCCAGATAGATCCACGTCGGAACCCGGCCGTGGAAGAAGCCGGCCTTGAACAGGCCCATCCCCAGCATCATCAACGGCACGATCGAGAAGACATACATCAACAGGCTCGCAGTCGTTGCGAAACCCCAGGCCTTCAGGTTCTGCAGCATCGCCCCCGCCCAGCCGCTCTGATAGGCGGCGATCGCATCGGCGACCGCGGTGTCGGATACGCTTTCGTTCAGGCCGGCCATAACCTCAGGGAAATGAACCATGGCCAGCACAAAGGCCGCCTGCAAGGTCGCCAGAAACACTGTGGCGCCCGCGCCGATCCAGATCAGGGACTTGGCCGACATGGATCGCATCAACATCACGAACAGCCCCGACCAGGCGTAGAGCAGCAGGATGTCGCCGTACCAGAAGGCCGCACCATGAATCAGGCCGAACAGGGCCAGGAACATCAGGCGACGGCGTAGAACGCGCCCCTTCGCCTCATCACCGCGCTCGCCGCCGACCAGGAAGATGGACACGCCGAACAGCATGGAGAACAGGGTCACGAACTTCTGGGTGAAGAAGACGTCGACGACCCATTGCGCCACGCCCGACGCGCCCGGCACGGCGGGAAAGGGCGACTGCTCCGGCGCCATGTCCAGAGCTTCCAGCGGCAAGGAGAAGAAGGCGGCATTGACCGCTAGGATTCCGAGAACCGCCGCGCCGCGCAGCACGTCCAGCGTCACGACCCGCTGATCCGCCGCCACCGGCTTCGGCTGAACCGTCTCGACCTGATCCCTCATGCTCGCCCCTGTTCTGGTGAAGAGGTCGAGGCTTAGTCGGGACGGCCGCTTCGCTTCACGTTAAATCCCCGTAACGTCCCGTTCGGCCAGGACGCCCATGCGGTTCTTGACGACGGGCGCCGGGACAAAGCCCAGATAGGCCACGCACAAGCCCCCCCACAGGGCGTAGCTGACCCCCATCATGACCGCCAGCGGAAGGCCGCCGACGCCATAGATCAGCAGGGCCGTCTCGATCGCGCCCAGGCCCTGAACCAGGCTCTGCGAGGCGGCGCCCGCCAGACCCGCCATGACCACGGCCATGATCGTCTGCATCGCCGCCGCCAGCAGGCCGCCGAACACGGTGAAGCGGCACACCACGCCCAGTCGCGTCGACGGGCGCCCGGTCTTGCCGTGGCTGTCGAGCAGCAGCCACAGCCCCGCCGGCGCCGCGATCAGTCCGACGGCCAGCATCACCAGCCGCCAGTCCGTAACCACGCCCGACCACCAGTTCTCGGGCGGCCAGATGAACAGGGTCAGGATCACCGGCGGCCAGGCCGTCATACAGCACGTTCATGATGGCCAGGGCCACGTCCAGCCCCATGAAGTCGGCCAGCTCCAGCGGCCCCATCGGATGGTTGGCGCCCAGCTTCAGCGCCTTGTCGATCGAGACCACGTCGCCGACGCCTTCGTACAGCACATAGACCGCCTCGTTCATCATCGGCACCAGGATGCGGTTGACGATGAAGGCGGGGAAGTCCTCGGACTCCGTGATGATCTTGCCCAGGCTCTCGGCGAAGGCGACCGCCGTCTCGAAGGTCGAGGCCGAGGTGGCGATGCCGCGCACCAGTTCGACCAACTTCATCGTCGGCGCCGGCTTCATGAAGTGCAGGCCGATGAAGCGCTCAGGCCGATCGGTAGCCGAGGCCAGGCGGGTGATAGAGATCGAGGAGGTGTTGGACGCCAGCAGGGTATCGGGGCCCAGAAGCGGCGTCAGCTCGGTGAAGACGCCCTTCTTGACCGCTTCCTCCTCGGAGGCGGCCTCGATGATCAGATCCGCCTCAGCCGCCTCGGCCAGGGTTTTCACCGCGGTGATGCGCTGAAGCGCGGCCTGGGCCTCCGCCTCGCTCGACAGACCGCGCGCCGCGCGTCGCGCCAGGCTGGCCGCGATCTCGCCCAGGGCCAGGGTCACGCGGTCCGACGCGATGTCGTACAGCTTCACCTCATAGCCGCCGGCGGCCACCACCTGAGCGATGCCCGAACCCATTTGCCCGGCGCCGATGACGGCGACTGTCCTGATCGTGGTCATGAATTACGCGTAAAATCCGGTCCGTTAGGGAACCCATCCTCGGCACCTTAGGAGCCCGTTCGCGCCACGCAAGGGCGGAAATGGAGGCCGAACGCCGAATCCCTCGCCCCCGTGGCCCGCATTCAACGGCGCCCCGTCTCGCCCGCCTTAGCCCAGCGACATGATGAGCATGGGCGCGACCGTCCGATTGAACAGCACGCTCAGGAACTGCAGCGCCAGCAAGGCGATGATCGGCGTGATGTCGATGCCGCCCAGCGACGGCACCACCCGCTGGAGCGGTCCCAGGATCGGCCGCGTCACCGTATCCAGCACATAGGCGATCTGGCCCACGAAGCGATTGCGCGGATTGATCACGTCGAAGGCGAACAGCCAGCTCAGGATCGCCGAGGCGATGATGCACCAGATCATCAAGGTGACGACGGCGTTCACCAGCCAGACAAGGGCGAAACCCATGAGAAACTCCTGCTTCGTTCACGCCGCTTCTAGCGGCCCCGCTGCGGATCGCCAAGGATTCGTGCGCGGCCCGTTGACACGCCCCCCTGGACGCTTCTATGTCCCGCCCCTGCCTGTCGGTCGGGGCCGTAGCTCAGTTGGTAGAGCGCGTCGTTCGCAATGACGAGGTCAGGGGTTCGACTCCCCTCGGCTCCACCAGGGCATCTCCGCGAGATCAATACGTGAGCCAGCCCTCCAGGGCGACCGCCTCTGCGCCTCAATTTTCGCGGTAGAAGTTGCAGTACCAGTCGACGAAGCGGGCGACGCCCTCCTCCACCGGCGTCGACGGGGCGTAGTCGAGGGCGGCCAGGGTGTCGGTCACGTCGGCTTCGGTGTCGGCCACGTCGCCGTCCTGCATGGGCATCAAGTTCAGCTTAGCCTTGCGGCCCAGCTTGGTCTCCAGCACTTCGATGTAGCGCATCAGCGGCACGGGACGGCCCGCGCCCAGGTTCAGGATGCGCCAGGGCGCGACGCCGCTGGTCGCCGGATTGGGGGCGGTCGCATCCCACGCCGGATCGATCGCGGCGGGACGGTCCAGAGCGGCGATCACGCCGGTGACGATGTCGTCGACATAGGTGAAGTCGCGGCTCATCCGTCCCTCGCCATACACGTCGATCGGCTCGTCCTTCAGGATGGCGCGGGTGAATTTGAACAGGGCCATGTCCGGGCGGCCCCACGGCCCGTAGACGGTGAAGAAGCGCAGCCCCGTCGCCGGAAAGCCGAACAGGTGGGCGTAGGAATGGGCCATGGCCTCATTGGCCAGCTTGGTCGCCGCATAGACGGTCAGCGGATGATCGGCCGGCTGACGCACCGAGAACGGCAGGGCGCGGTTGGCCCCGAACACCGAACTGGTCGAGGCGAAGACCAGGTTGGCCGCCTCGACCGCGCGGCAGCCTTCCAGGATGCTGAGGAAGCCGACGACGTTGGAATCGACATAGGTCTCGGGCGCTTCCAGGCTGTAACGGACGCCCGCCTGGGCGGCGAGGTGAACCACCCGGCGCGGCTGGTGCTCGGCGAACAGGGCGGCGACGCCGTCGCGGTCGGCCAGGTCCAGCGTGTAGTGACGATAGTTCGGATAGGCCTGAAGCTGGGCCAGGCGCGCCTGCTTCAGCGCCGGATCGTAATAGGCGTTGAGGTTGTCCAGGCCGATGACGCGCTCGCCCCGCTCCAGCAGACGCCGGGCGGTGTGGAAGCCGATGAAGCCGGCGGAGCCGGTGACCAGGACGGGATCGCTCATGATCGGCTGCGATAAACGGTCGCGCGGCCGGACGCCAGCGTCCGTCTAGGGCAAGGCCTCCGCCACGGCGGGCGACGGCGCCAACAGCTGGGCCGAGATGTTCAGCCCGACGCCCGCGATCAGACAGGCCGCCGCCGCCAACAGCACCAGGCGCGACGCCTTCGCGCCCGGCGCCAGAGGCCGGGCGAACAGCAGGACCAGCAAGGCGATCAAGGCCAGGGCGCCCGGCATGTCCATCCCGACGCCCAGGAAGACGAAATGGCCGATCCCCAGCAGCCAGGCGCCGCCCAGCACGGTCGCCACAGCGACGGGCAGAAGGCCGAGCGGCCGCGTCAGGTCGGGGTCGATCAAAGCCGCCAGGGCCGCTGCCGTCGCGGCCAGCAACACCGGCCAGACGAACAGCAGGGCCGCTTCGGGCGCTGCGCCCTGCAAGGCGCAACCAAAGACGAAGATCAGGGCGATCAGACCCAGCCAGCCGCCCCATGCCGAACGCTCGGCGCGCCCTGGCCATAGCGACAGGATGATAGCGGCCACGCCCAGACCCAGCATCACCGGACTGAACCCGCCGACCAGCAGGACGACGGCGGTCAAGACGGCGAACGCCCCGCCGATTACGCGCGGCCGCGCCCGGCGCGCGCCGGTCAGCAGGACCAAGGCCAGGGCGATGATCGCCAGCGTCGCCCCCGCCTCCATCCACGGCAGGCGGCGCAGCAGGGTGTAGTAGACGTCCGGCGAATCGGCGCGGCTCGATAGCGGCCCGGCCAGCAGGCGCGTCGCCTGCACCAGGATGACGCCCCCGGTCAGGAACCACAGTCCGTCCAGCACGCCCAGGCCGACCTGCCCCGCCGTCAGCCCCGCCCGGCGCCGCGCCCGCCAGGCGGCGAAACCGCCCAACGCCGCCGCCAGCGCCAGCAGAACCCAGCCGGTTCCTTGCGCATGGGCGATCATCCAGCGGCCGAAGACGTCGGAGTAGACCAGGTTCTCGCCCTTGGCCGGCAGGCTGGACGCGCGCGCCAACGCATCCGTCGCCTCTAGCGCCTGAGAGCCCAGATGCTGGACCGCGCCCCGATCCAGGTTGGCGGGCGTGGCGTTGGCCGAATGGTACTGATCCGGGCGGCCGATGAAGGCCAGGTTCAACCCGCCGATCCCCCGATCCTTGGGCACGGTGAAGTCGGTGCCGTTGGGCATCCGCTCGTACATGAAGGCGGCGATGGAGGTGGCGGTGGTCCCGCCGTCGGCCCTGGCCGCCGCACGACGGAACAGCTGCACGGTCGGCCCGGCCTCGCGCCCGGTCTCAAACATGGCCGCGCGGCCGCCGCCGCCGCGCGCCTCGAGGTTCACCACGGCCCCGATGCGGTCGCGCAGGGGATGGCCGCCGAAGAAGACCCGCGCCCCGTCCAGACCCAGCTCCTCGGCGTCGGTCAGCAGGACGACCAGATCACGCTCGACCGGACCGCGCGCCTTGATCGCCCGCACCGCTTCCAGAATGGCGGCGACCCCGGCGGAATCGTCGGCCGCGCCGGGCGAGCCGACCACGGTGTCATAGTGGGCCATCAGCATGACGGCGGGCTGGCTGCGGTCTTTTCCGGGCAGGACGCCGATCAGATTGACCGCCTGATTGTTCGCCGCCGCCGGATCGCCCCCCGCGCGCGCCAGCCGCTTGACCGAGGCGGGCGACAACGGTCCCGCCTGCTCGCTGACTTCCAGTCCCAACTGCGTCAGCCGCGCGCTCAGATAGGCGCGGACCCGCGCGTGCTCGGGCGAACCGACCGGGTGCGGAGCGCGGGCGATCTGTTCGATGTCGGTCATGGCCCGCGCGGCCGAGAAGGCGACGGCGGGCGCGTCCGCAGCGCGCGGCTTCGGCGCCTGGGTGGTCCACACCGCCAGCAAGAAGGCGAGCGTCAGCGATCCGAACAGCAAGGCCAGCCGCATGTGAGATCCTCCCCGATCCGTCCGGCAATAGGACCAAGCTGGGCCGGAATGGCAAGAGGGCGGCGACAGGTCTCCCCGCCGCCGCCCTCCGATGCGATCCGCCGTAGAAGCTTAGAAGCGCTTCGACAGCTCCACGCCGTACATGCGCGGTTCGTTGACGAAGGCCGTCAGGTTGTTGAAGTCGATGGCGCCGATGACATTGGCTTCGTCCGTGATGTTGCGGACGTAGACGGCCGCCTCGAGACCTTGGTTCAGGTCGCGCCAGCCCGCACGCAGGCCGCCTTCGAAGTTGGTGTCCTGACGGAACTCGACCGCCTCATAGAGGAACAGGTTGAAGTCCTTCTGCATCACCCAGTCGGTCGAGGCGAACAGCTCCTGAGCGTCGCCGATGGGGCGGACGTAGGACAGGGTCAGGTTGGCCGAATACTCCGGCGCCTGGGGGAAGGGGTTGCCGTCGATGTTGGCGCGGTCATTGGCGCCGACCTTCACGATCGGATCGGTGATGGTGCACAGGTGGTTGCCGCAGATGGCGACCAGCAGATCCTTGTCCTTGATCTCGGTGTGGTTCCACGCCACGCCGCCGGCCAGGGTGAAGCCCGCGCCCAGATAGACGTCGCCGTCGATCTCCAGACCGTAGCCCTGGCCCTTGTCGGCGTTGATCAGGCGGTTGGAGTTGTCGATGCCGCCGATGGCCGTGAACTGCATGTCCTTGACGTCATACAGATAGGCGGTGGCGTTCAGGCGGGCGCGGCCGTCCCACAGGCGGGCCTTGAACCCGGCCTCATAGGACATGACGGTTTCCGAATCCGCCGTGGTCAGAACCGGCAGGTTGCGGCCCTGGATCGACGGGCCGCGATAGCCGCTGGCCACGCGGGCGAACAGGTTCAGGCTGTCGTTGACTTCGTACAGGGCGCTGACGTCCCAGCTGACCTGCTCGTCGCCGACCGAGACCTTGCCCTCGGCGCCGGCCGGCGTGCCGACCAGAAGGCGGCCGTGATAGTCGCGGCTGTCGTCGGTGTAGCGCAGGCCGCCGGTCAGCTTCAGAGCCTCCGTGACCTGATAGTTGGCCTGACCGAAGACCGACCAGGAGTCCGACTTCTGCACGATGTCCGTGACCTTGGTCGGCATGACGCCGCCGACGCCGTCAAAGCCGCCCGACACCAGGTTGATGCGCTCGTCCCAATAGAAGGCGCCGACCTGCCAGCCCAGACGGCCCGCGCCGTTCGAGGTCAGGCGCAGCTCATAGGTGTTTTGCAGCAGGTCGCTGGACAGGGTGCCGGACTCGACCGCGAACGGGGTCTTATAGCCGGCGCCGGCCGGCGCGCCCTTCGAGACGCCGCCGTCGATGTCGCCATTGCCCTGCGACCAGCCCTGGAAGGAGCCGACCACGCCGGTCAGGGTCGCGGGACCGAAGTCATAGGCGACCTGCAGCGACTGCGAGGTGGTCTTCTGCTTCTGGAAGTTGTTGCGCCCGCCGTCATACCAGACCGTGTCGCGGTCGAAGTTGTCGTTCAGCTTGCTCGAGCCCTTGGTCAGAACGTTGGCCCGGTTCATCGTGCCCGTGCCCACATAGTCGCGCGCCTGCAGGGTCAGCAGGGTCGACAGGCGGTCGGTCGGGGTCCAGGCGACGTGGATGCGGCCCGCCACATCGTCGAAATTGCCCAGATCCTTGCCGTCCTTCTTGGCGAAGGGGGCGTCATAGGCGTTGTTGATCCAGTCGTCGCGGTGGTTCCACAGGGCGGCGACGCGCACCGACAGGGTGTCCGACGCCGGCAGGGTCACGGCCGCTTCCGCGCGGGTCGAACCGTAGTTGCCGTAGGTCAGCGAGCCGAAGCCGGTGAACTCGTCGCCGGGCTTGGTGGTGTCGATCTTGATCACGCCCGCCGGGGTGTTGCGGCCGAACAGGGTGCCCTGCGGCCCGCGCAGCACTTCCAGCTGCTTCACGTCGAACAGGGGGAAGCCCTTCAGATAGACGCTTTCCAGAACCAGCTCGTCCATCACCATCGACACCGGCTGCGAGGCGGTGAAGTCGAAGTCCACATTGCCCAGGCCGCGGATGTAGAAGCGCGGGGCGTAGCGGCCGTTGGAGCTTTCGACCTGCAGGCTGGGCACGCGGCCCGACAGCTGCAGGATGTCGCCGCCGCCGGCGTTCACGGCGTTCAGCGTCTCGGTGTTCATCGCCGTGACGGCGAAGGGCACGTCGCGGATGCTTTCGCTGCGACGCTGGGCGGTGACGACGATGTCGCCGACGGCGGCGGCCTGTTCGGCCTGGACGTCGGCGGATTGCGCCAGGGCCGGCGTGGAAAGCAGCAGGGCCAGACCGCTGGCGGAGGCGGCGAGAACCGAGAGACGCGTCATCGAGATATCCCCTTCTTGATGATCTTGGGCGGGTGAATCGCCGCAGCCCCTAGGCCTGAAGCGTCGCCGGTTCCAGCATCGAAACGCCCTTCACCGTGAACCTTTCGCGACAGGGACACAGGCCGGAACAAACCGCCGTTCGTTTCACACATGAGACGCCCCTCAAGTTGTGCAGTACAACCCGCCGTGCCATGCAGATCGGCTGCGTCGTCTCCCGCAGGGTCGCGCACCGGAGACTTTCAGATGACCTTCGCCTTCCCCTCCCGTCGCCGCTTCCTGGGCGCCGCAGCCGCCCTGCCGCTGATCGGCGGCGCCCTGCCCGCCCTCGGCCAGCCTCGCGAGGGAGCCGTCGTCGGCCGCGTCCTGGCCATGTCCGACCTGCACTCGGCCTATGAGCGCAGCGCCCAGCTGCTGGCCGCCCTGCGCGCCGAGGTCCGCGGCCGGCCGGTTCCGCATCTGATCGCGATCGACGGCGATATCTTCGAGCACGGCAACGTCGTCTCAGTGCGCGCCGAGGGCGCGAGCGACTCGGCCTTCCTGGCCGCCCTGCCCGCCATCGCCCCGACGGTGGTCAATCTGGGCAACCACGACAACGATCTGACGCCGGACCTGCATGAGGTGGTCGCGCGGATGCGGGGCCTGGGGATCACCGTCATCAGCAACATCGTCGACGCGCGAACCGGTCAGCCCTATGCGCCGGCGGCGACTGAACTGGCCTTCGGCGATCGACGGCTGCGCATCATCGGCTTCGGCACGAACGCGCTGAACACCTATCCCAAGGCCAGCCGCGACTGGCTGTCGATCCCCGAGCCGAGCGAATGGGCGAACGCTCAGCTGCCGACCCTGACGGACGACGCGGACCTGACCCTGGTGATGAGCCACGCCGGGGTGGCGGGCGATCGTTGGATGCTGTCCGCCCTGCCCGACGGCGCCCTGATGATCGGCGGGCACAACCACCTGCTGTTCCAGGAGAAGCTGGGGCGCGGCCTCTACGCCCACACCGGATCGTGGAGCAACGCCTATACGGCGGCCGACTATCTCAGCGACGGAAGCGTCCGGGCGCAGTCGCGCACCGTCGCCCTGGACGGCCCCGCCGACCCGGCCCTGGCCGTCCTGATCCGCAAGACGCTGGACCGGCATCTGACCGATCAGGAGCGCGCCGTCCTCGGGACCAGTTCGACCTCCCTGTCGCTGGGCGACACCGGCCGCGCCGTGGCCGCAACCTTCGCCCGCTTCGCCCGGGCCCAAGCAGGCTTCATCGGCCACACCACCCTGGGCACTGGCCTGAGCGCTGGTCCGGTCAGCCGCTACGCCTTCGACGCCGTGGTGCGCTTCGACGGCAAGCTGATGGCCGCCGAGGTTCCGGCCGCGCGCCTGGCCGAGCTGACCGCCCTGGCCAATCAGGACCGGGTCATGCCCTTCGCACGCCGCACCGGAGACTTCGTCTATGGCGCAGTCGAAGGCGGCGAACAGCGCGAGACGGTCCGCATCGTCACCACCGACTGGTGCGCGCTGAACCAGCATGAGTATTTCGGCGTCACGGACCTGGCCTTCGCCGAGGTTCCCGGTCCCGGCGTCAAGGCCGTCGCCGCCCAGGGCCTGCTGTCAGTCGCCTAACGGTTCAGGCGGCGCGGCGTGCGGCGGCCGCGCTTTTCACATAGAGGCCCTTGCGCCCGGCCACCGGGCGGAAGGCCACGCTGTCGCCGTCCGGCCGCTCGTCGTGGCCCAGGAACAGGCAGCCGTCGTCGACCATCCGCCGCTCCAGCCCGTCCAGAACCCGCGCGCGACGCTCCGGCGCCATGTCGCCCAGGACGTTGCGGCAGAAGACCACATCGAACCGCCCCTCATCCGTCGGCTCATCCAGCAGATTGGCGCGCGTGAAGGCGATGGCGGCGCGCAGCTCGGGCCGCGCGCGCCACTGGTCGTCGACCTGTTCGAACCAGCGCAGCATGGCGCGCGCCGACAGGCCGCGCTGAATCTCGAACGAGGTGTAGAGGCCCGACAGCGCCTTCTCGATCGCCTGACGCGACAGGTCCGTGGCCTCTATCTCGACCTGAGCCCCCGCCTCCAGGGCGGCGATGGCCAGGGAATAGGCCTCCTGTCCGGTCGAGGCGCCCGCGCACCAGATGCGCACCCGACCGCCCGGCCGCGCCGCCGTCAGGGCGGGCAGCAGTTCGCGCTCCATCACCTCAAAGGCCGCACGGTCGCGCCGGAACCAGGTCTCGCCGTTCAGCAGGGCCTCGATCACGCTCCAGCCCAGGGAGGCGACCGGGCGGCTCCACAGGCTGGTCAGCATGGCCTCGACGTTGTGATAGCCTTCGCGCCGCGCCACAGGCCCCAGCCGGTGCTCGGCCAGCTGCATCCGGTCTCGGGTCAGCCGGAAGCCGGCGCGGGACGCCAGCAGGGTCTGAAGACGATCAAAATCCTCCGGCGTCATGACGGCGACTGCACCACTCCCACTTCGGCGAGCTTGGCTTGCAGGATCTCGCCGTCGAAGGGCTTCATAACATATTCGTCGGCCCCTGCGGACAGGGCTTCGGCGATTCGGTCGGCCCGCGTCTCGACCGAGCAGAAAAGAACCTTGGGCGCGCGCCCCTCCGGCAGATCGCGCAGACGACGCAGGAAGGCCAGGCCGTCCATCACCGGCATCTGCCAGTCCAGCAGCACCACCTGCGGCATGGCGGCCTGGCAATAGTCCAGCGCCTCGGCGCCGTCGGCCGCCTCGGCCACGTCGAAGGACATATCCTCCAGGATGCGGCGCGCCACCTTGCGGATGATGCGGCTGTCATCGACGATCAGACAGGTTCTGGGGTCCACTGGGTCATTTCCCGTTTCGCGCGAGATCGAAATCACGCTCTCGCCATAGTCGTTCAGGCGGGTTAACGGAGCGTTGGATCGACGAACGCGGTTTGCTCATTAGCGCCCGGCAGACGCGCCATCAAGGCCACGCGGCCCTCTTCGGTCGCCAGGTCCAGCCGTCCGCCCGCCTCGCGCGCCGTCAGCCACAGCCAATAGGGCTGGATCCACTGGCCCGCCAGACCCTCGGTCAGCCGCTCGCCCTTCAGGCCGACCACGGCCTCGGGCTTGAACCGGGCGCGGGCGCCCTCGGCCGAGCCGACCAGGAACAGTTGGTCCCCTTCGCGGCGGACCGTCACCACCGCGGCCCCGCCCATCGGCAGGGCCGAAACGGTCAGATAGGCCAGGTTGATCAGGGCGCGAGCCTGAATCTTGGTGAAGGTTTCCTCGCCGACGCGCCAGTCCAGCGTGGCGCGCCCACCGTCGGTCAGGCCCGCGACCAGGCCGTGCAGTTCGGCGCCGGAGAACTGTTCGCTGCTGGTCGCCGCGCCGAAGGCCACGCGCGCGAAATGCACCAGGGCCACCATCTTGGCCGCGCTCTGACGGATCAGGCCCAAGGCGTCGTCGCGCATGTCCTGAGCGGTGGGATCGTCCAGCAGGTCCAGGCCCGACATCACCGCGCCCGCCGGGCTGATGAAGTCGTGGCACAGCTTGGCGGCGATGAAGGCGGCCAGTTCGGCGCCGTCCACAGGCAGATCGGCGGCGGATAGGAAGGCGGGGTCGTCGGAAACGGTCATGATGCCAAGGCGCGGCGCGCAGGTTTTCAAAAAGGTTAAGGCCAAGGTGGCCTGATTTGCCGGTTCGTTAAACCGGCCGCATGGTCTATCGAGCGCTTCATGATCGTCTCCGCCTACGCCGACCTCGAAACCGACCTCGCCTCCGGCCGCCTGGCCGAGGTCATCGCCGACATCGCCGAGGAGGCCGCCCGCCTGATCCTGCCCTACTGGCGGGCCGACACGGCCGTGGAGACCAAGGCCGACGCCAGCCCCGTCACCGAGGCCGACCGCGCCGCCGAGGCCCTGATCCTGAGCCGCCTGGCCGAACACTGGCCCCAGGTCGAGGCCGTGGCCGAAGAGGCGGTCGCCGCCGACGGCGCCCCGCCGTCGGTCGGCGCATGGTTCTGGCTGATCGACCCGCTGGACGGCACCAAGGGCTTTGTGCAGGGGCGCGAGAGCTATTCGGTCAATATCGCCCTGATCCGCGACGACGCGCCCGTAGCAGGCGTGGTGACGGCTCCGGCCCTGGGGATCAGCTGGCGCTCGGCTGCGCCGGGCCAGGGGGCCCTTCGCCGCGCCTTCGGCGAACCGTGGCGCCCGATCCGGGTGCGCGAACGCCCGGCCGACGCCGTCGCCCTGGTCAGCCACAGCATCAGCGAGGACGACGCCCGACGCCTGGCCGCCCGCAACGGCTGCATCCAGTGGCAGGGCATGGATTCCTCGCTGAAGTTCTGCCTGATCGCCGAGGGCCGCTTCGACGCCTATCCGCGCACCGGCCCGACCAGCGAATGGGACACCGCCGCCGGCCAGGCCGTGCTGGAGGCGGCTGGCGGCCGCGTCCTGGCCGAGGACGGCCGTCCCCTGGCCTATGGCAAGCCCAGCTTCCTCAACGGCCCCTTCTCCGCCATCGGCGCCTGAGGGCGGTCAGGCCGAAGCGTCCACCCGCGCCATCTCGATCTGGGCCGAGAGGCCGGCGGGCAGGTCGCGCTCGGGCACGCTCGCCAGTTCCTCCAGATGCGCCCGGTCCCTGGGCCGGACCAGCACGCTGGCCACAGACGGATCAGCCAGGGCGTAGGCCAGGCAGATGGCCTCGCCGGTCCAGCCCGGCGTCCGGTGCAGGAAGGCGAAGGAGCCCGGCCGCTCCAGATCGGCCTCGCCGCGCCCCGCGCCCCATGCGCCGAACAGGCCCCGCTTCTTCGGCCCGCCCGCATCAGCCGCGCGGCGCTCGGTCGCCAGACTGTCGGGGAAGTAGTCGTCGGCGAACAGGCTCATCTCTCGATCGCGCGCGGCCCTCATGCGCGAGCGCACCTGCCAGGGCACATTGACGTGGAAGGGCGTGAACAGGACGTCGAACGCCCCGGTCGAGACATAGAGATCCGTCACCGGCTCATCGCCGGACACCCCCAGCATCCGCACATATTCGGCCTTCCGCATGGCTTTCAGGGCGGTCAGGGAGGCCTGCGGCAGCTCATTCTCGGCCGGGCGCTCCAACACCGCCATGTCGAACCAGCCCAGACCCGAGGCGTGCAGCCCCTGTTCGATCGAACGCCCCAGGGCCATCGCCGAGAAATCCCGGTCGGCCCCTAGGCTGGCGCTGACCCATACCAACCGCCGCTCGACATGGCCCAAGGCCTCGCCGACGGACTGCAGCAACGTCGGGTCCAGCCGCTCCAGATGATAGGCGTTCACCCCCGCCTCCAGCCCCGCGAACACCAGGTCGCGGACATGGTTCGGCCCGCGCGCCGTCGCCTCGGCACCCAGGCTGAGCGTCAGGCTGGAGACCGCGGCCCCTGTGGCGCCGAAGGGGCGATAGCGCACGGGATCAGCCGGCCTCGACCGGCGCCGAGGTCTCCAGCGCCAGGGCGTGCAGTTCGCCGCCCATCTTGCCCTTGAGCGCGGCGTAGACGGTCTGGTGCTGGCGCACGCGGTTCATGCCGCGAAAGACCTCGGACACGATGCGGGCGCGATAGTGGTCGCCGTCGCCCGCCATATCCTCAATGGCGATGTCCGCGTCGGGGAAGGCCTCGACCAGATGGGCGCGAAGGTCGTCGACGGACATGGGCATCACAGAACTCCTAGAAGGCAGAAGGCCGTCTCAGGGCCTGAATTGTAAAGCTTATCGTCCCGCGTCCCTTCTGTCAGCCGGTCATCCGGCGCGGGGACGCTCATACAGGTCGACGGTCGATCCCTTGTAGTCGGCGCGGGCGTAGGGGCGATAGCCCACCCGTTCGGCCAGACGCACCGAAGGGGCGTTCTCAGGCGAGATCATGCAGACCGTACGCGGCTCCAGCCGATAGGCGTCGGTCCAGGCCAGTGCCGCCTCCAGCGCCTCGCGCGCCAGGCCCGCGCCCTGGAAGGCGGGCGCCACGCCCCAGCCCAGCTCCGGCGCGTCGAAGGGCGGGTCGATCTCGCGGCGGTAGTCCAGCACCCCGACGCTGCCGACATAGGCGCCCGTCGTCGTCTCGCGGATCGACCAGTTGCCATAGCCCTTGGCCTGCCAGTGGCCGATGTCGCGCAGCAGGCGGAACCAGACCTCCTCCTCCGACAGACCGCGCCCCATGATGTGGCGGGTGAACTCGGCGTCGGCCCACAGGGCGGTCAGGTCGTCCATGTCGCCGACGGCGACAGGCGTCAGCGTCAGGCGCGCGGTCGAAAGAACAGTCACATCAATCCCAGTTGCTTGAAGCTGGCCACGCCTTCGCGGCCGACGATGAGGTGGTCATGAACCTGGACCGACAGGGCGCGCGCCGCCTCGATCACCTGCTTGGTCATGTCGATGTCGGCCCGACTGGGCGTCGGATCGCCCGAGGGGTGGTTGTGGACGATGATCATGGCGCTGGCCGACAGCTCCAGCGCCCGGCGCACCACCTCGCGCGGATAGACGGGGGCATGATCAACCGTGCCCCGGTTCTGGATCTCGTCGAGGATCAACTGGTTCTTCTTGTCGAGATAGAGGACACGGAACTGCTCGCGCGGCTCGTGTTGCAACGACAGGCGCACATAGGCCAGCAGGGCCGTCCACGACGAGATGACGGTGCGCTTGTTCGCCTCTTCCTTGGCCACCCGGCGCGAGACTTCATGCAGGGCGGCCAGGTCCAGCGCCGTCTCGGCGCCCACCCCCTTGGGCCGCCCGCGCGAATCCTCGGCCCTGACCGTCATCAGATCCTCGACCGAGGCCGCCAGCACCGCCGCCAGCGACCCGAACCGCGCCAGCAGGGCCTTGGCCACCGGCTTGACGTCGCCCTGCGGCTGGCTGCGGAACAGGAACAGCTCCAGCAGCTCATAGTCCGGCAGATGATGGAGGCCCGCCGTGCGCGCGCGTTCGCGCAGCCGCTCGCGATGCCCGGCGTGGTGCGGCTTGGCCTTCCCCCCCTCCACGTTCAACGCTTCGCTCTCCATCCGCCCTTGGCGTCACAGTGCCGAGACGCGGCCCACGGAGCAAGGCCATGAACGTTGATCAATCTGAACGGCCCAACCCTGCAATGTCGCTGAAGGCGCCAATAAGATACGGAGTCAGCCGGCAACTATAGTTTTCGCCTTCCGCCGCCCTAGACATGATGGCGACGACCCGTCCTTGCCCATCAATCATGGCGCTGCCTGAGCGGCCAGGAAGAACAGCGCCGTTCCGCTCGGTGAGAGCTTCCGCATGCACGCCCTCCACCACACCATATTCGTAATAGAGGTTTTCCGGCGAAAAATCCGGTTCGCTCAAACGCCGCTTGGCGATTTCCAGGCGCATGTAGTCTTTGACGTTGTCCGGGTGCTCTTGCGTGGTCAGCAACCGCTCGATGACCGCGGCTGCTGACTCCTGCGGATGAGAGAAACGACGCACCGGCCGCGCCGGATCGACACTGATCGACATGCCCAACCAGCCTCCTGACGCCTCGACGGGTCGGTCAACCGCTATCAACGCCACATCATGACATTCAGCGGCCAGGTCCAGAGGAGCCGTGGTCTGAACCACCACGGGTCGAGGTTCAAATTCGCTCGCAGGCCCCCAAGCCGCCACGACACGGTACACGCCCTGATCGCTCCCACCGTCATGACGGACAGCAATCTCGAAGCCGGGGCGAGGTCGTCCTGTAGCCCGATCAACCAAGCAATGAGCGGCGGTGAGCAGGTGGCGAGGCCCCACGAATTGAGCCGTACAGGCGGTTCCCTGACGCTCGCCGTCCTCTTTGAGTTGAAACAACTTCGCCGCTGTCGTCGCTGGATGCCGCTCCAAGTCAAACAAATCCCGCGCGCGAAACAAAGTCGAGAAGGTCGACCCCCTGGCGGGCAAGGCCGGACTTGCCGTGGGCAAGGCTAGCGGCGCGGCCTCATCCGCCACATGGGCCGGCGTATGGTCGCGTGGAGAAACCGACGCCGACCACACAGCCACCTCACCACGGTCAAAGGTGATGTGCTTAAGGTCGGTTGCATCCGCGACGCCCGGCCCGGCCGCCGCCAAGACTCCCAGCACGCTCCACAAACGCATGATCCGAGCCCCCCTGTCATAACCCAGGTGAGAGACGTGGAGCGGCTGAAATATGGCCGTTATATTAAATCAACGTCAGGAGAATTTCGGGCGGAACAGGCCCTTGGGCGAGGCGGTGAAGATTTCCAGCCCGTCCTCGGTCACGCCGATCGAATGTTCGCACTGGGACGACAGCGACTTGTCGCGCGTCACGGCGGTCCAGCCGTCCGACAGCACCTTCACCGCCGGCTTGCCCAGGTTCACCATCGGCTCGACGGTGAAGAACATGCCCGGCTTCAGCACCGCGCCTTCGCCGCGACGGCCGTAGTGCAGGACGTTGGGGCTGTCGTGGAAGACCCGGCCGATGCCGTGGCCGCAGAAGTCGCGCACCACGCTCATGCGCTGGGCCTCGACGAATTTCTGAATGGCGAAGCCGATGTCGCCGAAGGTGTTCCCCGGCTTGATCTGGGCCAGGCCCAGGTCCAGCGAGTCATAGGTGACGTCGATCAGCTTCTTGGCGCGGGCGTTGATCTCGCCGACCGGATACATGCGGCTGCTATCGCCATGCCAACCGTCGACGATGACGGTGTGGTCGATGTTGACGATGTCGCCTTCCTTCAGAACCTTGTCGCCCGGAATGCCGTGGCAGACGACGTGGTTGATCGAGGTGCAAACCGTCTTGGTGTAACCCTTGTAGCCCAGGCAGGCGGGGACGCCGCCGTTGTTCAGGGTGAACTCGCGCACCAGGTCGTCCAACTCGCCCGTGGTCACGCCCGGCTTCACATGCTCGCCGATCATGTCCAGCGCCTCGGCGACCAGACGGCCGGCCTTGCGCATGCCCTCGAACCCTTCCGCGTCATAGATGCGGATTTCGTGGCTGCGGACGAAGACGTCGGTTTCCAGGTCGGGGGTCTCGTACATGCTCGGCTTTCGGGGAGGCGCGCGCTCCGCAAGGGCGCGGAACGGGCGAAGAGGCTGCTTCAGGACTTCAGATGGTCAGACTAGCACAAAACCTCAAGCCCGTCAGGGTTCGCCGCTGACGCAGGGCCGCGCCCATCCTATCTACGAGCCATGCCCCAGATCGCCCCCTCCCCCACCGCCGCCGTCCTGATCATCGGCGACGAAATCCTGTCGGGCCGCACGCGCGACACCAATCTGAACACCCTGGCCCGGTTTCTGGCGCCGCTGGGCGTCGATCTGATGGAGGCGCGGGTGGTCGGCGACCGTCAGGATCAGATCGTCGGGGCCCTGAACGCCCTGCGTGCAGCCCACGACTATGTCTTCACCACCGGCGGCATCGGCCCGACCCATGACGACATCACCGCCGATGCGGTCGGCGCCGCCTTCGGCGTTCCGGTCAGCGAACACCCCGAGGCGCTCGCCATCCTCGCGCGCCGCTATGCGCCGGGCGAGTTCAACGCCGCGCGGCGCCGCATGGCCCGCGTGCCCGACGGCGGCGTGCTGATCGCCAACCCGGTCAGCGGCGCGCCGGGCTTTCAGGTCGAAAACGTCTTCGTCATCGCCGGCGTGCCCAAGATCATGGAGGCCATGCTGGACGACGTGGCGCCTCGCCTGAAGACGGGCGTCCCGGTCCATAGCCGTTCGTTGCGCGTCACCGGCGTCGGCGAAGGCGCGGTGGCCGACATCCTGCGCGCCGCGGCCGAGGCGCGGCCGCACCTGTCCTTCGGCTCCTACCCCTTCGGATTCAGCGTCGATCAGACGCCTGGCCAGGTCGGAACCCACCTGGTGATCCGGGGACGGGATTCGGCCGAAGTTGACGCAGCGGAACACGATCTTGCTGCAAACCTGCGTTCTTCAGGCATCGAAATTGCCGCTACGTAACCTCACCAAGGTGTGAAATTGTGCGATTTTTGCGCCACTCTTTCGCCGAGAAGCGGTCCGACACCGGCCTCGGACGCAACGCTTTCATGACACGGACGCTGTGATGAGTAGCGTGGCGGCTCTCCCCGAACCAAGGTCGTCCGCTTTTCCAATGGCCGGCCCACGACATAGGTGAAGCGTAATGACCCCCAGGAATATGGCCCGCCTCGGCGGCCTGGCACTGACCACCGCCCTGATGACGGGCGTCGCCGCCCCGGCCTTCGCCGGCTCCTTCTATCTGCAGGAACAGTCCGTGCGCGGCGCTGGACGCGCCTTCTCGGGCGAAGCCGCCGATCGCGGCGTCGGCTCGATGTGGTGGAACCCCGCCTCCATCGCCCGCAGCGGCCGCGAAGTCTCCGTCGGACTGCACGCCATCCGCATCGATTCCGAAGTGAAGAACGCCGGCTCCTACCTGACCTATCCGGGCGGCGTGGACGCGCCGGTGCGCAACCCGCGCAACACCGAAGTCGATCCGATCGAAAGCGGCCTGGTGCCGAACTTCGCCTTCGCCACGCCGATCGGCGACCGCTTCGCCGTCGGCGTCTCGGTGGCCGCCCCCTACAACTTCACCACCAAGTACGAACAGGGCTCCTTCGCCCGCTACGACGCCCTGACGTCGGAGTTGCGTTCAGGCGACGCCAGCCTGACCGTGGCCTACCAGGTCAACGACTGGCTGGACGTCGGCGCCGGGCTGAACGCCCAGTTCGTCAAGGCCAAGCTGACCTCGGCCATGCCGAACCTGTCGCCGCTGCTGCCCGATGGCTCCAACAGCCTGGAAGGCGACGGCTGGGACTTCGGCTGGAACGTCGGCGCCCAGATTCACAAAGGCCCGTGGGATTTCGGCCTCAGCTACCGCCCCAAGATCGAGCATGAGCT
>OFTY01000529.1_pt1 | contig 25598 bp, 19 predicted proteins | sample 1775061 | NCBI WGS metagenome assembly OFTY01 (sample SAMN08195773, study PRJEB24354) | sludge metagenome | isolation source: sludge from phenol fed wastewater aerobic bioreactor B | place: India: Nagpur | collected 2016-09-16 | reverse complement strand
GCTGACCTTTTTAGGTCAGCTTTTTGTTTTAACGCTGCATATTTTTTGCCTCTATACTCATCGTAGCATGAGGAACCAGCTTTAGCCTTTCTTTGTCAATCAATTTTCCGGTTACTTTGCAAATGCCATACGTTTTGTTTTCAATTCGTATCAGTGCATTTTTTAAATCGCGGATAAACTTTTCCTGACGGATTGCCAACTGAGAGTTGGCTTCTTTAGACATGGTTTCGCTTCCTTCTTCGAATGCCTTAAATGTAGGAGACGTATCATCTGTTCCATTATTCAAATCATTCATATAGGCACTTTTGATTAACTCCAAGTCTGATTGAGCTTTCTCAATCTTAGCTAAGATCAAATCTTTAAATTCTGCCAGCTCAGCATCAGAATAACGTACTATTTCACCTGCTTCTTTCATAATTTTAATTATTTTAAAATTAATACCCGCGTTTTCAGCTCGTCAAACTCTACAGCTGTTCCTTCTTTCAATTCAGGAACAAACTCCAATGTATGAGTTAGTGTCTCGGACTTTACATAGTCCTTATTTGCCAAAATTGCCTCTCTTATTTCTTGTTCTTCTTGTAATGTCACTTTTATTTTATCGGTTACTTCAAAACCGGAATCTTTTCTCATATTCTGGATTCTGTTAACCAGTTCTCTTGCAATTCCTTCTTTTCTTAATGCATCAGTAAGGGTTATATCCAGCGCAACCGTAATATTGCCTTCGTTTGCCACTAACCAGCCTTCAATGTCCTGTGAAGTTATCTCCACATCCGACAATGTTAAGATAGCGTTTTTTTCTGGTAGTTTCAACACAATCTCTCCTCTTTTTTCTATTTCGCTGATCTGTTCCTGAGAAAAACCCTGTATCTCTTTAGCTATCAACCCCATATCTTTACCAAAACGAGGTCCTAATACCTTAAAATTAGGCTTAATCTGCTTGACTAACACACCGGAGGCATCATCTAAAAGCTCAATTTGTTTAACGTTTACCTCTGCTTTTATCAAATCAGCTACCGCTTCTATCTCCTCTTTCTGTTTTTGATCTAACACCGGAATCATTACTTTTTGCAAAGGCTGTCTCACTTTTATCATTTCTTTCTTGCGCAATGACAATACCAATGACGAAATGATTTGGGCTTTGTGCATTCTGCTTTCCAAATCTGAATCTACCAAAGATGCATCGTAATTTGGAAAGTCCGCCAAATGTACCGACTCAAAGTTTTCTGTAGATGTTATTGCGGTTAAATCTATGTAAAGTTTATCCATAAAAAACGGTGCTACAGGCGCTCCTAACTTAGAAATAGTTAGCAAACAAGTATATAAAGTCTGATAAGCCGCTATTTTATCCTGTCCGTAATCGCCCTTCCAGAATCTTCTTCTGCACAAACGCACATACCAGTTGCTCAAGTTTTCAGTCACAAAATCGGTAATAGCTCTTGTTGCTTTTGTAGGCTCGTAATCAGCATAAAACTCGTCTACCTTTTGTACTAATGTATTTAGTTCAGACAAAATCCAACGATCAATTTCCGGTCTTTGATTTACAGGTACTTCTTGTTCTGCATATTTAAAATCATCAATGTTTGCATACAAAGCAAAAAATGAATAAGTATTGTAAAGCGTACCGAAAAACTTTCTTCTTACTTCGGTAATTCCTTCCAAATCAAATTTTAAGTTATCCCATGGATTAGCATTAGATATCATATACCAACGCGTAGCATCCGGACCGTGTTCTGCCAGTGTTTCAAACGGATCAACAGTATTGCCTAAACTCTTAGACATTTTAAGACCGTTTTTATCCAGTACCAAACCATTAGAAACTACACTTTTATAAGCTTTAGTGTCAAAAACCAATGTAGCTATGGCGTGAAGCGTATAAAACCATCCTCGTGTCTGGTCTACTCCTTCGGCAATAAAATCGGCAGGGTAAGCCAGCTTATTATCTATCAGCTCCTTGTTTTCAAAAGGATAATGCCACTGTGCATACGGCATAGATCCTGAATCAAACCAAACGTCAATTAAATCTGCTTCGCGATACATCGGTTTGCCCGACGGAGAAACCAAAACAATAGTATCTACCACGTTTTTGTGCAAATCTACTTTGTCGTAATTTTCCTCACTCATATCGCCTGCTACAAAACCTTCGAAAGGGTTTATTTCCTGAATGCCCGCCTGCATTGATTTTTTTATCTCATTTACCAACTCTTCTACAGAACCTACAATCAACTCTTCTGATTTGTCTTCGGTACGCCAGATTGGCAGCGGAATCCCCCAAAACCGCGAACGGGACAGGTTCCAGTCGTTGGCATTTTTCAGCCAGTTGCCAAAACGCCCTTCTCCGGTTGCTTTGGGTTTCCAGTTAATGGTTTCGTTCAGCTCAAACATCCGGTCTTTTACTTCCGTTATTTTAATGAACCACGAATCCAGCGGATAGTACAATACCGGTTTGTTGGTTCTCCAGCAATGCGGATAACTGTGAACGTATTTTTCTACTTTAAAAGCTTTGTTTTCTTCTTTTAATCGGATTGCTATTTCTACATCTACAGAGCGTTCCGGTGCCTGTCCGTCATCGTAATATTCGTTTTTAACGTATTTACCACCCAAGTCGCCCATTTCTTTTACAAAACGCCCTTGCAAATCAACTAAAGGAACCGCATTTCCGTCTGCATCCAAAATCAGCATCGCGGGCACTTCAGGCACAGCTTCTTTTGCTGCTTTAGCATCATCGGCACCAAAGGTAGGCGCCGTGTGTACAATTCCTGTACCGTCCTCTGTTGTAACAAAATCTCCTGCAATAATGCGGAATGCATTTTCGGGATTTTGATAAGGTAATACATACGGCAGTAACTGCTCATATTTTATTCCTACCAGATCGGCACCTTTAAATTCTTTTACAACAAGGTAAGGAATTTTTTTATCTGCAGTTGTATAGGCTTGCAGGTCGGCTTCGGCATAAACCTCAGCAAATTTTCCGGAAAACTGCTTGCCGATTAAAGGTTTTGCCAAAACTACATTAATGGCTTCTCCCGTATATTGATTATATGATTTAACCAGAGCATAGTCAATTTTAGGACCTACTGTCAAAGCTGTATTAGACGGTAAAGTCCAGGGAGTTGTAGTCCACGCCAAGAAATCAATCGTTCCAAAACCTTGTAAAAAGTCCGGAAGGGTTTGTTCAATAGCTTTAAATTGTGCTACAATGGTTGTATCTGTAACATCTTTATAAGCTCCGGGCTGATTAATCTCATGTGATGATAATCCCGTGCCTGCCTTTGGCGAATAGGGCTGGATAGTATATCCTTTATACAGCAGATTTTTACTGTATATTTGTTTTAACAGCCACCACACCGACTCCATATACTTGGGTTGATACGTAACATACGGATTATCCATATCCACCCAATAACCCATTTTTTGGGTCAGGTCATTCCACAAATCGGTATAGCGCATTACGGTTCGTTTACACGCCTGATTATATTCTTCTACCGTAATTTTTATACCTATATCTTCTTTGGTAATTCCCAGCTCTTTTTCGGTTCCAAGTTCAACCGGAAGTCCATGTGTATCCCATCCTGCTTTGCGCTTTACCTGAAACCCTTTCTGTGTTTTATATCGACAAAAAATATCTTTAATCGTACGAGCCATTACATGGTGAATCCCCGGCTTTCCGTTTGCTGAAGGCGGTCCTTCAAAAAACACAAAAGGCTTGTGTCCTTCCCTTGTACTAATACTTTTCTCGAATATTGATTGTTCTTTCCAAAAATCAAGCATTTCTGATGCTACCTCCGGCAAATCAAGACCTTTATATTCTGTAAATTTAGTGCTCATTATTAATAATTGTATATTTTTTTCAATTTCGCGAATTTACGGAAATTTCATTTAATAACAACTCAAATAATTGACAGGAAAATATTTAAAATGTTTACGAAGCAAAAACTTCTCTCAAAACCTCTAACGAATTAGGTCTTCTAAAATCGCTGATATGTTTTTCGTAATAATTCAAAAGCAGGTTTAACAGAACGTTTCTATCCTTGGCGGTAAATACTTTTTGGTTATGAGAAAATCCAAGTCCGAGGAGCTTTTTAAACAGAACCGTCTCTGTTTGATCAATGCAAAAAGGTGTGTAGAAATCTGTAAAATTCCCGTCCTGAATATTAAAATACAGCTTATCCGACCATTTCATATCCGGGTAAAATCCGAGGTATTTAGTCAGCTCTACTAACAATATCAAGTGAAAATTTGCCGTTTCTTCGTGCGCATCCAACCACAAAACCGCAGTTTCTAAAAAGGTATAAAAAGATTCGTCATTTTGCTGTTCTTTGACGGCATGGTGGAGCATTTCTGCCACAAAAATAGCAATGCTGTTTTTAGAAAAGTCTAAATAAATACTTTGATAAACATATGCCAGCCTCAGATCTTTAAAATATTGCAAACCGCTTTTGCTTTTATATGCAAAATCTATTTCCAGTACCGTCAAAGGCTGAAAATAAGCTGTTTTTTGTGTTGTTTTACCTTTGGAAAAAGCATTTCTTACAAAAAACGACTGGATACCCATCGCTTCTGTAAAGCATTTAACAATCAGACTTTTATCCTGATATTTCACCACACTCAACACAATCGCTTTTGTTTTGACCTGCATTATCTTATAATCATCAGTTTTTTAACTGCTTTGTGTTCTCCTTTTCCCGAAGAAACTAAAACCAGATATACTCCGGAACTCACTCTGCGTCCGTTAAACCCATACGTGTCCCACAAAACCATTCCGCCTTCCGAAGTTGTTTCAAACACCAAATTGCCATCTAAATCAACAATTTTGACATTTGATTTGTCAACCAATCCTGCAATTTTGACGTCTCCAAAAAACTCCGGACGCACCGGATTGGGGTAAACGTAAAAATCGCTATAAGATTCCTGTCCTTCTGAAGCATCACCCATAAAAGAAACAACACCCAAATCAGTAGCAAAAAACACTTCGCCTGTAGTACCGTCAATTTCTATATCATTAATGGTATTGCTCGGCAAAGGCGAATTTTCTCTGGTAAAATGATGAATAATTTTTTGTCCGTTTGACGATACTAAAAAAACGCCGGCATCTGCAACAGCCACCCATTTATTATTTGCCCCGTCAACTTTTATTTTAGTTATGTACTGCTGATAAAATAGCTCTTGTGCTATGCCATCCTGCTTAATTATGATAGATTGCGTAGCAATATCTGTTGATTGCAAAAACTTATCTACCCCAGTAACCAACCTCAATCCTTTTTCTGTGCCTATCCAAAGCTGGTTGCTTTTATCTATTGCCAGCGAACTGACATTATCACTTGGCAGATTTCCTTTTTGTTGATTAAACAACGCTACCCGGTTTCCCTTTTTCTCATTAAAAGCAACTATGCCATTCAACAAAGTAGGTATCCATTTGGTACCATTTTTATCAATAACCATCCTGCCATAATTGACATTTGTATAATCGGGAAAGTAATTGGTAAAATTATATGATTTCCAGTCTCCTGCCGGATTCAAACTCTTGAGCGAACGGGTTGTAAAGTTATTAGTTACCCACAGCAATCCTTCTCTGTCAAAAAAAGCCCCATTTATCCGCGTTGTTTTATAGTCTTCATTTACCCTTAAACTTTCTAATCCCTCGTTTCCTGTATTTTCATCATTGTAGAGATATACTGTGCTTTCTCCCAGATTTTCTTCTTTCAAGTCTATCTTTAGCAACCCCGAATGGTAAGAAGATACGAACAGCTGACTTGTATTTCTGGGATTAATGGCTGCAAAAGAAAGCGCCTGCGCATTTAATTTACTGTACGGGATGCGCTCCCACCCCCTGTTTTTACTATAAAAACCCAAGCCATAAAAGCCCAAAAAAGGAATATGTGGATTATAAGTATATTTGTCATATCCTCCGGCTACAAACCAAATACCGCTGTCTGTACTGAGCATGGAAAAAATCCGGTTAGTTTCCGGCCCTTCCGGCGATAAATAAACGGGAGCATTCCAACTGCCCCAGTTAAACTGCAATAAGCCACTTCTCGGCGTGCCTACATACAGCTTATTCCCGACCTCTTCTGCCGTTACCTTTTCATGAATCGTTTCAACTTTATTGAGCGATAGCAGCTCTTTATTTTTGATGTCTACTGTATTTTTTGTGGTTATCAGCAAATAATTGTCACTTTGTTTTAAGTCTGTTATTGGCACATCATAACTTTCTGCAAGTTGCGTTAGTCCTGAATTATTAATCACCTGATAAAGTTCACCTGCATCGGTCTCAGCCTCATTTTTAGACAATAGCAATTTATCCTGATAAACGATTACTTTATCCCATTTTCCACCTACAAATAGTAGCCACTGCTTATAGTCTACCAGATTGGGATTGCTGAGCAAGGCTTTTTTCACTCCTTCTGATTCCGTAACGGCATAAATTGTTTGTCCCTGAATTGCAAGGGATATGACTGCTTGATTTTTGCCGCTATTTCCTAAAAAATAGGAATCGCCAAACTGATTATTATTTAAATTTAAGGCACTTATCCCATAATTTGCGGCAATATAAACAATGCCTTTTTGTTCAGCAAAAGCATTTATCTTTTTTTCGCCCGGCATCAAAGCCCCTTTGTTTTTAATATCATCTATAAAAGATATTTTCCCACTTTTCCGGTCGATAATCTGAAGTGATCCATCTTCGTTGCCGACAATTATTTTCTTAAAAGGCTCACTGTAATGCAAAGCGGTAATATTGCCCGTATGCAGACCATTAATTGTATTGTAAATCTCTATTTCTTCTCTTACTGTATTGAAAACGAGTACTGATGCTGTTGTTGCAGCAAACACTTCTTCTTTTCCGGAAGCCATTGCTACTATCTCTGCATAGGACAAATAACTGTTCCAACGCTGCTGCGCTTGTGTTAATACTGCTGTCAGAAGGGTAAGAAAAAGAATTAATCTCTTCATAAATCATATTTAAAACCTAACAAATATATTACTAAATTTTTCAACTGCTCTTTTTTGTATAAACTGTTTCATTTTTCAAAAAATGTTTTTGGTAAAACACCCCAAATATGTATCTCAAATTAATTATCTTTACAAAAAGCTATAAAAATCTATGAAAAAAACACTTTACGTCTGTCTGTCTCTTTTACTTCTTGTCGGTTGTAAAAAAAAGATAGCAGAGCCTATTTCTTTTGAATTTGAATTACAGGAGTTTTACAAAAAATCTAATATTAATTGTTTTGAAGGCGATTGTGCTGAGGTAAATATAAGTATTCCTGTAATTGTGAGTCCAACCAATGATATTGCTCAAAAGATTAATCAAAACAACTTAAACGTTATTCACGATATTGTTTCTTTTGACGAAAGTCATTCCAATGCCAAAAATTATGGAGAAGTTGTGGATTCATTTATCAATTCGTACGAAAAGATGACAGCAGAATTTCCGGATGAAAATATCCCCTGGAAAGCTGACGTTTCAGGCGAGATTATATACTCAAACGACGATTTACTCACTTTTGCGGTAGAATACTACACTTTTGCGGGTGGCGCTCATGGTTTTAAAAGTGAAAAAGCAATTCACTACAATCCAAAAACAGGAGAGATTTACCGAACAGAAGATTTAATTAAGGATTGGAAAGGATTGCAAAAAATCATTACCAAACACCTCAACCCTGATGATATTAGTATTTATGATGAGAACAATCAATTGATTTATCCGGAAAGCATTTTTTTCTATGACAATTCTATTATTGCACTCTATAACTCTTTTGACGTAACGGCTTTTGTAGACGGTCCGATAAAAGTTGAAATGAGCAAAGAAGAAGCAGCTCCTTTTTTCAAAATTAATTTAGATTTAGCAGAAGCAGAATAAAGATGAATCGGTAGAAATACGTACTTTTGACGTACATTTCAATCCAAATACAACTGCGTTTTGAGTATCTATAAAAAGATTTTCCAACAAACTGCCATATACGGTCTGGCAGCAGTTTTTCCGAAGGTAATCGGTTTTTTTCTCGTTCCTTTTCATACCGAAGTGATGCAGAGCGATGCCTACGGACAATACAATGTTGTATTTGCCATTATCATGTTTTTAAACGTAATTCTGGCCTTTGGAATGGAAACTGCCTTTTTTAGATTTTACACTTTAAAAGATAATCAAAAGGACGTTCTCAACAATGCAATGTTGTTCTTGTTGTTTACTTCTTCTGTTTTTCTGGCTACCAGTCTGCTTACCCAAAACTTCTGGACTGCTTTTTTAAATATCCCAAAAGACATTTGGCAATACGTAATCTGGATTTTGGTTTTGGATGCTTTAGTCATTATACCCTTTGCTAAACTCCGCGCCGATCAGCGTCCTATGTTTTACAGTGCCGTGCGAATAGGTAATGTTTGTATCAATGCTTTTCTCAACGTCTTCTTTTTGTATTTGCTGCCTTTAATCGTGTCCAAATATCCCGATTCGATTTTTGCTGTTATTTATGTAGAAGACTTTCAGGTATCTTATATTTTCATTGCAAATCTGATTGCCAGTCTCGCAACGTTTTTAGTGTTTTACAGGTCTTATTTCAAAATACAATTCCGTTATAATTCCGTTCTAGGAAAACAAATGATAAACTACGGGATCCCCATCATGATTGGCGGATTGGCATTTGCTATTAACGAGAGCTTTGACAAAATACTACTGGAGCGGTTGCTGCCCCCAGACATTGCTTTGTCTGAGGTTGGAAAATATTCGGCATGTTACAAATTAGGGCTTTTTATGGTTTTGTTTAGACAGGCATACACGCTTGGCATAGAGCCTTTCTTTTTTAACTATGCTAAAAACGACGATGCACCGACTAAGTACGCAACCATAACCAAATATTTTGTCATTTTTGGCAGTTTGATTATGCTTTGCGTCATTGTGTTTTCAGATATCTTAAAAATATTTTTTATCCGAAACGAAGCGTATTGGGATGCCATGAAAGTGGTTCCTCTTATTATTCTGGCTAATTTTTGTTTGGGTATTTACACCAATCTTTCGGTGTGGTACAAGCTAAAAGACAAAACCCTGATAGGTGCTTATATTTCCATTATAGGCGCTGTGTTGACTTTAATTTTTAACTATGTGCTGATTCCTGTCTGGGGCTATATGGGTTCTGCTCTTGCCACGCTGATTGCTTATGGCTCTATGATGCTTATTTCTTATCTGCTAGGTCAAAAATACTATCCTATTCCCTACCCTAAAAAAGCAATTATAGGCTATATGGGAACTTCCATTGCTTTGTCTTTTTTATACTTCTACTTTTTTAGAGAAAATTACTGGATTGGAATGACAATCATTGTTCTGTTTATTCTGACAGTGGCTAAAAATGAGAAAAAACTCTTAGTCAGTTTTGTCAAACGATAACCGCAATACTAATTTAGTGGTCTTTGTTTGTGTACCGATTTGCGCTTGTGAAAAGTTTCTTTGTAATGTCCTTGTGTGTCTTTGGCAATGATGCTGATGTTTCCGTCTATTTCAAAAGTAGCCAGTTTAATCTGTTTAAAATATTCCACCCCGTGTTCGTGCATTGCTTCAGTTAACTCTTCGGATGTAATGCCTAATCGAGTTGCTTTTTCAAAATCGACCACGCCGTTATGCACAATAATTTCAGGTTTTTGCTGTAACAGCCGATTGACCAGCTTGTTTTTTGACTGTAACTTTTTTACGCCATAATTAACCACAAAAAGAGAAAAAGCAGCTACTATTCCTCCTTGCAGACTTGTATCGTTGCCCACCATTGCATTTTGGACTGCATTACTAATGAGTAAAATCAAAATTACATCAAACGAATTTAACTGCGAAAGCTGTTTTTTGCCAAAAATACGCAACGCAACTACCATAAACAGATAGACCGCAACGCACCGTCCAACAACAATTAAATATTCCATGATTACTATTATTTTAAATAATTTACATTTTCCTGACTACAGTTCTTCAGCAAAAGCCAAAATATGTCCATCCGGATCAGCAAAATAGCAAACCCGGTGCCCCCAATCTCTATCTGCAATATCACTAATCAACAAAGCGCCTAATTCTTTTGCTCTTTCATAGTAAGGGTATAAATTTTCCAGCAAAAGATAAATTTCACATCGCGGGATTCCGCTTCCGCTGGCAGGGTATTTTGTTTTTTCGGTAAGAATTTTTGCAATGCCGTTCTCGGGCATTATTCCAAGCTTTAAAAATGGAGAGAGTTGAAATTCCGTCATACCGGGAACTTCCAAAACGGGTTCTGCTAACAACAGTTTGCGGTAAAAACAAGTACTTTGTTTTTGATCTGCTGTATAAATAATAAACTGAAAAAGCTTCATAAAAGATATCATTTATTTTTAAAAACCTATAATATTTCTATCCTTATTAAACCTTATCTGATAGCCAAAACGCACTTTTTTGGTTTCTCCGGCGTTGAGTTTCAGATTCCATTTGAGCAATCCTTTTTCCTCATCCGTTTCTGCTCCCGAAGTTTCGGAAAGTGTTACTTCTATACTGTTATCCGTGCTGATTGGAAACTGGTCTTCCAACTGAATATCCACCGCTTCTTTTTTATTGTTTTTAACCGTTATTTCGTACACAAAGTTTTGTTCTTTTTTGGAAGAAAGCGTTTTAGTTCCTGATTTGTCCGAAATTAAAGTACGTTCCAACGAAATCCGGGGGTCTTTGCCGATGTTCAGACGCAACTTTTCTTCTGTGTTTTCAGTGGATAAACGTGTTTTGCCGATGTTCATCCCGTCATAAATAACATTAGCTTCTCCCGGCAGCAGATTGTGTTTGGAATAGTCGGAAATTTCGGTTACCAAATATGCCGTTTTATCCAATTTTGGCGCACTGTAATATTTATAATCTCCGTTAAGTTCAAAGTTGTTCAAATCCACGCTGTGTCGTTTTCCATTGCTCAGGATAGAATACGGAATAGCAATATCAAACGTAACATTGAGTTCGCTTTCGTGTATATTGGTATATTCTGCAATGGATTTTCGTTCTTCATAGGAAACTTGAGGAGCGCTCACATTTGTAACTGTAACTCCTGAAGCTTTTCCTTCTATCATTCTGTTTACATCAGCCACTCCATCTACTCTTAATTCACTCGCATTAATACGAGAAACAACTCCGCTACCTCCTCTTCGGGAAGAACCATAGCCCGTACTTATAACAATTTCGTCTGTTTTGTCATTATTTACAAGAGGCTCATACTGAATAAACCAATTATACCAATTGGGCATCGTATTATTTTGATTGATATTCCCAGAAGTCAAACTAAGTTTTACATTCCGCCAATCAATGCCGGAAGTTTGTACTACTTGTGCTTTATATATCATTTTTACCGGTTCACCCACCTTTTCAATTCGCAAATCATAAGACGGAATCCACTGCGCCCGCGAGGTAGCGTAATTTATCTTAAAAGGAATTTTGCCTTCTTGGGCATTCATAATCTGAACGATAAGTTTGCCCTGACTTATTTTTTCGGATTTATCGCTCCCCAAAGCCAATTTTGATTTTAGATCGTTCCATTTTGCCTCTATAATCTCTTTTTCCTTCTTTTTTAGGTAAATTCCATTTTGCAAGTTTTTATATTTTTCTCCGTAATAATCTACCCATTTTGCCATCTCTGCAACCGACGAAATTTTTAAGGAGCTTTCTTTATCATAAGAATCAGAACTATTTTCCAAAAGCTGGATAATCTTTAAATCAGCGTTAATCGAATTGGTTATTTTTTCGAGTTCCAGTTCCACTGCTGCAATGCTATCTCGCAAGGGCTTTGTTAAAGGCGAATTATTTACGTTGTCATATTCTTCAATGTACGCATTGGAAAACTGAACCGACATTACAGTTACATCATCCGTTGAGCCCACTTTTATAGTGTTTTCTTTTAATTCATTTGAAATATTGGTAATCACCACTTCTGACATGCCTTTTGGCAGCTTTACTTCGGCATTTTGCGTTAATTCTGCTCCATCGTAATACACTCTGGCGCTTTCCAGATTTGCTTTTGTATAAATCGGTTTTTGTGCCCATAAACCAATTGTACCCAAAACAACAGCAATTGTAAATTTTATTTTCATAGCTTTTATTTTATCCAAACAGATATTCTACCACATCTTCTATTTTAGTAACTAAGATAACTTTTATACCAGAACTTTTATAGGTTATTTTATTGTATTTTGAAATAAATATAGTTGAAAACCCTAATTTTTCGGCTTCCTGAATGCGTTGATCTGCTCTGTTTATCGGTCTTATTTCTCCTGTTAATCCCACTTCTCCGGCAAAAACAAAATCTTTTCCCACCGGCAAATCCTGATCCGATGACAAAATAGCTGCAACAACACCTAAATCTATTGCCGGATCGTCAACTGTAATTCCACCGGTAATGTTTAAAAACACGTCTTTTTGTCCTAATCGGAATCCGGCTCGCTTTTCCAAAACAGCCAAAATCATATTCAGGCGCTTTAGATTATATCCCGTAGCACTGCGCTGCGGCGTTCCGTAAACTGCTGTGCTTACCAAAGCCTGAACTTCTACCATCAGCGGACGCATTCCTTCCAATGTTGCAGAAATTGCCGTTCCGGATAATTCTTCTTCTTTATGTGAAATCAGTATTTCCGAAGGGTTTGCCACTTCTCTGAGCCCGCTTCCCTGCATTTCGTAAATACCGAGTTCTGCTGTGGAGCCAAAGCGGTTTTTATTAGCTCTCAAAATCCGGTAAACGTGATTTCGGTCGCCCTCAAACTGTAAAACGGTATCTACCATGTGTTCTAGCATTTTGGGTCCGGCAATGCTTCCGTCTTTGGTAATATGCCCGATAATTAAAACCGGCGTGCCGGTTTCTTTGGCAAACTTGGTCAGCTCAGCTGTACATTCCTTAATTTGAGATACAGTTCCGGCTGAAGATTCGATGTAATCAGTATGCAAGGTCTGGATAGAATCTATAATCAATACATCGGGTTGAATTTCGTCTATTTGTCTAAAGATATTTTGCGTATTGGTTTCAGTCAGGATATAGCACTGTTCGCTTTGTGGATTGATTCGCTCTGCTCGCATTTTAATTTGCTTTTGACTTTCTTCTCCTGAAACGTACAGCGTTTTATAGGGCAGTTTAAGCGAAATCTGCAACAGTAGTGTACTTTTCCCTATGCCGGGCTCTCCCCCCAGCAGCACCATAGAACCGGGAACCAATCCTCCGCCAAGCACTCGGTTTAACTCCCCGTCCAAGGTATTCATTCGAATTTCTTCGGCACTGTCTATTTCTTTTACTTTCAAAGGTTTTGCAGCTCGCTGCGTAGCTGAAATATTGGATGCGAGCTTCCAGCTGCTTTTTTCTTCTTTTTGAATTACTTCTTCTACCAAAGTATTCCACTCTTTACAAGCTGTACACTGCCCCATCCATTTGGGAAATTGCGTTCCGCAATTTTGACAAAAAAAAGCGGTTTTTACTTTCGCCATACGTTTTTATTTTAAAACGTAAAAATACAAAAATAACGTGAAAGCAATCTTACGCTATCTTGCCGATTTTGAGCTTATCAAAGGCAAAAACAAGAGAGACAATACCCCTAGAATCACAATAATTGCCGTTTGTGTAGTCCATAAAATCCAGCCAAACGCAGTACCTGAAACTGTAGAAACTCCATAAAAAAGCAATAACTCGGAAATAATCAGCGGAAAAGCTCCAATACCGCCATTGGTAAAAGAAATTGCAAAACTTCCGGCTACAAAGGCAGACATAACGACAGGAAAAGTCAGCGCGCTTGTTTCTGCAAGAGCAAAGGTACCAAAATAAAACGTTGCGATATATCCACCCCAAATCAGCAGTGTAAAAAAGAGAAAACCGGATCTATACGGCATTCTGAAGATACTTTGTACTCCTTCTGCCAATCCTTTTATTTTATTTTTGACATATACAACTGCTTTCCAGCGAGAAAATTTAAAGATAAGTGTAAAAGCGATAATCGCCAAAACGAAGAAAACGCCCAGTCCAAACAGTTTTTTAACCGGAACATAGTTTAATAAAAACTCTTTCAGAATATCGTATTGCAAAATCAATGCGGTAAAAACACATAACAAAAGACAAAACAAATCAATTATCCGTTCAGAAATAATTGTACCAAAAGTTTTATCAAAAGGAACTTTTTTATATTTCTGCAATACTAGCGCTCTGGAAATCTCACCTGATCGGGGAACCGTTAAGTTCATCAGATAGCCGACAGAAAGTGCCATAAAGTTGGTAAATGTACCTGAATCATATCCCATAAAACGCAAAGCGTACTTCCAACGGTATGCTCTTGCCCAAAGACTGAGAACAGAGAAAAAGGAGGCTAAATAAATGTATTTATAGTCTGCGTTTTTAAACTGTACTCCTATTTCGTGAATCTGCTGGGGAGTAAATTGTTGATAAGCGTAATAAATCAAAAAAACTCCCAGCAAAAGCGGGAGTCCGATATTGAATATTTTACTTATTTTTTGTTTCAATCCAAAATATTAACTTAACTGGTTGGTTTCTTCGTTTGGAAAGATAATTGCCGGTTTAAAAGACTTTGCTTCTTCAAAATCCATTATCCCATAAGCAATAACGATAATGATATCTCCTTTTTGAACTTTGCGAGCTGCAGGTCCGTTTAGTGTAATTTCTCCACTATTTTTAGGTCCGGGAATCACATAGGTTTCAAATCGCTCTCCGTTGTTGATATTGACAATAGCTACTTTTTCGCCTTCAATCATATTAGCTGCTTCCAACAAAGATTCATCAATAGTTATACTACCAATATAGTGTAAATCAGCGCCGGTTACTTTTACGCGGTGAATTTTTGATTTTACTACTTCAACTTGCATTTTACTTTTGTTTTTATTAAAAAGACAGATTATCTATTAATCGAACACCTTCGATATGCGCTACCAAAAACCCTCTGTATTTATGCCCTGTTTCTTTTGTTTGAGCATTTTTCAAAGTTTCTTCATCAGCAATGGTAAAGTATTCGAGGTCAAAGTTAGAATTATTTTTAAATTCACTCTCAACAAATTGCTGTACTTTTTCAATTGTTTCTGTTTGAAACAGTTCTTTTGCCTTGTTTAGCACCTCGTATAAAAAAGCTGATTTTTTTAGTCCTTCTTTAGAAACTCTTTCATTTCTTGAGCTCATGGCCAATCCGTTTTCTTCTCTAAGAATAGGCACCCCTGAAATTTGAATCGGAAGTTTTTCTTTTTCAACCATTTTTCGGATAACCTGCAATTGTTGAAAATCTTTTTCTCCAAAATAAGCTCTGTCCGGCTGTACTAATTCAAAAAGTTTTTTCACCACAGTTCCCACTCCATCAAAATGTCCGGGTCTCTGTGCTCCTTCCATTTCGTTTTCAAGTCCATCAAAATCAAAGGACTGCGCTACAGTATTACCTTGATATATTTCTTGTACAGATGGAGCAAAAACCACTATCTGATCTGAAAGAGTTTCTATCATCTGAATATCTCTATCCAGAGTTCTCGGGTATTTTTCCAAATCCTCAGGATTGTTAAATTGTGTAGGATTGACAAAAATACTAACTACGGTACAGTTATTTTCTCTTAATGAATGTTCCATCAAAAACAGATGTCCTCTATGAATTGCACCCATAGTAGGGACAAGTCCCACGGTTTTGCCTGTTTGTTTAAAAGAGCTTAAAAACTCTTGTAATTCAGCTTTTGTGCTAAATAAAAACATTTATATATTGTTTAAAATAATGGCAAAATTAGCTATTTAAGAAATAACTCCATAAAATTTCGTAAATTTGCAGTGTTTATTTATTTCAAAATCAGAAATCAGAATTGAAGATGAAAGATAAGAGGATATTATATGTATCATCTGAAGTGGTACCGTATTTAGCAGAAAATGAAGTTTCATTAATGTCTTATGACGCTCCTAAGATGATTAACGATCAGGGAGGACAAATAAGAATTTTTATGCCGAGATACGGTAGTATAAATGAGAGAAGACACCAACTACACGAAGTAATCAGACTATCAGGCATGAATCTTGTTGTAAATGACATTGATATGCCTTTGATTATTAAAGTGGCTTCTATTCCGAAAGAGCGCATTCAGGTGTATTTCATCGACAATGACGAATACTTTAAAAGAAAGTCGACTTTTACAGACGAAGACGGTGCTTTATTTGCAGACAATGACGAACGCGCTATTTTTTTTACTAAAGGCGTAATTGAAACGGTTAAAAAGCTAAATTGGGTACCTGACATCATCCACGTACAGGGTTGGATGGCTTCTTTATTGCCGGCTTATTTGAAGCACTTTTATAAGAATGAGGCTATTTTTTCTGAAACAAAAGTAATCACTTCTGTTTTTAACGAAGCTTTTGAAGGTGTATTGAGCAGCAATATGAAAGATAAGGTGGCATTTGACGAATTGCCGAAAGAGGTGTTGGCAGATTACGAAAAATCGACCTACGAGAATATTATGAAAAATGCGATTCAGAATTCAGACGGCGTTATTATAGCCTCTGAAGACACGCTTCCAAGTTTAACAAAATTTATAGAGTCTTCTAAAAAACCTTTCTTACCTTTCACTCCAAAAGAAGGCTTTGCGGAAGCTTATACCCGGTTCTATAAAACCTTTTTATAATTAAAACCCCAATTGGATAGAATAGATGAATCGTAAAAACATCTTTAAAGGAATACTTTTTGCTTTGACCTTTATCGGCTTACAATCTTGTGATAAGGATTTTAGTGATGTCGGAGGAAATATTATCGGCGATGGAAATATCAATATAGAAACATATACTGTTGAAAATATTGTTGCTTATAATCAGGTCTATGGTGCTACTGACACAAAAAACTTAGTCGAAATCCCCTTAGGTTCGTATGACAACGGCACTTTGGGTCAAACTTCCAGCAGTTTTGTAGTACAGGTTGCTCCTAACAGTTCTGCTTTTTCTCTAATCGGTGAAAATGCAAAAATAGATTCTGTTTACGTTTATATCCCTTATTTTTCTGAATATGAAAAAACGGAGAACGATATTGCCAAATATAAACTAAACAATGTTTATGGCGACGGATCTTTTGATTTAAAAGTATATCAAAACGGATATTTTTTAAGTAATTCTAACCCTTCTCAAGGAGGGAACTCTAAATATTTTTCAAATAACAGTTCCATCTTTGATTCTAACAAAATAGGAAATATACTTAACGACTCTCCCGACAGTAAGCAAAATACTAATTTTGTTTTTACCAATACAAACATAATCATATATAAATACGACAAAGACGGAAATCCGATAAAGGATGAAACCACAGGTAAAAATCAAGAAGAAGAGCGATTATCTCCCGGACTTTGGCTAGATTTAAACAAGGAATATTTTCAGGAATTATTTATCGGAAAAAAAACATCGCTGCAAGATCCTAACACTTTTAATGATCTCTTTAGAGGTTTATATTTTGTTGCCAGTGGGAATTCGTCTAAAGGAGCTATTGGATTGTTAAATATTTTTCAGGGACAGCTAGTTGTCAAATATACAGACGAAAAAAAATCGACTAACAGCGAAGGAGAAGAAACAACAACTACTGAAAAAAAGACAATGACTTTTTCTCTTTCCAGTGGCGTAAGCAGCGGAAATTTAGATGCAAATTCAAACATAAATGTAAATCTTTATCAAAACTCCAATAATGCTGAATACTTAGATGCTATATCACAGGCAGATACTAAAAACGGAGATGATAAACTTTATATAAAAGGAGGTGAAGGCTCTATTGCCATAGTTGATCTTTTTTCAAAGAACGATTATGCTGAACTTAAAAAATTAAGAGAAGATGATATTTTAATCAATGATGCCATCCTGACTGTATATGTTGACGAAAATGCGATGAGCAACAACATTAATCCAAAGCGTCTTTATCTTTACAATTACGATGACGAAGTATCTTTAGTAGATTTTTCAAATGATACAAATACAAATTCATCATATCTAAAAGCTGTTTTCGGAGGAATTTTTCAAGAAGAAAACAAGGATAAAAATCTGGAAGGAAACCTATATAGATTTAGAATCACAGAATACCTTCGCTCCCTTATCAAAAGCAAAGATTTTAAAAAGAGTCCTAAACTAGCATTGTCAATGACAAATGATTATAACAGCTCTTTTTTAAATTATATTAAAAATCAGACTTTAGAATCACCTATTGATAATTCACCTAACGATATCAAAACTATACCCGCTTTTTCGGTCAGCTGCCCTGTTGGAACAATTTTGTACGGTGCTAACACGCAGACAGAAGGCAAAAAAATGAAGTTAGAAATATTTTATACAAAAACTAAAAATTAAAATTGTATGTGTGGAATAGTTGGATATATCGGGCATAGAGAAGCTTTCCCGGTAATTATAAAGGGACTGACCCGCCTGGAATACAGAGGATATGACAGCGCTGGATTAGCCGTATATGACGGAGAAAAGATAAACCTTTGTAAGACTAAAGGAAAGGTTTCTGACTTAGAAGTTAAAAGCACAGCAGAGATAAAAAAAGGAACTGTCGGAATCGGGCACACCCGATGGGCAACCCATGGCGTTCCAAATGATGCTAACTCTCACCCTCATTTTTCTAATTCCGGAGAATTAGTAATTATTCACAATGGAATTATTGAAAACTATGATTCTTTAAAAAAGGAGCTGATTAAACGGGGATATACATTTAAATCGGATACTGATACCGAAGTTTTAATCAATTTGATTGAAGATGTGCAAAAAACGCAAGGTGTAAAGTTAGGAAAAGCAGTACAAATTGCTTTAAATCAAGTTGTGGGAGCTTATGCTATTGCAGTAATGGATATCAAAAAACCAGATGAAATTGTTGCTGCACGACTTGGAAGTCCGCTGGCGATAGGAATAGGAGAAAATGAATATTTTATTACCTCTGATGCCTCTCCTTTTATTGAATATACCAATAATGCCATCTATTTAGAAGATGAGGAAATGGCAGTAATTCGTTTACACAAACCGCTTCGCATCAGAAAGATAAAAGACGATAGTTTAGTAGATCACTACGTTCAGGAATTACAACTAAATCTTGAACAAATAGAAAAAAATGGCTATGACCATTTTATGCTGAAAGAGATATACGAACAGCCCGAAGTAATTAAAGACACTTTCAGAGGTCGTTTGTTGGCAAACCAAGGACTTATCAGAATGGCTGGAATTGAAGACAATATAGATAAGTTTTTAAACGCCAAAAGAATAATCATCGCCGCTTGTGGTACATCTTGGCATGCTGGTTTAGTTGCCGAATACATTATTGAAGAATTTACGAGAATCCCGGTTGAAGTAGAGTATGCATCTGAATTCAGATATAGAAATCCTATCATCAACAACGATGATATTATTATCGCAATTTCTCAATCGGGAGAAACAGCAGACACACTCGCTGCGATAAAGCTTGCCAAGAAAAAAGGAGCTTTTGTTTTTGGCGTATGCAATGTAGTAGGTTCTTCCATTTCCAGAGAAACTCACGCAGGAGCTTATACTCACGCCGGTCCGGAAATAGGAGTTGCTTCTACTAAAGCCTTTACAACTCAGGTAACTGTACTGACATTGATTGCTCTTAGGCTGGCAAAAGCAAAAGGAACGCTGTCCAACTCTGAATACCAGAGATATCTGCACGAATTGGAAACGGTTCCTGAAAGAGTGGAAGAAGCACTTACACAAAATGACACAATTTTTAAAGTGGCGCAAGCCTATCAATCTGCCACTAATTGTCTTTATCTTGGACGAGGGTATAATTATCCGGTTGCATTGGAAGGAGCTCTTAAACTCAAAGAAATATCTTATATCCACGCTGAAGGTTATCCTGCAGCAGAAATGAAACACGGACCTATTGCACTGATTGATGAGCACATGCCGGTAGTTGTAATTGCTCCGAATCAGCATCACTATGACAAAGTAGTAAGTAATATACAGGAAATTAAAGCCCGAAACGGAAAAATTATTGCTGTAGTTACTAAAGGAGATAAACAAGTAAAGGAATTAGCAGATCACGTTATTGAAGTTCCGGGAATTTCTGAAGCCTTGTCGCCTATCTTAACTACTATTCCGCTTCAACTACTATCTTATCACATAGCCGTTTTAAGGGATTGTAATGTAGATCAGCCGCGAAATTTAGCAAAGTCAGTAACAGTAGAATAGATAAAAATGCGAGTTAATATTTAGCTCGCATTTTATATTTAAAAATAAAAATTTCAAACTTTTTAATTTTCAGAAAAAAAACTATCTTTGCACTCTGAAAAAGTATAATTTTTCACCAAACCTAAATAGCTGTTAAATAAATACATAAGCAATGTCTAAAGTTACAGGAAAAGTTGCGCAAGTTATCGGACCAGTAGTTGACGTGGTTTTCAACACTGAAAACGCCGAACTTCCGAAAATTTACGATTCGTTAGAAATCACAAGACCAGATGGTTCAAAATTAGTACTTGAGGTACAATCTCATATTGGAGAAGACACAGTCAGAACTATTTCCATGGATTCTACTGATGGTTTAAGCAGAGGATACGAAGTATCAGCTACTGGAGCTCCAATTCAAGTACCCATTGGCAAAGAAGTATTTGGTAGATTGTTTAATGTTGTAGGAGACGCTATTGACGGTCTTGGAAATTTACCAAAAGAAGGACAAAACGGATTGCCTATCCACCGTCCTGCTCCTAAATTTGAAGACTTATCAACTTCTACAGAAGTTTTATTTACAGGTATTAAAGTAATCGATCTTATAGAACCTTATGCAAAAGGAGGTAAAATCGGATTGTTTGGCGGTGCCGGAGTAGGTAAAACGGTATTGATTCAGGAATTGATTAATAATATCGCAAAAGGTCACGGAGGACTTTCTGTATTCGCAGGAGTTGGAGAGCGTACTCGTGAAGGGAATGACTTATTGCGCGAAATGTTGGAATCAGGTATTATCAAATACGGTGATGATTTTATGCACTCTATGGAAAATGGCGGATGGGATTTGTCAAAAGTAGACAAAAGCGGCATGCTAGACTCTAAGGCTACTTTCGTTTTCGGTCAGATGAACGAACCGCCGGGAGCACGTGCTCGTGTGGCTTTATCAGGATTGACAATTGCTGAATATTTCCGTGACGGAGCCGGAGATGACCAAGGAAAAGACGTTCTTTTCTTCGTAGATAATATCTTCCGTTTTACTCAAGCAGGTTCTGAAGTATCTGCTTTATTAGGACGTATGCCTTCTGCAGTGGGATATCAGCCTACTCTAGCTACAGAAATGGGAGCCATGCAAGAACGCATTACTTCAACCACAAAAGGATCTATTACTTCTGTTCAGGCGGTTTATGTGCCAGCGGATGACTTAACTGACCCTGCACCGGCAACAACATTTGCCCACTTGGATGCTACAACTGTATTATCTCGTAAAATTGCTGAGCTAGGAATTTACCCGGCTGTAGATCCGTTGGATTCTACTTCTCGAATCCTTACTCCAGAAATTTTAGGTAAAGAACACTATGCTTGTGCACAAAGAGTAAAAGAAATTTTACAAAAATATAAAGAACTTCAGGATATTATTGCAATCCTGGGTATGGAAGAATTATCGGAAGAAGATAAATTAGCTGTACACAGAGCTCGTCGTGTTCAACGCTTCCTATCTCAGCCGTTCCATGTTGCAGAACAATTTACAGGTATCCCTGGAGTTTTAGTAGATATTAAAGATACAATCAAAGGGTTTAATATGATTATAGATGGTGAACTTGATCATTTACCAGAAGCTGCATTTAACTTAAAAGGATCAATAGAAGAGACTATTGCTGCCGGAGAAAAAATGCTTGCTGAAGTTTAATCAATTCAATCTTATTAAAAAACACCACTATGAAATTAGAAATTGTATCACCTGAAGCTGTTTTATTCTCCGGAGAAGTTACTTCTGTTTCTGTTCCGGGCATCGACGGTGAGTTTCAAATGCTAAACAATCACGCCCCTATTGTATCGATTTTAACAAAAGGAGATGTAAAATTTAGCGGAGACAATATCGTTATTACTTCAGAATTTAAATCTAAATTTCAACAGATAAGCAATACCACTTATCACTTATCTATATCGTCAGGAACGATAGAGATGAATGCAAATAAAGTTATCGTATTAGTGAATTAATATCTTTTAGAGATACTACATACAAACAACAATAAGAAAAGCGCGATTAAAAATTAATCGCGCTTTTTAATTATATTCCCTTTGAAGGTTCTCTAAAATTAATTGTTTTACAATAAAAAATTTCTCGGCACTAACCCCCCTTTTCAGTATTTTTAATGAAGTATAAATATTCAAGCTGGCTTTTTCGCCAGCTTGAATTATTTAATTAATAACCGAATAAATCTTCTAAAGTAACTTCTTTAATTTTTCCGAATTTTTTAACCGCTTCCCAGTCCAAATTTTCCTTTTTCCCCAATAAACCAACATTGAACGATTTTCCTTTTACATGTGTATTAAAAAAATCAACCAAGTCTGTCATCTTCATGTTTTTAGTTTTGCTGTAGATATCTTTATTAATATCATAGTTTAAACCTCTTTCCTGAAGTGATAACCAGTAATAAAAAATTTGAGCTTTGGTATAGCGCTGTGAGGCCATACTCTTTAAAACGGAATTTTTAGCATTTTCAAATTGATTTTCCACTTGCGGCATATTATTCATCAGTTCCATCATCGCATCAACTGCCTGAGGTAGTTTGTTTGCCTGTGTTCCTACATAAGCCATCAAATAGTTATGTTTATCCGCTTTGCCTGCATTGGTATAATATGCATAAGCAGAATAGGCTAAAGATTTTGACTCTCTTATTTCCTGGAAAACAACAGAAGCCATTCCTCCTCCAAAGTAGTTATTAAATACACTGCTTGTTGCCAGCAAATCTTTATCAAACTTCTTCTCTCTTCCTCTATAGGTAATTTCTGCCTGAACCATGTCATAAGGCGCAAAATAAAGTGTGCCGTCTGTTTCCGGTTCCGGATAAATTTTGGCAGCAGGTATTTTTTTGCTTTTTCCTAAATTATGATTTTCAACAATCGCTTTTTCGGTGTTTTCTAAATCATTTCCGTAGTAAAATACATCCTGATTATAGTCAAAAAACGAATGAACAAGACTTACCAATTCTACAGGTTTGATAGATTTTAATTCTCTCTCACTTAAAATATCTTTAAATCTGCTCAACTCTCCGTTTGAAATAATATAACTATTTAGTGCTCTCTGGATTCCCCCTTTACTGGATTTGGCATCTGATCGAGATTTCAAAATCTGATCTACTAAATTGTTATACGCCTCCTGATCTGCTTTCGCATTAGTTACTAAATGCTCTAACAGCTTAATTCCTTGCGGGATATTTTCTTTTAACCCCTTAAGAGTAACATAGGTTTTATCCGTTCCTGTTATCAGAGCATATTCAATTCCCAATTTGTAAAACTCTTTCTGGATATCCTCTGCTGAATATTTATCCGTACCCAAATACTCCAAATAACCAATCGCCAAACTTAGCTTTTTATCGTGATCAGAACCAATTGGCGTTATATACGTTACCGTTGCCAAATCATTTGTTGTATTGACAATGGAAAACAAGTTGGTTTTTTGTTTACCTATTTTTTGACGCTTCATCGCTTTGTCAAAATCCACAAATTCCGGCTCAATCTCAGCTACATTAATTTGACTCAATCGCTTATAAAATTCCGATTCGCTGTCTCTATTTAAATCAACAGGCGTAATGCCGGGATTTTCGACGCGAATCAAATCTTTATTTTCTCCTTGCTTTTTATAAACAATTACGTAATTATCTTCATAATTTTTATTGGCGAACTCAACAATTTCCTGTTTTGTTATTTTAGACATTCTGTCTAAATCAGCTACAACATCTTCCCACATTCTACCCTGAATAAATGCATTGTACATTTCTGTAGCCATTGCATCATTACTCTCCAAAGCTTCCATTGATTTTTTGCGGAAATCATTTACTACAGCCTGCAAAATCCAATCGTCAAACTCTCCATTTTTTACCTTTTCAATTTCTGCCAATAAAATGTCTCTAACTTCTTCTAATGTTTGACCTTCATTGGGCATTCCTGTTAACTGATGAACAGAATAATCTTTCATAATCATAGGTGAACTTGCAGCATACAGTGTTTTTTGCTTTTGATTAATATCTAAATCAATTAATCCCGCCTGTCCATTACTCAACAACATATCTATCAAAGACAAATAAAGGGCGTCTTTGGTTTTAGACCCACCTAAACGGTACCCAATCTCAATTCTTTCACTTTGCGGACTAAAAATATCAACTGTTTGTACCTTGGTTAAAGGCTTTTCTGCTGCTACATATTCTTTGGGCTGAATTCCTTTTTTCATACTGCCGAAATAGGCATTGACCAATTTTATAGTAGGTTCAAACTCCAGATCTCCCACCAATACAACAGCCATATTATTTGGCACGTAATACTGATCAAAGTAGTTGTGAATCGCTTCCATAGAAGGATTTTTTAAATGCTCGGAAGTACCTATGGTAGTTTGCGTTCCATAGTGCGTTGTAGGAAAAAGCAATTTCATCATAGCCTCATGAGAAGCCCAGTAATCGTTGTCTTGTCCTCTATTGAACTCTTCATAAACAGCTTCCAGCTCTGTGTGAAACAAACGCAATACTAATTCTGAAAAACGCTCGCTTTCTATTACTAAAAACTTTTCTAACTCATTGGAAGGAATTACATTTTTGTAAACCGTTTCATCAAACCAGGTATGAGCATTCGTTCCTTCTGCTCCAATAGAAGCAACCGATTTATCATACTCATTGGCAACAGCGTACTGAGAGGCTGTTTTAGAAATTTCGTCTATTTTATGGTAAATAGCTTTTTTCTTTTCCGGATCAGTTTCTCTTTTATGCTGTTCATATAAGTCTGAGATTTGTTTTAACAGCGCTTTCTCTGTTTCCCAATCTACCGTACCCAGTTTAGAGGTTCCTTTAAACAACATATGCTCTAAATAGTGAGCTAATCCTGTATTATCCTCAGGGTCATTGTTAGAACCCGTACGCACCGGAATATAAGTTTGAATTCGTGGCTCATCGTGATTCTGCGCGAGATAAACTTTCAGACCATTGCTAAGGGTATAAATTCTTGCTTTTGCCGGGTCGTTTTCTACGTATTCATAAGTAAAGCCATTGCTGTCCTTTTGGGTAATTGTTTTGTACTGAGCATGTAATATTCCGCTCAATGAAAAGATAAAACCCAATATGAGGTGTTTCATTTTCATAAGATTAACTATTCATTTTTGATTATCCTCCAAAGCTATAAATAAAACTCTTTTCTTTTTAAAAGGAAAGAAATTTTTATATCGAAAGATTATAAGTCTACTTTTAGCTAGCCCCCGACTTTGGAATCTAAAAGCCAAGCAAAAAATACTCCAAAATTTTGGGAAACATAATCTATAACAAAACTGCTTCTACCATAAAAATACCCAAAAATGGGTATTGACAGCTATAGTACTGATAATTTAATTTTACAAAATTGAAATATGTTGATACGATTTCTTCAAATGCTAACATAAATTACTGTATTATGAAAAAATTTCATCTTATTTACGCTGCCTTCATCATA